>Ga0315288_10001737_pt1 | contig 28277 bp, 24 predicted proteins | sample YL17G11_20_MG_FD_203454 | JGI IMG/M metagenome (GOLD analysis project Ga0315288, IMG submission 203454) | Sediment microbial communities from Yellowstone Lake, YNP, Wyoming, USA - YL17G11_20 | ecosystem: Environmental > Aquatic > Freshwater > Lake > Sediment | place: USA: Wyoming | collected... | reverse complement strand
TCCACAAAGGAGGTCGGGTAAATACTGGAGGAATGTCTGTGACCGAAGATCGAAGACACGGCCCCTTATACCATCTCTACCCGTATGCCCTTGAGTTTGCGTCCCGTGCTCACTATATAGAGGGCGTTGTACAGCTCCAGGTGAAAACTCCCTGGCAAGCCACCTGAGGCACCGGCTGCCTTCTCCCCGGCCAGGCCGAAGAGGGCCAGGCCTCCTGCCGTCGCTTCCAGGTAGGGCTCCCCCGAGGCCAGCAACACCCCGATGGCGGTGGTGGCCATGCACCCTGTGCCCGTCACCTTGCCCAGGAGGGGGTGCCCGTTGAACACCCTGGCCACGCGGGCCCCGTCGCTGACCACGTCCACCTCGCCGGTAACGGCGGCCACACATCCCAACGATTGGGCCAGGCGCGAGGCGATGTCCTCCACGTCGCCTGCGACGGAGAGGGAGTCCACACCGCGTATCTCGGCTTCCACGCCGGCGAGCACGGCCATCTCGGCGGCGTTGCCGCGTATCGCGGTGAAACGCACCTCCTCCACCAATTGCCTGGCGATGCGGGTGCGGTAAGCGGTGGCCCCCGCACCCACCGGGTCGAAGACCACGGGCACACCGGCGCGGTTGGCGGCCTTGCCCGCTGCTAGCATGGCTACCTCCAGGTCCGGGTATGGGGTCCCCATGTTGATCACCAACGCCCCGGCCTGGGAGGCCATCTCCTCGACCTCTTCGGTGGCGTGGGCCATCACCGGCAAGGCGCCCAGGCAGAGGGTGGCGTTGGCCGTCTCGTTCATCACCACGTAGTTGGTGATATGGTGTACCAGGGGCTTGTGGCTCTCTATCCACTCCAGTCGTTGTTTAAGGAAACCCTCCGCATTGAAACTCCCTGCCATTATCTTCCTCCTTCGATCCTGGCCTCCTTGCGATGAGGACGTAGGGTCCGGAAACAAGCCGGGAGCGGCTTGCTTCTCCTGCCGGCGGCGCAGTCCAACCTCCTGCCCTTCCCCATACCCGCGACACCCGACGCTAGTTCCCCGCTGCAATACCGAGATGCGCTGCGGTTTTGTGGGAATCGAACCCTATTATACCGTTCTCAACCCGGGAGTACGAATGGCAGCAGAGCAATGGCATCCGCCCTGAGTCCCGAACTGGTAGCGGCGGCCAGAAGGGCTTAGCGGACTTGATCATCCAATGTCACGCCGCATGCGCCCAAGGGCAGGCGAGCCGCAGACGTGACCTGTCCGGCGCCCTTGATAGGTCTGCTGCCTGCTGTCGGCCTTTGAGCAAAGCCATTATACTGATGATGGCCCTGTTTATGGGCTCCGTAGTGATGCCGATAATAATGAACGCATAGAGATAGTTCCCTGCCTTGAAGGGAAAGGAGCAGGAAAAGATGTTCTCGTCGCAGCAAAGGAAAAACCAGATAAAGGAAGCCCAGGGCAAGGTCTTCGACGTCCTGATCATCGGGGGAGGGATAACCGGCGCCTGCGCCGTACGCGATGCCGTCCGCAGAGGCCTTTCGGTCGCCATCATCGAGAAGAACGACTGGGCCTTCGGCACCAGCTCACGGTCCTCCAAGCTCGTGCACGGCGGGCTGCGCTACCTGGAGTTGTTCGACTTCAAGCTGGTCTTCGAGGCCTGCCGGGAGAGGCGGCGACTGCTGCTCAACGCGCCCCACTGTGTCTGGCCGCAGTCCTTCATCTTCCCGGTGTACAAGGGGGACAAGAGCCCGCTCTTCCTCATCGCCATGGGGCTGTGGATGTACGACTTCCTGGCCCTCTTCCGCAACGTGCAGAACCACCAGTTGCACGGGCCTAAGCGCATCCTGGAGGTGGAGCCGGAGCTGGACCGGGAACGCCTCACGGGAGGGGGGCAGTTCTACGACTGCGCCACCGACGATGCGCGCCTCACCCTCGCCCATGTGCAGTCAGCTCACCTGGAGGGCGCATACTGCCTGAATTACGCACAAGTGGTGGACATATTGCATGCGGACGGCATGGCCTGCGGGGCCCGAGTACGGGATGAGGTAAGCGGGGAGGAGTTCGACATCGAGGCCAGGATGGTCCTCAACTGCACCGGTCCATGGACCGATGCCATCTGCTCCCTGGACGATCCCGAGGCCATCCCCAAGCTCCGCCCGACCAAGGGGTCCCACGTCATCGTGCCCTGGGATAGGGTCAAGGCCACCAACGCCATGCCCATCATCTCGCCAACGGACAAGCGCATGATGTTCCTGGTCCCCTGGGGAGATTACGCCCTCCTGGGCACCACGGACACGGATTACTCAGGCGACTACGACACCATTTACGCCTCGCGGGAGGACGTGGATTATATCCTGGAGGCGGCGAACAAAGCACTGCCAAAGGCACGCCTCACTCATGACGACGTCATCAGCACCTATGCCGGCCTGCGTCCCCTGGTGTGCGCAGAGGTATGCAAGGACGTGAAGGAGAGCCAGGTCTCCCGGGAGCACAGCATCTACGAGAGCCACTCCGGGCTCATCTCCATCGCGGGGGGCAAGCTGACCACCGCGCGCTCCATGGCCGAGGAGCTCGTGGACCTCGCGACCAAGCGCCTGGGAGAGCGTTTCGGGACGTCGCCGGCAAAATGCGCGACCAAGAAGGCGCCGGTGTTCGGCAAGGACGGCACCGACTTCTCCAGGCGCCTGGAGAGGCTGGCCGGGGACCTACGCCTGGACGACGACGTCATATCCAAGCTGCAGCTCCTGGGCACGGGGGCGGTGAGGGTCCTGGGCATGATCTCGGAGGACGGCTCAGCGGCTGAGAGGCTGGGGGACGGCATTCCCTATATCGAGGCCGAGGTCGCCTATTCCGCCCGCGAGGAGATGGTGGTCACCCTCTGCGATTTCATGGTGCGGCGCAGCCTCATCTACTACGAGGACCGGGAGCAAGGCCTGGGCTGCGCGGACAAGGTGGCGGAACTGCTAGGCCGCGAGCTGGGCTGGAACAAGAAGGAAAAGAAACGCCAGGTGGAGGAGTACCGCAAGGTAGTGAAGCTCTCCCGCGCCTTCAAGGACTGATGAAAGGGGTCGTGTCTTCGATCTTCGGTTACTTAACCCCGACCGTTGACTTAAGTAATGGGAAGTGGGGTCAGGTTAAAACCTGACCCCATCGAAGATCGAAGACACGACCCCATAAGGAGGAACTATTGGGTTACTGGGACGAATATATGGGTGACTACGACACCCTTTTCGCCAAGGACCCCATGTACGCCGACGCCATGCGCATCATGATCGAGCTCATGGGCGACGCCAACCGCAAGCGGGTGCTCGACCTGGGATGCGGTTCGGGGACCCTCATCTCCCGCATCGCCGGAGAATATCCCGACGCCGAGATATACGGGATCGACCCATCGGAGCGCATGGTACAGGCCAGCGTCAAAAGGTTCAAGGACCATCCCAACGTGCACATAGCCATAGGCACGGCGGTGCAGATGCCCATGCCGGCGGATTACATCCACTGCTTCATGTCCAACCTCGCCCTGCACCACGTACCCCCGGCCGAGAGGGCGGCCTGTGCGTCCGAGATCGCCAGGGTGCTCAAACCAGGAGGCAGGCTCATCTATACCGACATGTTCTCTGACGTCACCGGACCCATAGACGACCCCGAGCGCTGCAAGGATATAATCCAGAAAATGGTAGGCAAGTCCCTCTACGACCTGGAGCACGGCGCTTTCGAGACCATGCTCCTGCACATCGGGGACATCCCCGCCGTGATCAAGGAAGAGGGAGAGTACTTCACCACCGACGAGGTATGGAGGGAGACCCTGTCCGCAGCCGGCCTGGGTCGCTTCAAGGTCATCCCCATACCGCCACAGGACTTCGGCTACCGCATCATCACCGCTATCAAAAAATAACTGCCGGGCACACTTGGGCCCAAACCTGGAACGTGCCTGGGTGTACACTTCGAGCCCGGATAAGTACCACAACCACGACACCCACAAGGGAGGGTGGTCATATATCCACACAAGCACCCATGGAGAGAAACGGGTGCTTTTAGGTTGCCACGGCGCCTGCGGCGCCTCGCAATGACACCTATTGAGAGCGACAAGTGGAAGGGGCCGTGTCTTCGATCTTCGGTTTTCTAGCCTGCAGACAGAGTGGAAGGGGCCGTGTCTTCGATCTTCGGTTTTCATGCACTCCGATCGGTCTGGAGCCAGGATGGGGCCGTGTCTTCATTATTCGGTTTCGAGGTCACTACTGCCTTTGTCGCTACCTGAAATTAAATCGAATAATGAAGACACGGCCCCCTCAGAAATCGAAGATCGAAGACACGGCCCCTATTCTATTCCGACCCCTATTCCAACCCTTCAGTGTTGCAGGAACACTTCCTTCCCAGTATCTTGGCCTCCGCCAGGTTGCCCGCGATAACGGGCAGGTCGAAGGGATGCGAGTAGGGAGGCGCGTATGCCAGGTCGAGGAAGGAGAGGTCGGTGACGTTTAAGCCGCCTCTTACGGCGGTGGCCAGGATGTCTAAGCGTTTGTCCACGCTGGCTTCGTAGTCGCCCACCGCCTGCGCTCCCAGCACCCGTCCGGAGACCTTCTCCACCGTCACCCGCATCGTGATGCTGCCTCCCCCGCGGTAATATCCGGGCCGGGAAGTGTCCTCGACGTCGATGGTGTCCGCATCGAATCCCGCCTCCGAGGCCTCGCCCAGGCTCAGGCCGGTCTTCCCCACGGTCACATCGAAGGCCTTCAGGATGAACGTCCCCTGGGTGCCGGGGAAGGCGGACTCGTTACCCGCCACCGTTTCGGCGGCCACCCGCGCCTGCTTGCGGGCCGTAGACCCCATGGGCATCCAGCTCTCTCTGCCCGAGACCAGGTTGTGGGTGGTGGCGCAGTCACCGCAGGCCAGGACATCGGGCACGCTGGTCAACATGCGTTCGTCCACCTTGATCGCACCCTTCATGCCCAGCTCGATCCCGGCCTTCTCCGCCAGCGCGCTGGCGGGCTTTATCCCGATACTCAAGAGGACTATGTCCGTCTCTATCTCTTCCCCGCCGGCGGCCACCCTGCTCACCTTGCCGTTTCTTGCATGCAAGCCTTTCAATTCGGCTCCCAGGTGCAGCGTCACCCCGTTGCTCTCCAATTGCGCCGCCACCTTGGAGGCGAGATCCGCATCCACGGGAGGAAGCACCTGGTCCGCCAGCTCGACCAGGTGGACTTCCATGCCCAACCGCCGCAGGGCCTCACACATCTCCAGCCCGATGGCGCCAGCGCCGACGATCACCGCCCGCTGTGGCGCCTGCAGGTCGATGAACGATTTCATCTCCAACGCATGTGTGATGGAGCGCAGCACGAAGACGCCGTCCGACTCGTGGCCGGGGACAGGCGGGACGAAAGGAGACGCGCCGGTGCCGATGATCAGTGCGTCATACGCGATGGAGAACTCGCTCACGCCCTCCAGGTCGGCCACACGGATGGTCTTGTTCTTTACGTCGATGGAATTCACACGGTGGCGCAGAAAGATGCGGATGTTCTCGCGGGCCTCGAACTCCTCGGGCAGTCTCGCCAGCAGCCTGCGCCAGTTGGGGCTGTGCCCCCCGATGAAATATGGCAGGCCGCAGCCGGTGTAGGAGATAAACTCGTCCTGGTCGTATATCTCTATCTCCGCATCGGGGCAGCAGCGCCGCGCCTTCGCGGCGAAAGTGGCTCCACCAGCCACCCCACCGATCACCACAAGTCTCCTCGGTTCCCCCATCGTAGATCACCCTTCCGTTACACATGGCGTGTGGTCAAGTATATAATTCCCCTATACGAGAAAGGATAACCGGGTGGCTGGAGTATACATCGCGGGCGTGGCCATGACCGATATCGGCTGGCAGGACCTGGACGCCCACGAGCTGGGCGCCAGGATGTGCGTCGAGTCGCTGCGGGACGCAGGGCTGCTGCCCTCGCAGGTGGAGGGACTGCTGTCCACTCCCCATGGGTATATGGCCGAGACGCGCAAGATGATCACCCAGAGGATGGCCGATTACCTCGGCCTGGAATGCGGCCTCATGCTCGATATAGACAGCGGGGGAAATTCCAGCTCTGTGGCCTTGCACCTGGCCTGTGACCGCATCAGGCTGGGTGAGATAAGGTCGTGCCTCGTCTTCGCTGCCCAGAAGGAGGTACCTAAGAAACAGGTCCAGCAGGACGTAGTGGGGTACTTCCATCTCATCAAGGCCGCCAACTCCCTATACGATTCCTACCAGGCGGCGTTCGGCGTGATAAGCCCCCTGCCATTCTATGCCATGGCCATACAGCGCTATATGTATGATTACGGGATCGAGCCCGAAGACATAGCGAGGGTGGCCGTCTTGCTGCGCGACCATTCCCTCAAACATCCGCAGGCGGCATACGACAAACCCTTGACCCTGGACGAGGTGATGTCCAGCCCGCTGGTCTCGCCACCCATCCATCGCCTGGAGAGCTCGGAGATGCACGACGGGGCCGCGGCGTTGGTCCTGGTGTCGCAAGAGCTGGTGCAGGACTGGGACAGGGCGGTGCGCGTGGCCGCCATCGCCGAGGCCCACGACGCCACCTCCTTCCTGCCCTATCAAGGCGAGATAGACAGGTTTCCCTGCGTAGAGCGTGCTGCACGGACCGCCCTGGGCCGCAGCGGCTACGGCATCGCGGACATCGATGTGGCCGAGGTCTACGGGGCCTTCGCCGGCCTGGAGTTGATGATGTACGAGGAGTTGGGCTTCTTCGGGCGGGGTGAGGCTCCCGCGGCGGTGAGGGAGGGACGCACTACCCACGGCGGCGAGGTGCTCCTGAATCCCAGCGGGGGGCGCCTCTCACTCGGGCACCCCGCCTATGCCACCCCCCTGCTGGAGTTCAACGAGGTGGTGCGCCAACTGCGGGGCGAGGCGGGCGAACGGCAGAGGCCAGGGGCTTCCGTCGGGCTCGTCCATACCGAGCAGGGCTTCATCAACGGATCCATCGTCACTGTGTTGGACAGGCAGGATGAGCGGGCCGCGGGAGCGAGGTAGATAGATGGACACCAAGCATTACATGCAGGACCGCGCCGCCGAGGAGTTCTTCTCGCGCCTCGCGGAGGGGATGTTCCAGACCACGCGTTGCAGTAAATGCGGCAAGACGCATTATCCCCCGCGCGTCGTCTGCCCGCATTGCCTGAACGAGGACCTGGAATGGGTCGACCTGCCGCGTCATGGGGTGCTCATGGCCTTCACCCAGCAGGAGGCGGCGCTCCGCTGCCGCAAACCGGACGTGCTGGGCATGGTGGAGCTGGACGGCATCGGCAATATCTTCACCCGCATCGACGCCCCCTTCGAGGAGCTGCGTATAGGACAAAAGGTAGCCTTCGATACCTGGACCTCCCCCGACGGTATTGCTCTCCACCAGTTCCGCCCCATAGATTAGCTTGATCCCCGGCCTACGTTACAGCTTCTCAGGTGCTACACTTCATCTATGATCGAGCAGATAACCCAAGGCCTTTATCTCATCCACGGTGCCAACAAGGGGCGCTTCCCCTGGTCCCATTCCATCCTGGCCGCCGGGGACTCAACCGTCCTCTTCGACACCGGCTGCGGGCGCGAGGCCATAGAGGAGGCCGCAGAGCGCTTCCCCATAGACCTGGTGGTCAACTCCCACACCCATCCCGACCACTTCTCGGGCAACCACCTCCTGCAGGGATACGAGCTGTGGGTGCCGGATATGTTCGCCCCTATCCTGGCCGATCTCGAGAAGATGTCCGTGCGCCTTGCCGGGGGCGGGGAGCCGGCGCGCGAATGGCTGCATCTGGTACGGGAGGTGCTGGGGCACGTACCGGTCCCGCCCACGGGCACCTTCAAGGATGGGGACGTCATCGACCTCGGCACCATGCGCTTCCGGGCCGTGCATACGCCCGGCCATACCGCCGATCACTACTGCTTCCTGGAGGAAGAGAGGGGGATACTCCTCTCCTTCGATATCGACTTTACCTCCTTCGGCCCCTGGTACGGCCACGCCGAATGCGACCTCGACCAGTTCTGCGCTTCCCTGCGGTGTATCTCCGAGCTCGAGCCGGACATAGTCGTATCCTCCCACCGTCGCCCCATCCGCGAGGGGATAGAGGAGGAGATCGCGGCCTTCGACGCCGTCTTCGTGCGCCGCAACGAGAAGATACTGGTCATGCTGGAAAACGGGCCGGCCACCCCCGAAGAGTTGGCTGAGCTCTCACCCATCTATGGCGTGCAGGGCTCCGCCTTCGCCCTCGCCCGTTACTTCGAGGCCCGCATGATCGAGAAGCACCTGGAGTTGTTGGGGCGGCGGGGGCTAGCCGAGAAGCTGGAGAACGGCTCCCACCGGCTGGTTTAAGAAACACCTGGGGTACTCCGGCCAGCCTCGAACATCACCACGAGGTTTGCCTCGAGGAAGCCCAAAGAACAAGGTCTCGTTCGCATAAGCAACGATAGAGTAACGGCACGAGACCGACTTACAGAGCAGCACTTGAAAAGGGGTCGTACAACATGGGCTTGTTCATAGTCTAGCCGTTAGAGCTTTATGTTCAAGATATGCGAAAATTAATCCTCTGATGGTATTGCGCAAGAAAAGATTTCTATTTATAATCTCCGCAAACTCAGGAGACCTTACCTGATGAAAACCGAATAGTCGCTCTCCGAGTCCTTGCCGCCTAAGGCACCCGGTTACGGCGCAGGACCGATAGGGTATAGGTGGAAACGCCTGTGCCTCCCGTGTTTGGAAAGGGGAGCGGGAGAAATGGCTGTTCTACAACAGCCACTGCTGCAAAAGCGGGGTAGCGATCTTTTTAACCGGGTTACAGGGGAGGGGAAAAAGTTAATCAATAGCTGGAAATATTTGGTAATTCATCATCAGGAGATGTAGTAACCTGGATGGATCAGTGAACATGGTTAGAGACGGAATACAACGGAAGCCCAATAGAGATCGCGTGGAAAGCGCGCTGTTCAACCATAAGGAAACATGTGCCTCGAGGGGAGTTCGGAATGCGAGGCCGCTTCGCGAAATAACCCAGGAACCCCCCACTTTCCTGGGTCTGATCCCTCCCCTCGGGCACTTTTTTATTTCGGTAGTCATACATACGTCATAGGAGGTGAAGGATCCGTGGAAAGAAAGGGTGTGACCAGGCGCCAGTTCATCAAGTACGCGGGCGCCACTGCGGCCATGCTGGGTCTGAGCGAGGCTTTTCTACCCGAGATCGCGAGAGCCCTGGAGGAGATGACTAGTGGCAAGCCGCCAGTGCTCTGGATCCAGGGACAGAACTGTACGGGCTGCTCTGTTTCCTTTCTCAATTCCAACTACCCCGGTGTGGCGGAATTGGTACTGGACAAGCTTTCCGTACGTTACCAGCCCAACGTGTCGGCGGGAACCGGCTACAAGGCCATGGAGGCCATCGAAAAGACCGCGGAGGAGATGAGCGGCAAGTATGTCCTGGTGGTCGAAGGCCCCATCCCCACGGCGGAAGGCGGCGAGTACTGCACCTTCGGCCTGGAGAAGGAGACCAAGGATCTGCTCGGCAACAAGGTTCCGAAGGACAAGCCCATCTATGCCTGGATGCAGGAGCTGGTGCCGGGCGCCGCAGCGGTGATAGCCTTGGGTAACTGCGCTTCCTTTGGGGGCATTCCCGCTGCCAATGCCGCGGTGACGGGGGCCACGCAGGTGTCGGATATCGTTTTTGATATCGACAAGAGCAAACCCCTGATCAACATCGGCGGATGTCCCATCCATCCCGACTGGTTCATCGGGACCGTCCTCAACTACCTGTACTACAAGAAGGTTCCCGAGCTCGACAAGTACTACCGGCCCACGTTGTATTTCGGCAAGCTCATCCACGAGAACTGCGAGAGAAGAGCTTCCTTCGACGCCGGGCTCTTCCTGGAGGACTGGAACGACAACAACCCGGACTTCAAGTTGTGCATGTTTAAGATGGGCTGCAAGGGCCCGGTGACCTACGCCGACTGCCCCACCCGCCGGTGGAACTCGGGGGTCAACTGGTGCGTAGGCGCCAATGCCCCCTGTCACGGTTGCGCCGAGCCGTCCTTCTACTCGAACTTCTCCCCGCTCTATGAACCGCTGCCCAACATGAACTTCGGCGGGCTCTCGCCGGCGATCGACACCCTGGGCTGGGTGGCCGCCGGGGCGACCGCCGTGGGCGTTGGCGCCCATTACCTCTATAAACAGCTCGGGAAGAAGCCGGAGGGTGGTGAGGAATAATGGCCCAGTTAATCAGTATAGACCCGGTAACCCGCATCGAAGGCCATATGCGCATCGACGTGGAGGTCGAGAACGGGGTGGTCAAGGATGCCTGGTCCTCCGGGACCATGTTCCGCGGCATCGAGATGCTGCTGTTGGACAAGCATCCCTGGGACGCCCAGCAGGTCGTGGAACGCATCTGTGGGGTATGCCCCATGGTCCATGGCACCGCCGCTTCCTACTGCCTGGATGACGCCATGGACGTGAGCCTGCCGGACAACGCCAGGTGGATACGTAACCTGATGCTTGGCTCTAACTTTATCCAGTCCCACGTCCTCCATTTCTATCACCTGGCTGCCCTGGACTATGTGGATGTAGTCGCCGTAACCAAGTACGCGGGCAACGACCCCGGCTTGAAGGCTTTGCAGGGTAAGGTAGCGGGGCTGGCCGCCGCCGGTGACGCCTATCCCTTCCTGCCCCGCTACGAGACCAACGACTACGTCAGCGACCCGGAGTTGGCCGCCACCCTGGTGAGCCATTACGTCCAGGCACTGGAGATGCGTAAGAAGGCTCAGGAGATGATCGCCATATTCTACGGGAGGATGCCCAGCTTCGTGGGGACTATTCCCGGAGGGGTGACTGTACAGCCTACGGTCGGCAATATCGAAATCTTCCGGGCCCGCCTGTCCGAGTTGCGCACCTGGATCGACACGGTATACATCGCGGATATCATGACGGTGGCCGGCGTCGCCGCGTTCGCCCCCTTCGTCACCGCCGGTGACTCGGGAGGGAACTACCTGGCATACGGTGGTTTCGACCTCAACTCCGCGGGCACGGAGAAGTTCTTCGCGCGGGGAGTGATTTTCGATCACGACATCACGAACGTCAAGGATATGGACGCGGCCCAGATCGCCGAATCGGTGAAGCACTCCTGGTACACCCCGGAATGCGAGGGCTTGAACCCCGCAAACGGGAAGACCGAACCCGAGGTGTCCAAGGATGGGGCATATTCCTTCCTCAAGGCCCCTCGCTACGATGGCAAACCCATGGAGGTAGGCCCACTGGCCAGGATGCTGGTATTGAAGCCGCCGGCGTTGGTGGAGCTGGCCCAGAAGACGGGAGCCCTGGACGCAAAGAAGTTCGGTATCCTCGCCCGCCATGCGGCCCGTGCCATAGAGTGCAAGATCCTTGCCGATGCGATGGCCGGTTGGGTCGACGAGCTCGTGCCCGGAAACCCGATATGGGACAGCAAGGGCAAGGATATCCCGGACAGCTCGTCCGGTGCCGGACTGGTGGAGGGGCCCCGCGGAGCTCTCGGTCACTGGATAACTATCAGCGGCAAGAAGATCGGCAACTACCAGGCGGTCGTTCCCACCACCTGGAACGGCTCACCCAGGGATGCCAACGGCGTGCGGGGGCCTATCGAGACCTCGCTGATCGGGCTTCCCGTGCCGGATGCCGACAACCCCATCAATGTGGTGCGCTGCGTGAGGTCCTTCGACCCCTGTCTGGCCTGTGCCATTCACGTCATTCACCCGGAGCACAACGGCGTCGCAGAATTCCGCGTCTTCTAGGAGGGAGGGATCCGGATGAAAGAAAAGATCAAGATCCCGGGTCCGGCGAAAGCTATGTACGCCACCTACCTGAGCGCGCTGGCGGTATCCATCTATATCGGGTTCAACAACTTCCACCCCTTCCTGGAAGGGTGGAGGTACCCTTGGCAGATGGGTATCGCTCAGAACCTGGGCGTGCTCTCCATATGGGTCGTGGCCATCACCAGCTTCGTATACCTCTACTACGCCACCCTCGGAAAACCCAAAGGCTGGAATGAGCCCCTGGGTTGGTTCAGGATCATCCTGGCCCTCCTGGGTATCTGGTACTTCCTGTTGTCGTACGCGGTCTATTTCCCCAACGGCTGGATGAACTGGCTCAACAACGCGTTTAACGGGGCCATACACACCTGGAAGGTCTACGAGGTATTCCTCTGGGTGATGCTGCTCGTGAACATCATCTATCTCTACAGCCGCTGGGCATGCTCGTCCAAGTTCCCCCGTTTCTGGGCCGCCGGGAAGGAAGAGGGGGTGTCATGATGTCGGGAAAGACAGGTTATAAGACGTTCAAAGGCGGCATCCATCCCCCCTACAACAAGGAGCTGGCCAAGGAGAAGGCCATAAAGCCCTGTCCCTTGCCGGCAGAGGTGTTCATCCCCCTGTCGCAGCACATCGGCGCTCCTAACGAATCCCTGGTCGCTGCGGGGGACCGCGTGGAGATAGGCCAGAGGATCGGTGGCAGCGAAGCCTTCGTCTCCGCGCCCGTGCATTCCTCGGTGGCGGGTACGGTGAAGGACATCACCGAGATCACCGGGTTTGCGGGGGCCAAGGTGAAGGTAGTGGTGATAGCCCCGGATGCCGGCCAGCCGGAGTTTAACAAACAGTCCGGCAAGGAACTGGACGCATATTCCGACGAGGAAGTACGCGCCATAGCCCGGGAGGCGGGCCTGGTGGGTATGGGAGGCGCCGCCTTTCCCACCCACGTCAAACTCGCCCCTCCCAAAGATAAGCCGGTGGACGTGGTGATCATCAACGCCTGCGAGTGCGAGCCCTTCCTCACCTGCGACCACCGCCTCATGCTGGAGAGGCCCATCGACCTGGTACAGGGCCTCAAGCTGCTCCTCAAGGCGGCCGGCGCCAGGAAGGGCATTATCGGCATCGAGGCCAACAAGATGGACGCCATAGAGGTGATGCGCAAAGCGGCCGAGGGAGAAGCCGATGTCGCGGTAGAGATCCTCGACGTGAAGTATCCGGAGGGAGCGGAGAAGATGCTCATCTCAGCTCTCACCGGACGCAAGGTGCCGCCGGGCAAGCTCCCCTCCGAGGTCGGCTGCCTGGTGCAGAACGTGGGTACGGCCATCGCCCTCTACGAGGCTGCGGCCTGGGGCAAGCCCCTTTACGAGAGGGTGATCACCGTGGGCGGCCCCGGCATCAAGGAGCCCGGGAACCTGCTGGTCAAGATCGGCACGCCCATGTCGGCGCTGATCGACGCCTGCGGGGGTTTCCTGGGCGAGACGGCCAAGGTCATCATGGGCGGCCCCATGACCGGCTGGGCACAGCCGGACACCTCGGCCCCGGTGGTCAAGGGCACCTCGGGCGTGTTGGCGTTCACCCCCGACATGGTGGACGTGGAGGATGAGCAACAATGCGTGCGCTGCGGCAAGTGCATAGACACCTGCCCCATGTTCCTGCAGCCTAACTTCATCGTGCAGGCGGTGAAAGCGGAACAGTGGGACAAGGCCGAGCTGTGGGGAGCGCTGGACTGCTTCGAGTGCGGATGCTGCTCCTTCACCTGCCCCGCCTATATCCCCCACGTGACCTACGTACGCAAGGCCAAGGCCGATATCGCGGCCTTGAAGAGGAGATAGGGGAGGTGATGCAAGTGGCAGACAATATGTTGACGAACGTCTCTCCTCACCTGCACAAGAAGAACGAGACCATCTCGCGCGCCATGAGGGATGTGCTCATCGCTCTTACGCCCGCTGCGATATGGGCGATGGTGGTCTTCGGCTTCAACGTGGTGCTGATCATCGCCGTGAGCTGCATCACCGCTGCCCTCACCGAGTTCGTCATGCGTAAGCTGCTGCGGCGTAAAGTGACCCTGGGCGATTACAGCGCCATGGTCACAGGGGTGCTCTTCGCCTTCCTGCTCCCGCCTACCACGCCCTTATGGGTCGTGGCCATCGGCGCCTTCATCGCCATCGCGGTGTTCAAGGAGCTCTTCGGGGGCCTGGGCAAGAACGTCTTCAACCCGGCCATAACCGCCAGGCTGTTGCTGTGGATAACACCCCTGGCCATCTACACCACCAAGTTCGTGAGGCCGTTCTATTGGAAGGCCAGCGGGTTCTTCACCCCCATAGCAACCAGCTATAGCAACGGGGTGACGACGTTCAAGACCCTGGCGGGAAACGTCTCAGCCGACGTGGTGGCGAACGCCACGCCGCTCTCCCTGCTCAAGTCGGGGCGGTGGGGTGTAAACGCAGTGACCGGCCCGACCCCGATAGGGGCGACCTGGACCACCTCAGCCGGCAGGCCCAGCCTTGGCACACTGTTCCTGGGCCTGAAGAGCGGCTGCATCGGGGAGGTATCCGTGCTGCTGCTCCTCCTCGGGGGTCTCTACCTGATCTGGCGTGGGACCATCGACTGGCGCATCCCCACGGCGATCATCGGCAGCTTCTTCCTGCTCAACCTGATCGCCTGGAATCAGCCCGTGTATAACCTGTTCTCGGGAGGCCTCTTCCTGGGCTCCTTCTTCATGGCCACCGACTGGGTCACCAGCCCGGTGACGCGAAGAGGCAAATGGATATATGGGGTCGGGATAGGTGTCACCATCTTCTTGATCAGGTTCACCTATTTCCGGCCGGAGGGCGTGGCCATGGCCATTTTCGTCTGGAACATCATGACCCTGGTCATCGACAGGTACATAGCGGTGCCCAAGTTCGGCGAGGTGGGAGCGGGCGTGTTCAACAAGCTGCCGTTCCTGCCGGAACCCGCTCCAGAGCCCGCCAAGAAAGAGGCATGACCGTATTCAAAGATCGTATTGATATGGGCGGCCCCTTGCGGGCCGCCCGCCTATTTGAATGGGATCGACAATAAGAGCGTGTCGAAGGGTAATATGTTGTTGTAAGCGCAGTGAAACTGTACGGAAAACGTCATTGCGAGCGCAGCGAAGCAATCTCATCCGGACCATGCTCAACGTCCATGCGAGATTGCTTCGTCGGCGCAGACGCCTCCTCGCAATGACACCCATATGCATAGCGCGGTGAGAGATGTCCGACTACGTAGTGATCGGTATCGGGAATATCCTCATGAGCGACGACGGGGTGGGCGTCCATGCCGTCCGCTATCTGAAGGATAAGCTGCCTGGCGATGTGCCCTTGATCGAAGGGGGCGTCTACGGCCTGGACCTCCTTCCCTACCTGGAGGGGCGGGATAAGGCCGTTTTTATCGATGCGGTGGATGCCGGGGATGAACCGGGCGCGGTGTTCCGTTTCTCACCTGGGGATGTCGCCATGAGAGAGGCGGCCCCTTCCATGTCCCTGCACGATCTCGGCCTCTACGAGTTGATTGCCGCCGCTCAACTCCTGGACCAGTGCCCGGGGTCTATAATCATCATCGCGGTGCAGGTGAAGAGCCTGGAAACGGGGACCGAACTCTCGCAGGAGGTGCGGGATGCCCTGCCGTACGTACACCGCCTGGTAGTGGAGGAGATAGGTGGACAAGGATGACACCGCATACCTGGAGATAGAGGTAAGCGGCATCGTACAAGGCGTAGGATTCCGGCCTTTCGTCTACCGCTTGGCCGGCGAGCGCGGTATCGCAGGCAGCGTGACCAATACCCCCGAGGGGGTGAGGATAATGGCGGCGGCGCCCGGCGGTAGTCTGCGCTCCTTCCTTGCCGCCCTGCGGGCGGAGGCGCCTCCCCAGGCGGTGATCGAGGATATCGGTAGCAGGGAGACAGCTCCTTTCTCCGCGGGCTCTTTCACCATCCTTGCCAGCGACCACGAGGGCGAAAAACACACCTTGATCTCTCCCGACCTCGCCACCTGCGATGACTGTTTGAACGAGCTCTTCGCTCCTGGGGACCGCAGGTACCGCTATCCCTTCATAAACTGCACAAACTGCGGGCCGCGCTTCACTATCATCCGCGACACCCCTTACGACCGGCCCCTGACCACCATGGCCGCCTTCGTGATGTGCGAGGAATGCGCAAGGGAATATCACGACCCATCCGATCGCAGGTTCCATGCCCAGCCAAACGCCTGCCCGGCATGCGGTCCCCGGCTACGCCTGTTGAACGCCGCAGGTGAAGAACTCGCCGGCGACCCTATCGTGGAGGCCGCATCCTTGCTCCGGGACGGGAAGATCGTGGCGCTCAAGGGGCTGGGCGGCTTTCAACTCGCCTGCGATGCGGCCTCCGATGCGGCGGTCTCCAGGCTGCGTGAGCGTAAGAAGCGCTACGCCAAGCCCCTGGCGGTGATGGTCGGGACCTTGGAGGAAGCGGAACGGTACTGCCGTATAGGCGATGAGGAGGCGCGGCTCCTGGCGTCGCCGCGGCGACCGATCGTCCTCCTGGAGGAAAAAGATGCGTCATCGCTATCAAGGGAGGTGGCGCCGGGCCTGAAACACCAGGGTCTCTTTCTCCCTTACACGCCCTTGCACCACCTGCTGTTGAGGGAGGCCGGTGTCCCACTGGTCATGACCAGCGGCAACCTGAGCGAGGAACCCATCGCCAAGGACAACGACGAAGCCATGCGCAGGCTTGCGGGCATCGCGGACGTTTTCCTCGTCCACGACCGCGACATACTGGTGCGCTACGACGACTCGGTGACACGGGTCTTCTCGGGTGAGGAATACCCCGTCAGGAGGGCGCGTGGATACGCGCCTTATCCGGTCAAACTCGCAAAGGAGTCGCGAGTCGAGGTGCTGGCCTTGGGGGCGGAGCTCAAGAACACCTTCTGTTTCCTGCGTGGAGCGCACGCCTTCGTCGGGCAGCACATAGGGGACATGGACAACAGGGAGGCTTTGGACCATTACGAGGAGGCGATGCAGGCCATGCGGCGCCTCTTCGCGCTCGAACCGCGGGTCATAGCACACGACCTCCACCCGGAGTATCTCACCACGCAGATGGCCATGGCATATGACCTGCCCCGAGTGGGCGTGCAGCATCACCATGCCCACGTCGTGAGCTGCATGGCCGACAACGGTCTGCAAGGGGAGGTGATCGGGGTGTCCTGGGACGGCACCGGCTACGGCCCGGACGGCACCGTATGGGGGGGCGAGTTCCTGTTGTGTGACGAGAAAGGCTTCACCCGCGCCGCACATCTGTACACATATCCCATGCCGGGGGGGGAGGCGTGCATAAAGGAGTTGTGGCGTATGGCCTTCGGGGTGCTCTGGGAGGTCTGCGTCAGCGAAGCGGAGGCCGCAGAGCGGTTCTCCCGTCTCTTCACGCTCAAGGAAGGGGAGGTGGAGGTCCTCGCAGCCCAGCTGCGCGCCGGGTTCAATACCCCCCTAACTTCCAGCGCGGGCAGGATCTTCGATGCGGCTGCCGCCTTCATCGGCCTGAGGGACAGGGCACTCTACGAAGGCCAGGCCGCTTGCGAGTTGGAGGCCGTGGCGGCGAGGGAAGCGACTCCCTATCCCTATGCCCTGGATATGACGGGGGAACCCTGGAGGATCGATACCCGGCCCGTCTTCCTGGCCCTCATGGAGGACGCCGGCCGTGGCGAGAGCATGGCGGAGATGGCGGGGAGGTTCCATGCCGCCCTCGCCGGGGCAGTCCTGGAGACCTGCGGCAGGTTGAGCGGCGAGACGGGAATAAAGAGGGTCGTTCTGAGCGGGGGAGTCTTCCAGAACATGCTCCTGACCGCGCAGGTGGTCGCGGGCCTGGAAAAGAAAGGCATGGCCCCTTTCCTGCATGGCAGGGTACCATGTAACGACGGAGGCATATCCCTGGGGCAGGCCGTGGTGGCTGCGCGCCGCTGCGAGGATTGCGGTGATGACGAAAACGTAAAGGATATGCGGGTCTCACGCTGGTGAGATAAGGGAGCGAAGGTCACGGGAGGAAGATATGTGCCTGGCCATACCGGCTGAAGTACTGGAGATGAAAGAAAACGAGCTTGCGCTCGTCGAGATCGGCGGGGTCCGTAAAGATATAAGCCTGATGCTCATGGAAGGGGTGGAGGTGGGGGACTACGTCCTCGTGCACGCCGGCTTCGCCATCGAGAAGATAGATAAAAACGAGGCCCAAAAAACACTGGAGCTCCTGGAAGAGTTCGCGAGGTTGGATGAGGCGCCGTGATGGATGCGGGAGCAGACCTAAGAATAATGGGGTCAGGTCTTGCATTTTAGGTGCTCCCAGGGGTATCGCAGCGGCTCCAATAATGGGCGGATCCCCAAGAAGCCGCGGGAAAACAAGCCATGACCGCTTTTGGAGGTAATCGGGATCTATGAGATATCTTGACGAGTACCGTTCCGCGGGGCTGCTCAAGGGGCAGTTAAACATGATCAAGGGTTTCCCTTACAGTGCTTCCTTCATGGAGGTCTGCGGCACCCATACCATGGCCATTTCCAGGGCGGGATTGCGGCCACTCCTCGCGCCCCAGATCGACCTGGTGTCCGGGCCGGGCTGCCCGGTGTGTGTCACCTCGGAACGGGACATAGGGCGGGCCATCGCCCTGGCCGGAGAGGAAGGAGTGGTGCTGGCCACCTTCGGGGACATGATGCGGGTGCCAGGACCCCGGGGGACACTCGCAGAGGCGGCCTCCCGCGGGGCGGAGGTAAAGGTGGTCTATTCGCCGCTGGACGCCCTGCGTATGGCGGTGGAGGAGCCGGAGCGCAAGGTGGTCTTTCTGGGGGTGGGTTTCGAGACCACCGCCCCCACCGTGGCCGCTTCCGTCCTGCAGGCGAAGGAGAGGCGCGTATCCAATTACTACGTGCTCTGCCTACACAAGCTTATCCCGCCCGCCCTGCGTGCTCTGGTTGAGATGGATGGATTTTCCATCGATGGTTTCATCCTGCCGGGACACGTGAGCGCCGTCCTGGGGTCGCGGGCCTACTCTTTCCTCCCTACGGAGTACGGCATACCTTGCGCCATAGCCGGCTTCGAGGCCGCAGACATCCTGCGCGCCATCTTCCTGTTGATGGAGATGAGAGAGAAAGGCCCGGCGGTGGACATCGAGTACTCCCGCGCTGTGCGGCCTGAGGGCAACCGCAAGGCCATGCAGGTGATGGACCGCGTCTTCAAGCCGGCCGACGCGGAGTGGAGGGGGTTGGGGGTCATCCCCGGCAGCGGTCTCGAGCTGCGCGAGGAGTTCCGGCAACACGACGCCGGGGCCTGGCCGGTGGAGGTGCCGGAACCGCTGCGGGAGAGCGGCTGCCGCTGCGGCGATATACTGTGCGGGAAGATCAAGCCCCCGCAGTGCCCGCTTTTCGCCCGCTCATGCAATCCAGAGAATCCCTATGGACCCTGCATGGTCTCCACCGAGGGCACCTGCGCATCATACTTTCTCTACGATTACCGGGAAGGGGAGGACCTTGACTGATAAGGTCATCACCATGGCCCATGGCGGAGGTGGCTCCCGCATGCTGGAGCTGCTGGAGGAGGTGGTCTTTCCCGCGTTTGGTGAGCCGGTACTCGCAGAGGCGGAGGATGCGGCGGCACTTACACTTCCCGGAGAACGGGTAGCCTACACCACCGATTCCTTCGTGGTCAAACCCATCTTCTTTCCCGGCGGGGACATAGGTAAGCTGGCTGTCTGCGGGACGGTAAACGACCTGGCGATGCGGGGGGCCAAGCCCCTCTATTTGACCATGGGCCTCATCCTCGAGGAGGGATTGGACTTCAAGGTGCTGAAGAGGGTCCTGGCCTCGGCTAAGCGCTGGTCCAGCGAGGCGGGCGTGAGGGTGGTGGCCGGGGACACCAAGGTAGTTGAAAAGGGGGCCGCCGACTCACTATATATAAACACCTCCGGGCTCGGGGTCATCCCCGCAGGCCGGGAGGTATCCATCCAGGGGGCAGTGACGGGCGACGTGCTCCTGGTGAACGGTTTCCTGGGGGACCATGAAACGTCGGTCCTGAGTGGCAGGGAGGGGTTCGATTTCCAGCTGGACGTGGAGTCCGACTGCGCTCCCCTCTACGGTCTGGTGGAAGCAATGCAGGGGGCGGGAGCCATCCATGCCCTGCGCGATCCCACGCGGGGAGGCCTGGCGGCTGCGCTCAAGGAGATGGCGGCGTCGTCCGGCGTGGCCGTCGAACTGGTGGAGGAAGACATCCCGGTGCGCGAGGGCGTGCGTGCCTTCTGCGAGATACTGGGCCTCGACCCGCTGCTCCTGGCAAACGAGGGAAAACTGTTGGCCGCGGTGCCGCAGAGTGATGCGCAAGCCGTACTCAAGGCTATGCGCGCTCATGCCCTAGGAAAAGATGCGGCGATCATCGGAAGGGTGATAGAGGGGCGCAAGGGAGAGGTGAGCGTCCTCACACCCCTGGGCTCTCACCGCCTGTTGCGTATGCCCTCGGGCGAACACTTCCCCAGGATTTGCTGATGGGGTCGTGTCTTCATTGTTCTGTTTTCGTCTCCCGCAATGTCTGCCACATACCTGGTGAAAATCGAACAATGAAGACACGACCCCATTATTTCTGGCGCCTTACTTCTTAGACTGCTCCCAGATCTTTATCCATTCCTCCTCGGGGAACTCCGCGAACTGGATGAGCGTGCCCATGGCCTCACGCGGGTGGATGTAGCATTCCTTCCAGAGAGGGTTTTCGGTGTTGATATCGAAGGGGTTCAAACCCCGGGAGCGCAGGCGCTCGATCATCTCGTCGATGTCGCGCACCTTGAAGGTGAGATGGTGCACGCCCTCGCCCCGCTTATCGATGAAACGGTTGACGAAGCTCGAGGGATCGTCGGCGTAGACCAGCTCCAGCATGCTGCCGGACCCCATGAGGAAGGAGGTGAACCTGAAGCCACCCCATTCCATGTCGAAGACCTCCTTTGCCCCGAGCACGTTAGTGAGGTAGGCGGCTGCTGCGTCCTTGTCCCTTACCGCGAACGCTACGTGGTCCAGTTTCTCTACCAGGTCCATGCTTCCTCCCTTTCCGACTCTATTCAGGTGTAGTCCCGTACCAGCTTCACCGCCGATACCATGAGCACCGGCATCATGGTAAAAAAGCCGATGGGCGCCACCTGGTTCATGCCGTTATAGGTCCAGTTCATCTCCAGCACGATAACCACCACGATGAAGAAGATGTAGAAAAAGACCAGCGGCGGCACCGCGTCCAGCAGGCTTCCTTTTATGCGGTTAGGTTTCTGGAAGAAGAGCATGAAGATGAGGACCATGAAGAAGGGGGCCAGCCACCAGCCCACGAAGTTGCCGATGGGGATCCCAGGCATGCCCATGCCCGGCTTGCCCGGCAGCTCCTTCAGGTAAGGACCGCCGTAGAACCAGTACCACCAGGGGTCCTTTCCCGCCGCCGCCCACCACACCCCGGAGCTGGCCATGGGGTCCACCATGAGGTCCCAGGCGCAGACCAGGGTGGCGGTGGCCGAGGCGATGAGGGTGGACCACAGGGTCTTGCCCCACCAGGAACGGGCACGGATCTCACCCTTCGCCCCCACCAGCCAGTCGATGATCATGAACGCGGAATAAACGATGAAGGCCCAGGTGACGGTGATAAGGATGGGGACCCCGCCGATGGCCGGGCCCAAGGTCTTGGTGTAGTTGTAATGGCCGAAGAACCAGCCGTAGTTATGGCCGATGAACTCGCAGAACCAGCCGATGAGGATGCAGATGAGGAAAAAGGCTACCGCCTGCCTGGTCCCTTTTACCACCACGGCGTGCCAGATGCAGATGGCCAGCATGGAGAGCATGGCGATGGCGACCAACTCGATAGCAAGAGGTGCTTCGTGCCTGACCCAGGATATGAAATGAACGACAAGAGCTGCGAAGATATACAGTGGCACCAGCGCGACCATAACCCGGTGGGGGCGGGGCATCTCTTTCCATGCGGCGGTCAAGGAAACCCTATCCCTCTCCTCCACGACTACTATCTCCTCCATGGCCATCCCTCCCGCGTTGATATTGGTTTCCCTGTTCTGCTGGCTTCAACACATTTATTCAGCTGCGCGAAGGCAAAAACCTTTGCGTTCACCCCTGCTGGGCCTGGTACTTCATGAGCTGCATGGTGAGCATGTAGGACTGGTTGCGGTTCTCCATCATCAAGGCCTCGTCCATGGAGGACGCGTTCAGGCCGGCGTTCAGGGCCTCCTTGGTAAGGTGCAGCGCGAAGGGGCTCTTGTATGCGAGGTTCTGGGAGACGGCACCGGCCTGGGCCAGGAGCTCCTCCCGCTCGTAGAGGTTGTTGACCAGCCCGACACGGTAGGCCTCCTCCGCCGGCATGCGGTCGCCGGTGTAGCACATCTCCGCCGCTTTCCCGAAGCCCACCAGGCGCCAGAGCAGGTAGCTCGACGCGAGGTCGGCACCGCCCACCCCGATGTTGATGTAGGCTGCGCAGAATACCGCGTCGCGGCTGGCAAGCCGGATGTCCGAGGCCATGGCGAAAGACATCCCGGCTCCCATGGCGTATCCGTGCACGGCGGCGATTATCGGCTGGGGGCATGAGCGCATCAGTTTGAGGATGCCCGAAAACCTGCTCTGGTTGCGGTAGATGTTCTCGGGGGTCATCCCCTCCTTGGAATATCCCTCGGTGGCATCCTTCATGTCGAAGCCGGCGCAAAAACCCTTTTCCCCCGCCCCGGTGAGGATGATCACGCTGGTGTCGAAATCGAGCTGCCGCTGCTCCCAGAAGTCGAGGAGCTCCTCCATCATCTGCCGGTTAACCGCGTTGACGGACTTGGGGCGGTTCAGGGTCAGGGTCCCCACCGGCCCCTCCACCTCGTAAACAATCGTCTCGTATTCCATCAGACCTCCTCCTTATCTCCACAAACCTATAAACCCCAGTCGCTGGGCTTCTGCCCGTGTCCCGCAGGAGTGCAACTACTGCCTGGGGAACTACGGGGCTGGTTGCAGCAACCGCGCAATCGGCCGAAAGAGCAACCCCGCAGCCCGGGATCGACGGGGTCGGTCGGAGCGATTGCGCAATCTCAGACCTCTTCATCTCTCCAAGGCTTCGTGCGCAGAGCCGAGACCGTTACCCCGCGGCCCGGGCAATTACATAACTCTCCGCCGCGCACGCGGAGCGAGACCGTTACCTGGAGGCCTCGGGCCGGCAAAGCGCCAACCCCCGGATCGGGCCGTCAGTCCAGCGACTCCAAAAACGCCTGCATCATCTGTTTGACCTGCGACTCGGAATAGAACTTGGGGTCTACCATGTCCGCCTCCAGGACGATGCCGCGCACCCCGGTCTCCGCCGTTATCCTGCGGGCGATCTCGTACTCCCCCAGGCAGTAGGACTTGCAGGAGTGATTGGAATGGATGACGTAGCCGTCGATGTCGTAGTCCCGGATGTAATCGACGTACATGGATGCCCGCAGGGGCAGGCGCAGGTTGGGCATGATCATCTGGTAGCACTCCGCCAGGCTCTCCAGGGGGCGGCCCAGGTCGAACTCCCCCTGCCACACGTTGGTGTAGGTGTCTACGGCGAAGCAGGCTCCCTGCTCGGCGCAGAAGTCGAAGAAATCCCGCAGGGCGTACCAGGGGGGGATGTGGTCCCAGAGCAGGCGGTAGCGCTCGTTTTCTATGGCGCCTTCGCTCCGCTCCACCCTTTCGCACACCTGCGCGAGCATGTCCTGGTAATATCTGTAAGCGGTCTCCGTGCCGCGCAGGGTCACGATGAGGGCCATGTGTAAGAACATGTCCGGCGAGTTGAGGGGAGAGGGGTGGGCGCGCCGCAGGTCCTGTATCTCCACCCACAGCTTGGCGGTGTCGCTGGAGAGCTGCAGGGCCTCCCACAGCTTGTCGCGGTCCACCTCCTGGCCCAGGATATCGCCCAGGTCCGCGAGTATGCGTTCCAGCTGGCGCACGAGATAGGCGCGGTCCTGAGGTGTGGGCTCCCCGGCGCAGTAGGGAGTGTCGAAAAAGAGCAGGGGGACGTCGAAGCGCCGGCTCAGCACCTCGTACCATTTGAACATGGTGCCGCAGCCGTTGTTGCAGGCCAGGAGGAGGTCGGGTGCGGGCAACGCGCCCAACGGCCCTTCCCCCCTCTCGGTGGAGGCGATGGTGCAGCGGGCGTAGGAGCAGACGCAGTCGTCGAAGCCCATGTCCCCCGCGGCGGAGCAGAGGTCCCCTCCCATGTGACGCGCCCCGATCATGGCCCCGTAATTCTCGGGGAAGATGGGTATTACGCCGGCGGCCAGCAACAGCTCGACGGGGGCTCCCGAGGTCACCCAGGCCTTGGGTTTGTCGGAGGTGAAGGCCTCGGTGTAGTAGGCGGTCATCACCTCTTTCATGGTCTCCTCGCAGGGCAGCTTCAACCTTCCAGCCATGTCGCGTCACATCCCTTCGGAGAGCATCTCGGAGAGGGCCTGCAGGCGGGTCCTCATCTGGCCGGTAGGCTGGAAAGGGTGCTCGAGGTCCAGCCGCACCGAGGGGATGCCCTCCGCATCCAGCCGCTTCTTCAGGCCCGGGTAGTCGAAGGAGTGGAACTCGCAGAAAGCCTGTTGCGCGAAGACCACGCCTGCAGCGCCGCTTGCCCTTATCCCTCTCATGAGGATCTCCTCCCGCTGGTTTGTGGGGTCGAGCTTGGTGGGGCAGGGGCGCCGGCCCAGGTAGCGCTCGGCCAGTGCCCGCACGGGTTTGCCGTTCTCGCTCACCATGCCCGTGGCGAAGCGGGAGGCGGTGCACACGTCGTCCCAGGCCACGAGCATGTCGTATTCCTCCAACAGGTCGAAGACCTCCAGTTGGGGCACCGGTCCGCCCACCACCGCCACGCGTTTCATGCCGGCCCTCTCCTCACCGGGCTCGAGGGAGGCGGCCAGGGCCAGGAATCTCTCAGGGTCGGTGAGCTGCAGGGCCAGGTATGCGGCGTAGAGCCCGCGGTTTCCCAGGTTCATCTCGCGCAGGCCGGCCAGGGTGGAGCGGCAGCGGTTATATAGGGCTATGCTCTTAAGCAGGTCCCAATCGCCTATCTCGCTCCCCGCCACATCCTCCAATCCTCGCTTGAGGGCGGCCAGTTCCTCCACCATGAAATCCACCGCCTCGGGGGTATGGGTGATGGTGGGGACCATGAGGCGCATGACGCGCATGCCGGGGGCGGCCGTCTCCACCAGGTCGGAGAGGTTGCGGATGGTGTCGCAGGTGTGGGGCATGACCACCGCGGAGAGGTAGTCGTAAGTGCCGCCGGCCAGCCCCTCCAGGAGGCTGCGGGCGAAGGAGCAGCAGAAGGGCTGCATGTAGGCACCCGCTATGTCGCCCGGCGGAGGCCCCAGCAGCATGCGCACGGGCGTGAATCCCGCCGCGTGGATCAGTTCCACCGGGACGTAACTGCAGAAGTAGCCCACGATCTTCCCGCCCGCGTCCCTCTTCGCCCTGAGCGGCGTATGGGGGTCACGCACCACACTTACAAGTTTGTTCAAGGTCTCCGAACCGGTCATCGCACTTCCTGTTCGCGGACGTTCATTGTCAGCAACGCTAGGAGGCCCGGGATAACGTCATTGCGAGCGCGCAGCGAAGCAATCTCGTTCGGATAATGATCAACGTCCGATTGAGATTGCCACGTCGCTCCGCTCCTCGCAATGACATATTCCCGCCGCCACGTCGCTCCGCTCCTCGCAATGACATATTCCCGCCGCCACGTCGCTCCGCTCCTCGCAATGACACATTCCCAACCCTAATAGCTCGTATCCTCGGAGAGCATGCGCACCAGCTCCTTCTTCACGATTTTGCCGATGGGATTGCGGGGCAGGCTCTGCATGATCACCACGCGGCGGGGTACCTTGAACTTGGCCAGCTTGTCCGAGAGGAACTCGACCAGCTCCCCCTCGGTAAGGGAAGCGCCGGGCTTGAGTGCCACCACCGCCACCGGTATCTCTCCCAGCTTGGCGTCGGGTTGGGGCACCAGGGCCACCTCCGCGATGGCGGGATGGGTGTATATAAGCTCCTCCACCTCGCGGGGGAAGACCTTCTCGCCCCCCACGTTCACCATCTCCTTCTTGCGGTCCACCATGAAGAAGTAATCCTCGTCGTCGTAGTACCCCATGTCCCCGGTGTGCAGCCAACCCCCGCGCAGGGCCTCCGCCGTCTCCTCGGGCCGCTTAAAGTAACCCTTCATCACCAGCGGTCCCTGGATGACCAGCTCTCCCACCTGGTTCGGCCCCAACAGTTTGCCGGCGTCGTCCATCGCCCCCACCTTCACCCCGGGATGGGAGAGGCCGACGCTCCCCTCCTTGTAAGGCATGTTCATGCGCTGGATGGTGGCGGAGGCGGAACACTCGGTGAGGCCCCATGCCTCCAGGATGGTGATGTTCAGGGCCTGCGAGGCGTCGTGCATGAGCTGGGCGGGCATGGCGGAAGCGCCGGAGATGCCGATGCGCAGCGACGAGAGGTCGTACTTTTCTCGCTCGGGGTGGTGGAAGACCATGAAGTACATGGCCACCACCATGGGGAGGAAAGTCACGCGATATTTCTCGATGACCCCGAAGACCTCCTCGGCGTTGAAGGGGTCGAGGAGGACGAAGGAGGTGCCTACCACGAAACAGCACAGCATGACCGTGATGCCGTAGCCGTGGAACATGGGTACCACCATGAGGGCGCGGTCGTCGTCGTTCAACTGCAATACCTGGATGATAGCGTCGGCGTGGAAGAAAAGGTTGCCCTGGGTGAGCATGGTCCCCTTGGGGACCCCGGTGGTCCCGGAGGTGTAGAGGATCTCCGCCACGTCGTCCTCGCGCACCGCGACCTCCAGGGGCTCGCCGGAGCCCTTCGCTTCCAGTTCCCCGAACTGCAGGCCCTCCGGGTAGGGCCCGTTCACGATGAGCCACTTGAAGAGGGGAGGCTTTTCCTCGATCTTCGTGAAGAACTCCGCGAAAGTGGGGGTGGCCACCAGCGCCACGGCGTCGCTGTCGCGCAGCAGGAACTCCAGTTCCCTCTCCTTGTAGAAGATGTTCACCGGGACCGCCACCGCTCCCAGGTAGGAGCAGGCGAAAAAGGTGACGATGAACTCGGGGCAGTTGTTGAGCATCACCGCCACCTTGTCATCGCGCCCCACCCCAAGGTCCCTGAGAGCGTTCGCGAAGCGGGTCACCCGTGCCTCCAGCCCCCGGTAGCTGATGGGCTGGTCCTTGTAGATCACCGCCGGGCGGTCGCCCATGTCGGCTGCCCGCGACTGCAGCAGCTCCTTCAGGGTCAAGGCCACCACCTACCCGATTTTGAGCAGTATCTTGAGGTACTTGCGCCGGTTCTCCTCGAAATGGTCGAAGAAATCGATGATCTGATCGAAGGGGATGATGTTGCTGATCACGTCGCCGGGGTGCAGCTTACCCTTGCCCACCAGGTCCACGACTTCCTTCATCTCCACGTTGTAGCCCAGGGTGGCGAAGTAGGTGTACTCGGAGGCGAAGGCGGCCAGGAGCATGAGGGGATAGGTGGGCGACTCGTAGAACCCGAAGCCGAGGATACCGATACGGCCGTTGCGGCGTGTGCTGTAGACGGCCGTGTCCAGGGTGGCCGCGGTGCCCACGCAGTCGAAGCTCACGTGCGCCCCCACGCCGTCGCAGATCTCATGCGTCCTGGTGATGGGGTCTTCGACCTCCGGGTTGAGGACGTGGGTGGCGCCCATCTCCAGCGCCTTCTCCCGCCGCGAGTCCAGGGGCTCGCTGACCACGATCTTGCCGGCCCCCTTGTACTTGGCCACGTTGGCCAGCAGCAACCCCACCGGGCCCGCGCCCACGATGTGCACGCTCTCCCCCTTCTTGAGGCCGGAGCGCTTGACGGCGCGGTAGACCACCGAGGTGGGCTCGATGGTGGCGGCCTCCTCCAGGCTCACGCCCTCCGGGAGCTTGTAAACACCCCTGTAATGCAGGGGCACATACTCGGCGAAAGCGCCGTGGATGTGCATGCCATGGGCTTGGGCGCTAGGGCACAGGTTCCACAGGTCCTGCTGGCAGTAAGTGCATTCCCAGCAGGGATAGTAAGGGAGGCCGGTAACCGGGTCGCCTTTTTTAAGGCCCGTCACCGCCTCACCCACCTCCTCCACCACGCCCGAGAACTCGTGCCCGAGCGCCAGGGGAGGGTTGAAGACCGTCTGTGGCCCGTAGAGGTACTCGAAGACGTCGGTGTGGCAGATACCCGCGTATACCACCTTGATCTTCACGTCCTCGGGACCGACCTCGGGTTCCGGGATATCCTCCAACCTCATGTCGCGCTGCGCGTGCCAGACCGCCGCTTTCATGGCGTCCCCCTTTCCTCTCAACCTGATGGTTATTTCAATATGTGAAATATCTTATACCTTCAGCCCTCATCACCAGGGGCGATTAAGGTGCTCCAGGTAGGTCACTCGATCCTCCAGCGTCTCCACCACCGTGCGCAGCACGTTCATAAAACCCTCGATGTCCTTTTCGCTCACTTTCTCCCACACCGGGAAGAAGAGGGCCTGGCGGTGG
>Ga0315288_10001736_pt1 | contig 28304 bp, 30 predicted proteins | sample YL17G11_20_MG_FD_203454 | JGI IMG/M metagenome (GOLD analysis project Ga0315288, IMG submission 203454) | Sediment microbial communities from Yellowstone Lake, YNP, Wyoming, USA - YL17G11_20 | ecosystem: Environmental > Aquatic > Freshwater > Lake > Sediment | place: USA: Wyoming | collected... | reverse complement strand
CCTGGTAGCGTGGAGCGCAGGAGAGAGTCACATGAACGAGCCTGTCGTCTGCGGAAACTGCACCTGCCAGGGCCGACTGCCCACCGGGCAGATCGTGACCATGAACCGCCCCATGGAGCTGATCGAGCAGTATCCGGTGCAGGGGGTCCACACGTTCGCCTACCACTGCCTGGGCTGCAACGGGAAGGCCCACGTCCAGCAGCGAGCGAACCCACAGACCGGCCAGCTCGAGGCCGTCCAGGTCCAGCTGTCGGGATCGGACGCCGAGTATCGGCCGCACTCGGTGCAGCCCGGGGAGCAGGTGCAGATCCCCGTGGCCTACACGCTCGGGCACAGCGTCACGGCGTCAGCGAGCCGTGTCCAAGCTCCGCCACTGCAGGCTCCGGAGGTCGGCATTCGGCTCGACACAAGGATCACCGAGGGGACCATGATCACCGCGGATCACCCCATGCACCCCGAGAACATTCGCCGGCGCATGCAGTCGGTGCGGCTCAGCGACTTCGCTGGAGGGAGGTAGCCTCGCATGTCGTTCCCCGCGCTCGTGCTGACCCCGAACGTCCTCGCCGGGCCTGGCGCGGACATGATCTACTCGGCCGAGGCGACGGGCATTCCCGCTGCTGGTCCGAACGTGATCCCGCTGCCGTTCGTTGCGGCTGGCGTCCCGCCGAGCCAGATCGACCCGACGCGGCTCAAGGTCTACTACGACCCGGACCCGAACCGCCCGGCCGGCGGGTCGCTTGCTCCTGGCGTCACCGACGTGCGCTACGTCAGCCTTGCGGTCGACAAGTCGACGATCACGCTCGACTTCGCGCAGTCCGCTCCTGGCTTCGGCGAGTGTCGGGTCTCGATCGAGGTCGACCACTCGATCCTGGGCGTCAGCAGCGCGAGCACGCCGCTGATCTACGGCAGCGGGTCTGGAGCTGGAACGACGCCTCCGCCGACCGGCTTCGCCGTGGACCTCACGGGCGTCGGCCCGGCCTTCTTCACGCCGATCGAGATCGGCGCCGACCTCACGAGCCCGACGTTCAACGCGACGCAGTCCGGCGGCGTGGCGGTCACGGCGACCCTTCAGGACACGGACGGCAACGGCCCGACGTCGGTCATGCCGCTCCCGAACCTGGGGCTCGTCTGGCCCTTCGTCTTCAACGAGGCGGCCAACGGTGCGACGGTCACCTTCACGCTGATCGGAGACGACGGTGGTGGTCCTGTGAACGACACGGTCGTGGCCACGTGGCTCGCGCGAGTCTTCTTCGGCGCTTCCGTGCTCGCGGTGCTGACCGAGGCGCAGATCGAGGCCCTGTCGGGAAGCGCGCTCGCGTCAACCTTCCCGCGCTCGTTCACGCTCTCCCCGGTCGGGCAGTACATCTACTACTGCTGGCCTGCCTCGTTCGGCAACGCCGCGCCGCTGTCCTTCCAGACGCCGCCGCCGTTCCCGGGCGGCTGGGTCCAGCTGGCGGACGTGTCGATCACGGCGAACACCGCGGTGCCGCCCCCGGCGCAGCTCTACCACGTGTGGCGCACGGTGAACCCGCTCACCGGGGCCGGCATTCTCACCGTGGTTTCGTAAGGAGGGCCAGTGGCGAACCTCGACGGGCCTCCATACTACGATCCGCTGCTCGGTGACGTCGCCGTCCCGGCGGCTGTCGCTCCGCTCGGGACGCCGCCGTTCGGCTCGTTCCCGAGCATGCGGACGTCGTGCATTATCGGCGCGCCGAAAATGGTCACGACGCTCGTGGACCGTGACGCGATCCCGTCCACGCTCCGCGCAGAGGGCATGACCTGCTTCGTGCAGGCCACGCTCCTGACCTACCAGCTGGTGGGCGGGATCCTGAACGCGAACTGGGCGACGGCGTCCGCGACGTCCTCGAGCGTCCAGGTGGTGCTCCCCTACCTCGGTATCGTCGCCGCAGGAGACGCGGTGCGGGTCAACGGCGTGGGCATGGCCGTCCGTGCGGACGCGACCCTCCTGACGACCGTCGTCACCGGCCTCGTCCTCGCCGTCGACTCACCGGCGGTCGGCATGGTCACGGTCGTGACCTCTGGCCTGCTGGCCGGTCTGCTGGCTGGGCTCGTCGCGGGCGGGCAGTACGTCCTCAGCACCTCGCCCGGCGTCCTGGTCCAGGTGACCGACACGCTGAACCCGATCTACCCGGCCCCCGGGAACCTCCTCATTCCTGTCGCGGTCGCTTCGACCGCGACGGACGTGATCGTCGACGTCTCCGCGTTCGTGCTCTCGGCGTAGCGGGGCCCAGCGGGCACAACCAAGAACAAGCGGAACGGCAGACAAGGAGAACACAACATGGCTCAGGTGCCACTCTTCACGCGTGACCCAGGATCGGTCACGCTCCGGCAGGTCAACCAGACCACGGACCAGGTCCTCACCAACCAGATCCAGAGCACGGTCGTCACGCGCTCGCTCTGGTCGGACGCCGTCGCGACCACGGTGAACGTGGCGACCGGCGTGGCCATGACCGCGCTGAACCTCGGCACAGGCATGGGCGCCGGCGACGTGATCACGCTCGGCGGCGCCGGGTCCGCGGTCCGCGTCACGGGCGACCTGGTCGTGCTCGGAACGACGACGTCGGTCGACTCCGAGACCGTGCTCATGGCCGACAACCACCTCTACATGAACGCTGGCTACACGGCCGCGGTCGCGCAGACCGGCGGCCTGGTCGTGAACTACCTACCGACCGCCGTGGCGACGACCGTGGCGGCGACCGGCTTCGTCGCCGGCGTGGCCGCCGTCAGCAACCCGACCGTCAACACGGTCGGCGCGGCGACGTTCACGGCTGGCGACCTGGTGCAGATCAGCGGCGCGGCGAACGTCGAGAACAACGGCCTGTTCGAGGTGCTCACGCATGCTGCGAACCTGCTGACGATCCGCGGCGTGGGCGTGACCGCCTGCCTGCAGGACTTCACGCAGAACCAGTTCGTGACGGACACGACCGTTGCCGGCGCGCTCACCCAGGTCACCGTCTCGGTGATCCGGTCGGGGACGGACGGCCTGTGGGAGGTCGCAGCTGGCGCGACGAACGTGCTGACGTTCACGGACCTGGCCGTGGGCACGACGACGCTCCAGCAGGCCTACGACGCCTCGACCGCTCCGGCCACGATCACGACCAACGCGACCGATCAGGAGGTGCTGATCACCGGCACCGCCGGCCTGCGCGTCACCGGCACTGGCGCCAACAACAGCGCGAGCCCTGGTTTCGGCTTCGAGGTCGACACGACGGGCGCCTTCCGCCTCCTGGGCGACGCGGCGTCGACGATCAGCACCGACACCGCGAACCTGACGTTCTCCACCACGACGGCGGGAACCATGTTCCTGACGTCGGCCGGTGCGATCACGGCAGCTGCTGTCGGTGCCGTGTCGATCAACAGCACGGGCGCGGCGATCAACGTCGGCGACGGAGCGGACGCGTTCGCGATCAACGTGGGCACGGGCGCGGCGGCGCGCACGATCACGATCGGCAACAGCACGGGCGCGACCTCGGCCGCGATCAACGTGGGCACGGGCGGCCTAACGCTCGGCACGAACGCGACCGTCCACAACGTCGCGATCGGCAGCGGAACTGGCGCGTCCAGCGTCACGATCGATATGGGCACCGCTGGTATCGCCATTGGCACCGGCGGCGTCGCTGCTCCGATCACGATCGGAAACAGCATTGGCGCGACGGGCGCTTCGATCGACGTCGGCACGAACGGCCTGCAGCTGGGCACGAACGCGACCGTCCACACGGTCAACGTGGGCAGCGTGACCGGAGCGTCCAGCGTCACGATCAACACGGGCACCGCGGGCGTCGCGATCGCGACGAACGCGGTGGCGGCCGCGGTCACGATCGGTAACGGCACTGGCGCGTCCTCGGCGGTGATCAACGTCGGCTCGGGCGGCCTCGACCTTGGCACTACGGCGAACGCACACACGGTCACGATCGGCAGCGCGACGGGCGCCAGCATTCTCAACGCGAACCTTGGCACCGGCGGCATGAATCTCGGCACCAACCCGGTGGCCGGCACGATCACGGTCGGCAACGCTACGGGCGCAACGGCCGTCAACCTGACCTCGGGCACGGGTGAGATCAGCCTGGTCGCCACCGGCGCGACCACGGACCTGAACTTTACGGCGCGCAGCGGCACGCTGATCACGCTGAACCAGGCCGGTGACACCTCGCTGGTCGGGTTCACGGCCACGTCGATCGTCGGCGCGCTGAACGAGCTGGCCGCCGGAGCTGGCGCTTCGACCTACACGGCCACCGTGGCCTTCGCTGCGGGCCAGATCGCGTATGTCGACTCGGACAACGCCGTCAGCCTGGCGGTGGCTACGGCGGACAACGCCGCGGCTCGCGTGATCGGCGGGGCGACCGCCGCGATCACGATCTCCACGACCGGGGAGATCCGCACCTCGGGGCCGGTGAACCTTCAGTTCGTGGCCGCGCTCACGCTGGTGGCCGGTGACGCGGTCTACATGAGCCTGACCGCCGGCCAGGCCACGAACGACGTGACCGCCTACACGGCGGGCAACGTGATCCAGGCCATGGGCTACGTCAAGGACGCGTCGACCTACACGGGTGCCGCCGGCGATCTGGCCCTGGTCGAGCTGATCCCCGGTCAGCGGCTGGTGGTCTAACGGATCATGGGGCTGGCCAGCCGACCCCGGCTGGCCAGCCTCCGATCAAGCGGTTGCGGGTGTCGGTGGGAGTCCCGATAATCGGCGCGCCCTGAAGACCAGGGCGTTGCCACCACCGAGGAGAGACCCATGTCGAAGCAGAACCGCAAGCCCAACGGGTTCAGGCCCGCACCGATCATGCCCAGGAACGGCGCCCAGGCCGCTCGTCCGTCCGCGCCGGCCAGGCCCGCGGAGCCTACGAAGCACCAGCTCGACGCCATGCAGAGCATGGCCGTCCGGCTCATGGTCGCGAGGGAGGCGGTCAAGGCGAAGAACGCCTTTATCGCCAAGCTCCAGGCGAACAACGGCAAGCGGGCCAAGCAGGACGCCGAGCGGATCGGGGCGCTCGAGGTCGAGAACGCGGACCTCACCCAGCAGCTCATGCAGACCCTGATCAACGTCGAGAACGCGGACAACGCGCGGCTCGCCGCCGAGTTCAAGCTGCCCGCCGGGGCGGTCAACTACAAGCAGGACGCGGACGGCAGCTTCTTCTACGAGGAGGCCGCCGCGCCGCCGATCCCGCAGGTGCCCGACCAGGCTCCCGTCGAGACCCCCGAGGAGCGGCGCACCATGCTCATGGCCGAGCTGGCGGAGCTGGACGCCGACGGCCCCGACGCTGACGTGACCGAGGTTCCCTCCCAGGACGCCAAGGCCTGACCGCTCGTCCCCGCCGCGGCCCAGCTGCGGCGGGGGCCTGGCCAAGGAGGCCGCCGTGGTCCGCGTCTCCGACTTCGCCAGGCTGTTCCCGCTGCAACCCGACGACCCACTTCATGAGCCGGAGCGCGCTCACAGGAAGCCGGCTGGGCGGGTGAGAGCGGCGTGGTCGAAGCGCGGAGGCCCTGTCCTCAGCGCGGCCGCCGAGTCCAAGAGCTACGGCGCGAAGGTCGTTCGGCGCGAGGGCCAGGCGGAGCAGCTGCGCGTCTGGCTCCAGGGCCGCTGGCTCGAGACCGTCGGGTTCAAGCGCGGAGCGCCCTACTATGTCGAGTACGACTTCGAGGGCCTGACGGTCCACGTGATCGCCGGGAAGAACCCGGACGGGAAGACGCGGCACGTCGCGCCGGAGTCTCCCGCGGCGCTCCCGATCATTGACCTCACGAACAAGGACATGCTCCGCCTGTTCGGCGGCGACGGCCGGGTCATGGTCCAGATCCTGCCTGGGCACCTGATCGTCCGGCCCGACGAGCACATGCGGCTGCGAGCTGCGAGGACAGCGGCCAGGGACGGGCGCGTGGGGTCGGTGTTCACCGGGGCTGGGTTCCTCGACCTCGCGGCCGAGCAGGTGGGCTACGAGCCCGCCTTCGGGATCGAGATCGAGGAGAAGTACGCCGGGATCTACCGCGCGAACCGCGTCGAGCTGTTCGACGGCAACCCGAGCCTGGTCCCGATCCACACGGGCGGCGTGGCCGCTGTCGTGAACCACAACGTCGAGAACCTGCTGCAGTGCCGGCAGTCGCTCCTGCCTCGCAGCCCCGAGCTGCTGGTGGGGGGCATTCCGTGTCAACCCTACAGCCTCACTGGGGAGGGCGTGAGCGGTCCCCTCGACTACTACGAGGCGGCGATCAAGAAGGGCACCCAGGAGGGCGAGGCGCAGGCCGCGCTCCTGGCCATGACGACCCTGTTCCTCATGGTCGTGCAGCAGACGAACCCCTTCAACGTCGTGATCGAGCAGGTCCCGGGCTACCAGAGGTCCGAGGCGCACAAGACGCTGCTGCAGTTCCTGAAGGCCCAGGGCTACTACGTGGCCGAGAAGGTCCTCGACCCGAACGGCATGGGCATTCCAGCTGGCCGCGAGCGGCTCGTGATCGTCGCCTCCACGCTCTCGCTCGTCGGCTTCCGCTGGCCGGAGCAGAGCAAGGACGGGGCGGACGTCTGGAAGTGGCTGACGCCGCCGAACCGGATCCCGGGGGATCTTCCGCGTAGCCAGGGCGGCTGGTTCACGCTGGGGGAGCCGAGCGCGGGTGGGCGCGGGCGCGAGGCTCGCCCTGGCCACTGGCTGCTCAGCGAGAAGGGCTGGCTCAAGGTCGGTGAGGGTGGGAAGAAGAACTACCCGGTGCTCCTGCACCCTGGCTCGAGGCGCGTCGGCGGGATCACGAAGAGCTACTACGGGCCAGACCCCCGCGGGGTCTACGTCTGGCACCCGGAGAACGTGGCGAAGCCTGGAGCGGGCTGGAGGCCGCTCAAGGGCGATCGCTACCGGCTCCTGACCGTCGAGGAGATCAAGCGTCTGCACGGCGTGCCGGACGACTACGACCTCGAGCTGGCCGTCGGTCCTCACGGCGGGACGGAGGAGGTCTCGGCACGTGAGCAGGTCGAGGTCCTCGGCCAGGGCGTGGTCGTGCCGCTGTTCGAGGCCGTGATCGCGGCGCTGCCTGGCGCGACGGTCGGCCGGCGCCGGCGGCACGTGAGCGCGAACCCGGATCCCGAGCTAGCGTTCCGCTGGGCGGCTGGCTGGTGATCTTCTACCTGGGAGCGCCCGAGCCGTCGTGGCTGGCTGCCGCCGGCGTCCCGCTGTTCGTCAGTAGGACCAGGCTCGACGCGCTCCACAGGAAGACGTTCCCGAAGGCGAAGGCGCCGTGGGCGCTCGACTCGGGAGGCTTCAAGGAACTCGAGCAGCACGGTCGCTGGACGGTAGAGCCGAAGGACTACGTCCGCGAGGTCAGGATCCTGGCCGAGAAGGTCGGGAAGCTCCAGTGGGCTGCGGTACAGGACTGGATGGTCGAACCTCCGATCATTTACGGCGGCCCCACGGACCCGGGCAGCGTCGCGGTCGGCACCGGCCTCTCCGTCGAGGAGCACCAGCTCCGCACGATCGAGAGCTACTGCAAGCTCCGCGAGCTGGGCGGGCGCGACATGGCGCACCTATGGGCCCCGGTCCTGCAGGGCTGGTGCGTCGAGGACTACGTCGAGCACGCCAACCTCTGGGAGACCTGGGGGCGTGTCAACCTGCGCGAGGTCCCGGTCGTTGGCGTCGGCTCCGTCTGCCGCCGGCAGGGCACTGAAATGGCGTCCGCCCTGTTCAGGATCTTGACCGAGCAGTTCGGCCTGGACGGGCGGCTGCACGCCTTCGGATCGAAGACGCTCGGCCTGCAGCTCGAGGCGCGGGCCGGGAAGGTCGCCGAGCCCGACCTCTACGCGACCTGGGGAGTGGAGGCGCGAGCAGCCGGCTGGCCGCAGGTCGCGATCGAGCGAGCCATGGCCTACGCGACCAGCTCCGGCCCTTCGACGTGGGAGGAGTCCGACGTCCAGGTCTGCAGGCTGCTCCAGAGCAGCGACTCGCAGGCCTGGTCCAGCGAAGCCAGGCACCACGCGAACGACGTCCGTAGCCTGCGCGACGAGCTGTGGGGCCGTGACGGCTGGGGTCAGCGCGGCCACTCGATCTACGTCGGTGGACGGATCGTGCGTAGCGCAGCCGGCCGCCGGTCGAGCTACGAGGGCGGGCGTGAGGTCGGACGCGTCCGGCCGGAGCTGGCCGGCGAGCATGACCCGCTCGCGCCGACGCAAATGCTCGCCTCCTGTGCTGAGTCCTATGCTCGCAGCGAGAGCGGGCAGTCGCACCTGGCCTGTAACTTCTGCCTCGACTTCGCGCTGGCCTGGCGTCGCGCGCTCCTGAACAAGCTCCCGGCTGAGTGCAGGTCTGCTGATCCGCCTCCGCGTCCGAAGATCACGCACGGCCCGATCTGCGGAGCGGCTAACCGTGAGGGGATCAAGCGTGCCGCCGCGATCGCTTCACTCATGAGCGGCGGGCACGATCGGTCGTGGGAGGCGCTCCCTGGCGCCGAAGGACCGCTGCTCCCTCTTCAGGTCGGGTTCGAGCGAATGGAGACGCCGCGTCGGCGTGCCATGCCAGAGCCTGAGCTGTGCCGGGCCTGGGGCACTGGCCGGCTGCGGTGGGGAGAGGCCAGGATCGTTGAGGCCGGGACGCCCATGGACGGGCCGGGTCCTCTCCCGAGCCCGTGGCAGCCGTGGGACACGAAGACGCAGAAGCGTCTGAAGGCGATCGTGAGCGAGGAGCTGCGGAAGGCCCGCAAGCCAGGCCGCCAGACCGTGGTGGACATGCCGCTCTTCGACAAGGCCCTGCGTGACTCCATGCTCCCCCCGCTCAACACGTCCCTGCGCGACTCCCTGTTCGGAGACGAGGACGAGAACCCGCTGGATCGTGAGGCGTAGCATGAGAGTCCTCCTGAACTGGGTCGACACGGGCTACGGCGAGAAGCCGAAGAAGAAGCCCGCGAGGCCCGCGAAGGCGAGGCCCGCGAAGCCGGCACCGCGTCCCCCGGCACGCGCGGCGATCTCGAGTCCGGCTCCGAAGCCCAGGCCAAAGCCGAAGCCGCCGGCGGCCCGGCGGCCAGCTAGGCCTGCCGCTCCTGCGAAGGCGGCCAAGGCGCCAGCTCGCGCGAGGGGCGGCTGGGTGAAGCAGTCGTTCGCAGCGACCCTCGGGGACGGGAAGCAGGTCACGCTTGACGGGGAGGTCCTGCGGCCGGCCGGCGTGTGGGGCGTCTACATGCTCAGGGGTGCCGCGGTGCTGATCCACCTGCCGTCCTCCGGCTTCATGTGCGACGGCAAGCTGGACGCGATCAAGAGGGCCGCCGAGTCGATCCCTGACGTGGGTCCTGGGTGGGGCAGCGCGGAGTTCGCGAAGGTGGCTCGCGCAGTCCTCTCGCGCAAGAGCGCCAAGACGCCGCCCTGGTGGCGTGAGGCTGGAGAGGCTCTCCGTGAGGCGTGCCCGTGAGGCCGGTCTACCTGAACTGGGTCGACACGGGCTACGGCGCGAAGCCCAAGAAGCCCGTGAAGCCGAAGACGGCGCGCCCAGCGCCTCCGAAGCCTCCGAGGCCGCGGCCGGCTCCAAGGTCCGCGCCTCGCCCTGAGCCGAGACGGCTGCCGCCGGTCGCAGCGGCGCCCAGGCCGAAGCCTGCCGCGAAGCCAAAGCCTCGCGCGGCTGGCAAGGCCAAGTGTCCGACGCCCGACCTCGGCACCAAGCGGTCCGGCCTGTCCTACGAGGACGAGGGCATGAGCTGCGGCGCTGACCGCGGTGTCGTGGGCTGGAAGGAGGCGCGGCGGGAGGCGCAGGTCGAGGCTTGGAAGCGCGGGGCGATCCCAACCGGCTGGCCGAGGCCCTACCGCCCGCAGGCGCGGCCGTTCCCGCATGGGCTGACGACGCCAGTCAAGTGTTCCGCTGGCGAGGCTGCCCGCCGGCAGGCAGAGCAGAGGAAGGCCAAGGCCGACCTGGTCTCGTGGACAGCTGCGCGCAAGGCCCTCGAAGCTCGGATCGGGCACAAGCTGCGGAAGGCGGAGCGCGAGGAGTTCGAGATCGAGCACCCGAAGCCGGAGGGCGTCGGGCACCCGCGCCTGGCCGAGATCCCCGTCGAGGACTACGGCGACCCCGACCTCCGCTGGTTCCTGACCGGCCCGCAGGCCGGCAAGGTGATCGTGAACTTCAGCGGCGGGAAGGACTCGCTCGCGCTCCTGCTTTACGTCATGGAGGTCTGCGCGGCTGCAGGCCTGGACCCGCGCGAGCACGTCGAGGCCTGGCACCAGTCTGTTGACGGGCGTCCTGAGCACCTTGAGGGCGAGTCCAGTCAGAGCGTCGGCCGCGGCAGCGACTACCACCAGGCGAAGTGGGACTGGCCTGTCACCGAGAGCTACTGCCGCGCTGTGTGCGAGTGCCTCGGGATCCAGCTGTTCTTCGGCTGGCGGGAGGGCGGCTTGCAGGGCACCGTTCTGAAGGGCGAGGATCGCGCCCGCGCTCGAGCCCCAGCCGCCTTCGAGCTTCCAGGCCAGATCGAGGAAACAGCGGGCGGCAAGAGCCAGGATCACGGCGTCCGCATGAGCTACCCCATGACGGGCGCTGACCTACGCACCCGCTGGTGCTCGGCTGAAGTGAAGATCGACGTGGGCAAGTCGCAGCTCTCTGCCCGCGAGGACCTCTTCGGCAAGCGGATCCTCTACTGTACTGGCGAGCGTGCCGAGGAGTCCGCGAACAGGGCGACATACGCTGAGCGCGAGTTCTTCGGCGAGTTCAAGGCCGGAAGGATCTACGGGAAGCACGGGGCTGACGGGCGACACGTCGAGAGGTGGCGCCCGCTTCTCGACTGGTGCGAGCTGGACGTGTGGGCGCAGATCAGGCGCTGGGGGATCAGGCCGCACCCAGCCTACCGGATCGGGTTCGGGCGGCTCTCGTGCATGACGTGTATCTTCGGAAACGCCCAGCAGTGGGCCACGGTGAAGAAGCTCGACCCTACGCGGTACGAGCAGTTCGTGGCTACGGAGGACGCGCTGCTGCGCCGGCAGAAGAAGGACGTCGCGGCCGGTGTCCCGGGCGCACAGAAGCGCCTGACGACGGTCAAGCGCGGAACGCCGAAGACAAGGACGCCGCTGCCGGTCGTGATCGCCGGGGCCAAGCCGTACAAGGGCGACTACAGCGTCGCGCCGCTCGCCATGTCCACCCACTACCCGATCAGCATGGTCCGTGTCGACCCTCGCTCGTGGAAGCTGCCAGCTGGCGCGTTCCGTGAGGGCGCTGGCCCGACGTAAGGAGCAGATCGCCATGGACGTACTTCGGAACTACACCGACACGGGCTACGTGTCGCCGCGGCAGAGGGCCGTGAAGGTCAAGCCCAAGACGGCGAAGCCGCGGCCAGTTCCGAAGCCGCGGCCAGCTCCGAAGCCGCGGCCTGCGCCGAGGGCGAGCGCCAGTCCGGCGCTGACCGCCCCGGACGAGGCCCTGGAGCTGTCCAAGGTCGACTCGCGCGGGCAAACCCTCCGCTCGCCAGGCGGCATGGACTGCGATCCGCAGCTGTCTCTCGCGGAGATCAAGCGGGCCGTGGAGTTCGTCCGTCGCCGCCAGGGCAGCAAGAAGCTGATCTCCTGGCCCCAGGGCCAGGCCTGGAAGGAGCAGCGGAACGCGAAGGGCAGGATCGTGGTCAAGGGCGCGCCGTGGAAGCCGTGCGCCTACCTCACCGTGGCCTTCGGCGGCGGCGTGGACTCCACCGCGATCCTCGTCGGGCTGGACCAGCTCTGGCGCCAGACGCGCGACTCTCGCTGGGTGCCGCACGCGGTGACCTTCGCGGACACCGGCGGCGAGAACCCGCACACCTACACGTGGGTCAAGACGATCGACAGGTGGCTGAAGACCGCGGCCTTCAAGGGGGCGCGCAACAGGCCCGCGGGCCTGGTCAAGGTCGGGCACGCGACGGTGCAGCTCGGTCGCGGGAAGCCAGGGTGGGGGACGGCGCAGACGCTCGAGATCAGCTCCCTGATCAACCACACGCTCCCGTCGATCAGCTTCGGCGGCCACACCTGCTCGCTCAAGTGGAAGATCACCGCGCAGCGCGACTGGCTCGACTACGCGCTCGAGGTCGGCGAGCTTCCGGCCCCGAGGGACCAGCAGCAGATCGCCAGGGCGATCGGGTACGACGCGACGGAGACCGAGCGCAAGGAGAAGGGGAGCACCTACTCGGCCAAGGACGAAATGAAGGCCACGCAGAAGCGGCCCAAGCTGCTCGAGGGCTGGTATCCGCTGATCGAGTGGGGGTGGGACAGGGCCAGGTGCGCCGCCGAGATCGCCGCCGTGTTCGGGAGCTTCCCCAAGAAGAGTTCCTGTACGTTCTGCGGCGCCATGAAGCCCTCCGAGGTGCGGGCGCTCGCGGAGAGCTACCCCGAGCTGCTGGAGCGGGCCCTGTTCATGGAGCTGGTGTTCATTCACGGCCGTCACGCGCAGAAGGCGTCTGAGGCCGAGGACGCGGCCAACGACGACGAGGACTCGGTGGCCAGGAACCCAGCGGCCAAGAAGAAGGCCAGGGTCAAGGGGTCCACGAAGGGCCTCGGTCGCGGGATCCGCTGGTCGGACGTGGCCCGCGGGAAGGCGATCGCTGGCTCGAAGCTGTGGACCGTGTACGCGCTCGGAGGCGTCGTGCGGTCGTGGCCCACGAAGGACGTCGGGCTCATGCCCGGGAGCCGCGGCGTCCTCGGCAAGGACGGCAGGACCTACGTCGCCTACGTCCCGGCCGGGAAGGAGAAGGTGATCCCGCTGCTCGAGAACGAACGCTACGTGCCGCCGGCCAGGCTCAAGGGCGTCCCCGTCGGCCGGCTCATTAGCGAGGCTCGCTTCCTTGAGCTGGAGCGGCTGGCCAAGGAGTGGGTTCGGATCTCGCCCAAGACGCCAGGGCAGATCGGGAAGGACCTCGCCCTGCACCCGCTCACCCGGGAGATCGACGGCTTCGCGGAGATCATGGGCTTCCGGTCCAGTGGCGGCCTCACGCGTGAGAGGATCAAGGACGACCTGATCCCAGAGGCGGCCGATCAAGGCAACCGCGCGCTCGTGGCCAAGCTCTCCGGCCTGCTGACCAGGGCACGAGGGCGCAAGAACCCTGGGCGGCGGCTGCCTATCGCCGGTCCTCCGGGCGTGGACGAGCAGGTCCCAGGCGGGATCGAGCGCGACCCGCTGCTGTTCGGGCTCTAGGAGGTCTCATGCACGCTGTGCTCAGTCTCGACGGAGGCGGCATTCGAGGCTGCCTCCAGGCCCGCCTCCTTCAGCGCCTCGAGCACCGCGTGCCTGGGTTCCTGGCGGCGCCGCAACTGCTGGCCGGGACCTCGATCGGCGGGATCAACGCGCTGTGGCTCGCGGCTGGGAAGCCGATCGAGGGTCTGCTCGCGGTCTACACCGACCGGGCGAAGGACATATTCGCGAGCCGCGGCCTGCTCGACGCGATCACGCCTGACGAGCTGTGGCGTGCCGACTTCGGGCACGAAGGGATCTACGGCGTCCTCACCGACGTGTTCGGCGACCTCCGCATGGAGCAGCTGCAGCGCGACGTGCTGATCCCGACGTTCGACATGCGCGAGTGGAACCCGAAGTTCTACGAGCGCGACGACGACGGCGTGCTCGTGCGCGACGTGGCCCGCATGACGAGCGCGGCTCCGACCTACTGGCCGAGCCACCTGTGGAGCCTCGACGGCGGCCTGTTCGCGAACAACCCGTCGGACTCGGCCGTGGCCACGGTGCTGCGCGCAAGGCGTCAGGCCGGGGCACCCGAGCAGGGCCTCTCGGACGCGGTCTCCTGCCTCTCGATCGGGACTGGCGAGGTGCCGCACAAGCCACCGAGCGCAGGCCCGACCTGGGACGCAGGCCTGGCGGCCGTCGCGCCGCTGCTCCTGAACGTCGTCATGGACGGCGCGGTCAAGGCGAGCCACTTCCGAACCCAGCAGGCGCTCAACGGGCGCTACCACCGCCTGCAGCCGCAGCTGGCGTCCTCGATCGACCTGAAGGACGTGGCCAAGGTGCCCGAGCTGCTGCAGGTCGCCGACATGACGAACCTGGACGCGACGGTGAGCTGGATCGAGAGAACGTGGGGACTCAAGCGCGCGTAGGGATCCGGCGCAGGCGGCGGCCTCTGGTGGCGGGCGGCGGATCCTGAGCGACAATCAACCTGCAGCGCGAGGAGGGCACGTGTCTCTGACCATGGGAGAACTGGCCGCCGGAGGGATCCTCCCGGACCCGCACGCCGACGCCGTCGCGAAGATCATGAAGCTGCGCCAGCTGCCGGGCTACGGGGAGACCATGCTCCGCCGGTACTGGGACGTGATCCCGAGCAGCGCGCTGACGACCGAGATCCTGCGGCTCCGGCAGGCGCAGGACCTGGCCATGCTGAACAACCCGGCCGCGACGGCCTGGACGGCGGTGACCAGGACCTACACCGACGACGACATAGCGGCGATCCGCCTCTGGCAGACCTCGGTGGCCAACGCTGGGGCCCGCCGCTCGCTCGACCGCTCGAACGCTCGCGACCTCGACCAGCGCCGGAGGATCTTCGGCATGCGCGGGCTCGGCAGCGGCATGGGGGACCTGGGCTGCTGCGGCCAGCGCGGTATCCACGGCCTTGGCTGAGGGATAGTCTAGGAGCCCGGCGGGCTCCATGATCAACACGCACCACCCGCACGTCGAGGCCGCCAAGGTCGCGCCGAAGCTCTGGATCGGGAGCCACCCGTCCTACCCGGGCCACCGCTGCGACCGGCACACGACCGAGGCCAACGCCAGGACGCCGGACCTCGCGCAGCACGGCTTCACGTTCATGGTCCTCTGCGCCCAGGAGCACCAGCCCGACGCGCGGCACTACCCCGGCGTCGTGGTCCACCACGCGCCCTTCGACGACGACTCGAACGGGATCACGCCGGCGCACCTGCAGATCGCCGTCGACGCCGCGGCCAAGACGGCTCAGGCGCACGAGCGCGGGCACCGCTGTCTCGTGACCTGCTTCGAGGGCAGGAACCGTTCCGGGCTCGTGACCGCGCTCGCGCTCTCGGCGCTGGCCGGGATCCCAGCTGCTCGAGCTGGCGAGATCGTGCGGGACCGACGCGGCCTGGCCGCGCTCACGAACCCAGCCTTCCGCGGCCTGCTGAGCCGAGTACGCGTGGACAGCGGGCGTCCGGCTGCGTGCGAGCTGTGCGAGGCCGCGCCGATCACCAGGCGCTACCACGAGGACGCGATCTGCTGGATCGCGGACTGCAAGGACTGCCTGGTGCCCATGGTCGTGTACCGCGAGCACGGCGTCAGGCCGCCGCGGCAGCACCTCGACCACATGCTCGAGCTGTTGCGGCTGTGCGGGAAGCGGAGCCTGCGTCACGAGGTCACCGCCGACATGGAGAAGATCCCCGACCACTGGCACGCGCACCTCCGGCCGGTTGGTCCCCGTCTGCGACGGGCCCAGTGACCGGCCGCCAGCTGCTGCTCCTGGCGCTGGGGGCTGGCGCGCTCCTCCTGTGGCAGCGCGGGCGCGCCAAGCCAGGCCTCGGCGGCATGCCGTGCCGTACCATGCACCCGGACCACCCGGGGCACCCGTACAAGAACGGTGTCCCCGTGGTGTGGGGCGGGAGGGTGATCCGGTGACCGATCCGCAGCGGTGTCCAGAGTGCGGCGCAGAGGACTCGATCAGCCTGCCCAGCGCGTCCGACCCAGTGCCCATGTGCGCGGCTTGCGGCGCGGAGCTGACGCTGGACGGCCAGGCGGAGACGTAGCGCCGTGGCGGGTGTCGCCAGCTCTCGTAGGATCAGCCCTGGAGGGACCGTGCCCAGCTACGACGACACGACCAAGGCCGCGTTCTTCTATGGCATGGGGATCATGGGCGCGATCGCTGGCGTCGGCCTCGGCTCGACGGCGCCGAACAAGGTCGCGCTCCTGCTCGGCCTGGGCTCGCTCTGGTACGCGAACACGCTGAACCCGGTCGTGGACGTCACGCCCCGGCCCGAGCTGCAGGAGTCGATCGACCAGGCGCGTAGCCGGATCCCGTTCGTCGGGACCGGACGAGCGCCAGCGGCGCCGAAGCCCCCCGGGACGTTCCAGTTCGACTTCGGCTCCTGACGGGAGGTCGTCATGGCCGACGACGACGACAACGAGGGCTTCGCGGCTCGGGCCAAGAAGGAGGCCGACGAGGCCGTCAAACAGGAGAAGTACCTGCGCCGGCGCGCGACGACGCTCGACTCGATCCTCCGCAAGATCCACCGCTGCGGCACCCTCAAGCAGCTCACGCGCGAAGAGGGAGCCTTCCTCGAGCGGACCAGCAAGGAGCTGGCGGACGAGCTTGGCAAGGAGCCTGCGGGCTGGGAGCCTCCGCCGGAGGCCTAGAGCGGAGCGCCGTCCAGACCCTGCAGCTCGTAGCCGCGCTCGTAGGCCAGCGTGTCGCGCGCCTTGATCGCTGAGCAGTCGTGGGCGTGCCTGTAGCCACGACCAATGGCCGCTCCACCGCACCCAGGGCACTTCCTCTGGCTCTTCTTGGCGGCGACCTTGGCCGAGTCCCTGGCCGCGACCCTGGCCTTGACCTCCTCGAGGACCGAGCAGTCGTCGGCATGGACGTAGCCGCGGCCGGAGGCCCTTCCCCCGCACCCAGGGCATGAGCGCATGGGCGGAGAGGGCGGTTTCGGCTCGCGAGCCTGCGGCGTGCTCCTCGGCAACCCGAGGCTCTTTCCGTGCCCGGACAGCTTCCCCTGGACGGGCCTCGTCCTGCAGCTCGCAGTGTGCTTGAAGCCGTGGCCGAGGCGAGGTCCACCGCACCCGCCGCACACGGTCCTCTCGGCAGCACGCTCGGCTGCCAGTTTCGCCCGTTCGCGCTCGGCTGCTGCTCTCGCGGCCTCCGCAGTCGAGATCCGCTTCAGCGTCTCCGGGTAGATCGAGTAGTGCCGGACGTACTGCCCCTCCTCGAGCGGGTGCTCCTCTGGCAGGAGGTCCTCGTCCTCGGAGCGTTCGGACGAGTAGAACCGGCCGTGTCGCTCCAGCTGGCGCTCGAAGGCCTCGCGGGCACGGCGCGGCGGGACGCTGTCGGGGTAGGACGCGTTGAGACGGTCCTGCCCTTCCTCCAGCAGCTCGAACTCGCGCGACTCTCCGAGACCGCGCTGGCCGTAGGGCGGAAGCTCCGTCTCCAGCGGGTGCGGAACGCCAAGGATCGCCCAGAGCGCGTCGTAGGCCCCGCGCAGGTCGAGCGCGAACCAGCCCTCGCTCCTCGGGTGGTCCATGTCGTAGAGGTCCGTGCGCTCCAGGCCGTAGTCGCGCGTCCTGTTGCACCAGCGGACGTACGTTCTCTCCACGCTGGCCGGCTTGGCGCCCGTGATCTTGTGGATCACCTCGAGGGCCAGGCTGTTCATGAAGCGCAGGGCGGGTGGCGAACCTCGCATGACGAAGTGGTCCGTCACGTGGCTCGGCGCGCTGGGCGCGGTCAGCCCGCGGATCAGCTCGAGCGTGATCTCGGCCCAGCCTGTGACGCCGAGGGCACGCTGCCCGAGGTTCCAGCCTGGCTCCATGAACGGGACCGGGTTGTACTGCGGATCCCACCGCGGGTAGGGGTTCCGATACATGGCGCAGCTCCAGCCCTGAATGCTACTCACGCCGCCGTCGCCTGCCTTAGTCGTAGTGGCGGGTGCCGGCCTGCACGCTACGCTTCAGGCATGAGCTTCCCGAACCTCGTCCGGCGCCCTGGCGGCGCGCAGTGGTGCGAAGCGGTTGGCGTCCCCAGCAACGGGGTCAACGTCGTCACCCTCGACTTCGACCTCCCGGTCTCGAAGATCGACCCGTCCTGGGTCGACGTCCTGATCTTGCCGCTCGGTCCGAGCGTGACGGACGGTGCCGTCGTGTCGATCGTCGGCGACGTCATGACGCTCACCTTCACGCAGGCCGGCGCTGACCAGGCCCGCGTGGTCGCCCACCTCGAACACACGTTCGGGCGGTAGTGGCCGTGGGTGTCACGACCTTCGTCCCTTTCTCCACCGGAGGAGGCCTCTCGCCGTCCTCGTTCGACGTGCAGCACGAGGTGCTGCTCACGTCGGAGGCCGGGAAGAATAACTACACGATCCCGGTCGGCTCGTGGGTGATCGACGCAGCTGGAGAGTCCACGCTGGACATAGACAGCGGCTCTGGGTTCAACCCACAGGGCTACGGGCTCGACTACTCCATGTTCCTGCGCGTCACGCCGCCGCCCACCGTGGCCGATCTGGCGATCGGGTTCACGCTCAACGACGGTCCGGTGCCTGCGGGCTGGATCCTGCGGTTCCGGTGGACGCAGCGCGTCCAGTCGATCCCCCCGCCAGTCCCGTCTCCGATCCTCCTCTCGGGGGGCGTTCCGGACTACTCGGTCGCCTGGCACCCGGACAACTCTGCGACCGCGCCGAACGGCGTCGTGGTCACGCCGACCGGCGGCATGAAGGTCGAGTTCTGGCGGCTGACGAAGCGCGTCGGAGGCTTGCGCGGCCTGACTCTGCACCGTGACGGCAGGCGCTACGTACCGTACTTTCGCGGCGCAGTCGACCAGACGACGTTCGCGTCCACGGAGTTCGCGCCCAGCAACCAGAAGAACACCCGCCGGTTCAAGGTCCTCTACGTCGACGCTGCTGGCCGGAGGTCTGCGCTGTCCGACGAGACGATCGTCGTGTTCGGCGGCGGCGGCGACAACGGAGAGCGGATCAGGAACCCGGCCGGGGCGCCTCCGGTCTACCAGCATGTTCTCGGGTGCGTATGGGTGAGAGGATCGTACTGACGCCGCCGGCTTCGGCGAGGTCCGTTAGGGTATTTCGTTACCCGTGAGGGGCGCACCACGCGTCCCGTAAGGGCCTCCCCGAAGCCGGTTGCGCCGGGCGTAGAAAGGAGAACAGCATGGGTGTCACGACCTTCGTCCCGTTCTCCACAGGTGGAGGCGGTGGCGGCGGCTGGGCAGCTGCGGCCGGCGTCGTGGCGCTGTCCACGATCACCGACCAGGTCGGGATCGGGACGGCCGCCCCGGCCGTCGGCGTCAAGCTCCAGGTCGTCGGCACCACGCGCCTTGACGGCGACGTGCTGATCCCGCCTGCGAACGGGCTCGACACGACCGCGGCCGGAGGGCTCAAGCTCGGGACGACGACCGCCACCTCGCTCTCGGTCGGAAACCCGGCCGGCGGGCTTGCTACGTTCCAGGTGTTCGTGAACCAGGGCGGCGCGGCTGTCCTGGGCTCCAACGCTGGTCTCCAGCTCTCCTCGACGACGGCCAACCGCGGCGCATGCCGCATGAACCAGTTCGGCGCCAACGCCGGTGTGCCCGGGATCACCGGGTTCAAGAGTCGCGGCGCGACGGTCGGGGCCCTGGCGAGCTGCGTGGTCGGCGACGTGCTGTTCCGGGCCACCGCGATCGGCATTCCAGCCGACAACGCGAGCTTCCCGCTCGCCGGCTGGCTCGGCATTCAGGTCCCGACCGGCGGCGTCGGAGCGAACTACCTCGCGACCGAGTTCGAGGTCCGGCTCACGCCGCTGGCCGGCCCGGTCAACGGGCACAAGCAGGCGTTCCTCGTGGGCTCGGACGGCAAGCTGCACGGTCGTGAGGCGGCGGACTGCTTCGCCGGCGTCGCGGTCCTCGGCGCGGCCGGGACGGTCGTTGTCGGGAACACCCAGGTGTCCGCGACCACGAAGTTCAACATGACCGCGCAGGACACCGGCCCTCCGCCGACCGGAGTGATCTACCAGGCCGCTCGCGTGGCGGGGGTGAGCTTCACGATCGCGTCTGCAGCTGGCGCCGCGGACGCAGGCGTTCAGGTCTACTACCAGCTCTGGGAGCCGACGGCTCCATGAGGGTGGAGTAGCCCGTGGGGATCACGACGTTCGTCCCGTTCCCTGGAGGCCCCGGTGGTGCGCTTCCGGTCACGACGCCCTCCGGCGCCGGAACGCTCCCGTCTGCCACCGCGGTTGTGCTCGTGAACACGAGCGGCAGCGCCTTCGCGCTCGCGCTGCCGAACCCAGCGACCTTTGCCGGCAGCCTGCTCTACCTCTTCGACTCGACCGGCTCGTTCGCCACGAACAACCTCACGCTCACGCGCTTCGGCGCGGAGAAGATCAGCGGCCTGGCCGCGAGCAGGATCTTCCAGACCGCCTGGGGCGGGTGGATCGTGACCTCGGACGGCACAGACTGGTACGTGCTCTAGTGGCGAAGATCACGAGGCAGGTGTTCACGTCCTCCGGCTCGTGGACCGCGCCTGCTGGCGTCACGTCGGTTCAGGTATCCGGTAGGCCAGGAGCCGGCGGCGGCAGCGGCGGCCCAGGCGGCGGCGGTGGCTGCGGGAACGCCGTGGCCGGCGGTGGAGGCGGCGGCGGTCGCGGGGGAACCGGCGGCGCGAGCTGCGAGCTGGTGACGGCTCGCGTCGACGTCGTGCCAGGGACCGCCTACGTGGTCACGATCGGAGCTGGCGGCCTCGGAGGCGCTGGAGGTGGTGGCGGAGCGGGCGGCACGGCCGCGAACGGCGCCGCTGGGATCGGCGGCGGCGGCGGCGGGACTGGCGGTGTCACGTCCTTCGGCGCGCTCGTGACGTTCTCCATGGCGAATGCTGGCGCCGGTGGCGGGACGACTGGTCCCGTCGGAGCAGGCGGGACGGCTGCGGCGGGTGGCGGTGGCGGCGGTGGCGGGAACATAGCCGGCCCCACCTCGAACTACGGCTACACGCTGAACTCGATCAACGCGGGCACCGCGTCCGTTCCTGGCGCTACTGGCGGCGGGCCAACCGGGACAGCAGGCGGAACGCCTACCGGCTCCAACGGCCTCGGGCGGAACACGCTCTTCCAGAGCTTCTTCGCCGGCGGTGGTGGCCCTGGCACCGGCGGCGCAGGCGCGGGCGGGACCAACGGCGGAGGCGGTGGCGGATCCGGAGGGGCCGCTGGAGCCCCAGGAGCCTACGGTCCATACGGTGCGGCGGCGGCGACGGCAGGCAGTTCTTCCGGTGGAGCTGGTGGCGCCGGCGGGATCGGAAACGCGACTCCTGGCGGGACCGGCGGCGCAGGCTCCCCAGGCTCCACGGGCACCGCCGGAGTCTCGGGTGGCGGCGGCGGGCCTGGTGGGGCCGGAGGCGGTGGCGGCTCTGGCCGGGCCACTGGCGGTGCTGGCGGTGCTGGCGGAGCTGGGGCGGCAGGGTCGGACGGTGTGATCGTCGTCGAATGGACGGAGTAGGCCATGTCCAAGTACGCGCTCGTCACTGGCGGGGTGGTCTCGAATGTGGTCGTCGCAGACGCGGACTGGATCGCGGCGCACGCGGGCGACTACGACGAGGCGATCCTCTGCGTGCCGGGCGTGTCCTACACGATCTGCGCTCCGCTCGTCCCGCCTCCCGTCGATCTCGCCGCGCTCAAGGCGACCAGGTTCGCCGAGATCGACAAGCGGACAGAGGAGCTGATCGCGGCCGGGTTCATGTACAGCGGACACAGGCTCAGCCTGAGCGCCCACGCGCAGAGCTACTGGAACGGTCTCGGCAACCTGGCCTCGAACGGCCTGCTCCTCCCGTCCGACTTCCCGCTGGTCGTCAACGGCCTCGACGACGCGGACGAGCCTTACGGGATCACCGACGCGGCAGACGCCGTCGCGATCTTCGCGACAGGGGCCGCGACGGTGAAGGCCAGGCTCGGGAGCGGGACCGCGCTGAAGAGCGCGATCCGCGACGCTGGCAGCGTGGCCGAGGTCAACGCCGTCCTTGACGAGCGGGTGGAATAGCCCATGGGCGTCTCGACGTTCATTCCCTTCCCGGGCGGCGGCGGATCGCCGGACGCGCGCGTCTTTCGCTGGGACGTGGCCACGAGCTGGGCCACGATCTACGCCTCGATCCTGGCGCATGCCGGGACGGCGATCGTCATGGTCGAGCCGGACGCCGTGCCGCGTGTCCTGACGGCCGGGGTCGCGAACCTGGACAACGTGTTCTTCCTGGGTGAGCCCGTGTCCCCGGACACGTCCGTGGCCGTCGACATGGACGAGGGCGTCGTGCTCGGCCCCGGCGGAGGGCTCAGGTCCAAGGACGTGCTCTGGCGCTCGCTCTGCACCGGGACCAGGCTGATCGGCAGCGGCCCGCCGTGTTCCTTCGTCTTCGACGGCGGTGGCATGATCGGCTGGACCGACCCGTCAGCCACGAACCCGATCCGGCTCGACCCGGGCGGGAACAAGATCCGGCTGATCAACGGCGCGACGCTCTCCGGGGCGGGCATGCCTCCTGGGAACCCGCTCGTGGTGGTCTCCGGCGGTGGGTCTCTGGACATACTCGCGGTGGCCGGGTCAGAGATCGGAGACCACACGCTCGGCGGAGGGATCTTCTCCTCTGCGCTCGTCACGCTCGACGCCTCCGTCACCGTCTCCCCGACGTTCTTCAACGGCTTCATAGGCGTCACGACGGCCTACCTGGACGACGCAGCCGGCGTCACCTACGACGACTCGCTGGTCACGCCCCCGTCGCTTGCGACGGGGAGCGTCCAGGGCGCGCTCGACGCGCTCAAGGGCATGATCCCCACCGTGACCGGCGTGGCCACGCTCGGAGCGTTCGGGGCCGTCGTCCCCGAGCCTGCCGTTCAGGCGACGTCCAAGTTCGTGCTCACGACGCAAGACACAGGAGCGCCCACGGCCGGAGGCGTCATGTACGTGTCCGCGCGTGTCGTAGGCGCGAGCTTCACGATCTCGTCGTCAGCCGGAGCTGGAGATACAGGCGTGCAGGTGTACTGGCAGCTCTGGCCGTAGCCGCGGCCCGGCTCCGGCTCGCGGTAGGGCCTGAATGGTCTGGCGGGTGACGGTCGACTCTGTAGGCTAATGGCTGGACCTGGGTCCCGCAGGAGAGCGTGAGGTATGGCCTCCGTAAACACGCTGACGCGGACCGCGGGCTTGATCCGCGTGATCAACGAGGCCACTGACTCTCCGTCCATGTCCTCGGTGGTCGGGTCGCAGGTCACCCGGAGCCTGTGGGCGGACGCGGTCGCGACGACGCTGACCTTCGGCGGCGGCGCTTCGCACACGGCCACGAACCTGCGGATCAGCGGCTCGACCAAGCTCGCGCTCAGCGCGACCCAGGTCTCGATCACGAACGCGGACCTGACGTGCGCCGGAGCTGGCGCCACCAGCGAGCGGTTCGGAGCCGGGGCCCTGGCGGGCGGGCTCTCCGGCTCCGCCTTCGGCAACGGCGCGTCCGCCGGAGGCACGCAGTCCACGGCTGTCGGCTCCGCCGCTTCCGCCGGCGGCGGGAGCGCCACCGCCGTCGGCCAAGGAGCCGGGGCGGCCGGCCTGAGCGCCACGGCCGTTGGCGGAGGAGCAAGTGCAGCCTTCACCCAGTCCACGGCGCTGGGCGTCAACGCGTTGTGCGGGTCCACCAACGCCACGGCGCTCGGTGCAAACTCGCAGGCCGGCCTGAGCACGACGGCCGTCGGATCAGGCGCCGTGGCTCCCGCTACTACGTTCGCTGTCGTGGTCGGAACCTCCGCGACGGCCAGCTTCACCTCCTCGATCGTGCTCGGTGCCGGAGCTGCCGACACGGCCGCGAACCAGTTCGTCGCCGGATCCGACACGGCCCCGATCACGACGGTCGTGATCGGACGAGGTCCTACGTCTGCGACGCCGAGCGCCCTCGTCACCTGGCGCGCCACCGACGCTACGGCTGCCTCCGCGGCGGCAGGCTCGAGCCTCACCGTCCGTGCTGGCAACGGCGACGGCGTGGGCGCGAATGGCGTCCTGACGCTGACCGACGGCTCTGGCGGTACGGGCGGCGGCGGCATGACGCTGACGGCCCTCGGCGGGTCCGTCACGCTGAACCAGACCGGGAGCACGGCGCTCTCCGGCTTCACCGCGACCTCGATCGTCGGCGCGCTCAACGAGCTGGTCGGCGGCAGCGCGCAGAGCACGATCTCGCAGATCAACGACAACGCGGGCACGATCTCGCTGGGCCAGGTCGTGTACCACACGACGACCACCGGCCGCGTCGACCTGGCGACAGCTGCGGCCGACAACGCCGCAGCTCGAGCTTGGGGTGTCGTGACCTCCGCGACGATCGCGACCACGGTCGCTGGCAGCGTGGCGATCGTCGGCCAGCGACGGGCGCTCAAGTTCGAGGCCAGCCTGACGCTGACGGTGGGCGACGAAATCTACCTGTCCGCGACCACGGCCGGCAGCGTCACGAACGTCGCTCCGGCGACCTCCGGCCAGGTGATCCAGACGCTCGGCGTGATCGACGACCTGACCGTCGCGGGCAACACCTACAACGGCGGCGCCAACCTCTTGGCCTTCGTGATCTTCACGCTCGGCCCGAAGGCGGTCGTGTGAGCAGTCCAGTCGCACTGGTCACCGGACGCGGCTACGTCTCCCAGGCCGGGTACATCGGCGAGCGCCTGGCCGTCGTCAGCGGGATCAACCTCAAGACGGTCGGCACGACGCTGATCTACACGGTTCCAGCGGGACAGACGGCGCTGTTCACCATGGCGTTCGTGGAGATCACCGCCGCGACCGCGATCACCATTGGCGCGACCGGCGGCCTGGGGATCTCGGCTGGCGAGGCCGACGTGTTCGCCCCCGTCGTGTTCGCGGGCGTCCTGGCCGCGGGCCAGGTGTGGGCCTTCCAGAGCGCCGGCCTGACGCGCACGGGCCCCGCGGCCAGCGTGGTCAGATACGGAAACGACGTGGCCGCCACCGGGACGAGCCAGACCGCACGAATCCACCTCTTCGGCTTCCTGTTCTAGAAGCGTAGGAGCTTGCCCATGTCTCGCGTGTACTCGATCGTGGGAACGAACCTGACGCTCGCCAACCAGCCGGTCACGCTGGCCGGCCTGCGACCCGGCACGACATGCGCGCTGGAGATCCTCCGCATGTGGATCAGCCAGAGCGCCAACGTCACGAGCGTGCAGCAGCGCGTCGAGTGGGGCACCCAGGCGTCGGCGTTCCCGACGGTCACCGGGGCCACGCCCGCGAAGCTCTGGACGGGCGACCCGGCCTCGCAGATCGTCTCCGGCACCGGCCTGGCGGCCGGGACGTGCGGCGTGAACGCCTCTGCCGAGGGCGGCGGCGCGAAGAGCCCCATGGGTGACGACAGCTTCAACGTCGTCCAGGGCTTCACCTGGCTCCCCACGCCGGACGAGACGATCATTCTGTCGCCTGGCCTGGCGTCGAGCTTCTACCTGTTCCTCCCCGTCGCGGCGCTCACGCTCACCGGCTGGGACGTGGGCATGACGTTCAAGGAGCTTGGCTAGGCCATGCCGCGTCTGCTCGTGTTCTACGTGGACCCGCTCGCCGATCCGCCCGTGGTGGACCGCACGCTGTTCTGCGGCGACGACGCCGCCATGATCTCAACCTCGCTCGGGCCGGTCCGCGCAGACCAGCTCGCCGTGGGGCTCTGGTACAAGTACGCGGACAAGACCGTGAGGCGCATTGACGCCGTGGAGATCGCATGACCACCGGCTACCTCGCCAACAAAATGACCGCCACTCCGTCCCTTCAGCGGGTGGTCGGGGCGTCCAGCGCGACGCTCGGCAACCCGTTGCAGTCAGCCGCAGCTCTGGCATACACCGCCGGGAACGGCACCGTGACATGCACCTCGGTCCGCGCCTTCGGCGCGCTGTTCCGGGCCAGCCCGTTCGGCGTCTGGCGCTCGACCGACGACGGAACGTCCTGGGTGCTGGTCTTTGGCTTCGCGGCCACGGCGACCTGGGTCATAGGGATCTTCGTCGTGTACGACGGCGCCGGCGTGCCGACGCTCGCCGTGCTCTACAACGGAGCGGCCAACCTCATTTTCGGCGCGGTCTCCGCGACCGGCCTGAGCGGATCGTGGACGAGCACCGCGGCGGCCTCCTCGACCATTTCAACGTCCGGCTTCCCGATCGTGTTCCACAGCACGATCGTGTTCCGTCTCACCGGCGTGGGCGCCAACGTCGTCACCTACAACCCGGCCTCGGCCACGTTCGGAGTCGTCGCCTCGACAGGCACGCCAGACAATCAGTCGCAGTACATGGTTGCGTGGAACGACGTGCTCTACATGGTCGCCAACGTCGCCAGCGTCCTCGCTCTCGTCTCGCTGGCAGGCGGCGGCTTCGCTTCGGTCGCGACGATCGTCGCCGCCACCAACGCCTTCCTGGCGGTCTCGGCCTGGGTCGATCCGGCGACGAACGATCTCGTCGTCGTGGGCTACAACGGCACCGCTGGCGTCTGGAAGGCGTTTTCGGTCACCGCAGCCCCGACGTTCACCGTCACGGACCGCACGGCGAACATGCTCACCGGCGGGACGCTCGTGACGTTCGCCTCGACCAGCAAGGTCGCTGGCGTGCTCTACGACCAGGACTCCAATCCTGGCGGTGACCCGGCGATCTACCTGCTCGTCGCGTCCACCAACACCGCCGGAACGCCCGTGAGCCTGTTCAAGTTCAACGGCTTCGGGGCCGGAGCTGGCGCGAACCTCCTGGGCGTCCTGGCGACCGGGGCCCCCAACGACTCGGGCGGCGCGATCGAGTTCTGCTGGCCTGACAAGAACATTGGCGGCGAGAGGTTCTTCACGCCGAGGTCGGCCGGGACGCCGGGAACGCCCGAGGTCTGGAACACCGGCAAGGGCGCGCTCGGAACCGCGATCACCCGCCGCAAGTTCAAGCTGATCGCGCCCAGGTCGCAGATCCTGACCACGCTCGGCGGAGCTGGGACGTACAACCTCGCGGGCACGCCTCTCGCGACCACGCCGATCCAGTCGGGCGGCACGACGATCACGGGCGTGATCGGCGGGATCGTCCACGCGGCCTCGGACATAGTCGCGCCCGGCGTCCTGGCGGCTCCGGCCACGACGACGACGGCGGTGCAGGCCCTGCCGGCCGCCACGATCAACGTCGTGAGCACCTTCGCCGCGGCGTTCCCGACGGCGGGCACGATCATAGTGGACACCGGCACGCCGCAGACGGTCGCCTACACCGGGCTCGGGGCCGCCGGCACCACGTTCACCGGCTGCACCGGCGGGACGGGCAGCACCTCGATCGGTGGCTTCGTGCGCGGCGGCCTGCTGCCGATCCCAGGCACGATCGACAACGCCACGGGAGCCATGACGGGCACGACGGGCACGCTCGACGCGGCGAGCCAGGTGGTCGGCATGTCCAACGCCGGGACGGCCAGCGACCAGTGGTATCGCTCGGCAGGCTCGGATAACTACCCAGGCTCGACGGCGGCAGCCACGCTCACGCTCCCGACGAGCGGCGTGATCGACGGGTTCGGGACCACGAACACCGGGTGCACCGCTGACGCCACCGAGCAGCAGGTCAGCGTGGACATGACGGGGTTCACCTCCGGCGAGCGCGTCAACATTGACCCTCGCGCGCTGTCGTAGCGCGTAGGACCGCGTGGGACTCGGGAACAAGAGCAACGGCGGGCGGGCCAACCGGCTATGGCGCGGCCGGCGCCGTCGTCGGTGGTTCGCCGCTGTCATGGCGCAGCCGGAGCCAGCTCCGCCGCTCCCACCGAATCCTCCGCTCGGCTTCGGGCCTCTCGTCGGAGAGCCGTTCGACTCGTTCTCCCCGCCGGCCGGCGGCTTCGGGCCTCTCGACGGAGAGACGTTCGACTCGCAGGCCGGCGGCTTCGGGCCGATAGGTTCCGAGAGCTACGACCTGCCGCCAGGCTTCGGGCCGTTGCTCGGAGACATTTACGAGACTTCCACGGGCAAAGGCTTCGGGCCGCTCGACGCGAACGAGCTGTATGCCCAGGAGACCGTCGCGTTCAGCCAGCCAGCTCGGTCACTCGTGCCAGGTCGTGCCTACACGCGATCGTCGCCGACCACGCTGCGCCAGCTCCAGGCCGTCCCGACGCTGTCCCTGACGGCAGCGTCTGGCTCCTACCAGCTCGCCTCCTTGCCGACCACGGACGGCGATACCCTGTTCACCTCGATCGAGCTGGAATGCACGGCCGGCGTCGGGATCACCGTGGACGCCGTGGTCCGCGTGACGAACCAGGACGGGCTCGTCATGATCCCGCCCACGACGCTCACAAACTTCCGCCTGGCCGGCGACGTGTTCTCGCTCCTGGCGCGCGGCCTGACCCGCGTGCTCGCGCAGAACCTCGTGAGCGGGGCCGTGTTGCTCCTGGTCGTGGATACGCCCGCGACCGGGACGACGCTCACGGCCACGGCCCGCGTGGTAGGGTTCCCGGTCTCGTAGCGGCCGGCGCAGGCGCTGATAGTGCGGGTGCCGGGCGCTGCGGTAGGCTGTCGGTTGGACTCATGCCAGTGAGGGATAGCGCGTGGCTTCCGTCCCAACGCTGACGCGAGTAGCCGCCAAGCCCACGGTCAGGCTGATCGACGAGGCCACGGACTCTCCGTCCATGTCCTCGGTCGTCGGGTCGGAGACCACCAGGAGCCTGTGGGCGGACGCGACCGTCACGACGGCGAA
>Ga0315288_10001735_pt1 | contig 28319 bp, 26 predicted proteins | sample YL17G11_20_MG_FD_203454 | JGI IMG/M metagenome (GOLD analysis project Ga0315288, IMG submission 203454) | Sediment microbial communities from Yellowstone Lake, YNP, Wyoming, USA - YL17G11_20 | ecosystem: Environmental > Aquatic > Freshwater > Lake > Sediment | place: USA: Wyoming | collected... | reverse complement strand
TAAGCTTTCTTTGAGCAAGGCAGTGTTTCTGATGAAGTAAACCCCTACCGAGGCTAAATGGCTGGTGGGCTTTTCGGGCTTTTCAATCAGCTTTCGGATGAACCCGCCCTTGGTCTCCACGATGCCAAAACGACGTGGATCTGCTACCTTTTTCACGCCTAAAGCATCATATTTCCCTTTGATCACCGGGGCTAAATCTGCCTCGAAGATCGTATCTCCCAATATCATCAACACCGGCTCATCGTCTTTCATCTCCGGACAAGCGGTGCTGATGGCATATCCCAGCCCTTTAAGCTCCCTCTGCTCGATAAACTTGCATTTGAACTGGTAATTCTTCTTAACATAATCTATAATCTGATCACCCAGAAAGCCGGTTATCAGCACCAACTGGTCGATCTTCAGTTTCCAAACGATGTCCAATATGTGCCCCAAAATCGGCTTCCCTGCCACATGCAGGAGAACTTTGGGAACGGTATAGGTATGAGGTCTAAGCCTGGTCCCGATCCCTGCAACTGGAATTATCGCCTTCATCTTGTTTTTTCCCTCTGGCAATCAATCAAGAAAAATAATTTAAAGCTTTTCCTTTACTTGTCAACTTTTATTTTTGAGGTTGTCAACGGATTGAACGGATGCAGCAGATGAAACCTCGTTTAATCCGTTGACAAATTTCTTGTCTTTCTTTTTTCAGTTTCTTATATTGATTCCGAATAGTCAATTGGTTATTAAATTTCCGGAAGGTTGCTTGAAGTTATTTGGGTTCGTCTATTCGTCGATGTGGCTGACAATGCTCGAAACTTATTGCCGCAGATTGCGTAAGAAAAGATAGGGGATGACATTACAAAGGAGCAATGATGCCGAGTTGGGATAAGTTTAAACCGTTTGTTTCCATCTGGATTTTAATTTTCGTGTTTTTCCTTTTTAACTCTTCTTCCGGAACTCAATTTAAAACGGTGGGCAATTTCTTCTTTCCCGATACAGCAATTGTCGATGATGATCTGGTGATGACAGGGAACAATATCAAGCTGGATGGAACCATAGAGGGGGATTTGGTTTGCGCCTGCAGATATTTGGTTCAGAATGGTTTGGTTCAGGGCAGCCTAAACATAGCCGCCCAAAATATAGAGGTCCTGGGAGTGGTGAATGGGAGTATGAGAAGCTGTGCTCAGAACATTAACGTCAACGGACAGGTGAATAGAAATCTGATCGCTTTTTGTGGCGCTTTAAACATCAGGCCGGATGCAGAGATCGTAAAGGACGTCAATGCTTACTGTGGAGAGATGACTTTGGATGGCAAAGTGGGAGGAAATTTAAAAGGCTCAGTCGGAACCTTGGTCCTCTCGGGTGTCGTCAATCAGGATGTCTCAATAACCGCACAGAATATTACGGTGATGCCCACTGCTGTAATTCTGGGAGATTTCAAATATAAAAGTGCAAAGCCAGCCAAGATAGAATCCGGAGCCCAGATATCCGGTGAAACCATCTGGACCAAAAAGGGGCCTGAAAAGGAGGAGAAATCCCAAGGCATATTCACTGCCAAATCGCTGATTACGAAAACTCTTTTCCTTTTAGCCTTGATGATCACCGGGGTGGTGTTAACGCTCATCTTCAAGCATAGCGCTTATCAGGCTAAACATGCGGTGGGTAAATCTTTTTTGAAATGCTTGGGCTTGGGCTTTGTTTTCATGGTTTGTATACCGATCGCCATTATCATATTAATCGTCACCATAATCGGTATTCCTATTGCGATCATAACCATTTTTGCTTATGCTCTTTTGATCTATATTGCCAAAATTCCGGTGGCGACTTTCTTGGGAAATAAGATCATCAAAGCTTTGGGAAAAGAGGGGGAGCCATCGCTGATCTGGTCTATGCTTTTGGGTTTGATTATTCTAACCATTCTTCTAAACGTTCCCTATCTGGAGTGGATCATATATTTTGTCGTCATCTTCACCGGCTTTGGCGCAATATTGCTTTCCCGTAGACGATCTACAGTTGATTAATGGTTGTAGGGGTGATCCCTCGCTTCCGGCGGGATGTCCCCCATGAATCGCCCCCACGGAATCTCGATGGTTCAATGGGGAACTATCCTGATTCTGCTGGATGTTATCATCCAGCAGGAAACAGGCGGATTCGTATGAATGCATGCGCATGATCACATCCGCCTGGGAACAATTGCTTGTGTCTTTTGAGTCTTTCCACCCGACAAAACTTTACCCATAGCTTAAAGGGACCCGGCAAGCACGGAAGACTGGTGACACTTCAGAACGCGATGGCGAACCGCCCATCCTTGTGTAGCAGTTCATCGTCTATCCAAATCTCACCGCCCTTACGCAGATCGCAGACCATATCCCAATGGATAGCTGACTCGTTTTTGCCCCCTGTCTCTGGAAAGCTCGCACCCAGCGCTAAATGGAAACTGCCATTGATCTTCTCGTCAAACAAAATCGATCGGGTGAAGCGGGTGAGTCCCTTGTTCGTGCCGATGGCAAACTCACCCACATACCGTGAGCCTCCATCCGTATCCAATGTCTGGAGAAGGAAATCCTGATTCTTCTCAGCCTCAGCCTTCACTACTCGTCCCCGCTCGAACCACAGCCGCACTCCGGTCAACTCTTTTCCCAGATAGATGACTGGATAAGAAAAGTAAACATAGCCTTCTACGCTGTCTTCCACGGGGCTGGTGGCCACCTCTCCATCCGGCATGTTTTTCCGACCATCACAGTTGACAAAAGACCGACCAGAGATGCTAAATCGCAGATCCGTCTCTGAAGCCATCACATGCACCCTTTGTTTGCCCTTGAGCCAGTTTACTATATTCTCCTGCCAGGTGGAGAAACGCTGCCAGTAACCAATCGGGTTATCCATATCCGGTAAACAAGCACCATAGACCAGCTCTTCATACTCGCGCAGACTCATCTCGGCATCTTGAGCACTAGCATGGGTGGGGAATTGGGTGCCCACCCAACGATAATCCCTATTGGCTAACCGATGCATCACCGTCTTGATGAGCTCGGCTTGTGCTCGACTGGCCAGAACCATCTTGCGGGGCTCTACGCTGCTCAAGGTTTTTGTGTTCTCCGAGCCCAGGATGGTGATGCCCGCCTCATAAGTCTCCAAGGCTCTTTTGATAGGCTCAGGGATGTGCTCCAATTGCTTATCTGAAGCGTATCGGAAAAACAAATCACTCATACCAGGTAGTTGGGCTAAAATCAAGGGATAACCACCTGCCTGCAGCACTCTGACGAAGGTCTCCTTAATCAATGGCTCCGCTACGGTATTGCCTTGAATAATTACCCTATCGCCTGGTTGAATGGCGGCAGAGTAGTTTACCAGAACATCCGCTAGTTTTTCAACTCGTGGGTCACTCATTTTCACTTTCTCCTTGTAACATAACTGTTTTTCCTCCGTTAGGATTGCCGATGTTGATCCCTTGGGATTATCATGCGGTGAGAAACAGGCGGATGCGTATGAATGCCTGCGCAGGATAACATCCGCTTTGGACTACGCCCCAGACATGAGTTCCTGATTATCAGTCTTTACCGATCGCCTTCTCAAACTTAGCCTTGGCAACAAGATAATCGGAGAGCGCCTGAAGATAATTTGTCTCCGCTACGGTTAGGGCAAACTCTGTGTCCATTAGCTCCAGGTTGGTCAAAAGACCCTTTTCATATTGCACCTTGGCAATCCTTATGCTCTCTTTGGCTTGGTTTACGTTTTCCTGTTGAGAGAGGATATTCTCTTTGGCTAAATTCAGATCAGAGATCGATTGGCTTATTTCCAGCTTGATCAAATCCTGAATTTGCTTCTCGGTTAAGTCCAGCTGTTTCAAATCGGATTTTGCCTGTCTCACTTTGGATCTGGTCAGGAAGCCATCAAATATGGGCAAGCTTAAGGCTAAAGTAAAATTCCAATCCGTTTTCCATTTGTCTTCACTATAATAAGGTCTTTTGTATTCATAGTTAGCTGAGCCAAATACGGATGGCTTGTTGCCTGCCCTTGCCAAAGCCAGGGCTTTTTCTCCGATGGCTTTCTGCTCGGACAAAAGCTTAAGCTCGGATCGATTCTGGGAAGCAAACTCTTCTGCTTGGGATTGATCCACATCAAAAGGCACAAATTCTAAACCACCTTCAACCTTGACCGAATCCTTCAGGTTAATTCCTAAAATGTTCTTCAAATTGTCTAAAGTCAATTGATATAGATTTTTCGCCTGCACCAGTGGAGGTTTTGCGTTAGATACCTGAACCTTAGCCCTCAACACGTCAAATTCAGAAGCGTAGCCTTTGTCATATCTTGCCTGAACGGTCTGGAGATGATCCTCGATTCGGGCAATCGACTCCTCTCGGACTTTAATCAATTCTTGGGCGAGAAGAATATTATAAAATAAAGAAACCACACCAAATTTGATCTCCTGCTTGGTTTTTCGGTATTCTTCTTGAGCAGCGGAAAGACCGTGGCGGGATATCTCATAGCTGTTTCTGATCTTTCCCCAGGTGAATAAAGGTTGCTGATAGGAGAGCTTCAGGTTGTAATTATTCTCTGTGCCGGACTTTATGGTGATAGCAGGGATCTGGAATCCTCCGAAATTCATAGCAGGAGTCTCAAATGCAGGGACGGATCCCAAGCGGGTGTAACTACCATTGAAGGAGAATTGAGGCAAGAACCCAGAGTGAGCTTCCTCGATTTTATACTCAGCAGAGCTGATTTTCTCCTGCAACTGCAAAAGAGTTTTGTTGTTCAGATAAGCGGTCTTTAAGCACTGATCCAGATTCAGGTGGTGAGTTTCTCCTGAAGCCATAACGACATTGAAAAGTAGAAAAGAAATTATCAGAATTAAGCGTATCGTTTTACCAAACATTTTCAACTCCTTAAAAGTTATTATTCAAGGTTCTACTCCAAAAAAGTTGTTAAAGAATAAACTACTGTAAAGAACTTGACAAAATTTACTAAGCTCCATAAAATCGAGATCAATAATAAAATTGCGATTTCTTTACCTCTCCCCCTTTGTTCTCCCTCTCCATTTCATGGAGAGGGGGACAGGGGGTGAGGTCTTTATAGAAAAGCTATTTTTTTATTCAATAACCATCTATTCACAAAGGAACATGCTTTCTTTGAACTTGAAGAGCAAGATGGTCATTTCTTAATTCTTGGCTCTCCCCCTCGGTTCGCCTGAAGGCGAACACTCCAGATTAAAGTCCGCGGAAGCTTCGCTTCCGCACTCCGATTTCTGATCCTCGGACACTGGCTCCTGATTTCTTGATCCTTGCCCCTGGTTTCTGAACCCTGCCTGTTCATCTACCTATATTGATTTTTTCAACGTCAAAAGACATACTATCAACAGAAACAATGCAATAACTTCTATCACTTATGTCATCTACGACCAGATATTTCACTCCATCATTATATTTTTCTCCATACCAATATTCGTGCTGATGCCCGTGTATGGAGAGGCCGACTTCGTTTTCAGCCATTAACTGCACGTATCGATTTTCGGTATCGTCACTCCAGGCGGGATCAAATGGAGGCTGGTGAGCGATCACAAAAACGAGATCATACAAAGCATGATCCTCCAGCTGGTCTTCTAACCAATCCAAATTGGGTGGCTCCCCTAGATTCGCTGGTGAATTGGCATCCAGAAAGATGAATTTACAATCATAAAATACAAATGAGTAATTATAAGCACCGAATATCTTGCTATAAATCTGCTTTCCTTCAAATAAAGCATCATGATTGCCTATCACCGTCAAATATGGTATAGTCAGTTTCGATAGGACGTCTTCCGTTCCCATATATTCAGTTAACCATCCCCCATCCGTGAAGTCCCCGGCATGAATCAAAAACGAAATGGTCGTATCATTATTTACGTCTTCTATAATGTCGGTGAAATCTGCATAATCCGTGTGGCTATCGCTGACTATGGCGAAGCTAAACTGGTAAGGATCAGGCAAATTGATTTTTGAGATCTTCTCCAAATTTTTCCGGGTTAGATTGGTTATACTTTCATCTATTTTTATTTGCTCAGGACCGGTTCCGCGCTCTCCGCATCCAGATAAGAAGAGAACAACCCCGACACAGAAGATTGATAGAAACAGTTTTCTTTTCATAAGATAAGCTGTATATTCGCACTCTAAAAAGGGTGTTGAAAAACTCATTAAGTGAAGGAGTCAATCGTAGGGACAGGGCTTGACCCTGTCCTAACTTCTCCGCAATAAGTGGATCCGCCTTTGGCGGCAATACGGACAGCCACAAGGGCTGTCCCTACGAAAACCCATTTTTCTTATTAAGCTTCAGAACCCGCTTTTTCAACACGCCCTAAAGGGTGCATCTACCTTTTTGTCACCGCACTCATAAGTTTGCTTTTTCTTGACCCTTCTTCCTATCTCATGTGCTACTGACTACAGTGTTATTTTTATTCCTCTTAAACCGCTTTTCTAAATTATCGACCAAAACGTATGCTACGGGCACAATCACCAAAGACAGGAAGGTGGAGGTAATCAATCCTCCTATAACGGTTATTCCCATCACCTGTCTCCATTCGCCTCCCTCCCCTGTTCCCAAAGCTGCGGGTATCATCCCCATGATCATGGCAACGGACGTCATCACGATGGGGCGAAAACGAACGGGACCGGCAGTCAAAAGAGCCTGAATCCTGTCCATGCCACTTTTACGCAAGGTGATGGTATAATCCACCAATAGAATGGAGTTCTTGGTGACGATACCGAAGAGCAGGATTATGCCTATCATGGTCTGCATGTTGATTCTCTGTCCGGTAAGAAACACTGCAAAGAGCGCTCCCACTACAGCCAAAGGCAAAGCCAACATAATGGTGAACGGATGCAAGAAAGAGTTGAACTGAGAGGCCAAGACAAAGTAGATGAATACCACTGCTAATGCTAAAGCCAGTCCCAGATTGGAAAACATCTCCTCCATTACTTCCGCATAACCTCTTACTTCGATTTTATACCCGGGTGGCAGCTCCAGCTTAGCCAGCTCGCCTTTTATGTCGTTCATCACGCTACCCATGGGTCTGCCGGCTATGTTGGATTTAACGGACGCCAGCCTTTCCCGATTTTGTCGGGAGATGGTGGTAGGTCCGGTGGCTTCAACAAAGCTGGCAATAGCCTTCAAGGGGACGGATGTGCCCATGGGGGTGTGGATGCGAAGAGAGGCGATGTCATTTAAGTTGTTTTTCTGTTCAGGAGTTAGGCTAACCCGGATATCGTATTCCTTGTCCCCTTGTTTCAGTTGGGTGGCTACGGTTCCATCCACCAGCGAGCGTAAGGTGGAAGCCACCTGCCCGGTGGTGATGCCCATCCGATTGGCTTGTTCTCGATCGATCAGCACCTGAATCTCCGGTTTTCCTCCGCGCAATGATCTATCGGCATCTACCACCCCGGGAGTGCGTTCCACTATCTCCAGAATTTTGGCCGAGAGCTGGTCTAAAACCTCGATATCCGGACCTTTAAGATAAAGCTCGATCATGAAATCCTGCTGTTGTTGTTCAAACATCCCGATCATGAAAACCTTGGATATCACTCCCGGAAATTGAGCCATCATCTTTCTGATCCCCTCCTCCACCTCCTCGGTCGTTCTTGTTCTTTCTTTCAAAGGCACCAGCTCCACTCGGAATTTCGCCTGATTGGGCGCTTCCAGCCCTTCCAGTCCTATGCCCACCGTGGTAAAAACCACTTTTACCTCGGGAAGAGACAACAGCATGTCCTCCACTTTAACCGCTATCTTCTCGGTGTGGGAGATGGAACTCCCCACTGCCGTCTCTATTGCCACATTGAACTCCCCTCGATCTCCCTGGGGGAAAAGCTCCTTGCCCAAAAAGGGGATCAAAGCCAAACTCATCAAGAACAGCACCGTGGCGATAGCTATAACAGCGGTTTTGTGATTTAAAGACCAAGCCAAGAGCTGACGATACCCTTCTCGAAGCTTAGTGAAAAACCTCTCGAAAGGCTGGAAGAACTTCTTTTCTTTGCTCTCTTCTCCTTTTTGTTTTCCCATGAATCTGGCGGAGAGCATGGGCGCCATGGTGAATGAGTCCCACAGAGAATAAAGCACGGCGAAGGTGACGGTGAAGGCAAAGGCCTTAAAGAATTTTCCAATGATTCCGCCGGTGTATGCGACCGGTATGAATACCGCTACGATAGAGAAGGTACAAGCCATCACCGCCAGTCCCACCTCGGAGGCGCCAAAGCTGGATGCCTTTTCCGGCTCCATTCCCTCTTCTATGTGTCTGAAGATGTTCTCGCGCACCACGATGGCGTCATCGATTAGAATCCCCACGGCTAAGGAGAGTCCCATCAGGGTCATCATATTTATGCTGTAACCAAAAACGTACATCAACATGAAGGTGGCAAAGATGGAAGTGGGGATGGCTAAAGCGGCGATGATGGTGGAGCGGAGATTCCCCATAAAAAGCAATACCACCAAGGTGACAAATAGCGCCCCTAAATATAAAGTGCGCATAGTGTCTTGAACTGATCGTTTTATGAACTTGGATTGATCCGAGGCGATCTCGATGGTAGTCCCGGAGGGGAGCTCATTTTTCAATTGAACAAAGGTCTTTTTTAGATTGTCGCACACCTTGACCGTATTCCCACCTGACTGTTTGTACACGATGAACGACACTGAGGGTTTGCCGTTTAATTTAGCTATCTTTCTTAGCTCTTTGAAGCTATCTTCGACCCGGGCAACGTCCCGAAGGTAAATTGGAACCCCCTGTCGACTCCCCACTATTATGTGGCTGATCTGATCCACCGATTGAAATTCCCCCGTAGTACGGAGGATGATCTCCCGTGGCTCTTGGTCTATTCGCCCGCCGGGAACGTTGAGATTTTCCGATGCTAAAGCCCCGATCATCTGCTGAACGGGAAGGTCGTAAGCTTCCAACTTCCTGCAATCCAGCTCCACCTTGATCTCCCTTTCCCATCCTCCTACTAAGTCCACCCCAGCCACGTCCTTGGTCTGCTCAATTCTATTCTTAACCTTGTCTTCAGCCAGTGTGCGGAGTTTGTCCAAGGACATGTCACTGGAGAGCGCAAAGATCATCACCGGAGTAGCGGAGACGTCGAAACGCTGTATGGTCGGCTCCTCGACGGCTTCAGGCAGGTTACTTCTTATCGTGGATAATTGCTCCCTCACGTCCATGTCCGCATCTCGGACCTTAACGTCCAAATTAAACTCCAAAAGAACCTGGGAGAATCCCTCGGCGGAGGTGGAATAGATGTTTTTCAGTCCCGAGATGGAGCTCATCCCCTCTTCAATCTTCTTGGTCACGTCACTTTCAATCTCCTTGGCGCCTGCACCCGGATAGATGGTGGTGACGGATAGAAAGGGGAATTGAACGTCCGGCATTAGATCGATGGGAATGCGGGTATAGGAAATCCAGCCCAGGACCAAAATTGCCAAAACCTGCATAACGATGAAGACCGGCCTTTTGATAGAAAGATCGGGAAGAAACATTATTTTTCCCCTCCCTTCACAGAAATCGTCTTCACCGGCTCATTGGCTTTCACCAAGAATTGTCCCGAAACAATCAACGAGTCGTTTTCCACCAAACCACTTTTTACTTCCACCCAATCCTTCTGCGAGATTCCGGTTTCCACGTCGCGAGCAACCGCTTTACCATCCATCACTACAAACACCTTTTTCTTTCCCCCTTCTTGGAGGATGGTATGCGTGGGGATAAGAATCAGCCCGTCCTTATTGCCTAAAGATATTTCAGCTTGCGCAAACATCCCGGGCTTCAAAAGGTGGCTGGGATTGGGCACCGTGACCTCAACTGGAGCAGTTCTGGTAAGCTGATTTACCACCGGGCTGATCAGGCTTACTGTTCCCGAGAAGGTTGTGTCCGGATAGGCATCTACTTTAACGTTTGCCTCTTGGCCCTTCTTTATTTTTCCCAAGTCCTCCTCCACCACGTTCACCACCACTTTCACCTGATCCATATTTATCACTTTAATTATAGGAGTACCCATGCTCGGAGCAGGCTCGGGTGGACTAACCGACGCACCTTCGTCTAAGTAAACCATACCCACGGTGCCATCCACGGGTGAGGTCACCTCGACCCGCTCGAACTTCACGCCATCTACGTCCCGGTCCACCACCGCCACTATTTGACTTTTCTTGACCCGGTCTCCCTCTTTTACCTTCAGCTCCACCAGCTTCCCACCCGCCTTGGGGAATACGTCTACCTCTTCCTTTCCTTTTACGTCACCTATTAAATTAAGCGAAAGGGACAAACTTCCTTTTTTAACCAGCTCCACCGCTACCGGGGTTATTTCTTTTTCCGTCTTTGTCTCCTCCAAACGGGTGCGCTCCAGCACCACCTTTGCCCGGTAGACGACTAAAACCACCACTATTAAGGTTATCAATATAAGGATAAATTTCTTCATTTTTTCTCCTTTAAGATTTCTTAATGCCAGCTTTTAAGTTTAGAAACTCTCCTGGTAAGATCCTCAACCTTCTTTACATCCAATCGCATACGGGCTATGTCCGAAGACCAGCTTTTTAGTTTAGAGATCCTACCTTTCAGGTCCTCGATCTTTTTTATGTCCAACCGCAAATGATCTATCCCGTAACGGAGGAGGAACCTCCAGTTTAAGGGGAGTTGCTTATGAAAATCCTTCCATAGACTTACCAGATGCTCCTCCACCCTTTTTAAATTTTTCTTTTTCTCCTCCAGACACTCCAGTGCTCTTTTTCTGGGAAGCCCGAAAAGGAAAGCTACTGCCACGCAGAAGTTATTCTCCGGCATGCGCTGATCGGTTATCGCTTCTTCCACCAGAATGGAAAGTCTCTTCTTCCCCTTGAGGGTGATATGGTAAACCTCTCTTTCCGGCATCTTCCCGGGCTTCTCTTTTTTAGCCTGCACCATCCCGGCTTTGCGCAATCGATCCAGAGTATTATAGATGGAAGCTAAATTTGCCTGAGCCCAGGTCTCCATATTGCTTTTTTCGATGTGGTGATAGAGCTGATAACCATGCATAGGCTGTTCATTGAGAAGCCCTAACACCACCAGCTCATTTTTAGTCATTCCGTCAACCTCTCTCTCAACTATTATAACCTATACTACTCAAATTTAGAGTAATATACGTTATCATTATCGGCTTGTTGCAATCCTTTAATAATTATTTTGTTGAAAGTTTGAGCAAAGGCTGGGATGGAAGGAAATAAGCTGGTTTCCACCATTCCTAAAATCCCCTCCTTGGTATTGCAAGAGCGGAGTTCATAAAAGGGGGGAGGTTTGTAGCCTGCGGGGGTGGGTGGAAAAAATGGGGAATCTTCACTACACAATCCACGAGCTAAAGGGCGTGTTGAAAAACCCCTAATCGGAGTGCGCCAGCTTGCTGGCGCGGTTTTTCTCAAAAATTAAGTTGTTGGGATACAATAGCATTTTAATTCAAAATAAATCGCAAAAGCAAGCTTTTGCACTCCAAAACCACTTTTTCAACAGCCCCTAAAGCTCGTGGCAATTTATGAATATTGAGAATCCATGACCTATGGTTACAATTTATTGCCACGACCTTCAGATCGAAGAGTGAAATTTCTTGGCTCCTTTTTCGTTAACGAAAAATAAAATCTTCTTCAATTGAGTCTTTTTCTTTTTAGTGATTTGATACGCTTGCTTTATCTCCATTGAAGCTGACTCACCTTTACTAACGTCATTAGCGAATACAATAGCCAAGGATTCTCCTTTTTCGACAAAATCCCCCACCTTTTTCTTAATTAAAAAACCAACGCCCGGATCGATCCGGCTATCCATCTTTTCTCTTCCGGCACCTAACTTCACCGCCGAAAGTCCTATCTTCATCGTATCTATGGATTGAATATATCCCTTTTTGTCTGAGCTCACCATCTGCTTATGTTTTGCCCAGGGTAGAAGACGATAATCATCTAAGACTTTTGGATTGCCACCTTGTCTTTTAATCAACTCGCTAAACTTTTCCAGCGCCCTTCCAGTTACTATAGCTTGTCTTAATTTTTTTTCTGCAGCTTTTGGATTTTTCGCTTTTTTCCCTAAAACCAGCATGTGGGCGCTCAAAGCCAGGGTAACTTCCAAAAGATCGGATGGCGCTTTTCCCTTCAAAGCCTGGATAGCTTCCACCACTTCAATGGAGTTTCCCACTGCTTCTCCTAGAGGCTCGTTCATATCCGTTATCAAAGCCACCGCTTTTTTATTGAATCTCTTGGCTATTCCCATCAAATTCTTTGCCAGAAGCATTGCTGGTTCTTCTTTTTGCATGAAGGCGCCGTTCCCTACTTTGACATCGAAGACAAAAGCATCCGCTCCCTCGGCTAATTTTTTGCTCATGATGCTGGAGGCAATCAAAGGTATGGAGTTGACTGTGGCAGTTGAGTCTCTTAGAGCGTACATCTTTCTGTCTGCGGGTGCAATCTCTTGGGTTTGTCCGATCATGCAGACGCCGATGTCTCCAAGAATACTGACAAATTTTGTCAGAGATAAATCCGTGCGAAATCCCGGAATGGATTCCAATTTATCCAAAGTTCCGCCGGTATGACCCAGTCCTCTCCCGGAGATCATGGGAACTTTGACTCCACAGGATGCGACTAAAGGGGCAAGTATCAGAGAGACTTTGTCTCCGACTCCTCCGGTGCTATGTTTATCAACCTTTACACCTGGAATAGAGCTTAAATCAAGAACCTTACCCGATCTCATCATTGAGAGGGTTAAGCTGAAGGTCTCCTCTTCATCCATGCCATTTAAGAATATAGCCATCAGAAGTGCGGACGTCTGATAATCCGGGATTATACCTTTGGTATAACCGGAGACGAAATACTCTATCTCATCTTGGGTGAGTTTCTTTTTGTCTCTTTTTTTGCGGATAATTTCGTATGTGTGCATTCCTTTGATTCTCCAGCTACTTCTACCTCTCCCCCTTTGTCCCCCTCTCCCCCGCTCTTGGCGGGATTTTCAACTTACCAAGGAGAGGGGTTCACCCTGAAAGGATTCACCCTGAAGGGGATATAGGGGGTAAGGTTTTTTAATCCTCTCTCTTTTGGAGAGATGCATATACATGCTTCGCAGGGTAGGGTAAGGGGACTTATCTGAGTTGCTCTATTCGGTAAGAATAGAATTCTCCCCCCTCCTTGGGAAGATAAACCGAAACTCCGTTTGAGAAAATCTTCTCTTTGTCTCCATTACAGGTGGAGAGAAGAATATAATCTTTGGTCTCCTCAGTAATCGAATCGTAGATTATCCCATCTTTGATGTTACAAGTATTCGGGGCAAAAAGAGAAGTATCTATCTCTAAGGATGCTTCGGTGTTATCCGGTCTTACCACATTTTCTTTGAAGAACGCAAGGGCGCTTCCCGGAAATTGCCTGACCCGAATAACCTGCTTTCTGGCCATTCCCTTATGGTGATATCGCACCTGCGAAGCTCCGCAATAGATGTTAGCTGAAGCACTATCTCCGCTAACCATGACCACGAAATAGTGGGTGTCGGTGTAGATAGCATAACTTCCATCTCCCAACAGCCATACTCCCTTTCTCCACTCGGTTAATTTGGTCTTTGTACCCACCGGCGGCAGAGCACAAGTGATGACAAAAAGAATCAGAATTGTAAAAATAATAATAGTGCTAAATCTATTCATGAAGGTTACCTCCGTTTGCAGAATGGATAGAATGTAGGTCGGACTTCCCCATTTGGGGATGCCCGACAAAATCGTTAAATTGCCGAATAGATAACGAAATAATATAGAATTGTCGGGTAGCTCCCCATACGGGTCGCATCCCGACTACTAAACTTGGTTTTCAAAATCCTCTTTTCGTTTTTGCAATAGTGTTATCATAAAAGTTCTTAACATCATTATTTTATCATATTTCCTTTTGAAAATCAATGATTATTATTGGGTCGTTTTTATAATTTGATACATTATACCATACTTACTAAGTCATTGCATTTCCAGTGCTAAATCTTCTTGACATTAATTTGAAACCCTTCTTATATTAAGACGTGTTCAAACAATGTGCACTAATTGCCAGGAGTCTTTTTGCCAACTATCACAACTAAGACAGAAAAACATCTTAAGGTGGAGTTGACCAGCTCGATTCAATATCTTAAGGGTATCGGTCCGGAAAGGGGAAAAGCACTAAACTCGGTAGGGATTGAGACCGTCGAGGATCTGCTTTACTACATTCCCCGACGGTATCTGGATCGAAGCGCGATTCTTCCCATTGGAAAATTGAGAGAGGGAACCACCGCCACGGTGATAGGGAGAGTGGAGGGGGCGGGCCTCAAAAAAGTCAGATGGCCCAGAAAACCACAATTTCACGTGATTATAAGAGATCATACCGGCTTCATTCGCTTAGTCTGGTTTAACAATTGGAAATGGGTGCAAAAGCTTTTTGAGGAGAACGATCTGGTTATCGCCTCCGGACAGGTGAGCATTTATGGCGGATTCCAGATGATTCATCCGGAGTTTGAAATCCTCTCTAAAAAATCAGAAGGGGACATCTCCGAGGATGAGCTGATTCATACCGGAAGAATCATACCCCTCTATCCTTCCACGGCTGATTTGAAAAAAGTGTGGCTGGAAAGTCGTGGCTTCAGGAGAGTGCTCAAACCTCTTTTGGACGAAGCTCCGTCTTTGGTCAAAGAGACTCTTCCCGAAAGAGTGATTTCGGATAACGGTCTTTTCCATCTTCCTGAAGCTCTCCGGAAGATCCATTTCCCGGACGACATGAATTCCGCCGAACAAGCCAGAACCCGACTCGCTTTCGATGAGCTGTTTTATTTGGAGCTGATGTTGGCTTTGAGAAAACAGAAAATACATCGAGAAGAGGGAATCGCTTTTCAGCCACCGGGGAATTTGGTAAGGGGGCTTCTGAAGACGCTTCCTTTTCAGCTTACTTTAGCCCAGAAGAAGGTTCTGACTGAAATAAAACAAGACATGATGTCTTCCAATAGAATGCACCGTCTGCTTCAAGGAGACGTAGGCTCGGGTAAAACCATAGTAGCTTTGTTTGCCATGCTGATGGCGGTGGAAAGCGGATATCAATCCGCTCTCATGGCTCCGACCGAGATTTTGGCGGAACAGCACTATATAACCATCCACCAGATGTTGGAATCATTAGGCATAAAAGCGGTTTTGTTGACCAGCTCGGTGACCGGTTCTGAGAGAAAAAGTGTATTACCGGAAATAAGAAATGGCTCTGCGTCAGTGGTGATCGGCACACATGCTCTGATTCAGGAGGAGGTTGAATTCTTTAAGCTGGGTCTGGTGGTGATAGACGAACAGCATCGCTTTGGAGTCATGCAGAGGGCCAAGCTTAAAAAGAAGGGGCTTTCTCCGGACGTGTTAGTGATGACCGCTACCCCCATCCCTCGCAGTCTGGCTTTGACTTTATACGGCGATCTGGACGTTTCGGTGATAGATAGTCTTCCTCCCGGAAGAAAACCGATAAAAACTTCGATCTGGAAGGAAAGCTCTAAAGAGGAGATGTATAAGTTCCTGGAAGGGGAGCTTAAAAAAGGACATCAAGTTTACGTGGTTTATCCTCTGGTGGAGGAATCGGAAAAGGCGGACTTAAAAGCGGCCACCGAAAGCTATGAGTTTTTAAAAGAAAAAAACTTCCCCCATCGAAGATTGGCTTTGCTTCACGGACGCATAAAGAGTAAGGATAGGGAAAACATAATGCAAGCCTTTCGCAGAAAAGAATTCGACATGCTGGTCGCCACCACCGTTATTGAGGTAGGAGTTGACGTTCCGAGCGTAACGGTTATGGTGATCGAGCATGCAGAGAGGTTTGGACTGTCGCAGTTGCATCAGCTCAGGGGGAGGATCGGTCGAGGGGTTGATCAATCCTATTGTCTTCTGGTGGCAAAGCCACCTTTGTCGGAGGAGGCTCAAAAAAGGCTTCAAGCCATGACTGCCACCAATGACGGATTCAAAATCTCCGAGATCGATCTGAAATTAAGAGGACCGGGTGAATTCTTTGGAACCAGACAGCACGGATTACCGGAGCTTAAGATCGCCGATATTGTCTCCGATGCAAAGCTTCTATATCAGGCACGAGATTGGGCTTTCAAGACCCTACAAGAGGACCCGAAGTTGACTCAAAATGAAAACTTGTGCATCCGATCAACGTTCATTCGAAAATATAAAAAAAGATACTCATTAGTGGACATAGGATAGACTTTTTAACGTTTTATTTATCAGAAATAAAGATTCCTTCCACATATTGAAAATAGAGGTTTTGTGGCGGACTGCGGACAGCGGAAGATTTATTTCACACGAGGGTAAAATCATGAGATCACTTTTTATTCAAGAGGAAATACTTTTTACCGGTGAACAGCTCACCTCCTTCTGGGCATACAATCATTACGACATCCCCGGTGACAATATCATCGCTTTCATCGGACCATGCCAGATAGATGAACAATACATCATCGGGATTGATCATTTCAAAAAGAAGTCCCAGATCAAAAGCGAGAGGATGCTTCATTTTCTGGTGGAGCATTTCGACTTAGATTTGGAGAGAGCGATTCTTAAACAGAAGCTTCTGGTGGACATCTTGAAGGACAAGCTGAATCATCGGCTCAAGGGAGACGTTCTGCAGAGATGGGGGGATGATTTGTTTGATACCGATTACAAGCTCACCGTCTCCGCCACGGTCAGAACCTCAGTCTCCACCAAGATTCATTTGGGGATTAATATCTCCAGTCAAAATATACCGGTTAAAGCTAAGGGGTTGGACGATTACGGGATCGATCCCCACGACATCTCCCAGGCGGTGATGGATCAATACAGGCTGGATATGCGAATAATCGCCGAAAAGCTTTGGAAGCTCAGAAGCATTCAGTAACCGGGAAACAGACTTAAGTAAGTTTTGGTAAAATCTAAATGCGCTGAACCGAAAAACGATAATTAAATACATGAAACGAGAGGAAGTATGGAAACTGCAGAAAAACTAAACCAAACCTTAGAGAAGGCACACTTGCTGCAAAAAGCGGTCAAGGAGATCATTCGGGAAGTCGAGGATTATGATCTGGAGAGGCTTTTAAAAAAGATCGATGCCGAGTGCATAGACGTCCAACACAATCTCACCATAGCCAAAAGACTGGTCGAAGGGCTTACCAAGAGAAAAGCGAAAAAGAAAAAATCTTAAGAGGAAAATTTCTTAAACCCACTAATAGTGCTTTGTAACGGCTATGTGAGCTAAAACCCAAATGAGTGTTGGAGTTATTCACTTCATCCCACGACCTGAAGGGAGTGTTGAAAAAGCGGAAAGGACTGTCATTGCGAGCGAAGCAATCTCGCTTTATATAAATCAATAAGTTAGGGATTGCTTCGTCGTCCCGCAAAATGCGGGACTCCTCGCAATGACAGATAGAGACACTTTTTCAACAGTCCCTTTAGCTCGTGGATATGACTACGAGGCTCAAATCCTCAAAACTCCATACTCGATACTCGAAACTTGCAGAGGATAAAATGACTAATAACGAATCAGAGAAAAAAGACGAGTTTCATTTCATCCAGCTGGTGCTGATGTTCCACACCGCTGCTATTCAGCAGATGGGAAAATTGCAAAATCCCATCACTCAAAAAATTGAGCGTGACTTAGAACAGGCACGATTCTCCATCGACATCCTGGAGATGATCCAGAACAAAACCAAAAACAATCTCTCGGAAAACGAAAAGAAATTTCTGGAGCATACCTTATTCGAGCTGAGGATGAATTACGTGGATGAAATGAATAAAGAAGAGCAAAAAGGAAAACAACCAGAATCAGATGATTCGGAAAGGAAAAAAGATACAAACTCACCTTAAGAATTATGTTCTGTTTGAGCGGAGGTTCCCACACGGACAGGCAGATGTTCCCCGCTATGCGTCCGTGCAATCCCAACCCAAATATATTTATGTTTTTGCGGTGGACTACGGACGGCGGATTCATCCTGAACGGACTTGTCCTGAGGGCTTGCTCCGAAGGATTCACCGTGAACGGACTGCGGTCGATTTAGACGACCTACCATCCCCCCACAAGATCAAACTTAGAATATTTCTTATTCTAAGAAGCGCCAGAATTTTCAAGGAGCTTCTGCGGAGATTGAATTTAAAAACCCTCACCGGCCATTTAAGCTCATCCTTGTCGCAGATGGTAGATATCTGCAATGATCCAGTATTCGAACAGTCAACTGTCGATACCCCCATTTCTATCTGTTGGTCGATTGCCCGGATGATGTTTTGAGCTTGATGTATTCTCTTCTCAATCTCTTTAGATTTTTTCTCTTTGATCAGTCCATGTTTATATTTTATCTGATTCAGCTTTAACGCACTCTGATAAGTACTTTCCACGATTTGATCTCGGCTCATCCAAGCAGTCTCATAATTAAGCATCTGTTTCCAGCTTGGCACAAGAAGCGCATTTCGGTGCTCCTCCAGCGTGTGATAAAAGAGCTTATAGCCATATTTCTCCGGGTTCTCAAAAACCATGCTTCCCGGATCTAAAAAGGGAGCAAGAGGAGAGATATAAGGGAAAAGATTTTTGCTTTTGCCAAATTTTTCTAAAAGACGATCGACATACTCCACAGTATCCATAACTGATTTAGCATCTTGCCCCGGTATGCCAATCATAAAGAAGAGGTCAAACTTGTTACAGTTCCTCTTGAGAAGTCTCTCGATCATTTCCTCCATCCTCTGATTATCGTAAGGTCGACCAAAAGCGTTTCGGATAGCGGGATCATGTGTTTCCGGAGAAAGCTGGATATTCAGATGGGGAATAGAGTCAGCAATCATTTCTAAGGAGTCCACCGGGGGTATGTCGAAAAATTCCAAGACCACGTGGTTGTCCAGTTTTTGTTTCTTAAGCAGGCTCAGAAGTGCTCGAGCGTACTCTTCGCCAGCTTGAAATATATCTCCTAATATGAAGATAGGTCCTTTGAAATAACGGGAGATTTGGAGAAGATCGGAAACGACTAACTCCGGATCACGATAAGCAGGCTGGGAGCGATGACTGAAAGCATTATAAGTCTCCTGCGATCCTCCACAAGTTCCGCAATGATAGCTGCAGCCGCGACAGGTAAATATGGCGGTGATGGGATATTCCGGCCAGCCATAGAAGGGAACGAAGCCATAGAGGTCTTTATATTTTATCGCTGATCGGATGATGTGGGGATAATCCAACGAGAACTGGTTTATGTCATCCGGAACCCAGCTGGTTGGATTAATCTTCACCTTTCCGTCTTCCTTGTAAGTTAGATTGGGGATTTCGCATAAGTTCTTACTGTTCTTAAATGCGGATAACAGATGGAGAAGCGGCACCTCGGTGGAATCTCCTCGTAGAACAAAATCGACCTGTGGATAAGTTATCAGCTCTTGATGAAAATAAGTGGCAGACAACCCCCCGAAGATCACCGGAGTTTGGGGATGATATTTTTTAACTATCCGAGCTAACTCTAGACTCCCTTGAGCATGAGGAAGCCAGTGCAGATCGATGCCAAAAGCTGATGCTTTAAGGTTTTTTATCTCTTTCTCAGGATCATAATGAGGATCTAATAGCATTTTGTAAGCAACGTTTATGATCCGCACGTTATAACCGTGCTTGGTCAAATACTGAGAGAGGCTGACAAATCCCAACGGATACATCTCAAAGATGGGAGTGGAGGGAATCACGTCGCTTATCGGTCCCCACATGATGGAGCGCTTCCTGAAATCGTATATGCTGGGAGGATGAAGAAGAATTAGGTCAACCATGAGTGATTAAAATTGAGGGAATCGGTCCCATATGTTCCAATTGTCTGTAAAGGTGAGAGTATCTAAAAAGACAGTATCATATAATCTTCTATATGACTGAGTAAGTTTCTGAATGGATGGAGTAAAATTTTTGAACTGGGTTGATATCGGCAGATTGGATGAGTAAAGAAGGATATAGTTTACAACTCATATCCCTCTTTTTTCAGATATTCCTCAACTGAGTCGATGAAATTTTTCGTTTGTTCAATTAAAACCTTGGCTTTGTTTTCGCTTACTGCACCGATGAAACCATAATCCCCCATCTGTCTTAAATTGTAAGCGTTTCTAAGATATTGGTGTAATGATTGGGGAAGAAGACCACTTTTAACATACTCTTTTCCAAATGCAGAAATGATAGCTTTATGCGATGAAAATGAGAGATCTTTAGTTAGCAAAATAGCTTCAGCAGTATAAAACATTGCATAATAGGATCGGCTTGCAGAAAAACCGTAATGTTTACTCTTAAACAAATCTTCCGCCACCTCAAGGCTTTCTTTTGCCATTTGCAAGAGGCTGGCAATATCCTGGTCCTTTCTCATATTAGAATACCCTCCCTCTTGGCATTAAGAATCACGGGTAGCCTTCGGGCTAAGTATTGTCTCTCTTCGAGGGGGAGAATGGAAATCAAGGTATCGTATTTTAAATCAATCCGACCAATTATCTCAAAAAGTGTATCCAGCTCAGCATCAAAATCGTTGATCTCATCTAAAAGCACGATAATATCAATGTCCGAGCCTTCGGTGGCATCTCCTCGGGCATAGGAGCCATATAAAATGACTCCCTTTAATTTTTCCCCATAAATCTTCTGGAGTCTCTTCTTAACCTCTTCCAAGATCGGTTCTATATCTTTACGAGTTTTTTTCATCTTCACTTCCCAAAACTTTAATACTTCACACTAAACAATTCTTCCTACTACCAAACCAATAGATAAAAGCAGACCCACTAAGAGATGAGTCTGAATGGTTTTGGCTTGGGCGGGGATAAGCTCCGTGATTTTATTATAGTTTGATTTAAGAATTTTAACAGCCCCTAGGGCTATGGGTAATGTTAGGAATGAGATTAGGGCAAAGGGGGTAACCATCCGGAAGATTACGCTCCCCGCAATCACTAAGTATGTAGCGGAGATCAAAAAATAGTAGCCGTAAACCGCTTTCTTTTTTCCCAATATTACCACCAAGTGTCGTTTGTTCACCGCCTTATCTGCATCATAATCTGGGAACTGATTGATATATAAAATTGCCGCCACCAGGAAACCGATGGGGAGCGATATCCAGAAGACCGACCAATTCAAGCTGTGAGCTTGAACGTAATAGGCTCCGATTATGGCTAAGGTTCCCAAGTCTAATCCCACTATCAACTCGCCTATGCCTCGATATCCAATGAGAATAGGAGTTGCAGTATAGAAAAAACCGGTTAGAAGTCCAAAAATGCCCAGATATAAAATAAGATTCCCCGGGGTGACTGCATTCAAATAGAGTCCGATAACAGAACCTGAGCCAAAGAATAGAAACGAGCCGATCAACATGTGCTGGGGTGGAACCACTCCCTTTTGGATCACCCGGCTTCCTCCGGAAAAAGGTGTTACATTGACGTTAGCCTCATCATTCCCTGTCTTGTGGTCATAGTAGTCGTTGGCTAAATTTGTCCCGGCGTTGAAGAGCGGCACTCCGATCAAAACCAGAATGAATTTGAACAAATCAAATCGTCCAGTCATGTTCCAAGCTAAAGCTGTCCCCACCAGAACCGGAATGGCGCTGGCGGTGAAAAATGGCGCCCTTATGGCGACGATCCATTTTTTTATGAATTGTTTCATCAAAAACACATCTTCCTTTTTTATCTTAGCTATAGTATAACTCTTATACAAAGGTTTGAAAATATCATACCTTCCCAATTTGAAAATATTATATCCTGCTCGCTTCCCCTTCACCTGATTCCTCTCCCCCCAAGGGAGTAGATGGAAGCTCCGAAAGTGAGCTAACTGCAACTCCTTCCGGGCAGTCGCTGGAATGGTTTTCTTCTGGAATTATGATCTTTGGCACCAGCTTTTTTATCTCTTCAATGGGTATATGCCCCGCCCGAAGCAAAGTCACCCTTTCGCCGGAAACGTCCAGCACAGTGGAGGGGAGAAAAACGGTGGACCTTCCCCCATCCAGAATCAAGTTTATCCTTCCGTTAAAGAAATAGTGGACTCTATTAGCGGCTATACAGCTTTTCTTGCCGGAGATGTTGGCGCTGGTAGCGGTAATAGGAACTCGAGAGGCATCCAATAGTCGAGCAATCAGCTTGCTGGGAGATACCCGGATGCCCAGCTTATCCCCCTTGCCCAAAACTAAGGAAAGCTTACAATTGGTGCATTTGAATACCAAAGTCAAAGGCCCGGGCCAGTATTTGTCCATAAGTTTTTCCGCATCCTTACTTACCGAATCGACTATCTTACACGCATCGTTAGCATCTCTCAAGAAAACCGAGATGGGTTTGGATCTATCTCTTCTTTTTATTCGATAGATTTTCGCCACCATCTCTTGGTTGTATGCGTCGGCACCCAAAGCATAAACGGTTTCGGTGGGGAACGAGACTATGCCTCCACATTTTATAATCCTGGCGGTTTCGCTCACTACGTTTTTTTCCGGATTCTCCGGGTTAAGCAATAAAATTTTAGTGTTGATTAACAAATTACGTCCCTGTATTTTATTTGTGACAAATCTTAACTAGGTTGCTAGAGTTTATTCATGTGTATGCACTAATTCACGTCGTTTATCGGTTACGGCTCCGCGTCGTTAGTCGTCTCTCAGTTTGGTCTTTCGTTCTGACACGAAAACGACGACGAATTACGATGCGTACGCATTCATACAAATAAACGATACGTACCAGCCCAGACGAGCGGACGCCCGTCCATACGGGTGTCCATCTGGACGAAACCTAAGGAGAGTATCTCGCCAAGAGACTGTCTGGTTACGGTTCCACTTTCATCTCCACCACCCAGCTATCCTTGTATCCCAATTCCCTGATTTTATCCATGAGAGATTCCGCTTCCTCTTTGGTTTCGCAATCTCCCACTTTTACCCAATAATAAGGAGCTTTGTAATCTATGTAGGTATTCACCGAAAGTTGATTCTTCACCGCTTCACTTACCGACGAGGCTTCATCCGGATATTGAGTAGCAAAGAACTGCACCCGGAAAACTTTACGCGGGAAAACGATCTCACTCTTTTTTGATTCTTTTAATCTGAGCTTCTTATCTTTCTCTGGCTCTACCGCTATCTCTTTTTCTCTCTCCGGCTCTTTTTCAGTGACGATCAGTTGATCTTGGGGAAAACCCAAAGGATCGAATTGCTTTTCTCCTTTGGTTCGAGGGTCCTCTTTTGTGCTCCCCTGGGACCGGAAAGCACAACCTGAAAAGACGAGACAAAAAAGAAGGCAGATTACACCAATTTGTTCAACGGAAATGGATTCGAGGATACTGCGATGCAGTTTATCTCCACTCACAGATATTGCTCCAAATCCTTATTCTGATTGAATTCGGAAAGGATCTCTTTCACGTCCTGAACCTTGGTCTTATGAGCTACAAAGACGATATCGTCGGTCTTCACGATCACCAGATCTGAAACGCCTAAGGTGGCGATAATTCCCTTAGAATCATTGACAATGGTGGTTTCATAAGTGTTTATAGCGTGAGCTTTCCCCACAATCACGTTATGATCCTGATCTTTTTCTTTTATTCGATCCAAAGCCAGCCAGGAGCCGATATCGTCCCAGACTAAATCTGCCTTGATCACTAAAGCATTCTCTGCCCTTTCCAACACGGCACAATCTATGGAGATATTTTCCAGATTGTGATAAAGCTCTTTTTTTGACGTTTCTTCGTTTTTTGTGCCGATGTGCTCTGAATATTTTTCCAGCTCGTTGTACATTTGGGGCATGTGTTTCTTTAATGCATTAAGGATAGTCGGATTCGTCCAGATAAACATTCCGCTGTTCCAAAGATGCTTTCGATCATAATAATATTCCTGTGCCTTCATCCGATTGGGTTTCTCTTTAAATTCCTTTATCTGGTAAACCGGAATGTCGTCGAAGGTGACATAAATATCCGCCATTTCGATGTATCCGTAAGCGGTCTCGGCCCGAGTGGGGGTGATGCCGATGGTGATTAAAAATTCTCCTTCGCTGGCCAGTTTCGTCCCCACCTCCAAGATCTTTAACAGTTTTTCCTTAGGTCGGATCAGATGGTCCGAGGAGAGAACTACCATAGTGGCAGATGGGTCAATCTTTTGAAGGTGAACCGCTGTCAGTCCGATAGCCGCACAGGTGCTTTTCATGGTAGGCTCAACTATTAAGTTTTCCTCTTTGAGGTAATTCACCCGCTTGAGGATAGCCTTTTTTATGTTTTCACCGGTCACCACCAAGGTTTTTTCAATCGGGATAAAATCACTAACCCGGTCGATGGTTTCCTGCAGCATGGTTTTCTGGGAGGTAATATGTAAAAGCTGTTTGGGATGCTGGGTTCGAGAAAGGGGCCAGAATCTTTCTCCCTTTCCACCAGCTAAGATCACTGCATAATTCAAAATTCCACCCGGAGACAAATTGTTTATAAATAAACTTGTTTCACCTCATCTCAGCTGATATACTTAACTGCGGATAAATCTATTACACAAGTCTCCGTTTGTCAACAAAAACTTTATCATTATATTACAAATCTTACTGCCGGGGCAAAGGTGTTTGGTATCCTTCTTTCGGCTAGAAACCCTACCTGGACTATTGAAGAAAACACACTAGGGAGACGCAGATTTATCCACACAAAACCGCACCCCCATTAACGTTTATTATCTCACCGGTTATGAACGTGGAAAGCTCCGATGCTAAGAAGAGCACACTTCCTGCTATCTCTTCTGCCCGGCCGGCTCTTCCTAACGGTATTAGTGACAATACCTTTTCTTTTTCCTCACCGATCAAAGACTCGTGACTCATGTCCGTATCTACCCAGCCCGGAGCGACGCAATTCACTCGTATGTTATAGGGAGCCAGCTCCACGGCTAAGGATTTGGTCAGGCTGATTATGGCTCCCTTGGAAGCGGCGTAATGTGAGTGAAAAGGTTCTCCTCTCTGCCCGGCGGTGGAGGAAACATTGATGATACTACCCGACTTTTGTTCTATCATCCAGGGCACCGAAGCGGTGATAGCATAAAAGATACCATATAGATTCACCTCCATAGTTTCCTTCAATTGCTCTTCGGTCATCTGGTTAATTGAAGCATATTTCCAGATTCCTGCATTATTCACCAATATGTCAATTTTGCCGAATTCCTTTATGACACAAGCTACCATTTCATCCACCTGCCTTTTTTGGGAGACATCTGCCCGGTAAATTTTGGCAGTGACACCGAATTTTTCGGCACCGGTTGCAACCTCTATGGCGTCTTCCTCGTTGTGGTAATAGTTTACTACCAGATCACAGCCCGCCTTAGCGAATAATAATGCCGTAGCTTTGCCGATTCCTCTGGATGCTCCCGTGATTAACGCAACTTTGTTCTTTAAGCTTATCATAATCGCTCCTTTTATCTTGGACTACTGGTTTTTCGTCTGGAGTGTTCGCCTTTAGGCGAATCCAAAAGAATCTTCTTCATTCACAAAAACCTTTGATCAAGCTAGAGTCGAAGATCCCGTTCTAGGCGGGGCTTGACGCAGAAAACCACCAGCTTAAGCGTGGAGTTAGTCGACCCTTTTACCCTTAACTATTGTAGATCTTAAACGGTTAATAAACGTGATTTGCCAAAGTCGGCGAAACACCAAAAACGAACCCAACTCCACAGCTCATTCCATCTTCTGCTTGCCTTCTTTCCTCGCAAAGCGGGATATTCCTCTGGCAGAAATGCTGGAAATAGCTGCCACATTTTCTGAAAGCCGAGTCAAAGAGGTAGCTATCGAGTCTAAAGCACCCGCGCTCTTTAGAATATCCAGCCTCTCCAAATCGGCAACAATCTTCTGTCTCACCTTCTTCCCCTCACGGAAATTCTCCTCTATCTGCAAATACTCCCGAGGACCTGATTTTTTTACCCGTGCAAACATAGCACCACTATATTACTTATGATCTCATCCTTGGTCAATATAAATCTACTCAATCCTCGAAATAGGTGCACTACATTTTGTGAAATTAAAAATCGAATCCTTAAGAAGAAACGGCAGGTGAAGAACACCTGCCGTTAGACGGGCTGATATACGATAAAGTCTCTCCCGACTATCTTCACTTGATATCGGTTTCTATTTTGATGGTTCCGGAAGCTGTCACCAGTTTGATCTCAGGTCCGCCTTTGCCCCGCTTGACTATGAACCGATCGGTAAGGTAATCATCCATCTCGTGGTATCGAATGGTGGCTTTCTCGGTATATTCAAAAGGGCATCTGATTCTTCCCTTGTCTGCTCGTTTCATCAAAGTCATGGAAAAATTAACTCCAAACTCAGGAACTTTAAGAATTACGTCAGAAGAAGCGGATGCTGCCTCCAGACGATCTGAAGGGAGATGAGGCAGATGAAGCACGATGTCGCCACTGGCGGACGTCATCTTGCCTTGCTCATCTATCTTTCCGTCTTCTACCATTATTGAACCCGAAGCGGTGGAAAGTTCCACCTCTTTAGCACTAACAGAAGTGATCGTTATTTCTCCAGATGCCGACTGTGCTTGGATGAAATCCGCTTCACCACCTTTGAGATCTATTGATCCGGAAGCGGTGGAAAGCGCAAATTCCTTGGTGTGAACGGAATCCATCAACACGTTTCCAGATGCTGACACTATTTTGATGAAATTAACCCTAAGCTTTTGCATTGACATATTTCCTGATGCGCTGTGACACTCAAGTCTCTGCAAACTGTCTGCTGGAGGAACATACACCGTCCAGAAAGTCTCACCCCTAACGGTGTTGCCAGTGAAACGTTCGGCAATGGACAATTCTCCATGGTCCGATTCGACTTCAGGACTGAGCAACACCGGCTCTTCTAAATCGTTTTTCAATTCGACTATGAATTTGCTTCCATTACCGGGACATATCCTTATATTTCCGCTGATCGTTTGAGCGTTGATGGAATGAACGCTTTCAAACGTGAAGGTTTTCATTCTTTCATCAGCCAACGAGGAACCGAAAAGAACAATCATCATGGCTAAGCCGATCATTAAACCGCAACATACTGGTCTCATAAACTCTCCTTTTTTACAAAGTTTCTTAATCAGCAAATATTATCGTAAATCCGATGTTTTCAAAAGCTCTCTGGTGGAAGTAAATACCCAGGTGATGTAATGTACTATTATTTTTACGAGTAATAACAGAGAGAGTTTCATTTACCCCTTCTTCGCAAACCAAAACTAAAGCGACGGTCAGCGGTATGCACCATGCGGTCCATACCGGCGGACGACCGACAATGGACGTCTGAGTTTATCGAAGGGGGGTAACTATTTCTGGTTGGACTCAAAATCCACACGTTTGGCATCGGGTGGAATCTGAAGCAGAAATTTCTTCTCGGGGATGGGGAGATTTAATCTTCTTTCTTGAAATCTAATCTGGGCAGATTCTTGTGTCTGGGATTTTATTTTTATTACTTTCGGAGTCTCCATCTGACCATATCTGGTATAATCTTCGAAGTCAATCTGATAAACCTCTCCCCCGCTCTTTTGCATAAATTGACTCCTCATCAATCGACATCTTAAAACATCAATCCAATATTCCTTTGTCCAATTTTCATCCTCAGATGTATACAGATACAAATTTTCGGTGCTACTTGAATATCTCACATTTTGCTCTGTTAAGCTGTCTCTTCCCAGGATCATATCCAACAGCATCTTCAGAGGAATCTTCCAATTCCAGAATTTGGTATTTTCCAAATCAGAAAAACTGCCGTTATAATACTGGTTTCCCTTGGGGAAATAGATCGTCAGGCTATCATCTTTCCCACTGGCTTTGAACACATCCATCCCGAAAAAGGTGCGAGGATAAAAGGCGAAGGTGCCCGGAGCCTGGTAAAAAAACTCGACGGTTCCGGAAAATTTCGCTTCTTTTCCTTTTAGTTTCAAATCTAAAAGACAAGCCATCGTTTCAAATTCAATTCTATTTTCAAGTGTGCACCTCAGCACGTTTTCCGGTGTTCTGTTTTGCGGGAGAATTTTGGGTTTGGGACCACAACCTATACCCAATATTACGATCCCAGCAAAAAGAGTAAGTATGATTTTAAAGATACGGTTCAAAAGTTCAAGAGTTCAAGGGTTTAAGGATTCGAAAGTTCAATTAACTTCACTCTATATGTTTAATCTGATCCATCTGTTGGGAGTTCAATTCGGGAGAAGGTTTGGAGTGTCAAGCTTTAGCTTGACCCAGGTTCCGCTAACGGTTCGACTTCGCTCACCGTCCTGAGCTTGTCGAAGGAAGCGGAACACTCCAAATATCACCATTCCATCTGTTTAATCTGTTTCACCCGTTGGGAATTTTAATGAACTACCCCGCCGCAAGCAGCGGGGTATCTATGGATCTCTAAAAGAGATCCATTTGGGTTGATTTATGCAATACCTTATATTCC
>Ga0315288_10001733_pt1 | contig 28327 bp, 41 predicted proteins | sample YL17G11_20_MG_FD_203454 | JGI IMG/M metagenome (GOLD analysis project Ga0315288, IMG submission 203454) | Sediment microbial communities from Yellowstone Lake, YNP, Wyoming, USA - YL17G11_20 | ecosystem: Environmental > Aquatic > Freshwater > Lake > Sediment | place: USA: Wyoming | collected... | reverse complement strand
TGCCCGGGGACTACGTGAACCTGGAGATCACGTTGATCTCGGACGTGGCCATGGAGAAGGGACTGCGGTTTGCCATCCGCGAGGGCGGCCGGACCGTGGGCGCGGGCACCGTCACCGAAATCCAGGAGTGAGAAGACGAGGTTCCCGACTGGGGGACGAATTCATGGAGAACTGAGGGACGAACGATGGAAAAAATCAGAATCAGACTTCAATCATTCGATCACCGGCTGCTGGACCAGTCGGTCAAGGATATCGTCAGCAAGGCCAAGAGAACGGGTGCGAACATTTCCGGCCCCATCCCTCTGCCGACCTCCATTCACCGCTTCTGTGTCCTTCGGTCTCCGCATGTGGACAAGAAATCGCGGGAGCATTTCGAGATGCGAATCCACAAGCGGCTGATCGACATCAGCGAGTACAATAACGAGACCATCGAAGAGCTTCAGAAATTGGATTTACCGGCGGGCATCGATGTCGAGATTCAAGCTTTTGGCGGCGGGGGAGGATGACCATGATTGAAGGCCTGATCGGTATCAAAATCGGCATGAGCCAGAGCTTTAACGCGGAGGGGAACGTCATCCCCGTCACGGTCATCAAGGCCGGCCCCTGCACCGTCATCCAGAAGAAAACGAAAGATAAGGACGGCTATGAGGCCGTCCAGATAGGCCTGGTGGAAGAGAAGGGCGTCAAGAAACCCCTGAAGCCGCAGGCCGGGCATTTTAAAAAGGCCGGCGTGCCGCCGGTCCGCCTGCTCCGGGAATTCCGGTTCGATACCCAGGGCGAGCTCAAGGAAGGCGACCAAGTCCTGGTCAACATCTTCGCCTCCGGCGAGAAAGTCCGCATCACCGGAACCAGCAAGGGCAAGGGCTTCCAGGGAGTGGTCAAGCGGCACGGATTCGCGGGCGGGGGCGCCTCCCACGGGTCCATGTTCCACCGGGCGCCGGGCTCCATCGGCGCGTCCTCCTACCCGTCCCGAGTCTTCAAGGGGATGAGGATGGGCGGCCACATGGGACACGACCGGGTGACCGTCCGGGACATGGTCGTTATCCAGGTCGACAAGGACAATAACCTGCTTCTGGTCAGGGGGGCCGTTCCCGGGCCCCGGGGCGGCATCGTCCTGATCACCAAGGGCAATTTCAAACCTCAGACGGCTTGAGTGATTCGAGAGAGAGAACAATGGCTAAGGTTCAAGTCATCAATCAAAGCGGGCAAAAGACCCGGGACATCGAGCTTCCCGATCGCGTCTTTTCCTACCCGGTGAAGGAGCACCTCCTCTACGAGGCCGTAATCAACCGCCGGGCCAACCAGAGACGGGGGACCGCCTCGACCAAGACGCGGGGCGAAGTCAGCGGCAGCAACCGCAAGCCGTGGCGGCAGAAGGGCACGGGCAGGGCCCGGGTCGGCATGATCCGCAACCCGATCTGGCGGAAGGGCGGGATCGTGTTCGGGCCCAGGCCCAAGGACTATCACTACGAGATCCCCAAGAAGGCGAAGCTCAACGCGCTCAGGTCAGCCCTGGCCCTGAAGCATTCCGAGAACCGGATCATGATCCTGGCCGAACTTGTCCTGGCCGGGCCCAAGACCAAAGAAGCGGTCAAGATCCTGAAGGACCTGAGCATTCGGTCCGCGCTCGTCGTCGACGGCCACGAGAACACGAACCTGTTCCGGGCCATGCGCAATATCCCCAAGGTGAAGGCGGTGGACCAGAGTCAGGTCAACGCCTATGACGTTCTGGACCACGAATGGCTCGTCATGACCGAGCGGGCTTACGAATCGCTGATGGAGAGATTCCAATCATGAAGGCATACGATCAGATCATCCGAAGGCCGGTGATTACCGAGAAAACGACCATGCTCAAGGACAAGAACAAGGCGGTCTGCTTCGAGGTGGACCAGCGGGCCAATAAAACCGAGATCAAGAAGGCCGTCGAACACTTGTTCAAGGTGAAAGTCGAGAGTGTCCGGACCTTGAAGAAGACCGGAAAGGTCCGGCGCGTCGGCCGGAATCAGGGTATGACCAGGAGCTGGAAAAAGGCTTATGTCACCCTGAAAGAAGGCGAGAAAATGATTGAGTATTTCGAGGCGATTTAACATGGGTATCAAAACTTACAGGCCTCAGACTGCAGGATTGCGGCACCGCACGGGTTTGACTTATGAGGAGCTGACGGAGATCCGGCCCTACAAGCCGCTCGTCGCTATGTACTCCAAGTCCGGAGGACGGGATTCGCGCGGCCATCTGGCTTCGCGCCATCGCGGCGGCGGCAACAAGCGGATGTTCCGCTTTATCGACTTCAAGCGCGATAAGATCGATATCCCGGGCGTGGTCGAGACCGTGGAGTACGATCCCAACCGGTCATCCTTCATATCTCTCGTCAAGTACGCCGACGGCGAGCGGCGCTACATCCTGGCCCCGCTCAACCTCAAGGTGGGTCAAGCCATCGTCTCCTCGGACGCCCAGGTCGACATCCTCCCGGGGAACGCCATGCCGCTGCGTTTCATCCCCCTGGGCACGATCATCCATAACATCGAGCTCAAGAAGCACAAGGGCGGCCAGATCGCCAAGTCGGCCGGCTCAGGCGCCCAGATCCTGGCCAAGGAAGGCGACTACGCTCATGTCCGGTTGCCTTCGTCCGAGATCCGGCTGATTCACATGGACTGCCGGGCCACGGTCGGCCAGGTGGGGAACCTGGATCACCAGAACATCTCGGTCGGCAAAGCGGGGCGGACCCGGTGGCTGGGCTGGCGTCCCCATGTCCGCGGCACGGCCATGAACCCGATCGACCATCCGCACGGCGGAGGAGAGGGCCGCTCCAAAGGCGGGCGCCATCCGGTGAGCCCGGAGGGCATCCCGACCAAGGGGTTCAAGACGCGGGAAAATAAAAGGACGCAGGCGTTCATCGTCCGAAGAAGGAGTAAGTAACCATGCCCAGGTCGGTACACAAAGGTCCCTTTATTGACGATCCGCTGAGAGATAAGGTCTTGGCGATGCGGTCCCAGAAGGACAAGAAGGCTATCAAGACGTGGTCCCGCCGGTCCACGGTTATCCCCGAGATGGTAGGTATGACGATGGCCGTCCACAACGGCCGCAAGTTCATCCCCGTGTTCATTACGGAGAACATGGTCGGACACAAACTGGGAGAGTTCTCTCCCACCCGGACCTTCAAGGGCCATACATCCAGGGCGGCGAAGGCCGTCAAAGTGGGCAAGTAACATGACCGCGACAGTATACATTTCCCAGGCCATCGGCCGCTATATCCGCCTCTCTCCCCAGAAAGGCCGCCTGGTGGCGGATCTGGTGAGGGAGCGGTACGTCGGCGAAGCCCTGACCATCCTGCGGTTCTCGGAGAAAAAGAAGGCCAGCGCCATCATCGAGAAAGTCCTGCGTTCGGCCATCGCCAACGCCCAGCAGAAGGTTGCCAACGTCGACGTGGACAATCTTTTCATCGCCAAGATCACTATCGGCGACGGGCCTCAAGCGAAACGCATCCGGCCGGCCCCCATGGGACGGGCCTACCGAATTATCAAACGGACAAGCCATGTCCATATTTTTCTAGAAGAAAAGAAAGGGAGATAGGAACGTGGGGCAGAAGACTCATCCGTTCGGCTTTAGGTTAGGGTTCAACAAATACTGGAGTTCCCGCTGGTTTTCCAAGGGCGGCGATTACAGCCGGCTGATCCATGAAGACCTCCGCATGAGAAAGGACATCAAGGACAAGTATGCCCACGCCGGCATCTCCGAGATCGTCATCGAGCGCGTCGGTCCCAAGGTCCGAGTCATCATCCACACGGCCCGGCCGGGGATCATCATCGGCCGCGGCGGCAAGGAAATCGAGAGCCTCAAGGGCTTCCTGGAGCAGATCGCCAAGAAAGAAGTCTATGTGGATATCCGCGAGGTGGATAAGCCCGAGATCAACTCGCTCCTCGTCGGTGAAGGCATCGCCATCCAGCTGGAGAAGCGCATCGCTTATCGCAGAGCCATGAGAAAGGCGATTGAGTCAGCCATGAAGATGGGGGCCAAAGGGATCAAGGTCATGTGCTCGGGACGGCTGGGCGGCGTCGAAATCGCCCGCTCCGAGTGGTACCTCAAGGGACGGCTTCCCCTCCAGACACTGCGGGCGGACATCGATTACGCCTTTACCCAGGCCTTCACGACCTACGGCCAGATCGGCATCAAGGTCTGGATCTACCGGGGGGACGTGGAAAAGCCCAAGATGACCTCCCAGACGGTGGAAGTTGAGGAGATTTGACCATGTTGATGCCCAAGAAAGTCAAATTCAGGAAGCAGTCGCGAGGACGAATGCGCGGCCGCGCAACTCGGGGCTCGACACTGTCCTTCGGCGAGTTCGGGCTTCAAGCCCTGGAGCCCTGCTGGCTCACCGCGCGGCAACTCGAGGCGGGCCGCATCACAATCACCCGCCACATCAAGAGGAGAGGCAAACTCTGGATCCGGTGTTTCCCCTGGAAGCCGGTCACTAAGAAGCCGACCGAAGTCCGCATGGGAAAGGGAAAGGGCGACCCGGAATTTTGGGTGGACGTCATCCGGCCCGGCAAGATCATCTATGAGCTGGAAGGGGTCGACGTGGGCATGGCCAGGGAGGCCATGCGGCTGGCCGCCCACAAACTGCCCTTTCGGACGCGGTTCATTTCGAGAGAAAGCAGGGAACTCAGATGAAAGCGCGGGAATTGAGGGAATTGTCCCGGGACGAACTCGTTACCAAGGAAAAGGAGCTGAAGGACCAGATCTTCAAGCTGCGCTTCCAGCACGCACTGGGGCAACTGGAGAATTCCATGAAGCTCAAGAACATCAAAAAGGACATCGCCCGTATCCAGACCCTGTTGAACGAAAAGAGCGAGAAGACGGAGTAGCGCATGGACACGCAAGAACAAAAACGAAAGACATCCAAGGTCGGCGTCGTCGTCGGGAAAAAGATGAAGAAGACAGTGACCGTGCTCGTGGAGCGGCAGCTGAGGCACTCTCTCTACAAGAAGGTCATCAAAAAGCGCAAGACCTTTCTGGTCCACGACGAGTATGAGAAGTGCAAGGTCGGGGACGTGGTCCGGATCGTCGAGACCCGGCCCATCAGCAAGCGGAAACGCTGGCGCATCCTGGATATCGTCGGCCTGGTCTCGCGGGTCATCGAGCCCGAAGGGGAGTCGGAAAGCGGAGGGATAAAGCCATGATCCAGATGCAAACGATGCTCAAGGTTGCGGACAATTCGGGCGCCAGGATGATCATGTGCATCACGCCCCTGGGGGGCGGCGCGGGCCGGGCGGCCGGGCTCGGAGACATTATCTCCGCCACCGTCAAAGAGGCAGACCCGGAGAGCAAGGTTCCCAAGGGGACGGTCATCCGGGCCGTCATCGTCCGGACGCGGAAGGAGGTGCGCCGCAAGGATGGGTCGTACATCCGCTTCGATGACAACGCCGCCGTGGTTATCGACAAGGCCGGGGAGCCGGTGGGAACGCGTGTTTTCGGCCCGGTGGGACGCGAGTTGAGAGAGAAAAAATTCATGAAGATCGTCTCTTTGGCGCCGGAGGTTCTCTGATGGCGAAGTCGTACTTGCGCAAAGGCGACCTGGTCATCGTCAAAGCGGGCAAGGACAAGGGCAAACAGGGCAAGCTCCTCAAGGTCATTCCCGAAACGAACCGGGTCATCGTGGAACGTGTCAATTTCCACAAGGAATTCGTCCGGGCGGACCGGAGCCGGAACATTCAGGGCGGGATCATGGAGAAGGAGGCCCCTCTTCACGCTTCCAATGTCATGCTGTTCTGCTCCGAGTGCGGCCTGCCGGTCCGAATCAAAGCTAAGATCCTGGAGGACGGGAGCCGCATCCGGGTCTGTGCCAAGTGCGAGATGGCCCTGGAAAAGTCCAAATAAGTCAAGGATGAAAGAAATACCATGAGCCGCCTTTATGAGAAATACAGGAAAAACATCATCGCGGACCTGCAGAAGGAATTCGGCATCAAGAACACCATGGCTGTCCCGCGGCTGGAGAAGATCGTCCTGAATGTGGGCGTGGGCGATGCCATCCAGAACATCAAGCTGCTGGACGCGGCCAAGGCCGAGCTCACCCAGATCGCCGGCCAGGCCCCGGTCATCGGCCGGGCCCGGAAGTCCATTTCCGCCTTCAAGCTGCGAAAGGGCCAGGCCATCGCCTGCTTCGTCACGCTGCGCGGCAAGAAGATGTACGAGTTCTATGACCGGCTGGTGAGCATTGTCCTGCCCCGTGTCCGGGACTTCAAAGGCGTCTCCCCCAAAGCCTTCGACGGCCGGGGGAACTACACCCTGGGCCTTAAGGACCAGCTGGTTTTCCCCGAGATCGATTACACCAAGGTAGAACGGAGCCGGGGTATGAATATCACCATCGTCACCTCGGCCCGGAACGACGAAGTGGCGTTTGCCCTGTTGAAAAAGCTCGGCATGCCCTTTCGTGAAGCTTAAAAAGGAAGGTCAACGTGTCAACGACATCAGCTTTTGCCAAATACCTCCGGGAACCCAAGTATTCCACCCGAAAGCACAACCGCTGCCGGATCTGCGGCCGTCCCAAGGGCTACTACCGCAAATACGACATGTGCCGTCTCTGCCTGCGGGAGCTCGCCTTGAAAGGGGATATCCCGGGCGTGACCAAGGCGTCCTGGTGATTCCGGGGAAAGGATAGAGAGCCATGAACCTAACAGATCCTGTAGCCGATATGCTCACGAGAATCCGAAACGCGGCGAAAATCCGTAGGAAGGAAGTCAACATCCCCTCCTCCAAGCTCAAAGTTGAGATTGCCAAGATCCTCAAGGAGGAAGGCTTCATCAAGAACTTCAAGGTCATCGACGACAACAAGCAAGGAATCTTGAACATTGCCCTCAAGTACACGGATAACGCCCAGGGCTTGATCACCGGCGTGACGCGGGTCAGCAAACCGGGCTGCCGAGTCTACTGCGACAGGGATTCCATCCCTAAAGTTCTCGACGGGCTGGGGATCGCCGTCATTTCCACCTCCAAAGGAATCGTCACGGGCAAGAGATGTGAGGAGCTCGGCCTTGGAGGAGAAGTCATATGCTATATCTGGTGAGTCGAGGAGAGGAGGTCTGAGCCATGTCCAGAATCGGACGCCGGCCGATCGTCGTGCCCAAGGGAGTCAAGGTGAACATACTGTCCGACAGGATCGAGTTCGAATCCGCCAAGGGGAAGCTCGATTCGCCCCTCTTTCCGGGTATCGATGCCAAGATGGAAAACGACCGGATCATCTTCACGCGCAGGGATGATTCAAAACCGCAGAAAACGTTCCACGGGCTGGTGCGAAGCTTGGCCAACAACGCCCTGATGGGCATCACGGCCGGGTACTCCAAGCATCTGGAAATCGTGGGAGTGGGATACAAGGCCAAGCTGGAGAAAGATGTCCTGGAGCTGAACCTGGGTTACTCCAGGCCGATCCTCTATAAAGTCCCGACGGGGATCCAGGTGATCCTGGAGAAGCCCACCCTGATCACGGTCAAGGGGATGGACAAGCAGCAGGTCGGCCAGGTGGCGGAGGAGATCAAGCGCTTCCGTAAACCCGACCCCTACAAGCTCAAGGGCGTCCGCTTCGTCGGCGAAAAGCTGATCAAGAAGGAGCGGAAAGCGGGGGTGAGCAGTGTATAAAGGTAAATCCGAAATTAAGAGCAAGGTCAAGGCGCGGATCCGGCAGCGGATCCGGAAAAAGATCCGGGGCACGTCCGAACGGCCGCGGGTCTATGTCTTCAAAAGCAACAGCTATGTCTATGCCCAGGTCATCGACGATGAGCGGGGCGCCGTGCTGGCTACGGCTTCCACGCTGGAGAAGGATTTCAAGGCGAAGAACAAGAACACCAAGAACAAAGGCGCCTGCGAGGTTCTGGGCCGGATCCTGGCCGGCCGGCTCAAGGAGAAGAAGATCGACCGGATCGTCTTTGACCGGGGAATCTATCCCTATCACGGCCGGATCAAGATGCTGGCCGAGGCCATAAGGAAGGAAGGGCTGGTTTTCTAGGCCCGGCCCGGGACGAACGAAGGAGAATGACAAGTGGACGAAGAATCGAAAAAGATGCAAGGCGACGACGATGAGGCCTATGAACTCAAGGACCAGGTGATCTCCATCCGCCGGGTGACCAAGGTCGTCAAGGGAGGCAAAAACCTCAGCTTCTCGGCTTTAGCCGCGGTCGGGAACGAGCACGGCACGGTCGGCGTGGGGAAAGGAAAAGCTCGGGAAGTTCCCCAAGCCATCGCCAAGGCCGTGGAAGCCGCCAAAAAGAACCTGATCCATGTTCCTCTGGCCGATACCACCATCCCCCATCTTGTCAAGGGGGAGGACGGCGCAGGCACTGTGATTCTTCGTCCCGCTTCCAAGGGGACGGGCGTGATCGCCGGCGGCGCGGTCCGGGTCATCATGCAGCTCGCCGGCATCAAGGACATCCTGACCAAGTCCGTCCGGAGCAATAATCCCTTCAGCGTGGCCAATGCCACCCTGAAGGCTCTGTTGAAGCTCAAAAATCCTGACGATGTGGCCAAGAATAGGGGCAAGGCGAAGGGAGTGTTATGGCAGTGAAAGACGCAAAGACAAAAAAGGGCGCAGGCCCCGCGAAAATGCTGCGCATCCGGCTGGTGCGAAGCCTGATCGGGTACCCTAAGAATCAGCGGGTCGTGGCCCGGGGCTTGGGATTAAGAAAGATCAACTCCGAGGTCGTCCGTCAGGACTGTCCTGAGATCCGTGGCATGATCAATAAGATTACCCACGTTCTGAAAGTGGAGGCGGTAGAAAAGCCATGAAACTGAGTCAATTGAAGCCGGCCGAGGGTTCGAGGAAGAATACGAAAAGACTGGGGCGGGGACCCGGCTCCGGACAGGGCAAGACCGCGGGCCGCGGCCACAAAGGCCAGAAGTCCATTGCGGGCTACTCCCGGAAAAAGGGCTTCGAGGGCGGCCAGATGCCCCTCCACCGCCGCCTTCCCAAGCGGGGATTCACCAATATTTTCCGGAAGTCGTATCAGGAAGTCAACCTGGACCGTCTGGACAAGATCATGAAGGACGAGGTCCTTCCCGCGGACCTGGCGGAAGCGCGCCTGATCAGCGATGCGTCCGGACCGGTCAAGATCCTGGGGCGGGGAACGCTCTCCTCTCGGAAGACTGTCCACGCCCATAAATTCTCCGAATCCGCCCGGAAACAGATCGAAGAGAAGGGCGGGAAAATCGTGATCATTGGAAGCCGTTAATGCTTGACAGTATCAAAAACATCTTCAGCATCCCGGAACTCAGGAAACGGGTGATATTCACCCTGCTCCTGTTGGCGGTTTACAGGATCGGCGGCCAGATTCCCAACCCGGGGATCAGCAGCAACGCTCTGGCAGAATTCTGGCAGCAACAGAAGGGCTCAATCTTCGGGTTAGTTGACATGTTCTCGGGACGGAATATGTCCAGGATGACCCTCTTCGCCCTGGGCATCATGCCCTACATCAGCGCCTCCATCATTCTGCAACTCCTTCAGGTTGTCTGGCCCTACCTGGAGAGGCTTTCCAAGGAGGGTGAGCTGGGTCGGAAGAAGATCACCCAATACACCCGTTATGGCACTATCCTCATATGCGTCATCCAGGGCTGGGCCATCGCCTTCTTCCTGGAAAGTGTTACGAGCCCCGGCGGCGCACGGGTCGTGCCCAATCCCGGTATCGGATTCCAGTTGCTGACGGTCCTGACCTTGACCACGGGGACCGTCTTCGTCATGTGGCTGGGCGAGCAGATCTCGGAACGGGGGATCGGCAACGGGATCTCACTGATTATCTTCGCCGGCATCGTCGTCCGTTTTCCCTCCGGCCTCAACAGCATCGTCTCCGGCCTAAAATCTGGCAACATGGACCCCCTGAAGCTCATCGTCCTGGCCGCCATGATGCTGGCGGTTGTGGCCATTATTGTTTTCGTGGAGCGGGGCCAGCGCCGGATTCCCGTCTCGTACGCGAAACGGGTCGTAGGCCGAAAGGTCTACGGAGGCCAGAGCACTCACCTGCCTCTGCGGGTCAACACGGGCGGCGTCATTCCCATCATCTTCGCTGCCTCGATAGTTTCCATTCCCGTGACCATCGCCGCGATGATCAAAATCCCGATTTTCCAGACGATCGCCAACGCGTTCCGAATCGGGATGCCGCTTTACAACCTCCTCTATATCGCGGCCATCATCTTCTTTACATATTTTTACATTTCCATCGTCTTCAACCCTACCGACGTAGCGGACAATCTGAGGAAATACGGCGGGTTCATTCCCGGCATCAGGCCCGGCAAAAACACTTCGGATTTCATTGACACGACCCTGAGCCGGATTACTCTGGTCGGCGCCATCTACCTGGCCGCCGTCGCCATCCTGCCGGAGTTCCTGACCACGGGGTTCAAGGTCCAGACCCTGCCATTCATCGGGAACTTCCTGGAAGCCAACCTGCCCAAATGGTTTACCCAGGGCTTGAACGTGGACTTCATGTTCGGCGGAACGTCGATCCTGATCGTGGTCGGCGTGGCTATGGACACCATGCAGCAGATCGAGGCCCAACTGGTCATGAGGCACTATGACGGGTTCATGCGGAGAAGTCGGATCAGGGGAAGACGGGGATGAGGATCATTCTTTACGGCCCGCCCGGGAGCGGCAAAGGCACGCAGGGAGACCTGATCGAAAAGAAGTACGGGTTTCCCAAGGTCTCCACGGGAGACCTTCTGCGCCGGGCCGTCCGGGAGAGGACGCTCCTCGGCTTGAAGGCCGACGGCGCCATGCGGCAGGGGCTCCTGGTCAGCGACGACATCGTCCTGGAACTCCTGAAAGAACGGATTTCGCAGCCGGACTGCCGGCTGGCGTATGTTCTGGATGGATATCCGCGGAACATCGGCCAGGCCCTGAGCCTGGAGCTTCTGGAAACGAACCGGCCCGAGACCTTTATCGAAATTCAGGTGGATGAAGAGACTCTGGTCGCCCGTTTATCGGCGCGCCGCATCTGCTCCCGTTGCGGTGCGATTTACAGCCTGGCACTCCGCGCCCTGAAGAAAGACGGAGAATGCGACTTATGCTCGAGCGATACTTATCAAAGACCCGACGACCGGCCCGAGGTCATCCGGGAACGTTTCCGCGTCTACGAACAGGAGACAGAGAAGATCCGGGAATATTACAGGGCCAGGAATGTCTATCATGCGGTCGACGGCTCGGCCCCCGAGGCCGGCGTGTTTGTCGCGGTCTCGGCGCTCATCGATTCCGGAATCTCGCGGCGCGGGGAGGCGCGGGTCGTTCGATGATCATTTACAAGACAGATGAGGAGATCGAGGCCATGCGGCGCTCGAACCGCATCGTGGCCGCGATCCTGGACGAACTGCGGGCCATGGTTAAGCCCGGCATCCGGACCAAGGATCTGGATGTTTACGCTGAAGCGCGAGTAAGAGAGATGGGCGGCGCGCCGGCCTTCAAGGGATACCGCGGCTATCCGGCTTCACTCTGCACCTCGATCAACGAAGAGATTGTCCACGGCATCCCCTCTTCCCGGGCCCTCAAAGAAGGGGACATCATCGGCCTGGATTTCGGTGCCCTCTACGAGGGCTTCTACGGAGACGCCACCGTGACCTGCCCGGTGGGTGCCGTCAGCGCAGGCGCCCAGGCGCTGATCGCCGCGGCCGAGGCCGCCTTCTATAAAGGCATCGAGCAACTCAAGGAAGGGAACCGGATTTCGGATGTTTCGCACGCTATCCAGACCTACGTCGAGTCCAGGGGATTTTCCGTGATCCGGACGTTCGTCGGGCACGGGATCGGCCACGCCCTCCACGAGGAGCCCCAGGTCCCGAATTTCGGGCCGCCGGGACGCGGCGCCAGGATCCGCAGCGGCATGACCCTGGCCATCGAACCCATGATCGCCTTGGGCGACTGGCGCGAGGAGGTATTGGACAACGGCTGGACGGCCGTGACCCGCGACCGAAGCCTGGCCGCCCATTTTGAGCACACGGTCGCCGTCACCTCCCGGGGCGTCGATATCCTGAGTTTGAGAGATGGCGAGAGTCGGCCCGCGCGAACCGCGGGAGAGGAGCAGCATGCCTAAACAAGACGTTTACGAAGCCGAGGGCACGGTCATCGAAACCCTGCCCAACGCCATGTTCCGCGTGGAGCTGACCAACAAGCACAAGGTTCTGGCCCACATCTCGGGCAAGATGAGGAAACATTTTATCCGGATTCTCCCCGGGGACAGGGTTCTGGTGGAGCTGTCTTCCTACGACCTGACCAAGGGGCGTATCACGTATCGTTTCAAATAGAGGAATGCGATGAAAGTCAGAGCGTCGGTCAAAAAGATCTGTCGGAATTGTAAGATCGTTAAGAGAAATGGGATCCTGAGGGTCATCTGTACCAATCCCAGGCACAAACAAAAACAAGGCTAAGATGAGGTCAACATGGCAAGAATAGCAGGTATCACGCTTCCCCAGGAAAAACGGATCGAGGTCGGCTTGACGTATATTTTCGGTATCGGCCGATCCAAATCCAACAAGATCCTGGAAGAGGCCAAGATCGACAAGAACAAGAAGGTCAAAGCCCTGACCGAGGAAGAGGTCAACAAGATCCGCCAGATCATCGAGAAACGGGAAAAGATCGAGGGAGATCTCCGCAAAGAAATCCAGACGAACATCAAGCGGCTGATCGACATCGGCTGCTACCGGGGCCAGCGGCACAAGAGGAAGCTGCCGGTGCGCGGCCAGAGGACTCGGACCAACGCCAGAACACGGAAAGGACCGAGGGGCCACACGATCAAGAAGACCAAGGCCACCGCCAAAGGATAGACGCACAGGAGTGAGACATGGCAAAGACCAAAGTCAAGACCAAGAAAAAGGCCAGGAAGGAAATCGGCTACGGGGTGGCCTTCATTCAGTCCACCTTCAACAACACCATCATCACCATCGCCGACCACGAGGGAAACACGCTCTGTTGGGCCAGCTCCGGAACGTCCGGCTTCAAGGGCGCGAGGAAGGGAACTCCCTTCGCCGCCCAGCTGGCCGCCAAGGAGGTCGCCGGTAAAGCGCGGGACCTGGGCGTCAAATATCTGGACGTGAAGATCAAGGGGCCGGGCGCGGGCCGCGAATCGGCCATCCGGTCGCTCCAATCGGTGGGCATTGAGATCAAGTCTATCAAGGACGTCACCCCCATTCCCCATAACGGCTGCCGGGTGCCGAGACGCCGCCGGGTGTGAGAGGATAACAGAGGAAGGAGACCAAGATGTCAAGATTTGGCGAGCCCATATGTCGACTGTGCCGCGTGGAACGGACGAAACTCTTTTTGAAAGGGGACAAGTGCCTGACCGAGAAGTGTCCCGTGGAAGCCAGGTCCTACGCCCCCGGGCAGCACGGCCGAGCCCGGAAACGCATCCTGGGCTATGGCATCCAGTTGCGCGAAAAGCAGAAGCTCAAGAGATACTACGGCATGTCCGAGCAACAGTTCCGGCTCTTCTTCCAGAGGGCGGAGCGGCAGAAAGGGGTTACGGGCGAGAACCTGCTGACCATGCTGGAGCGGCGCCTGGACAATGCCGTCTATCTCCTGGGATTCAGCCGGTCCCGGGTCCACGCCCGCATGCTCATCAGCCATGGCCATTTACTTATCAACGGCCGGAAGGTCACCGTGCCGTCCTTTCTCGTCAGCTCGGGCGATGAGATTACCTTCAGAGCGCGGACGGCTGCGTCCGCAAGCGTCAAGGAGCTGGCCGAGCTCCACCGCAACAAGACCGTTCCCGGCTGGCTGGCGGCCGATTGGGATAATATGAAAGGAAAGGTGTTGTCTCTTCCGACGCGGCAGGACGTGACCGTGTCCGTGGAGGAGCACTTGGTCGTTGAGCTTTATTCCAAATAAGGCGTCCGACCCAAAAATACGCCCTCACAAAGGAGGAAGAATGACAGAAATCGGTTTTCAGAGGCCCAAATATCTCGAGGTGGATTATGAAACGCTGACCGCCCAGTACGGCCGGTTTTCCGCCCAGCCCTTTGAGCGGGGCTACGGAGTGACGGTCGGAAACGCCCTGAGAAGAATTCTTCTTTCTTCAATCACCGGGGCGGCCATCACTGCCGTCCGGATTGAGGGGGTTCTCCACGAATTTTCCACCATCTCCGGCGTCGTTGAAGATGTGACCGATATCCTGCTCAACCTCAAGAGCATTTCCCTGAAGCTCAAGGGGAACCAGTCCAAGACCATGACGCTCAAGGTCGAAGGTCCAACCCTGGCCAAGGCGTCGGATATCAAGCATGATTCGGACATCGAGATCCTGGAAAAGGATATTCCCATCGCTTCACTGGACAAGGACGGGAAGCTGTCGATCGAGATGATCGTTAAGAACGACCGGGGCTACATCCCCGCGGACCAGAATTTCGACGAGAACCTGAGCGTGGACTACATCCCTCTCGATTCCTCCCACTCGCCCGTCACCAAGGTCAATTACCGGGTGGAGCAGGCGCGGGTGGGGAAGAGGGTCGATTATGAGAATCTGACCATGGAGATCTGGACGACCGGCGCCATTTCGCCCCAGGAAGCGCTCTCCCAGGCGGCCAAGATCCTGAGGGACCATCTGGCCATCTTTCTGAACATCGTCGACGAGCCGCTGGAGAAGGAGCCGATTGTCGCCAAGAAGGAAATCCCTTACCTGAGCCAGATCGATGTCCTGCTCAAGTCCATCGAGCACCTGGAGCTCTCGGTCCGGTCGAACAACTGCCTCAAGGCGGCCGGCATCGAGCGCATTTACGAACTGGTCCAGAAATCCGAAGACCAGCTGCTCAAGACCAAAAACTTCGGCCGGAAATCCCTGGCCGAGATCAAGGAAACTCTGACCAACCTGAACCTGGGATTGAATCTTGAGCTCCACGCCAAACTCCTGGAAAGGATCCAGAACGAGCTGCAGGAAGAAAAGAAGAAAAAGGAGCAGATGGAATGAGGCACCTCCACCAAGGTCGAAGGCTCAGCCGCACCACCGAGCACCGCCAGGCCATGCTCAAAAATCTGATCACCTCTTTTCTCGAGAAAGAGCGGGTGAAGACCACCGTGGCCAAGGCCAAAGAAGCGCGGCCCCTGGCCGAAAAAATGATTACCCTGGGCAAGAAAAACACGCTCCATGCCCGTCGCCAAGCGCTGGCCGCGCTGGCCAAAGAGTCCGCGGTGACAAAGCTTTTCAGCGATCTGGCGCCCCGCTTCAGCGAGAGGGCCGGCGGATACACCCGGATCGTCAAGCTCGGGCCCCGCGCCGGCGACGGCGCTCAGATGGCCCTGCTGGAACTCGTCGGCACCGAGTTCAAGAAAAAACAAAAGAAGAAAAAAGACAAAGGCGCCAAGAAGCCGAAATAATCCACCCCGGGGATGTTTTCAAGAGGAAGAAGCCTTGCGGGCCGTACTTCGGCCAAAATCTGAAGCCTGACGAAAGATGAAGGTTATTTCGAGAAGGCGGCCTGCGGCTGCTTTTTGGGCTTGACCCGGATTTCCTGTCCCGGATAGATGGTTGACTGCTCGGTCAAACCGTTGAGGCTCAGGACATCCGTCAGGGGAAGGTTGAATTTCTGAGAAATGCTGAAGAGTGTGTCTCCCGGCGCGACTCGGTAAATGGCTGTCCCGTCCGCTTCCATGGCGCCGTCCCTGCCGTTCCCGTTGCCGGCGGGAGTTTTATCTCTCGTTGCACTATCGCCGTTCGGCGAAGCCCCATTGTTTCCCGGTCTGAATACCGCGGTTTCCTTGGTTTTATCAAGGCGCTTCGGGCTTTTGAAGTCGGCCGGAGGGAGTGACGCCTGCTGGGGATCTTTGCCCGGGATCTTGAGCCTTTGCCCGAGGCTGATCCGGTTGACGCTCTTCAGCCCGTTCAAGCGGGCGATGGCCTGGATGCTCGTCCGGAACCTTTGGGCGATGGTGGACAGCGTCTCGCCGTTACGGACGGTATACATGAAATATGTGGACTCAGGCGGAATCCAGCGGGGGAGCGCGCTGATGGCAGCCATGGCTTTTTCCGTAGTGCCGATCGGGATTCGAAGGATATATTCATAGTCCGGCGTGGAATCCTGGCGGAGTTCGGGATTCAGCAGGGCCAGCTCTATAGGCTCGATGCCCAAGCTGGCGGCCAGAGAGGACAGCTTGAACGGGTGCTTGATAGAGATCGTTTCAAACTGGAACAGGGGGAGGGGCGGGGACAGGCTGAAGCTGTATTTTTCCGGATTGTTGATGATCATGACTGCGGCTATAAATCGCGGCACGAACCGGGCGGTCTCCACGGGAAGCCTTTCGTAGAGGTCCCAGAAATTATCGAGGTAGTCGATACGCTGGGTTTTAATGACATATTGCACCCGCATCTCGCCGCAGTTGTAGGCGGCCAAGGCCGTCTGCCAGTCGCCGAACATGGCGTGGAGCTCGCTCAGATACTTGACGGCCGCCTGGGTGGACTTGATGGGGTCCATACGCTCGTCCACCCAACGGTCCCTGGGCTTGAGGCCGAACCGGTAGCCGGTCGAGGAGATGAACTGCCACATTCCCAAGGCGCGGGCCGAGGACATGGCTCTGACCCTGAACCAGCTTTCTATAATGGGCAGCCAGGCCAGCTCTTCGGGCATGCCGGCCTTACGGAGTTCGTCCAGGATCATGTCTCGGTAAAGGCCGGAGCGTTGATAGGCGTCCTCGAAATCTTGGCGCTCCTGTTTCTGGAAAGATTGGATCTCCTGGAGCACGTATTTGTTCTCAACCAGAGGGATCGTCTTGTGGTTGTCTCCGGCCACGACCAGTCGGGAGCCGTAGATTTGTTGGATCCTCTGGGCGATCAGAAGCCGGAGGTCGTTTTTTTCCTGAAGAAGAGAGGAATCCTGGGGTAAATGGACCCTGGCGATCAGGCTGTAGGCTTGGTCCAAAGCTCTGAGGGCGGCGTCCTGATCCCCTTTTTCCCAGGCTTGCTGGGCTTCCTGGTAGGCCGATAGGGCTTCCTCCAGGAGTCCGGCCGGGTCTTCCTTCCCAGTGGGGGCGGCTTTTTCTTGTTCCTGAAGGGCGGCCTCTTTGTTATCCTCCAAGAGGGCCGCATTTTCCGAAACGATGAGCGGTTTAGAGGGGAGCACGGCCGCAGAAGCTTCCGCACTCTCAGTTTTCTGCCCGGATGGCTCCTGGGCAGGAGCCTTGGGCTCTAAACGAGGCTTTGCCCTGGAGCAGGAGGAAGAGGCTCCAAAGGCAAGGGCGAGGACTGTTATCAAGGTCAGAAAGCTTATTTTTTTGGCCATAATTAATCGCAAATAATATTTATCCTGCATTATTCATAAACCGGGTTCCATATGGGGGAAAGGCCGGAATGGACTCGCTCCCGAAGTCCCGACTTGGCCGCTTGGTCCGTCCCGGCCTTCCCCCTCGAAGCATTCATTGATTTAGTCTCTCCAACTTAAAATTTATTAATAATGCAGGTTATATCATTTTCGGGCTTATTCCGTCAACCTCAATCGGGTCCCGGGAGAAGCAGCTCTTTTCCTTTGATAACCGACAGAATGAAGAACGGGTGGCGCGGCGGAGGGCTCCCTTCCCGCGCGCAGAGGAGGGGCCTTTCTGAAGGAGGCTGCCTCGAGGACTGACAGTGGGAGCCGCGATAGGACCCCTGCCACGAATATGACCTTAATTATAAAAAAAGAGATGCATCCTCAAGGTCGGCGGGAGTGCCACTTCCAGGCTGTCTCGATGATCGTTCGGAGGTCGGAATAACGTTGCTCCCAGCCGAGCTTCAACTCGGCTTTTTCTTTGGAGGCCAAGAGAATCGGAACATCCCCTCTCCTCTTGGGGTGGATCACGGCCGGGATCTTCAGGCCGGTCGTTTCCTCGACCTTTTTCATTACTTCCAGGACCGAGAACCCGGTCCCCGAACCCAGGTTAAAGACGTCGCTCTCGCCCGATGAAAGCAGCTTATGGAGCGCCAGGACGTGGGCGGCAGCCAGGTCGGTGACATGAATGTAGTCTCGGACGGCGCTTCCGTCAGGAGTGGGGAAGTCGGTGCCATAGACCTCGAAGGCCGGCTTCCGGCCGAGAAGCGAGAGCATGATGTTGGGAATGAGATGGGATTCCGGGTCATGAATCTCACCCAGCCGGCCGTCGGGATCGGCGCCCGCCGCGTTGAAATATCGGAGCGAGGCGAATTTCAAGCCGTGAGCCCTGTCGTAATCCTGAAGGATCTTTTCGACGAAATACTTCGTCTGGCCGTAAGGGTTAATGGGGTCCTTGGGATGGGATTCCGGGATCGGGATTTCCCGGGGCTCCCCGTAAACCGCTGCGCTCGAGGAAAAAACGATGATTCTAACCCCAGCCTCGAGCATGGCTTCGAGGAGGTTCAGGGAAGTGGTGATGTTATGCACGTAATACTTGCGGGGATTGCTGTAGGATTCATTGACCTGGATCAGGGAGGCGAAATGGAGGACGGCCCTAATATCGTGGGTCCGGAATACATCTTTGACCGCGCCCAGATTCATCAAATCCGCGGCGATGATCTTACCTCCCGGGACGAGCTCGCGCCGGCCCGAGGAAAAATTATCGAAGGTCACGGTTTCAAAGCCGTTCCGGAGAAGCTCTTTGACCGTATGAGAGCCGATGTAGCCGGCTCCTCCCGTGACCAGGATTTTCATCGTCTTTTTCCCTGAATAATCTTTGCGGCCAGTTTGAATCCCCCGGCCTTTGTCTCGAACTCGTTATCCAGCTGCATGTTATACAGCCTTTGAAGGATTTTCCCCATATCCGGTCCCGGCGCGACTCCCAGCTTGATCAGGTCCCGGCCCATGATGAGCGGCTTGATGGTCTCCCGGCTGACGTTCAGCTCCTCGAATTTACGCAGGAACCAGCGGGCCTGGCGGTCGAGGCTCTTAACCGGCTTGGTTCTGCGGCCGGCCCGGTCCGCGGCATCGAGGTAGATCAGGAGGTCGATTTCACCCTCTGCGTCGGCGGCCAGCCGGTTGAAGGCCTTCTTGGTAACCGCCTCGCGATGGGCCCAGATCTCGGACAGCCGATGATGGGATTTTATGAGCAGAGGGACCATCTTTTTGAGGTTGGCGCCGTTCCAGGAGAAAATCCGGAACCGGCCGAGGATTTTTTTCGTGATTTTCTCGCTCTCCACGTCGTGGCAGTTGTTGGTGATGGCCATCCGGCCCCTCTTGTATTCCCATTCCGCGGTCTGTGGTTTGCCGACGTCGTGGTAGAGGGCGGCCAGAAGAAGCGCCAGCCGCCGGCTTCCCTGGACGTTTGCCAGGTCGGCGATCCGCTTCGCCTGGTCCACAGTCAGCTTAACGTGCTGCCAGACGGTGTGGTGGCCGAAATCGTCCTTTTCGGGGTGGAAAACGGAGTCCTGGATGGACAGCGTCAGCCGGTAGAGCTCGGGGAAGAGCTGTCCCAGGGCGCCGACCTTGAACATCTCCTCCAACCCGACCGAAGGCCGGGCGGAGAGGAGCAGAATTTTGAAAATCTCCTCGTTGACCCGTTCCACGCTCAGGCCCGAGAGGTCGATTTCCTTGGTGATTTCATAAATGGCCGGGTCCACGTTGAATCCCAGCACCGAGGCGAAGCGGGCTACCCGGAAGACGCGGAGGGGGTCTTCGGGGAAGGCGGAGGAGTTGGTCGGCCGGATGATCCGTGCCCGGGTGTCTCTGGTGCCCTCGAAGGGGTCGATGAGCGCGCCGTCGCTCAGCCGTAGGGCCATGCTGTTGCAGCGGAAATCCCGGCGCTCCAGGTCCTTCTCGATGGGCAGATCCGGGTCCGCGGAGATGATGAAGTCCTTATGGCCTGTGATAGCAACGGTTTTGGGGGCGTCCCTGCGGGGCAGGGCGACGTCATAGGTTTTGCCTTTGACGGTGAACTTGATGATGCCAAAGCTTTTTCCCACCAGATCGACTTTGCCGTGGGGCCGGATCTTGTCGATGATCTCCTCGAGCGGGTGCCGGGCGATAAGGATGTCTACGTCCTCGGAGGGGATGCCCCGGACGAGATCGCGGACATAGCCGCCTACGGCATAAACGTATGCGCCGAAGAGACGGACAAAAAGCTCTTTGTCCCGGAAATCGGCCTTCAGGTGTTCCATGTTCCTTGCGGTATTATAAAACAGCCGCCCGTAAGTTTAAATGATTTTTATGGAAGGCTTGGGGGGATGGGAAAAAAGCTTTGTTCTCCGCTCTGATTGGTGGCCTGAGAATCCGTGCTATGTTCGCTGCAACCTTTTTCCAAGCTCCTCTCGGTTATCCGTGCCTAAAAAGGTGTTCTTCCCCGGGAGTTTCTCTTGTCCTTGAAAGGCTTCTCGTGTATTCTTAATAACTCAAGGAATTGCAGATGAAAAACTATAGCGGCTTGGCGGGGATGGCGTTCGTTCTCGTCCTGCTCGCCGGGACGGCCCAGCCGGCCGTGAAGAAGAATATCGAGGTCACTCTCCAGGAGAAACAGGTGCGGGACTTAACCTCTTCCGGGCTCCTTCTGAATTTTTATGTCCGGATCGCCAACCTGTCCGGTTCACGATATTTTTTGACGAAGTACAGTTGCCGGGCCGTCATCGAGCAAACCGAATACCTTCAGATGGAGACGGCGCTGGACCAGCCCATCTCTGTTGAGCCGAAAGGAGAGACCTTGATTGCCCTTCCTCTCAAGATCACCTACGACCTGCTTTTCCAGGCGGTTCGGGAGATGGAGAACGCTCCCAAAGCCGGCTGCCAGATGATCGGGCTCATGATCTTTGCTGACGAGAATAGGAGGCAGGAGAAAATCCCCTTCGCGTTCGCGGGCGAATTCCCGGTTTTCAAGGACCCGGAAATCATTTTTTCCCCGGTCCGGATCAAAGACTTGACCTTGGGAGGGTCCGACCTGGTCCTGGGTGTCACATTCCGCAACGGCAATGCCTTCGACCTGACGGCCGACCGCATTCTCTACAAGATCGAACTGGGGGGACAGGCGGTCGCCGCGGGTACCATCCGCGAACAAAGTCCCTGGCCGCCGGAGAGCGAGAAGAATTATTCTTTCCCCCTGCTCTTGGATTTTTTTGAGCTCGGGGGTCAGCTGTATCCGTTGCTCCAGCAGACGGACGTTGAAGCCCGGATTTCGGGCGAAATCGATGCGGATACGATCTGGGGCCGGGTCAAGATCCCCATCGAGAAAAGCGTGAAAATTCCGATCGGCCGGGGCGGCTGCCCGAACCTCTGATCCGATGATTTCGGTCATCATCCCCACTTATAACCGGGCATCCTTTATCGGGGAGGCGATCCGTTCCGTGCTCAACCAGGACTATTTCAAGAGGCGCGCCGCGGCGCACCGCATTGAGCTCCTGGTCATCGATGACGGGTCGGACGACGACACAGCCGAGGGGGTCCGTTCTTTTGGGGACAGAGTTGCTTACCATCGTTTTCCGCACCGCGGGGTCAGCCCGGCCCGGAATACCGGCCTTGAGCTGGCGCGGGGTGAGTTCATCGCCTTCCTGGACTCGGACGACCTCTGGAAAAAGAAAAAAATCTCCGTCCAGATGGAGTTCATGGAGGCGAACCCGGAGGCCGTCGCCTGCTATACGGAAGAGGTCTGGATGCGACGCGGCGAACACCTCAATCCCCACGAGAAGCACCGGAAGCATTCGGGATGGATCTTCGACAAGGTCCTGCCTCTCTGTCTGCTGAGCCTGTCCTCAGGCTTGTTCCGGAAGAAGGTTTTCGAAGAGATCGGTTGTTTCGACGAGGAGCTTCCCGCCTGCGAAGACTACGATTTCGGCATCCGTCTGGCCCATAAATTTCCGCTGCACCTCATCCCCCAACCTTTGATCATCAAGAGGGGCGGGCATCAGGACCAGCTCTCCCATCAGTTCTGGGGCATGGACAGGTTCCGCGTTCGGGCCCTGGAAAAGGCGCTATCCCTGGACCTCACGGCCGAGGAAAAACGGCTGGTCAGGGAAGAGATCATCCGCAAGTCCCGGATCCTGGTGACGGGGTTCGAAAAAAGGGGGAAACGGGCCGAGGTCCGGAAATACCGGGAATTGATAAAAAAATACGGCGGAGGCGGTCTCCTGGGATAGGAGGCCGTCCCCGCCGGGTTGATCTCAGAACCAGTAGTTGATGCCGAGCGCCAGCTGGTAGCCGCCCAGGTCGAATTTCTCGAAGCCTTCGAAAGCGTCTCTGAACTTCCCCCAAGCCATGTTGAATTTAACTTCCGCTTCGATGGCCAGCTTGTTGGCCACGGGAATCATGACGCCCCCGAAGAAATGGGACCCGAACGAGATCCTGTTCTCCTCGCGCAGCTCAACGGCTTTGACGGCATAGATATCAACGTCGCCCAGGTCGGGGTCCGTATAGACCCAGGCGTCCTGGAAATCGACCATATAACCGAGGAGCTTGACCGACCAGAGGTACAGGCCGACGCCGCCGCCGATATAGGGGACCACGGTTCCCCTCCGGCCGAAGGGCATAACTTTCACCGATAATTGGATCGGCGTGCTGGACACATTGAAAGCGTGGTTGATATTGAAGTCGCCCTCATAGAGATTTTCCGGAAAAGCGTAGTCCTGTCCATCGATAGTGTAGCCGACATAATCATTATAAATCCCGGTCTTGCTCCGGTTGTAGCCTTCGATGCTGAGCACGAAGCTGATCTCCCGGCTGAAGAACTGCTCGTAAGCGAACCCCAGCACCGAATTCTGGTAGTTTGCCTTCTTCAGGTTCATCTGCTCGAATTCGATGTTCCAGAGGCTGTTGGCCGTCCCCTTGAAGGTCGGGATATAGTAGCCCAGTCTCAGGGAAAGGGCGTTGGACATCGCCAGAGTGGGCAGCAGGAGGATAAGTGCCGCGATCGATATCATGTATTTTTTCATGGTCTTAACTCCTTCGCCCTCTATAAGAGCAAAATTTATGCCAAGTCGGCTCCGCCTGGGGCTTAGGGCAGGCCCGGCTGCCGGGTGTGGCCAAAAAAGGTCAACTGTCCTTTTATAGAATGACCACAACCCTCAAGAGGGCGCATTTCCCGCCGGACTTCCTTGTCTGTTGCGGAAAACAATCTCATATATCCTCACCTATCCTATCATAAGGCAAGCCTCCCTTCAATGCCGGCCAAATTCGTGTCAAATTCGAGGACACTTCCCAATTTCCGTGCTTAAAGCTATATTCGCGGCGAGGGTCCCGTCGCGGATTCTCCCCGTCCGTCCTCAAGGTTCCTTCCCAGCCTGCATTATTCATAAACCTGGTTCCCCCTCCAAGTTGACTCGCTCCCGAAGTCCCGCTATGGTCGCTCCGTCCATCCCGGCCTTCCCCCTTGAAAGAGACGGCGATTTTGTCTCCTCAAATCAAGATTTATAACTAATGCAGGCTAACAAGCGGCTTTTCGCTCCGGATGGGTGGGAAATTCCTCCGCCGCGCACCCTTTTTTTCGTTCTGTTGGTCATCATGGAAAAGGCGCTTCCAAAACCTGGAAACAAGGTTGACTTTATAGAAGGGTTTTTCTAGCATGGGAGCGAAGGCTGAGTTCTTATCTCTAAATAATTCGATGAAAACGAAAATTCTTAAAATCAACCGCAACAGAGTTATCCAGGAACATATCACGATGATGAACAATGTCCTGGCCGGGAGCGGGGTTATCGCCTATCCGACGGATACATTTTATGGATTAGGATGTGACAGCCGCTCCCAAGATGCTGTCAGAAAAATTTATCATCTCAAGAAACGTCTTTCCGCCAAACCATCACCCGTCCTGGTTGCGGACCTGGATATGGTCAAGAGGCTGGCCTCGGAACTTCCACCATCCTTCATGATCCTGGCGGCCAGATTCTGGCCCGGCCCGCTGACCCTGGTCCTTCGCGTCCGGGAGGATTTTCCCCCGGAGATACTGGGTCCGAACCATTCTTTGGCCATGAGGCTTCCGGACATTTCATGGATCAGAGATCTGGCCAGGGGACTTGGGGCGCCGCTCGTCGCGACTTCCGCTAATATCTCCGGAGAAAAGGAAATCGCTCGTCCGGAGGAAGTCATCGCGGTGTTTCAAGGGAAGGTGGATCTGATCATTGAGGGCGGTCCTACGCCGGGAGGAAAACCCTCAACCGTGGTCGACCTTACTTCCGGTGGATTAAAAATCCTAAGAGAAGGGCGGATTCCCGAGCAGCTAATCTTGGATGCCGTTAATTTAGCCTGAATTATTTATGAATCGGGGAACATGTGGGGGAAAGCCGGAATGGACTCGCTCCCGAAGTCCCGATATGGTCGCCCCATCCATTCCAGCCTTCCCCCTTGGAGCACCTGTTGATTCCGTCTCTTCAAACTCGAATTCATGAATAAGACGGGCCGGCAAAACCTTATGAAATTACTTCACTTTTGTCCCGGGCGCCACTTCCCGGTCAAAGAACGGCACGACGGCCTTGTCGTCCACCACGGCGGCCAGCAGCATGGCCTGGGACTCGATGCCGCGGATCACGACCGGCTTGAGGTTGATGATGACGATCATGCTCTTGCCGACCAGCTCCTCGGGCGTGTAGGTGTTGGCGATGCCCGCGATCATGATTCGCTTCTCAGTGCCGATGTCGATCTGGATCTTGAGAAGCTTGTCCGTGCCGGGGACCCGTTCCGCCGTAAGGACTTTCCCCACGCGGAGGTCCATCTTCTTGAATTCATCGAAGGTCACGATGTTGGCCATATCCATTTTTGACTCCTTTTGAACCGGGGCCGCCGATTCCGGCTCCTTGGATTTTTCCTCGGCCAGGAAATCCTTGAGCAGGACCCTGGGGAAGAGGGGCTGCGGCTCCAGAATTTGCTGGGTCGGGCTGAAGCCGTCGAACTCCAGCTCGGGATAAGTCACGTCTTTGATGGGCGTTTTCTCGCCCAGGTATTCCCAGATCCTATCGCATGAGCCGGGCATCACCGGGTAGAGCAGGTAGGCGATGCCGCGGATGGCGCGGGCCGCCTGGCACAGGATTCGCGCCAGCCTGGGCCGCTCCTCCGTCTTCTGGGCCATCTTCCAGGGTTCGTTTCCGGCCAGGTACTTATTGACCGTGTTGATGTAGACCCACTCCTCCTCCAAAGCCCGGTTCAGACTGCAGTCGGAAAAGAGTGCGGCCACCCGGTCCTTCAGCCCGACGAAATCGGCGCGGATTTTTTCGTCTTCGGCCGTCTCGGGTCCCGGCCCGCTGATCACGCCGCCGAAATAACTCCGGGTCATGGTCAGGGTGCGCTGGACCAGATTCCCCAGGTCGTTGGCCAGGTCGGAATTGACCCGGTGAAGGAAGCCCTCATGCGAGAAATTGCCATCCAGCCCGATGGGAATCTCGCGCAACAGGAAATAGCGCAGGCTGTCCGCGCCGAACGACTTCAGGATGACGTTCGGGTCGAGGACGTTGCCCTTGGACTTGGACATCTTGGACTCGTCCTTGAGCCACCAGCCGTGGCCGAAGACGGTCCGCGGCAGGGAGAAGCCGCTGGCCATGAGGAAAGCCGGCCAGAAGATGGCGTGAAAACGCAGGATGTCCTTGCCGATGAGGTGGATGTCGGCCGGCCAGTAGGTGTTGAACTTCCGGATGTCCCGGTCGTAGCCGATACCGGTCAGGTAGTTATAGAGGGCGTCGAACCAAACATAGATGGTATGCTTTGTGTCGCCCGGAACGGGGATGCCCCACTTGACCGAGGTCCGGGTGATACTCAGGTCCTTGAGGCCTTGGCGGACGAAACTCACGACCTCGTTCATCCGGCTCTGCGGCCGGACGAACTCCGGATTTTTTTCATAAAACTCGAGCAGGGGTTGCTGGTAAGCGGAGAGCCGGAAAAAGTAGCACTCCTCCTCGACAAGCGTGCAGGCTTTTCCGCAGTCCGGGCACTTTTTATGGCCTTCCTTTTCCAGGGGGACCTCGTCCGCGATGAAGTTCTCGTCCGAGACGCAGTACCAGCCTTGGTAAGTCCCCTTGGTGATAGCACCTTTTTCCTTCAGGTCAAGGAAGATTTGCTGGACACCCTTCTCATGATAGGACTCTGTCGTGCGGATGAAGCCGTCGTTGGAAATGTTGAGCGCCCTCCAGAGTTCCTGGAAGCGCACCACCATCTTGTCCGCCAGATCGCGCGGCGTCAGGCCTTTCTCGGCGGCCGACTTTTCCACCTTCTGGCCGTGCTCGTCCGTCCCCGTGAGGAAGAAGACATCCCTGCCCATGAGCCTCTGGAAACGGGCCAGGCTGTCGGCGATGATCGTTGTATAGGCGTGCCCGATATGCGGGATGTCGTTGACGTAATAAATCGGCGTTGTTATGTAAAAAGTACCCTTAGAATTCTTTACCACAGCTGAAACCTCCTCGGATTAGGGTCATGGCCTCGGCGCGGGTGGCGGGATTGTTACGGAAAGAGCCCCGGACGGCCGAGGTGACGGTCAGGGACTTGGGCTTTTTCGCCCCCCGCATGGACATGCACATGTGTTCGGCCTCGATAACAACCATGACGCCCAGGGGTTTGAGGTGGGTGTCCAGGGTGTCGGCGATTTGCTTGGTCAGCCGCTCCTGGACCTGAAGCCGGCGCGAATAGATATCGACCACCCGGGCGATCTTGCTCAGCCCGACAATGCGGCCTCCCTTGGGGATATAAGCCACATGGGCCACCCCCGCAAAGGGAAGGAGATGGTGTTCGCACATGGAGTAAAGGGGGATGTTCTTGATCAGGACCATCTCGTCGTGCTTCTCGCCTTGGATGACGCGGAGGTGCTTGGCGGGGTCTTCCGCCGCTCCGCCCAGGATGTCGCAGAGCATGCGCGCCACCCGCTGGGGAGTCTCTTTGATGCCGGAGCGGTCGGAATCCTCCGCGATCCCCTCCAGGATGAGCTTGACGCCCTTTTCGATCTTCTTGATGTCCATTGACTTTGCTTTCATGGCCGTGCCTCAGTCTCGGCGCAATTTCTGTAGGTATTCCTGGAGCGCCTGCTGCAGGGTCTCCTTCACCGGCCTTCCGGCCTTGCGGGCGGCCTTCAGGCAATCCGAAAATTCGGGCTGGATGTTGACGTCGCGCCCCTCCAGCGTCGAGATTTTGATCCCGACCTCTTCACCGAAGACCCGGACCTTCTCGGTCCGGCGCTCAAGGATCCGCCTCGCGACCGGGAAATGCCGGATGCCGATGGAGCTGGTTTCTCGGAAAACGGCCTTGACGAGAGTGTCAATTTTATCAGGATCGGCGAGCAGGGTCAATTTCGTAGCCAGCCGGTTTTTCTTCATGACCACGGGCGTGAGGAAGGCGTCAAGGGCGCCCAGGGCGAGGGCTTCTTCAAGGAAATGGGCCAGGACCTGGGGATTCGAGTCGTCGATATTGGCCTCGATTTGGTATACCGGGCACCCGGGGAGCGCTTCCCGCTCTTCGCCGTAAAAAACCCGGAGGATGTTGGGAAAATCCGGGAAATTGCGCGTGCCGGCGCCATAGCCGATTTTCTCGTAGGCCAACTCGGGGAACTGAGCGAAGGTCTTCACCCAGGTGGAGATGATGGCCGCTCCGGTGGGCGTCACGAGCTCCTCCTTGACATGGGCGGAGTAGGCCGGGACGCGCTTCAACAGCTCGGCCACGGCCGGCGGCGGTACGGGGAGCACGCCGTGCGAGGTCCTGACCCATCCCGAGCCGACGTTAAGCGGGGATGCGTAAAAGAAACCGATGCCCAGCTCTTCGGCCAGGAAGCAACTCCCGACGATGTCGACCACCGCGTCGTCCGCAGCGGCCTCGTGAAGATGGGTTTCGCGGAAAGGACGGCCGTGGACTTTGGACTCGGCCTCGATAAGGTTCTTGAAGACGGCCAGGGCGTTCTGCTTGACGGAGGTGGAGAAGGGGCTCTTCACGATGAGCGATTCGATGTCCGCCCAGTTCCGCTCGCGGGGGCCTCTTCCTTTTTTGACGCGGACGTCGACTTTCAGGCCGCGGAGCGATGACCTCTTCACATCCTTGACCTCGATTTCGACCGGGAGCTTGAGCCCGGCCATTCTTTTCTTAAACAGGGCGGCGGAGACTCCGAGGTCGAGCAGGGCGGCCAGGATCATGTCCCCGCTCAAACCGGCCGACCCGTCGAAGAACGCGTATTTCATGCGGATATCCTTTCGCCAAGCCCGGCAACTCCAGGGGATCCGAGTGACGGGCCCAGGGCCGTATCAGCGATCATTTCGCTTTTTGGACAACCCCGCATAGCATAATGCTTTGAATCGGAAAAATCAAAGGGGGGTTTCTAGAAATTCCCCCATTTTTTATTTGTAACAGAGAACCGGGTCCTGTCACGGCCGGGCCCATAACACCCTCGCTCAAGACCCACCCACCCGCCACCATGAACTTCGGATGGAAAAAATATGCGTTCGATTGAAAAATCACGAATCATATCAGTCCTGCATTATTCATAAACCTGGTTCTATATGGG
>Ga0315288_10001731_pt1 | contig 28339 bp, 24 predicted proteins | sample YL17G11_20_MG_FD_203454 | JGI IMG/M metagenome (GOLD analysis project Ga0315288, IMG submission 203454) | Sediment microbial communities from Yellowstone Lake, YNP, Wyoming, USA - YL17G11_20 | ecosystem: Environmental > Aquatic > Freshwater > Lake > Sediment | place: USA: Wyoming | collected... | reverse complement strand
GGCGCGGGCGCACTTGCTTGCAGAGGACCGCGACGCTGACGTGAATTTATCATTGGAAGTCGTTGCCGCCCGCGCCACGGATATCCTAACACGCAAAGCCGCCCGCGGGATTCGCCGCGCGGTCAACGCGGCCGGGATAATTCTGCATACCGGCCTGGGCCGCGCCCCGCTCTCTCAGACCACGCAAGAGGCGCTGGCAGAAATTACCGAGGGCTATTGTAATGTCCAGGCGGATTTGGAAACTGGACAGCGATCGCCGCGCGAGGCGCATATCCAATGGCTTTTTCAGGAAATTGTCGGCGCGGAAGCCGCGCTGGTGGTCAATAATAACGCCGCGGCGACTGTGCTCGTCTTGAATTCTTTAGCGGCGGGCCGCGAAGTCATCGTCTCGCGCGGCGAGATGGTGGAAATCGGCGGCGCCTTTCGCATTCCCGAAATTATGACCCTGGCCGGCTGCCGCCTGGTCGAGGTGGGCTGCACGAATCGCACCCATCTGCGGGATTACGAAAAGGCCATCAATGCCGAGACGGCGCTGATTCTTTCCGTGCATCAGAGCAATTATCGCATAGTCGGATTCACCGCCCAGGCGCCGCTTGCGGAACTTGCAAAACTGGCGCAGGGGCGCGGGCTGCATTGCGCGCACGATCTGGGCAGCGGCGCGCTGCTGGATCTACAAAAATATGGGCTGCCCCATGAACCGACGGTGCCGGAGAGCCTGGCAGCCGAGGCCGATGTCGTGTTATTCAGCGGGGACAAACTGTTGGGCGGCCCGCAGAGCGGCATTATTCTCGGCAAAAAGAAAATACTGGATGCCATGCGGAAGAATCCGTTTTATCGCACTTTCCGCGTAGATAAATTGACGCTGGCCGCGCTGGAAAGCACCTTGCGGCTTTTCCTCGAGCCGGAAACATTATTGGAAAAGCACCGCCTGATGGCTTTGCTGACCTGCCCGCTGGAAAAGCTTCGCCAACGCGCGGAGGCGCTGGCATTAAAATTGAAAGAATCCTGCGGGAGTTGGCTCAAAGTGGATACCCAAGAGAGCGAATCCGAAATCGGGGGCGGCTCGCTGGCGGGCTATGCCGTGCCCACGGTGGTGGTGAGAGTGCAATCCGATAGGCTTTCGCCCGACGAATTTTTGAAGCGCCTGCGGCTGGCCGAGCCTCCCGTCTTCGCGCGCATCCACGAAGACGCGGTGTTGCTTGACATGCGCACCGTGTTTGCGGAGGAAGACGAGATGCTATTGGCGGCTTTGCGCGAAATAGGCAAAACGCCTGCAATTGCAGGTATGGATTCCGCTGAGTCGGCCCTTTGAAATGAAGTTTTGAAGCTAAGGCTTCCCAATGAAAAGGCGAGTGCCTAAGGCACTCGCACTCCACGTTTGGCAATTTCAATTCTGCAAGTTCAGATTTTAAACGGAAGATAGAACTTGATGCTCAACCGACACATTATCTTCGGCACGGCCGGACATGTAGATCACGGAAAATCGTCGCTCGTGCTGGCGCTCACGGGCACAGACCCGGACCGCTGGGCGGAGGAAAAGGCGCGGGAGATGACCATTGACCTCGGCTTCGCCTTTCTCTCTCTCCCAGGATTAGATGAACCGGTGGCGATTGTGGATGTGCCCGGGCATGAGATGTTTGTGCGCAATATGGTGGCCGGCGCGACCGGCATTGACGCCGCCATCTTTATTGTTGCCGCGGATGAAGGCGTGATGCCGCAGACCCTGGAGCATCTCGATGTCTTGCGGTTCCTGCGGATTCCTGCGGGAGTTGTCGCCCTCACAAAATCAGATAAGGTGTCCCCGGAAAAGATTGCGGCGACCACGAAACAAGTGCGCAATCTCGTGGCCGGCACGTTTCTGCAAAATGCGCAAATCATGCCGGTTTCGTCGGTTACCGGAGAAGGTCTGCCCGCGTTGAAGCAGGAACTGGCGCGGCTGGCGGAGAGCGTAAAAGCGCGCCCCGAGGAAGGCATCTTTCGTCTGCCCATTGACCGCGTCTTTACCTTGAAAGGCGCGGGTACGGTGGTTACCGGGACGGTGATTTCCGGTTCGCTGGAAGTCGGTGAAACTGTTTCCTGTCTGCCCCAGGGGATTGATTTGCGGGCGCGCAATTTGCAGGTGCATAATGCATCGGTCAAACAGATTCATGCGGGCCAGCGGGCGGCGATAAATCTGGCCGATATCGAGAAGGAAGCATTGACGCGCGGCGATATGCTGGCCACGCCGGGCTCGCTTGCGCCCAGCCTTATGCTTGATGTAAAACTCGATTTCTCTGCCCGCGCGCCGCGGCCGCTCGAACAGCGCACGCGGGTGCGCATTCATCACGGCACGCGGGAAGCGATGGCGCGGGTGGTGTTGTTGGAGGGCGATGTTTTGCAGCCGGGGGAATCGGCCTTTGCGCAACTGCGCCTGGAAGCCCCGCTGGTGGCGACGGCGGGCGATCTGTTTGTGATGCGCTCTTATTCGCCCATGCTGGTTATCGGCGGCGGCAATGTGGTTGACGCCCATCCGCCCAAACGCCAGAAATCTGCGGGCGCGGCGGAACTGGCGGAGCGCGAGATCCTGCCAATCGAAGAGGTGGTCGCGGAGGCGCTTGACCGCGCAGGTGCAAAAGGCCTCACCTTCGACACCTTGCGGGTCAACAGCGGGCTGGCGGAATCCGCCCTGAATGCCGCGCTGGAAAAGCTGGCCGCCGAAGGGCGGGCACTTGCCGGCCGCCGCAATGTGTGGTTGAGTTCCGATGCTGTGAAGGATATGGAGGAGTCGGTTATCGCGCGGCTGGCAAAACTTCACAATGAAGACCCGCGCCGCGCCTTTATCCCCCTTAATATGGTGGCCGCCGTCGCCGCGGCCGAGGCGCGCGAATGCCTGCGGCTGGCCTTGATGGCGCTCGTTAAGGAAAGCAAAATCATACCCGCGGGCGAGCGGCTGCGGCTGCCGTCCCATGTTCCGCAATGGAGCGGCAAATATGCAGAGGCGCGCCAATATATCCTTGCCAAATGCAAAGAAAGCGGCCTGGCCGTGCCTTCTGTCGAAGAGTTGACCGCCTCCATCGGTTTTGTCCTGAAAGAAGGTCAGCAACTATTGGATGTGCTGGTGGATAATGGGGAGCTGTTGCTCATTTCTCAGGGAGTCTACCTTCACCCGGGAACAATCGCCCGCTGCCGCATCCTCGTCGAAGACTTCCTCAAAAAGAACACAAAGATGACCGTGAGCCAGGCCCGCGATCTTTTGGGCGCTTCCCGCAAATACCTCCTCCCCTTCCTGGAAAAACTCGACCGGGAGGGAATTACCGTCCGCCAGGGGGATTACCGGGCCCTGCGGCGAAAACCGTCGGCCTAAACCCAACATGGCGGTGACAAAAACGGCCCGCTGAAGCATCTAACTAATATATGGAGCAAAGCCAGCTTTGGAGACATGCAGCGCAGGCGATAGCTTGAGGTCCAGAATGGCGGCAAAGTCTGAGGATGGCGCGGAGCAGGCGGAGATTGCGGCCGCCTATAGCGCCTATGCCGGTCCGCTCTATCGCTATCTGCGCACAATTCTTCAGAGCGCGGAAGAGGCGGAAGATATTTTGCAGGAAACATTTATAGATTCTCTGAAGCAGATACGACGCATAGGAATTCATAACCTGCGCGCCTATCTCTTCCAGGCGGCAAAAAACAAGGCGCTTATGGTTTTGCGAACCTCTCGCCGGCGCAATGTTGATGTCAACACAGACTCGCTATCCTGGATTGATGCCAGCGCCTGCAGTGGAGAAGATCGCGAGGCCGAAATTGATCTGAGCCGCGCGCTGCAAAAGCTTCCGCTGGAGCAAAAAGAGGTGCTCGTTTTGAAGTTGAGCGAAGGCTTGACCTTCAAGGAGATCGGGGAAACGCTCAATATCTCGCAGAATACTGCCGCCAGCCGTTATCGTTTGGGCCTGGCGCGCCTGCGAGCGCTGTTAGAAGGTGGTGATGAGCATGGGTAGCAAGAAACCCTATCGAGAGATGTCTGATGCAGATTTGGAGAATTATCTAGGCGGCCTGCCAAGATGTCAGCCCGGGGCGGAGTTGCGCGCCAGGCTGCTGGCCACCGCGTCCAATCCAACGGCGCGACCTAAACCACAATCTGTCAGGTTATTATTCGCGCTGGCGGTGCTGCTACTGTTGGCAAACTTTGCCGTACAAAGGCAGCAGGAGGCGGGGGCTGCGGCTGCGCCGGCCGGCCAAGTTGAATTCGTTCCCAGTCAATCTGTTGATGATCCCTGGCTGCGCAAGGCAGGTTATGCCGGCGCGCCTTTCCGGGTGGCCGTCGCGCGCAAGCCTAAACCGCAAAAAGCGCGCCATTACAATATGCCGGAAGAATTTTACGAAAATGGCTGGGAGGACTATTGATGAGCGAATCATTTCCGACTTTCAAACGCGCAGCCAGCGGCCTTGACCGGGCCTTGTTGTGGATGCTGCTCGCCTTTCATCGGAAAAAGCGCAGGCTGCTGCTTATCGTCATACTGTTGTTGGCGGTGCATCTGGCCTGCCTGCTCATCACCGGCCAAATGCTGGATAGCGCGATAAATTATGCAGGCGAGATGGATGCGCAAACGAGTTTCCCTGTGCCCAGTAACATAAATGAAGGCGGGGATGATAGGCTTGTCATCCAATTATATATGCAGGCTTTTTGCAACCTGCGCGTGTCCTTCAATGATTTCGCATTATGGTCTGGCCGGGGGCGCAATGATTTTAACCAGAGTCCTACCTTGTCTGATTCCTACAAGGTCTGGGGGCCGGAGTGGACGGCGCTCGCCCGCCGCCTGGTTGCATGTAATGGTGAATCCCTGCAATTGCTGGCTAAGGCCGTGAATACCCGCGGTTATTTCTCCATTAACAAAATCAATCACGAACCTGGAGATTTTAATGCCTATTTCTCTTTTAACAAAGCAAGGCGGTTATTGGAAGCGCGGGCAACGGTGTTAAATGCCGATGGCAAACCGGATGAGGCTTTGAAATCCTGCGAAGCCATTCTAAGAATGATGGATCAAATCCAAGAACCCTCACCACCGCAGCCTGATACATTTAGAAAAAGTATTGGATATAATCTTGTTGCCGTGCAAGCGATAGCCAAATTACTGGAAAGATCCAATCCTAGCCCGGAGGCTTGCCGTAAACTCTTCGACTACTTTGCGGCCTCAAATGTTCGCGCCCAAGCGCTGGCGGAATTCCGAAACCGTATTTGGGAAGATGGCGATAAAATCTTTGGCCAAGTGCAAGAGGGCAATCTCCAAGATATTGAATCGTCCTATGGAGGCCAACATTTTTTGAATCGGTTGGATCATCAGATGCTTTACAGCGAAGCAAACATCAGCCATGCGCTTTTGAATCTTGATAAAATGGCTTATTTTAGAAGAATCGGACGAATCTACAAAGAGACGGGATTGTCCTGGCCGGATTCCTTTAGGCAACTGGAGAAAGAGGAGAAGCAGGTGCAAGCAGCCTACCTGACGCCGGTTGCCAAGCTGACGTTAGTTACTTTTGAGCCCCAAGAGAGTTTACAGTTTTATGTCGCCGACATTGCCCAATTTGAAGCATGCCAGATCGCCTTAGCATTGAAGGCCTATAAGGGCGAGCACGGGCAATATCCGGAAAATCTGATCCAACTTGAAAAAGCCGGCTGGAAGCTGCCCCTGGACCCATTTACTTCCAAGCCGTTTCGCTATCGGAAAGATGGCAACGGCTTTCTGGTATATAGCGTCGGCCCCGATATGCATGACAACGGCGGGCGGCCGCACCACACCGGCAGTTTAAGAGGAAAGCCGGCCCCGGAATACGATTTTCCGTTTCGCGCCTCAATGTAGAAAGGCCTGAAGGAGAAAGTTAATACCTCCTCCCCCTTCTCGACAGGCTCGACCGCCAGGGGGATTATCGGACACTGCGGCGAAGAACATAGTGGTAATACCAGATTGCTAAAAAGAGGATATAAAGATGAGAAACATAGAAAAGAGAGACGGCTTCACGCTAATCGAACTACTGGTGGTCATAGTCATCATTGCGGTTTTGGCCGCTTTTCTCTTTCCGGTCTTTTCTCGCGCCAGAGAAGCCGCACGTCGCAGCACTTGTCTCAGCAACCTCAAACAAATCGGGCTGGCGGCACTGATGTATGCGAATAATAACGATGGATTTTTCCCGCCGTATCATAATCAATATGGTCATATAGATACTATCGGGAGTCATTCAAGTCCAACGCCCGATCCCAAGCCGCTGTTTGATGCCCTTGCGGAATTTATTGGCCAGAAGAATAGTGGGGGTATTTGGTTTTGTCCGTCCGACCACCTTGCGGGACGAAATACACCAAATGAACGGGATCAGAATCATTCTTCTGGAGTGCCAACCTGCAATCACCTTTACTCAAGCTACGTCTTTATACCATTTGAAGCATTTCCATCGCCAATGGGTAAATCTCTCTTGCAGACATCTCAAAGAGAGCCTTCAAATATGCTCTTTGCCTATGATGATCCATTTGGTGATGGGCCAGCCTTTGAATATGATGAGAAAGACAAAATCTGGAAACTCCATTTCGACCCTCCATCAGTTTTAAGCGGCAACCACGATGAAGGCGCAAATTGTCTTTTCTATGACGGCCATGTGAAATTCTTCCTATACGGAAAAACTATATCTGTGGTTGAGTGACCTCTCGAACATGCCCCAGAAGAACGCTGCCATAATTATAATTTGCGCCATTTACGAAACTTGCCCGCGGTAGCCTCAGGGAAGGCGGCAGGTGGTTGAAAAACTTGACAACTTCGCTTGCCGGGCTAGAATGCTCTTAGCAATATAAACCATGACGATGCCCTGTGAGCCAGGGCGGTGTGCGGTTACAGAGATAGCAGGTTGTAGTAATGATTTCCTCGCTTACCGGCATCCATTTCCTGATAACTTACGGCTGTTCGGCGGAGTGTGACCATTGTTTTATTTGGGGCTCGCGGAAAGAGGGCCGGGGGAGCATGACGGCCGACCAGGTAGATTATCTGCTCGATCAAGTGGTCGCCATGAAGACGGTTACCTCGGTCTGCGCGGAGGGGGGCGAGTCCTTTACCCAATACGATGTGGTCATGCATTTCTTGCGCCGCGCCAAGGCTTTGGGGCTGAGCGCTTCCGCGCTGACCAATGCCTCCTGGGTGGAATCGCGCGAACAGGCCGCGGCGCGCATCGCCGAGTTAGTTGACGCGGGATTATCCAGCCTGGGAATCAGCACCGATGAATGGCACCGCCAATTCGTGCCCGTGGAAAAAGTGGAGACGCTGCTGCAGGTCTGCGAAGCGGCTTCTTTGTCGGCCTCGCGCATGGAGGGCACTATCGAGGGCGTTATGTTTCGGGGCCGCGCCGCGGAAAAGCTCGCGCCCCAAAGAAATACTCAACCGCCAGAGAAACTGAGTGTCTGTCCCTATGAAAAGCTGGGCGCGCCGGCACGGGTGCATCTGGATTGCTATGGCCGCCTGCATCTCTGCCAGGGCTTGAATGTCGGAGCGGGCGGGCCGGCCGAGGCTGTGGCGGCTTTCGATCCCGCGACTCATCCCATTGTCAAACTTTTGCTGAATGGCGGGCCTTATGCGCTCGCGTGTTTTGCGGCCGAGCGCGGCTTTCAAATGACTGCGGGCTATGTGGACGCCTGCCATCTCTGTTATCGGGCGCGGGAATTCCTGCGGCCCTGTTTCCCCGAACTGCTGGGGCCGGAAGAGATGTATGGAAGCCCGAATAAGCGTTTAGAGAAATTATGATCCCGCGCTAATACAAAATGCTAAGGGATGCTGGCAATCAGACCGTCTTTATCTATTCTTCTATCAACTACCTCTGTAGATACATGAAAATAGCGCGCGATTTTTTCTGCCATGCGCGCTGCCACGTGCTCCCTATATTGCACTCCCTTCAAACCATACTTCTTTGCCACTCGAATTTCCTCCCGCAGATCCTTATGATTAAGCTGGCGCTCAAATTCCTCTTTTAGTAGGTATTCTGGGACTAGCAATAAACCAGCAAAATTATAGGCTTGATTCTCCAAATAGCCGCGATCGCTTTCATTTACATCTTTTAGGAATTGCTTATACCCGTCAACGTCATAAATTTTAAACTTTGTAAAAATTTGCTTGTGCATAACAACATGACCAACTTCGTGTGCCAATGTAAAGCGATACCGGTTGTCATTTGATTGCTCCATCATTCCCAAGTCAATGAATATTTCACGCAGATCACTCGACATGAAGCCATCAATGTCAAAATCATTATGCAATCCAGCAATAGGAGTGATTTCCATTCCCAGTTCAATTTCAACTATTTGCTCGATTTGAACCGGGGGGCCAATCCGATGCTTATATTGATCGAGAAGGCCCGTTGCAATTAACCGGATGTGGTCGTATGGCAAAAATCTTTGATTTAGTCGAATAGACAATTGCTATGCCTCTCTAATACGTTTTATCAGATCGTCCAACTTCTTGCCTGAAACCTTTTCACCACGTAATGTCCTGAAAACCAGAGGGAGCTTAGGCAATAGTTGCCTGTCATTTAGGATATCCGCTGGAATCCTTCCTCTTTCCGCTGCAGCTAAGTCGTAAAATTCAAGCCATTCATCGCTTCCCATTTTTAGGCCCAATGCATTTGCGTATTCCTCCAGCTTCTGTCTGGAAGTGGGTGGAGAAATACGACCTCTTTCCAGCCTGCTTATATTTGCGGCGTCGAATCCATTATCCCGGCAGAATGACCTCAGTGGAATTTCTTTGCGCAACCTGCAAGCCCTGAAAAACTCCCCGAATTTTGCCTCTTTCATTTTGCCTCCTCCTGTTGTAGCAATTATACAACAGATAGTATTCCATGTCAATACCCAAAACTACTAAGAAATGAGTTGCGACCGGGAGCCTGTCAGACAATGTTTGTGCTATTCCCCCTTTCTCAGTTCCGCGCCTTGCTGCATGAGCAATTTCTGCAATTTCCCAACCTCCAGTTTGCGGGGGGTGGAGTTTGTCTGGCAGCACAGGGCGGCGGCGGCGCCGGCGGCCTGGCCTATGGCCATGGTGGGCACGATGGAGCGGAAGGACTCATAGGGCTGCTGTTCGCTGGAGATGCAGCGGCCCGCCACCAGCAGATTCTCGATCTTTTGCGGCACCAGGCAGCGGTAGGGAATATCGAAGCCCTCGTGTTCCAGATAACGCCGGTAATGGTAGTAGGCGATGATGGGCGCGGGGCTGATGGCAATCACATCATCGAAGCGCCGGCCGGTCAGGGCGTCGTCAACGGTCAGTTTATATTCGCCTTCAATAAAACGCGTCTGGCGAATGCCCATCAGTGGCGGAGTCTCGATAATTTTGGCGCCGGCAAGTTCCGGAATCTCCTTCTGGCGGGCGGCGAAATCGTCGAACACGCCCAGGCGCGACTTGATTTCCGCCTGGGAAAGTTCGTCGGCATCCACGCCGTTTATCGGCTCCACCCAGGGCCCCCACACGACGGCATTGCCGCCAAAGTCAACGTTATAAGGCTCTTTGGGACGGGTGGCGCCGAACTCGATGCGATACATGATGCTGTCGGTAAGCCGCCGGGCCTCGTCCTTTTTCGTCTGCCAGAAGTCCGCGCCGGCGCGCGCCGCCACATCGCCGTCTCCGCTGGCATCTACCACGATGCGGGCCAGCATCGCCTGCCGCCCCGATTTGTTTTCCACGATGATGCCGCGCAGGGTGTCGTTTTCCATGATGCTGTCGCAGAAATAGGTATGAAACAGCAGGTCCACGCCCGCGTCAAGGCACATCTTCAACACCACATACTTAAACTTCTCCGGGTCAATCGCATAACTGTATTCCAATTGCCCGGGCTCGGTGGGATAGGCTTTCTGGGGATAGGGACTCTTGCCCAAACCGTCAAGCTGTTTCAGGTTCAAGACGATCTCTTCCGCAAGGCCGCGCACCACCTGCGTGCAATCCGGCTCCACCTGATTGCGAAAGCCGTTGATATTCGCCATCAAAGAGGCCGTGGCGGTGCCGCCCAGATAGCCGAACTGTTCGATGAGCAGCGTCTTGGCGCCCGCCCGGGCGGCGGCAATCGCCGCGCACAATCCCGCGGGCCCGCCGCCGACCACGATGACATCTTTCTCGCGCGCAATCGGAAGCTCCCGCGCCGGTTCATGATAGGTTTTCATTACTTCCTCCAAAATAGCAGAATGCCCCTATCCCATCTCTTCTATACGCAGCGCCGCAATCCTCTAGCGATGCAGAACCAATAAAAAAACCTCCCGCGGGATTGGAAACCCGCGGGAGGCACTCAGGCCAAACTCTCTTAACTGATTACTCTCAACTCTGAACTCACCGTCACGGTATCTTCGAGGCCTTTTTGATGGCGGGCCAGTCGGATTCATTGATGCGCTTGGCATGGCCGTCGAGAAAGGCCACTCCCCGGGTGCCGTCGGGCGCGGGGCTGTCTTCATAAATCACCGCCATGCTCGCCGGGTCCGAGATGTGCGCGATCTTTTTGCCTGCCAGTATGGCGTTAAACTGGTAGGGCATTTTCGTGACCGGATTAGTCAAAATCTTCTCATCTCCAACATAGGGTTTCAGCTGTTCCTTGGCCGTCTCCGGGGTTTTGATATCGGGAATCACGCCATCATAATCATCCACGCACATCAAGACCGCCAAGGCAAGATTCTTCAGGTAGCTCAACGACATCGTGGTGGCTTCCTGCTCTTCCACCTCGACCCCCGCATTCTCCGATCTCTTGATTTCCTGTTCCAGGTCAAAAGGCTTGATGCCGCTGATGCTGTCGGTCATGCGCATATTCAGCAACGCCAGCGTAAGCTTGCTCTCCGGCGTCAGCTTCTCCGGTTTGGGCGGTTCGGGGCCCGACCGCATTAATTGGGCATAATTGACCGGCTTTGCTTCCACCTGGTAAGTGATCAGAAAAGTCTCGCCGCCAAGCTTGAGCGTCTCGCCCTGGGTGTAATTGCCGCCCCCGCCGGCCGCGCCGCCTGCAAGCGAGGCGTAGAATGACATCAGCGCATTCTCCGCGCTTTGCGAGCCGACATTCAGCCGCCACCAGTCGCCATTCAAGTCCTTCAACTGCAGAGTCAGCGGGGCCACCTTGCCCTTTAAAACTTCCTTAATCTCCTCGCATTTGGCGGACTGCACAAATGCCGCCAACATCGCCGCCATTACTACCAACACTACCAGTTTTTTCATGTTTCTCCCCTTATAGGTGTGATTGGACATTCATTCCATTTCGCTCCGGCAATCTCCCTTCCTGCAAATCAACCGGCCATAGCGAATCGTTTCCCTCCGCCGACCACGCGCCACCCAAGGCCCGAGGCTTATTTAAGTATTCTCATTTTTTGCAACGGAGCGGCCCTGAAGACGGGCTTCACTTTGGTGATGTAATAGCCGTATTTGGCATAGGTGCGGATATAATCATAGCTGAGATAGAGGTAGCCGCTTTGCCCCACACCTGCGCCCCAGGAATTCTTCACGATGAAATACTGTTCCGGCCGGTTATAGCCGACGATGAGCAGCGCGTGGCCGCCTTCGCTCGGTAGCGGGTTGCCGCCCGCATCCAGTTTCACATCCACGAGGCCGGTTACATTGCCGGTCCAGCCCGCCACATGCGTGCCATAGATAATGTCTTTGCCTTCGGCGAGCAGGCTTTCCAGATAGACCGGATTGTTGATATAGGGACCCGTGTCGCTGGTCAGCTCGTCATTGCGCCAAATCTTTTGATAGCTCTCAATCTGATAGGGCGCATGGGCGGCGATGTCGGTGCGCTGCGGGGTGGTCGCGCCGCCGTTGGTGCACCAGGAGGGGAAGGAAATCTGATAGGGACAGCGCGTGTCTAGGCCCACGCCATTGGCGGTAAGATACTCCGCCGACATGTGGGTTTGCAGGCCGTCGCTCTTGCAGCCCTTGCCTTCGGCTTTCATATAGAGATAATTCGCATACTGCTCCGACAGATCCAGGCTGCCGCCGCCATAGGCCACTTCCAGCCCTGCCATGGAGGCAAAGCAGACACAGGTGCCGCGCCAGTCCTGGTTTTTGATGGAAGTCTGTTTGGCGCGGTGGTCCACGAACACCCCCTTAAGCAGGGAGGGGTCCACGCCGGTGGCGACGAGCTTACTGTATTTGCTCATAAACGCCGGCAATTTCGCCGCCGCGGTCAATTGCGCGGCGCTCGGCTTCGGCTCGGGGATATCCAGCGGAAGCAGTTGAAACTCTTGCTTGTTCAACAGCCGAATGAAAGGCTTGTTGTTGCGCATGAAATAGGTGTTCTTCAACAGTTGTATATCGGCCTTCGCCTTGGTCGTCTTCAAGCGCGCCAGCACCTGGCTGGGAACCACGACTTGATGCTCCAGCATGCCCGGAATTACCAGGCCGAGCTGGGGCTTCACCACGAGATTGGTCTGCGCCTGCGCCTGAAAGGTTACTCCGATAGCAACCAGCGCCGCGATTACTAAAACAATCCCTAACAATCCGCGATATGCTTTCATACTTACTGCTCCTTTCCTTTTCTTTTTTTACTTTTGCCTTGCCCCTGGCTCACCAACCAAAAGCCGGCGGATAAGACGCGGAATTTGCTCCGCTGCAAAGCCCCTGAAATGCGCTCTAGGTATTCATTGAGCTGGGCAGAAAAGCGTTCAATTTATCGCTACTTCAACGCTCGGCGGGGCGTGGCAACCCCGCCCTACATGGGCTTTGCCGCGGAGCCATTTTTTACTTTTGCCTTTTTACTTTTTACTTTTTAATTTTTACTTTTGCCTTTTTGCTTTTTAATTTTTAATTTTTAATTTTTACTTTACCTCCACTTTATAAATCCAGGTCTGCCGCACGCTCTGGTCTTTATTCAGCAGTTCCACTTTCAACTTCGCCGGCCCGGCCTCAAAGGCCTTGAAAAAGAAGAGCCGCGTTTTCGTGCCCTCCTGGTGCGGCAGGGTGGAGCCGATCAATTCCACCCCCTGGCCCGCTTTTGCCGCGCGAAAGGCGGCCTCCAGGTTTCGGAAAGTCATGGGCAGGGGCGCGCTCCACAGTTCGATCACATCCCCCTTGGCGACGGAAATCCCGCCGGTATAATCATAGGGGATGACCCAGACCACGTGTTTTTGCACCGCGGGCCCTCCTGCGGCAAAGCCATACGCCGTAATTATTACTACCATACAAACAAGCGATAACCTAATCCAGCCGCGCATGAGACACCTCCGGGGAAAATAGCTGCCCTCCATGATCAGACGTAATTATACCTCCCTGGCGGAGCAGTAGTGGTTGAAGAAGAGGACAAGGAAGCCCCTTCGGAGTCCTCGCGGCGGGAGGGTTGGGGCAGTATTATACAGAGGATAATAGGGTCTGATTTGCCGTCAATATGAACAGGCCGCTGTCCTTGAAGTCACCATCATGTGTAACAAGTTTTAGGTTATTGGCCTTGCAGATTTCAACATACATTTGATCGTTGAAATCAAATTTGCCGGTTGCATAATCATCAAGCAGCGTCTTAGCATTGACCGTTTCAAAACCACTGCCTATGCGTATGCTATGTTTTAGCATTTCGCGACATGCTGCTGCGATAGCATCAGCTATTGGAGTAAATTCTCCGCTTGCCCGATAGAGTTTGAAATTCTTATAACGTAGCGTCCCTCCAGCATGATTGAATTCAGTGCGCGCATATGTGTTAATAAACTCAGACATGATCAACGTATCAATATAAATCTCGCATTTGGCATCAAGACAAACTTTATAGAAATTTGAGTATAATCCCACGCTGTCCGGCGAATAATGGTGGGAGGCAAATATTGGAAGCCAGACACTTGCGTCAAAAAACAGCTTTTCAGGCGCGGTGAAACGATAACTTAGGACTGATTGGATATTAGTCATCATTATCACCGACCGCTTCCCGCCTTGCCGCAAAGAGCCTTTCAGGATCCTTGAAATATTCCTTTGCGGTCTCCACCACTCGCTTTAAAAGCGCTAGATCGTCCTGCACCATTTCAGACACGGTGAGATTGCTCTTGATCTCTTCCTCTTTGAATTCGCTATAAAGCTGGCCGATGGCCGCGTTGAGAAAAGCAGAGGTTAGGCTATCAACATTAAGGAAAGAGAGTTTAACTTTACGGCCTTCTCGTAAGGCCGCGGCAATCCGGTCATAAACTTTTTGCCCGTCATCCGAAGCCACACAAAGTCCACTACCGACAACCTCATATACACTTATTTTAATTTGCTCGCTCATATGCGCTCTCTTTCACCACTAAAATATGTCATCGGACTGCAGTTCAGATTTGAGACAGTATGATCTTGTATCGGAAGCATTTATCTCAATATTTACAACTGTCCCTGGGAAGGCATGCTCAAAAGAGCGCGTTACTATTTGCGCGTCATTTTGCTGTTCCCAATATCCCTTATCGGATATTATTTGTATTCGTCCCGTATTGAGTTCAATAAACTCTCTCAAGAGCTTCAAGCCTAAGCCGCCAGGTATATTCCCTGTTTTTGTAGTATTTTTCCCTTTCACAGCCCAATCAATTGCATTTTCCGCACTCAGATCCAAGCCGCGTGTTTCAAATATATTTCGTCTTATCCCCATCCCCAGATCTGCAATAGTAAAATCCAACCGGTGCTTATTCGGAAAGTATTGCCCGCAGGTAAAAATGCCTAGCTCCGTGTTTGAGTGAATCGCAGCATTGCTGAATATTTCGAAGATGCTCTCCATGAATTTCTTCGTCAGTCCAGCCGACATCTGTGGGATGCCCTTGCCGACAAGATACTTCTCCATGTAGTCGCCAAAGAATCTATCATCAGCCGGCTCAAGTCTGAAATACTTAATAGTTGTTTCCTGCGCATCAACTTTGGCTGGACGGCCGTAATTGCATAGAAAGCCATTCCTTGTAAGTATTGATTCCACCTTCGGATTGAAATTGGTTATGGACACTGTATTTAGATTCTGGCTGGACTTATAGAGAATTGCCCCGAGAGGTGAGCACATATTTGCAGCAAACCAGTTCACATTGCTCATATCAATCTCAATATCTTCTATCAAACATTCAGCCAATTTGGAATCAAGCTCAATCAGCTGCACGAATCCCTCATATTCACTTTGTATGGCATTATAAAGATTAATTTTCATGGCTAAGTTCACAGATAGGATAATGCACAAGATTCAATACTGCAATAGCCTTATTCTTTCAAGAGGCATCATACTCCTGCAATTGAATTCGCCCTGCCCCTGCGGAGTCTCGGGTCAAAGAGATGTTACGGAAAAGCAGTTAGCGGATTTGCCCGAGTGGGCCCATTCACTCCCGCCAGGGGTCGGGGAATTCCGGCGATTAAGGCGGATTGCCTTGGGCGATCCGCCCTCCCTGCAACATATGAGAACTTGCTTGAAAATGAGGGCTGACATGGAGTGCGAAAGCCTTAGCTTTCGCCTTTACAGTGGAAGCGCTCCGTCGCCATTGCTGCAGAGCCGCAGGCTATGGAGCGTCGGCGACCTTAGCTTCCACATAATGGCGATGTCCAGATAGCTTCTTTAGGTTATTCATGAAACACTACACTAGGGGCGACCCAGTGTGGTCGCCCTTACGAACTCAACACGAATAAGCATTATTCGGGCTAACGCAGGTAGGAGGCCCGCAGAATTTCGAGGATCTCCACCTCGGTGGCGACGCGGGGGTTGTTCTTATAATCCGGCAGGACCATGCAAGCCTTCGCCAGCGCCGGCAGTTCGTCTTCGGGCACGCCAAAGTCGGCCAGGCAGCACCACATGCCGATCTTCTGCAGGAAGGTCTCAAGCGCGGCGCAGCAGCCTTCGGCGGCGGCTTCATCGGAAACGTTTTGCAGCGCCGGATTGAGTATGCGCCCAACCGCGGCGAAACGTTTCACTGCGCTCAAGGCCGTGAAGCGAATGATGGAGGGATAGGTAACCGCCAGCGCCTGTCCATGCCAGATGTTGGGATAATAGCCGCTGATCGCCATCCCCATGCCATGCGCCAACGTTACGCCGGCGTTGGCGATACACAGACCGGCCAGGGTATCCGCCCAGGCCATGGCGCTGCGCGCTTTGAGGTCCGCTCCGGACTCCACGGCGACCGGTAAATTTTGAACAATCAGGCGCATCGCCTCCAGGGCCATCATATCGGTATAGGGCGAGGCGCCGCTATGCAGATAGGCTTCGAAGGCGTGGGTGAAGGCGTCCCAGCCGGTGGAAGCGGTGGCCTTGGGCGGCAGACTCACGACCAGTTCCGGGTCCACGATGGCGACCCGCGGGAAGAGCCGCGCATTATAGAGCGCCGACTTGTAGCGCTCTTGCAGATTAGTTACCACCGCCACCTGGGTTACCTGCGAGCCGGTGCCGGAGGTGGTTGCCACCGCCACCGTGGGCAGAGTCTTTTCCGTCGGTTGCTGTTTGCTGGACCAGAGGTAGTCCCAGCAAGAGCCAGGATGGGTGCACTCGACTGCGATGGCCTTGGCGGTGTCCATGCTCGAACCGCCGCCCACACCGAGCGTTACATCGGCCTGATGGTCGCGCGCCATCTTTGCGCCGGCGCGCACTTCCTCCACCGTGGGATTGGAGATGACGCCGTCGAAATGCGCCACGGCCACCTTGGCGCTTTCCAACGTCCGCTTTACCCGCTCATATACCGGCGCCAGGGGCGAGGAGGCCGGCTCGCTCACCAGCAGGCAGCGCTTCCCCAACCGCGCCACAGCTTCGCCGGTCTCGGCCACGCGGCCGCAACCAAAACGTATTTCTGTTGGCTGATGGTAATTGAAATTATTCATCGCTCATTCCCTTCGATCATTTTTGCTCGGACCAAATCCAAGTCAGCATTATAGCATGTTGATCAAATGAGCGCACTAACGGCCTAGCAGGGAAGGGATAAAGTTCCTTCCCTGTCGGCTAACATAGAAATCCGAGCGTAACTGCGCCAGCCAAATCTCAGCAAAATGACTTTATCACAGGGCTGCTAGCCTGCGGCGGCAATTTTAAAACTGAGCTTCAAAATGGCCGTAGGGGTCCCAACCTCGCAGCCCCGATGTCGAATCTTTCAGCCAGAGGTTGCGGGGTCTAATGGTTCGCTCCATGTACATCCATTTGACGCGGCCGTCGCAGAAGGCCCAGTTGGTACCGTCATTATGGAGAAGCTTCCCGATGGGAAGACCATCGCCGGCTTCATCCCATTTTCCTCCGGTAACGGTGTTAGGGCCGCACATTACTCCCATCCAGCACAGAATGTAATTCTTTGGACCTGGGGGCGACATGGTAAAAGCGTCAACCCCCATCATGTTAATCCATTTTTCGGCATTCGTAAGCGCGGGATTCATAGGCAGGCAGCCCAGTAAAATGGTATTGCCCGGGTCGGGAATTTCCTTGAGGGACCGGCCGTCACAGCTTAACACCCCCGCGATATCCGGACAGTAATCAATGAAACAGTCGAAGTCCGAAGTACCAGGGGTGCATCCGCCGTTGCCGGCATAGCTCAGCGCGGGTCCACTGGAAGGATCGCGGTTGGTGTCCAAAGGGCAATGATAAAATGCTTTGTTATTGACGTGCGAATAGAGCGCCGTAGGATAAGACCCAAAAGTGCCGCCCGCAAGCGGGGTATTTCCTCCATGCGTCCACCAGTCTTGCGACTTCTTCTGCAGGGTTGGGGCATAGCCGCCGGGGACAAATTTATCATCCCAATCCCGGGCATACATCAACATGCCCAGGGCCAGCTGCTTGAGGTTGCTCAGGCAGGTGGTCTTGCGCGCCTGCTCCCGGGCCCGCGCAAAGAGTGAAAACAGGATGCCGCCCAAAATGAGCAGGATCCCGCTTACCACGAGCAATTCGATTAACGTAAAACCTCGCCTTTTCATGTCCTACCACCAAACTTCTTCTTGATACTAATGACCTTCTCCAATAATGTAATGTTAGTTATTACCTTCCATCCCTGAGCGGATAGCCTGACCCCTGGTTTTCGCCCGCTATTTTGTCGGTTTGGACTATTACTTTATTGGGCGAAAACCTATAATAGCTATCTTCAAAGAGCACCTGATCTACCAATTGGCCTTAAAACTGCCGTAAGGATCCCAACCATGCTCTCCCCCGGTCGAATCTTTCAGCCAGAGGTTGCGCGGCTCTACCGTTTGTTCTGCGCGCAGCCATTTGACGCGGCCGTCGCAGAAGGCCCAGTTGGCGCCGCCATTATGAATCAGCCGCGCGGCGGGCTCATTATCGCCGCCATCCCACCCGCCACCGACAGCCGTATCCGGTCCGCACATTGCGCCCATCCAGCACATAATGTAATTATGCAGCGCTGGGGGAGAAGTCGAAAATCTGTTAATCCCTTGACGCTCGACATAACTATAGGCCAGCTTATTTGCCGGATTCAGCGGCAGGCAGCCCAGCAGAATGGTATTCGCCGGGTCGGGAATTTCTTTGAGGGAGCGGCCGCAGCAGCTTAGCACGCCCGCAATGTCCGGGCAGATTTCACTTTCACAGTCGAAGTTTGCTGTCTCAGAAGTGCACCCGCCATTGCCGGCATAGCTCAACGAGGGTCCACTCTTTTCGTGATAGTTGATATCTTCCGGGCAGTGAAAATATTCTATGTTATCAATATACGAATAGAGGGCCGTCGGATAGGAGCCAAAGGTAGCGCCCATAAGCGGGGTGTTTTTGCTATTTGACACCCAGTCTTGCCCCTTATCCGCCAGGGTTGCGCCAAAACCGCCGGGGACAAACTTATCATCCCAATCCTTGGCATACATTAACATGCTCAGGGCCACCTGCTTGAGGTTGCTCACGCAAGTAACCTTGCGCGCCTTCTCCCAGGACCGCATGAAGAGCGAGAACATACTTACGGCCAAAATGACCATAATAACCATGACCACGAGCACTTCGATTAATGTGAAGCCTTTCTTTTTCATCTCTTTTACCTGTTTGCTTCTCTTGCTGTTCTACCAAAAGGCCTCAAAGGCGCCATAGGGGTCCCAGCCTTGCTCTCCGCCGGTGAAATCTTTCAGCCAGAGATTGCGGGGATTGATGGTTTGCTCCATGCGCAGCCATTTGACGCGGCCGTCGCAGAAGGCAAAGTTCGTGCCGCCATTATGGATAAGCCGCGCCGGCGGAGCGCTAACCGTATTATTCTTATCCCACTGACCGCCGGTAACTGTGCTAGGGCCGCACATTACCCCCATCCAGCACATGATGTAATTCCAGGGACCCGGGGGGGACATGGTAAAGCGATCAATGCCTTCTTTGTCAATATAACTTTGGGCCTCCGTATTCGCAGGATTCTGCGGCAGGCAGCCCAGTAGAATGGTATTGCCCGGGTCGGGAATTTCCTTGAGCGCCCGGCCTTTGCAGCTAAGGACTCCCGCAATGTCCGGACAATAATTAACGACACAATCGAAGTCCGCAGTACCAGGGGTGCATCCGCCGTTGCCGGCATAGCTCATCGCCAGCCCCGTGGTAGAACTGCAGTTGACATCTTGGGGGCAGTGATAATAATTTTTGTTATTTACCTTGGAATACAGGGTCGAAGGATAGCACCCGAAGGCAGCTTTCTCAAGCGGGGTGCCTAATCTATGTTCCCACCAGTCTTGCGGCTTATCCGTCATGGCTCCCGCAAAGCCGCCGGGGACAAATTTATCATCCCAATCCCGGGCATACATCAACATGCCCAGGGCCAGCTGCTTGAGGTTGCTCAGGCAGGTGGTCTTGCGCGCCTGCTCCCGGGCCCGCGCAAAGAGCGAAAACAGGATGCCGCCCAAAATGAGCAGGATCCCGCTAACCACGAGCAATTCGATTAACGTAAAACCTCTTTTTTTCATTTCATTGCCATTAAGCTTTTCGGGCTAAAGGGTTGCAAAACAAATGGCAAACAAAAGCTCTAGGGTTTGCTGAACCTGATTATCAGAGACAGCTTTGGCGTTAATGTTACAGAGCCTTTCAGGCTCAATTCACCGCCATCTTGCTGGAATTCCCTTTTCGCCGCTCCTAACGCGACAAATTTCACGCTGGCCTTGCCGAGAAAAGGCAAATTCAACGCCTTAATTTTCAATGTTCCATATAAGACCCGTAAAATAACCTGACCCGGCTTCATTTCAAAGAGGCCCCACCCCGAATCCAGCGACCAGAAACAACGGAATTTGCCATGTGTTGCCCTGATCGGATTGAAACCAACCAGCCCCTCCACCAGGTTGAACTCGAAACCGCTATAGGAGTTCAGGAGCGAGTAGCTGGCCATCGAGCGGGCGTAGTTGTTGCCACATTCAAACTCGTTCCAGGGATTGCGCCGCTCGCCGTCATAGCGTTTGCGCACCGCCTCGACCACCTTTTCTCCTTGCTTCACCAGGCCCATCCGGAGCATTTGTGCGGCCGCGGCATATTCAAATCCGTGCATGGTCTCCTGCGCGTAAGTCAGCGGCGCCGCCGCCTTCTCTTTGCCGGCCGGCCAATCGCACATGACCAGCCCGGCTTCGTCGTTCAGGCAGTAGAGCCGGCAGGGATTGAAAAAATCGCCGATCGGGTCCTTGAAGTTATATTTGAAGACCGAAGCCAGCGCGGTGCGCGTGCGCTTGGGGTCAAAAATCTCGCCCAGACCGCAGATATCCGCGTGCCACTGGGCCAGCACCTGGTCTATCTCGCAGCCCTCGCCGATCTGGAATTTGATTTGCTTGTGCTCCTCATCCCAATAGGCCGGCGCCGCTTCGTATTTATCTAGCAGCTTTTTATCACTGAGATCAATTTGCTGCTGGTAGTATTCACCATTAAAGAGATCATCCTCCACCCACTGCTTGCCATTTTTGAAAATCGCGCGGTATTCCTGCGCGGTATCTTTTTCGCCGAGATACTCCGCCATCTCCGCGCCGGCCTTGAGCGCGCCCAGATAAAATCCGGTCAGCCACGAATTCGGCCCGAACAATTCCATATCCAGGGTATGATGCTGGCGGCCGTGCAATACGCCGGTCTTATTAGGGTCCCAGCGGTCTTCATTCTCCGGCGACCAGGCAAATTCAATGGATTTCTTCACCGCCGGCCAGATGGAGCGCAGCCATGCGCTATCGCCGCTGATTTTCCAATCGCGATAGGTCTTTATCACGCCGCCGAATTCGCCGTCCGCGCAGGGGCGAAACTGCCATTGTCCCGTTCCCAGCGGCAGCAGCATGCGGAAGGACATGCCGCCGCTGGCTAACTGGTTATACCGAAAATCGGCGGTGCGCATAGAACGTTCCAGCTTCGGAAAGAGAAACGGCAGGGCCTGGGCATAATTCCAGACATGGGTGCAGGTGCCTTCGCAGCAGCCCCCATGCGCGTGGCATCCTTCCCAGCCATAAAAGGTGCCGTCTTCCAGCCGTAGTGTGGCAGGACTTTTCAAGATGGAAATATTGGCCGAGATGGCATCAATCGCCGCGGGCGGCAAATCCGAAGAAAACAGCGCATCTTTGAACAACATGGTCTCGCGATATAGACGGTCCCAATTTTTTAGACAGTAATCCGCGCTTGCGGATGAATCTTGGAAAAGGGTGGCATAATAATTCTTCCAGACCGCGGGCACCTTGGCCTTTTTAGCCCGCTCCGCGGCGCCTCCATCCCAATAGTTCGTGCAATTGGGAAAATTCCAGGAAATGACAAAACGCACCTTCGCGGTCTTCCCCGGCGCCAGGGTAAAATGGGCCGCCAATGTTCCCTGCTTGCTGCCTTGCGACTTAGCTCGGTTCTTCAACTTGCCGGGTGCGGTGAAGTCCTGCCAGTAAACATTCAAGTCATTCCACCAGCCGGGATTGAACCAGTATTGCTGATAGCTGATGTCCGGCGCATCCGTCGCCAACGTCATATCGCCATATCTGAGATCCTCTGCCGCCATATTAGTGGTCAGATGCAGGGCGGTGAGTTTATCTTTTTTGCTCACCGTATTGACCGGTTGTTCCGGCAAGGGATTCTGCAAAGTGCCGCCCAGGGTATAGGTGATTTTTTGTTTGGTCGGATTATGAATTTCGAACTCGAAAAAAGCCGCGGGTATGCCGGAATCCCGGTCATTGAGGGGAATGAAGGGATTGAACGCGGTCAACCTTACCCGGCCGGGGAATTTCGCATCTTTGAAATCCAATGTGGCAATCGGAAACTCGCCGCCAAACTCTACGGCCTTGAAATGCGGCAAACCGGCCAGGGTTTCTCGCGCCGGGCCCGATTGCCCACTGTAAGGAGGCAGCAATTCGCCATTCAAAACGCGCGCCTCCAACACTTTGCCGTTCGCTTCGGCCTTAATAGCAAAATGGGAGTAGCCGTTCAATCCGCCCTTGTTTGGCTTGTTAAAGATTTCCCAGTCAATCAGCCGGCCATTGCCCGCCAGCCCGATACACCCGGTCCCAATCCCGCCCAGGGGGAAGGAAATCTCTTTAGTCTTTGCGCCCTTGTAGATAAATCTTTTCATGTTAGCTCCTGAGTTAATTGAATTCTTCTGCGGTTGCGGCGATTCACCGGCAACAGCGATGGCCGCCATGGTAAAGCAGAACATTATAGAAATCAAATAGAATTTCAACATATTCAACTGGCGGCCTGCGGGCTGGTGATAGACCCGGCCTGCTAATCCTGCGAAATGCATCAACCAAGCTCCAATTTGCGTTGTAGGCAAAAGTCTGATAAAAGGTCTTTTTCTTTTGTGCCCTGTTTCTATACAAAATTCTAATCTTTAGCAATTGGAACGGTTGAGATTCTTCGCGTCATCCGCCACAATTATGCGGCGAATTCGCTCAGAATGACCTGCTACTCGCTATCTGTGTTCTGACTTTCATCGCCTTGTTCTTGACCCTAAGGATGGCTTAACATATACTTGAGTTGGTTCGGGGCGTAGCTCAGCTTGGTTAGAGCGCATGGTTTGGGACCATGAAGTCGGTGGTTCGAATCCACTCGCCCCGACCATTTTCCGCCAGAGGCGGAAAATGGTAGAGCAGGTGAGCAGTGGAGCAGTAGAACCGGAAAAGGGAACCAAGAGGAAATACATCTTCTTATGAGGGATTAGCCTCATCTGCGGTCAACTGTTCAGCTAATCAGCAATTTAAATAGGCATTGTTTTTCGGCAAAAAACTGGTAAAATATGTTTGACCTTTAAGAACTGCGCAGAATGTGCAAAAACAGAGAATCAAATAATGGGTGGTTGGTCAGTGAGGCGGGTGTTTATGCGTCGCAGTTTGAAGTTTTCACCTGATCCCCTGTTCAACTGCTCAACTGTTCTGCCCGAATGGTGTATTATTCGGGCTGGTGCGGGGATAGCTCAGTTGGCAGAGCGTCAGCCTTCCAAGCTGAATGTCGCGGGTTCGAACCCCGTTCCCCGCTCTTTGCATTTTGGCCGCAGATTTGCGCAGCTGCACACAGATCTGAATTCTCTTTGACTCTGAGACTCTAAGACTCTCAGACACTAAGACTAAATGGTTGGGCCCGTAGCTCAGCGGATAGAGCGGCTGCCTTCTAAGCAGCGGGTCGGAGGTTCGATTCCTCCCGGGCCTGTTTTCATCCTCCAAAGGAGGATGAAAACGCTCTCCTTTCTACTTTCCCCTCTCAAATCAATCAAGGTATTCTTTCTGCGGCCTTTTCGTAGAACGCTGAACGTTCCACGCTCTACGCCGGTTCCGGGCGGCCCACGCTGTAATACTTAAATCCAAACTTTGCCATACGCTCCGGCGGGTAGATATTGCGGCCGTCGAAGACCACGGGCTGTTTCATCAGCGCGTGCATGCGTTCCAGATTGAGCTGCTTAAACTCGTTCCACTCAGTAATAATCGCCACCGCGTCGCAGCCCTCAACGAGCTGGTAAGGAGTATCGCAAAGGGTAATCTTGCCGCCCAGCAGGTCTTTTGCCTTTTCCATGGCCACCGGATCATAAGCGCGCACGGTTGCGCCCCGGGCCAAGAGCAATTCAATGATTTCCAGGGATTTCGCTTCCCGCAGATCGTCCGTGTCCGGTTTGAAGGACAGCCCCAGCAGGCCGATGGTTTTACCTGTCAGCGATCCCAAAATCCTTTCCATGCGCGCCACGAACAACTGTGCGCGCGCTTGATTCACCTCCAGCGCAGCTTCCACAATGCCGAACTTGCAGCCATACTTTTCGCTCACCCGCAGAATCGAGAGCGTGTCTTTGGGAAAACAGGAGCCGCCAAAGCCCAGCCCGGGAGAGAGAAATTCCGCGCTGATGCGCCGGTCCGCGCCCATGCCTTTCACCACTTGGCCGACATCCGCGCCCACTTTCTCGCAAAGATTGGCAATGGCGTTGATAAAAGAGATCTTAGTGGCGAGAAAGGAATTGGAGGCATATTTGATGATCTCCGCACTCGCCACATCGCAAATCAACATCTGGCGTTCCAGCGGCGCATACAGCTCGATGAGTTTCATGGTGGCCTGGGGATTCGAGGCGCCGATAATAATGCGGTCCGGATGCAGGCTGTCGGCGATGGCGCTGCCTTCCCGCAGAAATTCCGGATTGGAGACCACCTCGAAAGTATATTGGGGCGGCTTGTGGGCCTCGATAATGCGGCCCACCAGGTCGCCCGTGCCCACCGGCACCGTGCTTTTGTTGACCACCACCTTGGGGCCGTTCATTGCCCGGGCGATAGCTTTGGCGGCGGCCTCCACATGGGATAGATCGCTGGAGCCGTCCGCTTTGGGCGGCGTGTCCACGCAGATAAAAATTACCTCGGAGCGCTGCACCGCCTCCGCGGTGTCGGAGGTGAAATCGAGGCGGCCGTCGGCATGATTGCGCGTTACCATCTCTTCCATGCCGGGCTCGTAAAAGGGCATCTTGCCGGCCTTCAGCCCGCGCACCTTCTCCTCATTCACATCCACCGCGATGACATCATTGCCGAGATCGGCAAACACCGTCGCCGTTACCAATCCCACATATCCTGTCCCAATCACCGCTATTTGCATTTAGCCCGCCTTTCTAAAGAACACACTAACCGCAGAGCCGCAAGAATCGAACTTCGTTGGGCAGGAGTTTACTCCTGCCATCAAGTAATTACCTCAAATCTCGCGTCCATTACGCAAAAACGGCGCCGCCTCCCGCAGGGAATTCACCACGGCCCGCGCGCCGATATATTGCTCCACGGGAATATAGGGCGAGCGCACGGCCACGCAAGGCACGCCCGCGGCGCTGGCGGCTTGCAGGCCTGCAGGCGAGTCCTCGAAGGCCAGGCACTGCTCGGGCGCAAAGTCAACCCGCTGTGCCGCGCACAGATAGAGGTCGGGCGCCGGCTTCGTGCGCGCCACATCCTCCTCGCAAACCAGGGCATCGAAGTGAGACCTGTAATCTCCCAACTGGGGATTTGCCGCGAAGAGAGAGCTCAATACCAATTCCAGGTGCCGGCGCTTGGAAGAAGTAACGATGGCTCGTTTCATATTTTGGCGGCGCGCCTCCGCATCAAGTTCCCAAAAGCCCTCCATCGCCTCGATGGGCGTTTTTGAAAAGACTTCATCGTGCAGCTTTTGACGCTCCTCCAGCAAAGCTTCAAAGCTGTCGTTTAGATTATATTTCGCCTTCAAATCCCGGAGATTGGTGGGCACATCATAGCCCACAAGATGTTTCATCATCTCCTCGGGAATGTGCAGGCCGCGCCGCTCGAACATGATTTGCAGGACTTGAAGATACAAGTATTCCGTATCCACCATGAGGCCATCGAGGTCGTAAAACACCGCGCGAAAAAAGTCTTGTGCTTTCATCCAATATCCCGTTCCATTACCAACTCATGTGCGAGGGTGAATTTCGCTCTTCATGATTATCTTTAATGATAGCGGGTTTGTGCGAAAAGATAAATATTCGACAAAAGCGGTAACCGTTCACGAATAGTGAGTAGAATGTCATTCTGAGCGAGTTCGCCACCATAGGTGGCGAATGACGCGAAGAATCTCTACCATAATTACTTGCAGATTTGGCTAGGCCTGCCATAGGCAGGCCGCAATCCCGGTCTGCCTAAGGCAGACTTAGGGACTTCGCGGCGTGATTCAGGCTGCGCCTAATCACTTGCTCAGAATGACCGTGTTCTCATGAACAGTGAACTGTTACAACAAAAGCGAGGGTCCGCTCACCGTTGGTGATAATGCGGTCATGCTTCTCACTTTTCGCGGGCCGCCAACCGGCAATTGAGGAAATTATTTAAGCAGGTTGCTCGTTGACAAGTTCCGAATATCTGTTAAGTTTAGGTTAGCAAAGCAAGCCGATCAGCTTTTTATTTGCAATGCTGCTGGATTGCTCCTGGAGAACGGAGATAATTCGCCGGCAAATGATTTCGCGAAAGTCAGTTTTTTGCCTGGTAAGCAAGGGCGAGCTTTGACGGAGCAGCAGAAACTGTCGTGTTCCAGGCTGGAAGATTTAATTTACTAAGAGCGCCTAACAAAACCCTCTGACAAGGGAGGGCTTTCGACAGAATTGAATAGGCGGGAAATTATCCGGCGACTTGCTGGCGCTTTTCGCGACCTTCAACTGAAAATATAACGGGATACTTTCCCGGCTTTCAAGGTTTTGTTAGATCCTCTAAGAAGGCTATAAAATGAAGACTGGAAAATTAGTATTGGCTTATCTGTTGCTGGGGGCCGTTGGGCTGGTGGATCCAGCCCTATCCGCCTCCGCCAGACCATTTCCTCCCGAATACCAGGCGATCCAGGCGAATGGCGCCAAGCTTACCATTACCATGACGGAGAGCGATGAAGCTAGTCAACTCGGCCGGACAGTTGACGGCTATAGCGTGCTGTTTGATGCCGCCACCGGCAATTATGTTTATGCGGTCAAGAACGCCCAGGGCGATCTCGTCGTCTCCAAGATGGCGGCGAGCGATCCGGCCGCACGCAGCGATGCGGAAAAAGCCTTTGTGGCCAAGCTCGCCAAGAATCTCGCCTTCAGCAAGGCCCAGGCCGCCGCAATAAGTGCGGGGAAGTTTGGGTCGAAATTTACAAAGTCAGGCGTATCGCCCATGAAAGGATCCAAACCCTTCAATCTGTTCCCCCGCGGTTTCCCCTCCAAAGGACAGAACCTCAAGCATCTGGTTATCTGCGTTGATTATGCGGATTTGGCGTGGACCATAGACATGACCAACATGACCAATTACTACAATCAGGCCGGCTACCAGGGCCCCATACCCGACCAGCAGGGAGGCAGCTTCCGAGACTGGTATAAAGCAAGCTCCTACAACCAACTGACCATTGACACCACCGTCGTGGGGCCCTATCACCTGGTGAATAAACGGGCCTACTATTCCGCCACTTGGAATCCAAAAGCCACCCCGAATCCTTATGGCCCGGGCTTACTGGTGCTGGAGGCGTGCGCCGCGGCCTACGCCGCCGGCGTGGATTTCAGCCAGTTTGATAATGACCATAACGGCTGGGTTGATACCATCGGTATCGTCTTCGCCGGCTACTCCGCCCAGGGTTCCGATCCCTACGGCCAAGTTGAGATAATGTCCTCCTTGCATTGCTACAAGCAGACTCCCCCCATCTATAACGGCGGAAAAGTCTGCGCCTTCTATATGATCGCCGAATTGCGCCGCAACCAGGGCAAACTGCCGGAAAGCATCTCGGCGGCGGTGCACGAATTCGGGCACGGCCTGTGGCTGTGGGACTACCCGCTGGGCTACTGGAGCGAAATGCACCTCGGCCCATATGCCGGCGGCTGGGGCGATATCCCCACCGACATGGACGCCTATTGTAAGGAAAAGCTGGGTTGGTCCAGGCCGAAGGTGCTCAACACCACGGGAACCGGCAAGCGGCTTCGGCCCGTGAGTTCCTACAACGAATACTTCAGGATTGACACGCTCTCCGGCCCCGGCGAATACTTCCTGTTGGAAAATCGCCAGCAGACGGGTTATGACCGCTTCTTACCGGGCCACGGCCTGATGATCTATCATATAGCCGGCGAGACTTCCGATCCCTTGATCCAGCCCTATATCAGGTTTGAACGGGCGAATAACGATCCCCATACGTATCCCAGCGAAGCGGCCGCGCCGGGCGTGCCCTTCCCGGGCCCGACCAACGTTACTTCCATCAGCGATAACCATGTTGAAGCCGACTGCAACCTGCGGGACCTGAACGGCGCCAAAGCCGGCATCGCCATTACCCATATCGCGGAGAACGGAGGTGTCATCACCTTCGACTTCATTAAGACCGCCCCGCCTAACACAGAACAGTTCTGCACTTTGGCGACGGTTGACACGGGCGCCCTGAAATCAGGCTCTCACGCCAACACCCATGCCTCCAATAACCGCTGCTTCATTATTACGGCGGCAAAGGTGGGGACTCAATATACGATTATGTCCCGCCCGTAGTGTAAGGTTGGGCGGACTCTCTCAGGTATCTTAGGCCGCAATGCGCTCCTTGTCAAGTGCAATCAGCGATTTTTTGGCAG
>Ga0315288_10001730_pt1 | contig 28341 bp, 42 predicted proteins | sample YL17G11_20_MG_FD_203454 | JGI IMG/M metagenome (GOLD analysis project Ga0315288, IMG submission 203454) | Sediment microbial communities from Yellowstone Lake, YNP, Wyoming, USA - YL17G11_20 | ecosystem: Environmental > Aquatic > Freshwater > Lake > Sediment | place: USA: Wyoming | collected... | reverse complement strand
GCAATTATACGGGGTACTTCCAGGTTACACTACACCTAGCATGTTACTTAGTGTCCATGACGAGATCCCAAAGTTCGTCTTACATGTGGTTGACGCGTTTACTATTCACCACCCGAAGATGTTGTCAGTCAAGACAAGATACTTCAAGTGCTTCATCACGGTTCCACAGTTAACCGACAAACGGAGTTTTCACATGGTTACAGAAGAAAGTGAGACAAGGTTGGGTTATGTGAGGGATGAGTGGGTTGAACTACTGGTTGAAGATCAGTATTCAGTAGTTGCTAAACGATCCTTGCGAAAGATCAAGGATGACTTCCTAGAGAAACTCAGAGCTAAGGCTTAACTGGTTGTGCTGGCGGTGGTGTTTCTTCTTTGGGAGGCATGTGAAAAAGATTGGTTGCTAGCTCTTCTTTACTGCTCTGACCTACCACACGTTTGATTGCAGTTATGCGAGGAAGAGCTACTTGAATCTTCTGAGACAGATCTACAAACTGTTCCATAGTAAGCTTCAACAGTTGCTTACAGAAAGTGTCATATGACTGTGGAGAGATGAGCTCATACTGAGGGTTGGTGAATTCTTGAGTGTTCTTGTGAAAGGTCACTGTCTGTGGATCTTTAGTAAGAGGACTTCTCTGATTCAAGAGATTCAAGAGTTGAACACGGAATGGTCTGTACTGGTTTTGTAGAAACTGTTCAATGGTTGGTTCAATAGGATCTCTGTCTGGATATTGCTTCTTTAAGTTATCCATGTACGCTTGTCTTGTAGTTGTCAGCATCTTGATGTTTGTGTTGATAACAGAGTGGAAGTCTTCTACTTGAAATAAGAAGTTGACAATGCCCACAAGCTTGGCTGCATTGTCTTTAGCTTTCTTGTAGTTCTTCTCAACACGAGAACCAGCAGCATAGTTGGTAGCCATGCGAGCCGATGCAATTTTCAAGAGAGGTGCCTTGCTGGCTTTCACAGCCGTACAAGATCTAATACCATTAGCTAGAGTAATGACAGCAGCACGAAGAACGTTCTCTGTGTTGTCCTGAATGGCTTCCTTGAGAAGTGAGTGCATCACCTTCAAGACTTGGTGTTCTACGTTTGTCATTACGGATAAATAGCCTTGTCAAGATGTAAGGTTGAGAAATGAAGACATGTCTACTTAGATACATGGCAGCAAGACTACACCCTCACCTCAAGGCATATATTCACTCCGTAGTGATGACTGAGATGGCAGAACTAGGACCATCAAAAGCGTACGTGTGGAAAGAGAACCTCATGAAGCAAGTACAGACAGCTGTGCTTGACAACCTTGAAGCAATCTCTTCTCAACAAGACCTAGAAAAAGTAATTGACGGAGAGATCCTGAACATCAAATCTGAGTTTGACAGGACTCTGGACATGGTAGGAAGAACCTTGAAGCAGGTTCCAATTGAAGTACTCAAGAACGCATTGCCTAAGAGGCAATAGGCTGTAAGAAGTTCCAGAAGGGACGTTGAAACTGTTTGTAGAGATATCCCATGGCTTCTCCGTTGGCAGCAAAATAACCTAAGAAGAAGTGTAGGCTGGCTTCAAAGAGCTCATCCTGTGCCTCGTTCCAAGTGACTTGACTTGCATATTTATAGAACTCCTTAGAGTAGAACGGGATGATTTCTCCCGTGAACATTCCAAGGTAGCTATTAGCCAAGTCAACCTTGTTGCCAACAACCTTGTTACCTTCGGACCATCTCCAGTCAATCTTTTGAAGCGCCTTTGTGTTGTGCACAGCAAGATCCCAGACAAGCTTCCTAGAAGGCTTTCGTTGTAGGAAAGTTGTTTTACACCACTCGGGTCTACGACAAATGTATTCCACCTGCGTAGACAGATTTACTCTCTTCACTAGTTCAATCGGCATGCTCCCATCTTCCGTCAAGGGATAGATCTTGAACTCATCCATCCACTTTACTAAGACTTCTCCCGCTACGGGAAACTGAAACACTGGCTCTTTAGATTGTTCAAACTTGGTTGTCATTATGCTACAATGATACCACATAAGATTACGTAATTAAACGAATTGGAGGTGATTGCTCATGTTGTTAAGAATAAATGAAATGCCCGCAGATATCAAGCTTTGCAAGGTACTTGCAGCGGACAAGATCAAGAAGCGTAGTTCCTATATAGATGGATTCGCTGGAAATGATGGAAATCTTGTAAAGAAGGAAACAGGCATGTTGCCCAGTCCTCAACCCTCAGAGGCTCTTGTAAACGCATGTTGGCGTATGTTGCGCGCTTGTATTACAGATGACGGAGTTGGGCTAGCAGCACCTCAGATCGGGATTCCAAAGCGTATGTTCATCATTCGCGAAGATTCCAACTCATTCAAGGTCTACTTCCATCCCAGATACACCATTGATGTGAATTCTTCTACAGACATTGCGCCAGAAGGTTGTCTGTCTGTTCCAGGTAAAATCTTCTTGATTCCAAGAGCTACAGTCATCTTTGCTCGGTGGCAAGAAGTAACACAAGATGGTGTAATAGTAAGCCGAACAGAACTACTTGAAGGTTTTAAGGCAAGGGTATTTCAACACGAGTATGATCACCTAGAATCCATAAGCATTCTAGATAGAATCAAAAGTTCAGGACCCAAGAAGCAACAGACAAGTTAAACCTTGTCTTTTTTCGTTTCTGGAGTTGGTACTATGGACGGCGCACGTCTGGGTGGAGGGAACCCAAAGTGTGCTGTGCCTGTGTTGTCTCTTCTGATTCTTCCATCTCTCATCACGTAACTGACTATGGGTTTGTTGTAACTTCCAGCTACGTTGTCCATGAAGGTTATAGCCAATTCCAGAGACGGGAACTGAGCTGCAACCAAGTGGAACTCACCACACATCTTCTCAAAGGTTGTGGTGGTTTTAACAGAATCTAAGTGACCTATCTGCCCGTCTGTGTGACACCAGTTTGTAATTGAGTGTCCCTTGATGAACTCTATCACAGCTGTTGCTAATTCTAGGTTAACTGTCTTCCCTGTGATAATCACCTGTGCTCCTGGCACAAGCTTGATTGGTTCAGGAACTGGTTTCTTGGACGGTGACGAGGGGTTTTTCATATACAAGTTTACCTGAATTATTAGCTAATTAGTTTTGACTACACAAAGGAAATATACCATGACCAAGCAAATTCCTGCAATTGTTGAAAAATTTCTAAACGATGTTACAAGAAAACACGCTCCGGACGCATCTGTCAAGTTCAAGTCTGAGAGCTGGCTCAACAGAGCTATTGCTTTCATTGTCAAACCGTTCAACCCAACCTTCCTGAATAACTACATTACCACTATTGGTACCACTATCTGGGTTCCAGATGACTTCTTTGACAACTACGACGACATCAATGTTCTGGAGGTTATTGCTCATGAGACTCAACATATCATAGATCTCAAGAAGTTGGGTGCTGTTCCGTTTGTGGTTGCCTATGGTTTCCCACAGATTCTAGCTTTGTTGAGCATTCTTGCTCTCGGAGCCTTCTTTGGCGGACCAGCTTGGTTGCTCTGGCTTTTGTGCTTAGGTTTCGCTGCACCTATTCCAGCATACGGAAGGTATCGTTTTGAACTGAATGGATACAGAACCAGCTATGTGGTTGGACGTTTGGTTCATCACTATGGTGGGAGTGAACTAGCACAGGTTGATGGTTGGGTTATTGAACAACTCTCAAACAAGTGGTATTTCTACACATGGCCATTTCCAAAGATGATCAAGGCAGATCTTCAAGATAATGCTTTTCTTAGCTTACCACGTTACGTAGAACTTGCTGACTGGTTAAAAGCAAACGGCTTTGTAACTCCAGCTGATCCAAAGGCTGCTAGGAAGAAAATCACTTTCCGTCACCAGCACTAACGCAGTGACTAACCTTTTAGAATTTCTTTCTTGGGTTCAGTCACTTCATCTACAGGACCAACCTTAAGCAAGAGTTTAGCTACGAGTGCCTTTGTCTCTTCAAGCTCAGTCTTTAGCTTTTCTATCTCAGCATCTCTACCAAGTTCAGACTCTAGAGTGTCACCTAGTTCTTCAATCGTCTTCTTGAAGTTGTCTTCAAGCTTCTTGCCCTTGGCGTTGACAGACTTCTTTACCTGTGGTGGTTGAATTGAGATGGTATTTGTAGAATAGACAACTGCCTGTGGGAAACAAGCACATGTGTATTGGTTTGGTGGTGGCACAATAGCATGCCACATCATCGGGACATAGATTGGTGCTCCGCATCTTGGACATGTGCCGACTTGAGTGAATGACATTACATAATCTCCTTAATACCTAATCATGATTCCCAGAGAGGGGACTGTATAGAACAGTCCTATTTACCTGTATGATGAACAAGCTCCTAAAGACTTTTGTAGTTGAAGTAACCAAAGACGCACTAGACAAGGCTCTGTCCAAGTCTGACGAACGTCGTGCTAAATTCAAGAAGCAGTGGGAAGATGAAAATCCTCCAAAGAATGCTGTACGTGAATCTATGCTTAAGAAGGTACGCAAGACTTTCTTGACAGAAGCTCCAGCTGCAACACCACCAGTTCCAGATCCAAACACGCCTCCAGCCGATCCAACTGCGGGTGCAACAGGCACAGATCCAACCGCTAGTGCTCCAGGTGGAGACATAGCTCCTCCACCAACAGACCCAAATGCTCCCGTAGATCCAAATGCACCTCCCGGAGCTCCTGGTGCTGTTGATCCAACAACTGGTGCACCTCTAGATCCAACTGCTGACGCCACTGGTGCTGACTTAGGTGGGGGCGGAGGATTTGGTGGAGGTGGTGGTTTCGGAGGAGGCGGTGGAGGTGGAGGCGGTGGAGCCGGACCAACAGATGATACAGGAACACCTCCAGCTGGTGATGATAGTGGTGATGCTGGTAAGGGTGGAGAAGAATCCGAAGAGGGTGGAGATCCTATTACCAAAGCTGTAGACGATGCCAAGGGACTTCTAGATCAAACTAGAGATATTCCAACCATCCTTAAGTCCATGAAGCAGATGATTCAGGACAAGTTTGAAAAGCCTGATCATGCTCTGGGACTAGTAAAGGCTCTGTATGACACTCAGGACAGTACACTTCGTTCTGTAGCTGTGAGATTATACCAGTTCATCAAAGCAACATAACTATTTACTTAAAGAATTCTCATGAAAATTACCACCACACAACTTAAGCAGATAGTTCAGGAGACAGTCAAGAAGGAAGTAAGCTTACGTGAAGCTTCTGACTGGAGTGAGTTTGATGCTCACTTACGTAACCTAAACGCTTATGGAATTCCACCTGAGCAAGTGATAGGTCGCCTCATTGACATGATACCACCAGATAAAGCTAAGATGTTGTTCAAGCAGTTTGTCATGACATCCGGATTTGACGACATTGCAACGTTCTTTGAAGCCTTCAAGACAATGGTGGGTGAAAAGAAAGCTGCTCTTGCACTCCACACGATTCTCAACACAGCAAAGAAGTAGGAAGAGACAATGAAAGTTAAGAAGACAGAACTACAAGAGATGGTTCGCAAGATCGTTCAGAAGAAGTTGTTTGAGGGAACTGACTTTAGCGCTAGACGCAGAGTTGCTGCCCTGGCAAAGAATGCATCTATGGAGTTTGAAAACACCATTGTGTCAGAGCTTGGTGTTGTTCATCCTGACCAACTCTCAGAACCACTTCAAAGGAAGTACTACGAGATTGTAAAGACCATGGAAGCTGAGATTGTTAAGTCTGCCATGGACGCCGTGTCTAGACTTACAATGTTTCCAAAAGAAGACAAGGGAACGAAGTAGGTTATCATGGGCAAGTCTAGGAAACTATCACTCAAGCAGTTTGAATCGGTCGTCCGTGGACTTGTAAAACAACGTCTAGACGAAATCAGAACCGTTGCCGAGTCTGACAACGGCAACACTTCCAATGGACAGAAGCAGGGCTTTGGAGCCTATGGTCCAGGTGGTCCAAGAGGAACTGGAGTTCAGATCTCTGGTCAACCAATGATGGAGGACGATGAGGAAGATGACGAAACAGATGCTATAGCGGAAGACTCAATAGCTGATCAGGCTATTGGTCAAGACGATGAGCTAGTTTCAAATCTGTTTGACTACGTTTCTCAAAGTGGTGAGCTCTACAAGATGGCAGAACCAATTCGCAAGAACCTCATGAAACGCATGTTGAAACAAACCTACAATCCAGACCTAGCTGTAAAACTCTGGTTAAATCTTGTAGACTTAGCAGCCAAGACATATCAGCAAGAAATAGGACCAGACGGGCCAATTTTCACCAAGGCTGTAAGAGTTCAGGCTGCTTCAAGACTAGCAAAGGACTTCCAAGACAAGGTTAACAACGGTTCCATGAGAGTAAGAGACGTGTTGGGCAATGATCAAGCAACTTAAGGAACTAGTTGGGTCTGGTGTTGGTATTGGTGTTATCAATCAAGCTAAACCAGAGGAAACAGAAGAGAATTCTGATGAAGAAGAAGAAACCGATGAAGGTGAGACTGAAAAGTCTTCAACAGAAAAAGAGCCACCAAAGGTTACAGAGGGAAGAAAGAGAAAGACGATTATGAAGATCAAGAAAGCAGAACTCCAGGAAATGGTAAAGGGACTCGTTCAGAGGAAGCTCACTGAGCTAGCTGACAGAGACTCTGTTCCTGGTAAAGACGGTGACCTAGGTAAGTTCGCAGAAGAGTGCGACAAGTTTCTTAGCAAGTCAATTGACGAGATCAACGACCTTGTTGAAGAGGCTGAGAAGATGATGAGGGAGAACCTCTTGAATCATCCAACTGTGGGAGAGCGTAACAGAGCCTTGATGGCTAGGGTAGGAATACTCAAGAACCTCAAAGCCAAGATGCTTGAGATGCTTGAAGCTACGCACCGCCAGCTTTAGTTTCAATCCAATTGGCAATCTTTCTAAAAACCTCTAGAGCTTGAAGATACTGTCGTTCTTTAACGGCTTAACCTTCTTAGCTTTACCCTTCTTCTTAATACTCTCATCCAACTTATCAAACACTTCCGTCTTGATGAACAAACCCTTATCTTCTGGTTCCTTCTTCATTTCAGCCGTCTTTACAGATGGACTAGATGGAAATACACATTCCTTGTAAGCCTTGCGATACCACTGAGCCATGAGTGATGGTGCGTCGTTCCTTGAGGATTGAAGTGGTTGCAACACACGTGAGATGTAGTAGTCATCACGGATAGGCCCTCTGCACGCCGTCTTGATGAGCTCATCGGTTGTCATCAACTCAGGATAGTGTATCAACGTCTTGTTATAGTAACGGTCAATCTTCTTGACAGCTTTCTGCATGAGACGTGAACCGGTAACAAGAACCTTGCGGACTTGTGACACTCCATAAGTTCTTTCAGCAAGAACCTCTTCAAACATTTTTTCTAGATGAGTAGTGATGATAGACATAAATTGATAAACTCCTGTCCCGTATTCTGGAACAAGAGTTTACAATTTGTCTATATTATAATTGAGCGAGAATCTTGTCCAGGAACGAATCCGTGAAGGAACCGTCTGGATTCTTGTGCTGCATGAAGAAGGAACGCGCACCCTCACACTTTCCCAAGAAGCGATTGATAAGGGGTTCAAGCCAGAACTTCTGGGCTTGTGCCTCAAGACAGAACGCCTTACGGGGATTCACTATATCCTTATCAGCAATTGCCTTACACACCAACCAGTTCTGGTCAACCTGACGAATCAAAGCCGCCAGTGAATTCGTCATATCGTCAGAGCGTGCCTTCATGTGCTCCGGGAGCATTGGAAGAACGTCATCAATCTTCTCAAGCAAGATCAACTCCAGGAGAGCTCGTGGAGACTTACCAACAATGTCACGAGCACGATTGTAGGCAAGGTAGGCAACGTTCTTGACCTTGACACGGTTGAAGTCACGGTCACACACAACCACACCTTCATGCTCCGTAGGATTCTGGACATTCACGAACTCAATCAAGTCCGTGACGTTACGGATGGCATGACGCTTGACCACTGGAATTCCATGGAAGTCATCAAAGTCAAGTGAACCATTCCATCCCTTGTCATTGCCACGAACAGCAAGCAAGGTCAAACGAGATTCCTTGTAATCCACAACCACGCGGTTGTAGGGGGACGTGAGCTCAAAACAATACGTCAGGTAAGACGAAAAAGCCGAAGACACAGAAAGTTCAATGAACGACTTTCCAGTGGTTTCCCACAGAGCCTTCTCAAAGAGCTTACGGAACGTAAGGTCATCAAACCCGTCAATCGGAAGGTTTGCTTCCGGAACAGAACGCGTAGCTACGTGCCACTCGTGCTTGATTGAATCAAAATAGAGGATACACAGAGTGCCATCCAACTTCTCAAAGTAGCACGTGTCAGCATGCTCAAAGTCAACAACCGAAGCATTGGGATCGCCATAGTTGAAGAAACGCTCCATTGGACGAGCCAACACAACCGTGTCTCCAACGACTTCGTTGGTGTCCACAACGTCACGACCATCAACCGTAGCAAGGATTAAACCACGACACTGGTTCGTCAACGGTCCAGCCTTGGACTCAATCTGGTCATAGTTCAACGAGAACTTGTGACATGGAACCTTCAACGACGAGTTTACACCGAACTCAGCCTTGAGCTGATTCAGCGAGTGCGTCTTGAGATATTCTTGAACGTGTAGCATGATTACAGTATATCATGCATCTAGAGCATTTTGAACTTATTATTATTCGGCTGGTTTATAGGGCTCTGGATCGGGCTTGTAGTCCTTGCCCATGATGGACAGGGTCTGGCGCCAACGGAACTCACGGTTGCATTCCATGGAGCACAACATAGCTCCCACGTAGGTGTTGGCGTTGATGACAGAGAACTGTTCTTGTCCGCACACGTTGCAGAACCACTTTTGCTTACTGAACAAACTCATAGCCACACATCAAACCCTTCTGGTGTCATGACGTTCACGTATGATACACCATTCGCACGGATGATGTGACCCAAGAAGATACCAATTGGTAGCTCATACTTGAAATCAATGTGCATGTGATGTGGATGTTGAACTAGATCTTCTTCCAGCTCATTCCGCGTACGGATATACACAGCAACTTGTGCAACTGACTTCTTGAACTCCCTGAGTCTCTGGCGCCAGCGCATAGTACTCTCAGAGATTACATTCACCGAAAAGATTCCTTTTCTCTGGATGATCTCTAGACGATTTGGATCAGCAATATACCACTCCGACGCTGGCTTTGCTGAATAACGATCTATAGCAAATCCCATCAAGAGAGTTCCTGGCTTCATCATCATCCAACCAGGAAACGTGTAGGGCTGGATCGGATTGCTAGGGAGATTCTTTCTCATCTGGAATCCTGTCGTTGCCTGGAGTTACTGTCACACCCATCTTCAAGATCTCAGCAACTCGTGACACTGCTTCACCAACGAAGGTTGCAGCAAACATTCTGCCAACAATGTAGAGACTGGTAAGCAGACCAACAGCTCCGCCATACGAGAGATGAACTCTGTTGAACGTGACATCCCTGAGAAACAAGTTCAACCCAAACTGAACCACCAAGGACAGTCCCAGGATAATCACGAATGAAACAACAGCCGTGATCAACGAGGTAACACCAGGAGAAATAGGTGTAGGAGTAGGCAATTGCGGAGAATTCGTTTCCATTTGCGTTTCTGTTAGTTGTAGTCGTTCAGGACTTTTGTGATTTTGTAGCCGTTTGTGTCCGCGAACTTCTCTAGAGAGAGCTTGTCAACAGCTGTAGCTACAACGGATTCAGTGTTGAGAGACCAGAGTGCCCACTGTTCATTGCCCAAGAATGCCGAACCAACGCGAGCAATGGTAGCAGGATACAAAGCTTTGCCCTTGCGAGCGGACTGATGTACGTTACTCATCTCATTTACACCCATTCCTTGATTTCATAGTCGTTGTCTACGTAACAGAATTTGAGAGCGGAATCTTGTGATGTAAGGTAGGCTAGCCGAACCATGGTGTCCGAGCGGAGCACTTCGTATTCAAGCTCCCCAAGATCTGACAGGTGTAGCGCTATTACAACTTCCATGTTATTACTATAACACGATTATAGGTAAATGTGAACCCGATTCGTAACTACTCAAAATCATTGGCATTAAAGTCCACGAACTTTGGAGCTTCCACTACGGATTCAACACAGGGGCTAGCCAAAAGCCTGGAAATTGTGTCTTCTGTGGAAAAGTAGAGCTCGTTGGTACCACGTGGAGCAGTCACCAAGTATTCCAAGTATTTCTGGTTCTTGGACTGTAGCCCGTTTCCTTCCATCAATTCCAGGAATTCCACGATCTGTGCTGGCTGCTTAAGTCTTACGATTAGTCTCACGTTCTTATTCTTTCTTTACGGGTTGTTGATGACACCGACATGTACACTTCCAATCTTTCATAGAAGTGTGAATGTACTCACAAGAGCAGCCTTGATGTCTTGTTGTGTTGGCCAAAATCCAAACATACAGGATTTAACTAGATGGTCTCACAACTCTTGATGAGTTTGAACTGATTTCCTGCCTGCCAGGGCATGCTCTAGAATACTCAGCTCTGTCAAGATTTGTGAAGTGAAGCTGGTGACCACTTTCAATATAAGGGTTGAGTATAGCTGGTCCACGACCCACACGAGAACACGTGTCAGTGGTAATGCCATCTACGTTGCACACATGGCTAAGTCCAAGCCAGTGTCCAAGTTCATGCACAACAGTTACCTGAAATTGATTGTCACTAAATGCACACCGTGAATCTACGAACACGTGACTTGAACCCCAAGAAAATACGCCTAGACGATGATCACTGCAACGTCCACGTGGAAATGATGTGTTTGTCCAGTTCACAACCCTCACCTGAACAAGTGGATTGTTCCATGCAACGATGATGGGATGAACACCAAGTTCTTCCAAGGTTGGTATAGCTGCAAAAGCTAAAACCATGTGGTTGGCATCAAATGTAGGATCAAGTGCCACGTAGAAGGTTCCAACATGACAGTGATTAGGTAGAGAGGTTTGGGTGTGTGGCACAGTCCGTGGCGCACAACATCCAAATCCAAGTATCACCATCATGAGAGCCAGCAAATACTTTAGCACATCTCCTACCTCATAGATTTAACTATGAGACTCTAGGAAAATGTTTATAAACCGGTTAACGTCCGAAAAGCATCATCACGCATCCCTGTGCACCAAAGTAGTAGGCTGTGAGACCTACCATGATATACAGGATGATGCGTAGTTCTGGCACGTTATCGGTCTTTGAGGACCGGCTTGAGAGGAATGCGATCAATCTTGAATTTTGGCATGGTAACCAAGAGTTGAGGGGCTTCCGGAGCGTGACGATCAACACTAACCAAGACGAACAGTTCATTGGTCTTGGGATTGACTTCTACGTCTGTGCCTAAGAACCATGGCATGTCCTTGAACATACCTTCTGCTTTGGCTCTCGCATTTAGAAGACGAAGTTGGATTGTGAAATTCATTGATAGTTCAGTTTGACTTTGCATTTGCTAGAAGGTGTGAACGCACTCTGTTGGTTGGTGTGGAGAACGTGGATTCTCTCTTATGAACCTGTTGCGAGTGATCTCGCAGGCTCTCGGATTCCTGAAACACCTTTGAACAAGGATTCCATTCTCCGTGATACAGGTACAGAACCAGCCAGTGGTTGCGGGTGGAGTTTGTTGGTCTTGCGCACCAAGCTTGTGTGATGGCAGTAGAGAACACAACAGAACTAACGTGATGAGAAACAATTTACGCATATGAAACTTGGATTCGCAAACTGGAGCTCTCAGTCAGGATCGAACTGACATAACATCCATACCAAGGATGTATAATAACCGTTATATGATGAGAGCGTTACCAAAGAAGTATAATGCCGTTATACTATACCAGCGTGTGAACTATAGTGTGCTACGAATTCTCATAAGTATCTTGCCTAAGTGGTTTTGACCTTTGTCTCCGCACTTCTCACAAGCACAGGAACCCCAGAAGTTGTCATGCCACCAGTTACCTTCCTTGAGATCGCCCGTAGTTTCCTTGAGCATTTCATGTAGAGGCGTTTCTTCACTGAACTTCTGGACAAGCACGCCTTCCATTACACCAAGCTTGATCTCTTCCCAGTCAGGTCTAAGAGTTACCTTTGTTCCGAGTCTCTTGGCATTACCAGGAGAACCAGAAACACGAATCTCTTCTCTCTGCGCTAAGTCAAGTGTCTTCGCAGCTTGGTAGGCATGCTCGGAGCTTGGATAGCGAACTCCCTCAAACTCTACCGAGGTAAGCCAGAAGTTTGATAACCAACGATTCTTGCCCGTGAACGAAGCAATGCCCTTGCCAAGAGCCTCTGTCTTGGACTTCAATACTTCTGGACACCAGTAAAGGTGATGTCCCTGTTCACAATTACATTCTACACAAGCTGTCATGTTAAGCTGTCATGTTATTCTTTAACCGGGTTAAACTCTGTGAACATGTAAGGAGCAATGAAGGTCTTGTCAAGCATTACTGCACCTTCTTCTGTCTTGTAGGTTGTTGCTCCATCGTGGACAAGCCACCACACATCTCCACCGTGACCAGGAACTGGTCCATAAACACGTGCTACCTGATTCGTCTTACGTTGTTTCAAGTACGACTCTGGTACCAACATTCCCTTGACTGAATTTAGTCCTGGGGCTGTTACAACCTTTAGTGCTGGTTTGATGTCTTCTGGTTTCATGTCAACTTTGAGATCAAATACCAAATAGCTGTTCCAACAACAAAGAGCATTGGTAGAGATAGGACGAAAGCTAGAGTTGTTACGAAAGCTAATTCTATCTTTTCCATTTGGAGCTACTACTCAGGATTGAACTGAGATTACATTCTTACGAGGGATGTGTAATGCCATTATACTATAGCAGCGTGACTTCTACCGCAACCAACAAGAGATGTTCTGTACGAACCCACTCATGGTTACCTGAACCATATTCAACACAGTAAAGAGGGAGATTGTTAAGTAGGAATCTCTTAGAGATACTTCCCTCTCGTACGCTATCAACCTTACGAACAATGTCGCTCAGTTCAAATAAGTACATAACCCAATATAACTCATTGGGCTTTGAAATTGAACTCTATTCTTTGTCAAGACAGCCGAAGATTTGACTCTCGCTTATGAGAGAGTACTCTTTGCCGTTTAGCTTGAAAGGTAAGGAACCCTGTGACAAGTAGACCACTGTCTCACCAACACGGATCTTCCCTTCACCAACAGCAATGACAGTTCCCTTGGCTAGTCCCTTAGAAATGGACTGTGGAACCTCAATGAAGCTTCCCTTGTTCTCTTCGTCTTGCTCGGATTCAATAGGTTCAATCAGAACCTTGTTTTGGTACATTCGTATTTTCATGACTTCTATCTTAGTACCATGTGACAGAAATGCAAAAACCTTCCTCATCAAACTACCTGCACGTGAGGAAGGTCATAAAAGCGTGCCAGTTACGATATTGGGTATGGAGCAGTCCCAAGGCTTTGCACCTTGTTCTCCCATTTAGATCTGGGCGTGTTCCTGTTACACTAGGACTGCATGGTGCGAAGAGATGGAATTGAACCATCTACTCCCGGCCTGAATGGCCGGTACTCTAACGATGAGTTATCTTCGCGTGGTAGGCTAGCCTTGAGGGCTAAACCCGAAGTGGGCAGGGCTGGAATTGAACCAACGACCCCGGTGTACTTTCGGTGCTCTACGCTCTGAGCTACCTGCCCAAAATCTGGTGACAAAGGGTGTAGAGATTATGCTCTCATATCCGAAGACATGTGGGGATCGAACCCTGAGCTCCATGTAATCCGCTACTGCATTCACCAAGAAACTTGTGAACAGTTTTTGAAGTCAGTGTTCAGGACTTGTGCGTTCTAGAACTTGTGGGAGTATACCAGCCTATCACTCCCCATGTTGGACTGGGATCGAAGTGTCTCTAGCGTTTGCCTGGGATCAGTCAGGATTCGGAGAACAAGCTTGCCTTTGCAGGCATCCAGAACGTGGCTCTCGGTCTTGGTAGCGAACCAAGTCTCCCCAGCTTACGCCAGGAGTGCAGCAATACACCAACCGAGTACGTACCGGTACCTTGAGGAGTTCAGTCTGCTTTCGCTTCCTTGGTCGTCAGGAAACTCAGTACGTAAGTTACTATATACCATGCCGTGAGTTCATGTATAAACCAGTTTGAAATATTTCAAAAGATAGTGGCACTATTTATGGGTAGAGAATCAGTTGCAACCCAATATACAAGCTGACTGAAAATAGCGTAAATTACTAAAGGATAACTGATATGGCTTTTGATCCAAATAACCTCATTGATACCACACCTCAGTACTGGAACACCAAGCAAACTTCACAATTTGCTAACCAGCTAGATACTTTCTTTGTGCAGCGTTCCAGAGGACAGATTCAGCCTCAGTTCAGAGAATACGCTCTGCCAAGATCTCAAATGGTAGAACTTCGCGAGAATCGTCAAGGTGGATTGCCCATGTCAAGAGGATTCCAGAGCTCAGCCCTACCAGCCAACTATGCCACATCAAAGATAACACCAATGACACACGAAGCCAGAGAATCAATGCAGTATCTAAACGGCGGAACCATGGGAATGCCACAAAACGTTCCATACGGAGGCACAGATGCTGTTGCTATGAACAGAGAAGTAGACGTAGCTCAGGTTATGCAGCAACGCATGATGCAACAAGGTTACTCTCCTGCTCAGATGACTCAACAGGGATTTGCTAACATGCCCGCTCAAGGCACGGGTTCTAGAGTTGTGACCTTGATTGAGGGACATACTTTCTACAGACCCCTTCAAGTAAGTGGCTTTCCAACAGCAATGCCAATTGTTCGCACAGGTGGAACAATCGCTGGCATCAAGGGTCCGGTTGAGATAAAAGAAACAGCCAGAGTTTACAACGCTGACGGTCTACAGAGAATTGATGCCAGTATTGTAGCTCAGGACACAAGAAGACACATGCAACTTGTGGTGGTTCAAGGCACATGGACGAATGGACCCGTACTTGTTCCAGCAGAAGCTATTGTAGAGAATGGTCAAGGTAGAGGCGGAACTCAACAGCTTCTCATTGACAGCAACCAAAGACAACAGCAACAATACCAACAACCTCAGAGCCAACAGAGCATTGAGCAGAGAATGATGATGCATCACCAGCAACATCAAATGAACGCGGATCAACAGCTGTTACTTCAACAGCCAACGCGTCAAGCTCCGATGCAGCAACAGCCTCAGAGACAGATATCTCAGATAGATCAATCTTCCAGAGACTTACTTCGTAAACGTGGTCTACTCAAGGGATAGGATACAAAACGTTACCCCTGTATGATAAGCTATGATTGGTCGCACAGTTTCCAAAGAAACTAAAAAGAGACTTAGCACTGCCAACAAAGGACAATTTCAACCAAATAAAGGAAAGACAAACGTAGAAATATATGGTGTTGAAAAAGCAAACGAGATTAGCAGAAAACTAAGTGCTGCTCTCAAAGGAAAGAAGCGTAGTTGAAATCTAACCTATTTACAGGTTATGAAGCTTTTAGAATTCTATATTCGTCAACTCGTCAAAGAATATCTAGACGAAGCTATCCCACCACCAATACCCCAACAAGCTTTGAAACAGAAGACAGCTGGTGCAGAACCGGTGTCTCTCACCCCTTTGGGTGCTAATTGGGAAACTGGTAATCTAGAACAAGATGCTGACAAGGTCTTGTATGCCAACAAGGACAAGCTAGCTAAGAAGGGTATCAACACAGCCAACCTCAAGAAGCTTGGAGTTGGAACCATGGGTGTTGCCTATGACATGGGCGACAAGGTGTTGAAGGTTACCAAAGACGTTAGAGAAGCTAAGTCTTCTAATCTTGTTCTTGGTAAGGACATTCCCAATATCGTAAAAGTCTACGACATCTGGCAATTCCCAGGTGTTAACTGGTATGGTCTTATCATTGAGAAGCTTACACCGCTAAGCAAAGAGGAAGAAAAGATGTTGACCGACACAGTCATCAACACCAAGTTCCCTCTGCTTTTGGCAAATGCAAATGACGATTGGAATGCAGCCATGAAGGTACTAGCCCAGCAGTCAATGCAGGGAGCGCTCCAGCAGGCTTACAAACAATTCCCAGACGCAGAACAAGGTCAGGGTATCAAAGACCCTAGGGTTCAACAGTTCATCCGTCCAATCGTTCAAAAGAAGATTGCTGACTTTGACAAACTAACCAAGGAGTTCAACATGAGAGGACTGTTCAAAAGCTTGAAGTCTCTTGGTATCCAGTACTATGACTTTCATGGAGGAAACTACGGAAGAAGACAAGACGGAACAATCGTCTTGTTTGACTTGGGCAGGTCTATCTCTAAGGGTGCAATGCCACCGGCACTACAAGAAGCTTACAACAAGGTAAGGCTAAGCATTCTCAGCTAGAAGACTAACCACTGTTCTTTCATTCCAACCATCTCAAACCAACGAGCTTCAATCATCTTCGCATACACGACAGATGGAATCCCATAGTTTCCAAGAGCGAAGGAATCATTCACTTCAACAAGTGCTGTGTCCATGCTGTATCTGTCTTGTCCTAGAGCTCCTAGGTCAATAGAGTAAGCAATGGGTTGTTCTGCCCAGTCTTCAATGATGAACTGAGCCACTGTGGGATTTGGAAACCACGTTGGATCTCCGTGATAGTGACCAACTCCCACGATCTCTTTAGCTAGAACATAAAAGCGCCACTCACTCTTGAACTGAACTACATCACTTGCCAAGAGTTCAAAGTCATCAGGTAACCCATGCACCTTCTCTAGAGCACGGTAGCTGTTTAGAACGAATCCAGTGAAGATTTTCTGTAGTTTGCTTGGCTTGATGAAAACAGGCTTTCGTTCAAAGTCCAGCGCTTTCACTTCACCAAGTGTAGTAAACCACACGTTTCTCTTCGTATAGGATTTTAGTGAGTCAGGGATGCTAACTTCTTTCGGAGGTTCAACGCCAATCTGCGCAAGTGCCTGCTTAACGGCTTGAATGTGACCATAGACAACAGTTTCTTTATTAAGAAGTAGATCCTTAAGCTGTTCAATTTCAAATCCTCTTACTTCAAAACCACGATCAGTAAAGCCCTTAGCTGCATCATAGCAGTTACGACTCCACCAATCGTTGTCTTTCTTGAGTACATAGACGATAGACATGACCATTACCAGATTTTCGTGGTAGATCTGTCAAGAGCTTCGGAGATAACCTCGGCACACAGAGCGTCAAGCTTGTCGTTGTCTGGCTGCATACGGATGACCCTACAGGTCTTGTAGAGTTCACTTAGTTCCAACTCTTGCTTGTCCGACCACTCAATGAGCTCGTCATAGCTCCAAGCTCCGTTACGGATAGAGAGAAGCTCTTCCGCGTCTGGACGCTTGACGATGATCTTGCCTGTGGTGATGATTTCACGACACATTTTCATGAGACGAACAAGGTGCATCCCATGCTTGGTATCGTAACCATACTTCTCTTCAAGAATAGATCTTTGTGGATTTCTGCTCTTCTTCCATTCCTGGTAAGAATCCCAGTCAGCACACTTTTGCTTGTATCCCTGCTCTTGCTGGAGAAGGTAGATAAAGTTGTTGTCAAAGCCAAGCGTCTTGGCAGCAACGATCCACTTGTCTTCAATCGTGAGCTTCACTTCCGCCATCATCATGGAAAGACGTTCCTTCATGATAACAGTCTCAGCGGGATCAAGAACGTCCCAGTTGATGTCCCAAGATTCAACCTTCTTCTTGGTTTCTGTCATAGCAGCGTTGAGTTGATCCATCGGGATTACACTCTTGGCTGGAAGCCCGTAGGTCTCTCTCGTAGGTGGCTGCGTTGGAGGATTCTTCAACCAACGATAGTGCGTGTTGATTCGCTTCAACTGTGCGTGAGCATAACCAGAGAAAGTATGCTTAGCCTTCATGGAAATAAACAGGTCACGGTTATCCATGATCTTGCGACCAAGTGGAGTGATACCAATCCAGTCACTCTCGTCCGTGTTCAGGACTTCAATGATGTTTGGGTTGCAGTCCCTAGCTAGACGAAAAAACTTGCGTAGTTCGTACACAACGCCATCTGGCTCTTTGAACTCGGCTTGCTCAAACACCTTGTTGAATCCAAGGTAGTATTCAGCAGGTGGAATTGCAATTCCCTTTACATCAACGTCACTCGTTGGTGTGCTGGTTCCATAGGCATGAGAACCATGGAGAGTCAGGAAAATAGTATTTGGCACCAACCAAGTCAGGTTGCCGTGATAGAAGTCCTTAAGGTTGGGCTTGTCCATTAACTCAGTATACCACATAAAAAGATAATTTCAACCGAATTGTTCGTCCTGGAATTCTGGAATAAATGGGTGCCGGGACGGTTTCCATACTTAGATAAGAGCTAGCGCATGCCAACTATTTTTCCAGGTTCCCTGGACAGCTATACGAACCCTACTGCGGCTGATAATCTCAACAGCCCTGGTGTAGTTCACCATGTGCAGCATGACAACCACAACGATGCCATTTCAGCTATTGAAGCAAAGTTAGGCATCAACCTTTCTCTTGTCACCACGAGCGTAGACTACATCATCACCTTGTTGCTCATGGAAGCAACACAACATCCCAAGGGTGGCTACAGAGAGATCACAGGTCAACCATTTCCAACGTTGGTGAGGTGGTATGTTGACGCAACCAAGACCATCTCGTTAGTTGAAAAAGTATATGCCTATGATCCCAAGAAGAATCCAATTACAATAACTTTCAAACTCTACGACGGTACGGTTGCGAATACTGTCCTACGAACCATCACGGATACAATTACGTACAATGGACCCTTTGAACTTACACGTACGAGAGTGGTAACGTAATCAACATTTTTGTCAGTAACTGCGCAGGATGTGCGTAGTGTTTTATCTAATTAAGAGACGAACTTCTGTCTCTATTTAAGATTGAAAGTAAAAGGGTACGTCTATGAGTTATGAATCTCCAGCATCTATTCTATTTGATGTCAATGGCATTGCGATGGCAATTACTGGAGGCTTTGCGGTTCCAGTAAGCACCAGTGCACTTTTGATGGGTGGCATGACCAGCACAGGCACTGGCAGTTACCTACTCACTGAGCCAGATGGAACACTACACATCACAGGTTCATTTACCACAACCGGTATTCAACAGGTAACTGGCACGGTTGCAATTCAGGGCATTACTAATGTTTCTGGGGCATTTCCAGTATTCATCAGTGCTTCTAACTTGCTTACCGTCACAGGTTCAGTATCTGTACTTAACCCTGTAACCGTTAACCAAGGAAACTCAGGCAGCATTGCTCAGTCTTGGTATACGCAGATTACAAATGGAACAAACGTCATTGGCACGGGTTCCAGTGCGCCCATCTTTACACAAGATGCTGTTCTCACAGGAAGCTCTGTCACTTCAATTGTATCAACTACTTCAGTAGTTGCTTTGATTCCTTCTGCAAGTCAGACACGCAGAGGTGTAACAATCTACAACGATGCAAACAAGACCATGACAGTCCTTTACGGATCTGGCACTGTAAACTCTACAACCAACTTTTCTATTAAAGTTGCAGCTGGTGGTTACCTTGAAGTTCCAGATGAGTTCAACGGACCAATCTACGCAATCTGGGCAAACAGTTCAACAGGAAATGCTCTTGTAACCGAATTCTTCCCATAATAGAAATTCTCTAAATGAGTGAGATGAAGGGTATGTGCTAATTACAGCATGTACCCTTTGTCAATTTTATTAGGACACTCATGCCTGTAACAGACCAAACACCCAATGTCATCATCATGGACAGCTCAGAGACTTTTATGGAAGTCTCTGGAGGTGTTGCTGTTCCTTCTGGAACCAAGGGACTTCTCTTTGCGGGCATTCAAAGCAATGGCAGTGCAAGTTATCTTCTAACTGACACAGGCGGAAGATTGACTATAACCGGTTCTGTGACAGTTCCAAATACCTTGACCGTCACAGGGTCTCTTTCTTTAAGTCAGACTGCTACGGTTACAGGAAGCGTTACCGTGCCAAATACAGTAACAGTCACGGGTTCGGTTGGAATTACCAACTACCCTGTAACCCAATCTGTTACTGGCACGGTAGGTATCTCTGGAATTCCCACTGTAACCGGCTCCGTCTCTGTCTTGAACACCGTTACCGTGACAGGAAGTATTGGAGTCAATGGACTTTCCTTTGTTTCTGGAGCTTTGTCTGTATTCGTCTCGGGAACCAATACTCAGGGAGTTACAGGAACAGTTGGAATAACTAATTTCCCAGTTACTCAATCCGTAACAGGAACCGTTGGTATCTCTGGTATTCCGACAGTGACAGGATCTATTACTGTTCCAAATACAGTTACTGTAACTGGTTCTGTTGGCATTTCAGGAACTCCAACAGTCACAGGTTCAGTTTCTGTCCTAAACACTGTAAACGTATCATTCTCTGATCCCGCAGAAGGAACAACTGGTTCTGCCGCACCATCTAAAGCTATCTTTGTTGCTGGTTTTGATGCTGGTTCGTCAGTTATTCGTGGATTCTCAGTTGATGCCGCAGGAAAGCTCAATGTAAATGCCACGGCCGCTGGTTCTCCAAATGTAGGTGGCACAGGTTCTACAGCACCTACCTCGGCATCCTTGGATGGTGGTGTTGATGCTGGTGGTATCTTACGTCCTCTACTCACGGACAATACTGGCAAACAAATTATTCAGGTTTTCAACACGGCTTCAATCACGGGATCTGTGGGAATCTCTGGAATCCCAACAGTTACGGGTTCTATCACCGTTCCTAACACTGTTACAGTAACCGGTTCTATATCTGTAACAAACGTCCCTACCGTAACAGGATCAATTACAGTTGCTAATACACCTACTGTTACAGGTTCTGTATCTGTTTTGAATACTGTCAACACAACAGACAGAACACAAGCTGGAACTGGGGCTTTGAGTCCTTTTACTGGATCATTAGTAGGCGGTAAAGACAACTCAGGTAATTTCCAACCCTTTTCTCTTGACGCAAGTCGCAATTTGATTGTTACAGGAACTGTTACGGTTGCCAATGTGCCAACAGTAACTGGATCAATATCAGTTACAAACGTTCCCACAGTTACTGGATCTATAACAGTTCCAAACACAGTTAACGTTACTGGCTCTGTGGGAGTTAATGGTTATACCTTTGTTTCTGGTTCAAGTTTGGTTGTCTTTGTAACAGCTTCCAACACACTTCCTATTACCGGAACTATTACAATTGGAGCCATTACAGATCCAGCAGAAGGATTGACAGGTAGTGCTGCACCATCCAAGGCAATGTATGTTGGTGGAAAAGATCCAGTTTCAGGAACACTACAACAGTTAGCCATCAGAACTTCAGCTTCAGCACCAGCTGTTTCTGATAACGCCTTGGTTGTGGTTATCAGTCCTAACCAACAAGCCATTCCAACTAGTAATTCACCTGCAAATACAACTTCAGGTATTGGATTTGGTCTTGTTGCTACATCCGCAACAACCCAGACAGCTGTAAGAAACTCTACATACAACGAACAGACGACGAATGCCCAGAGATCAATTTCATCTGCTGCTGTTGCGGATGCTTCTGCTGGAACCGGCGCAAGACAAGTGCTTATCACTTACTATGATTCTACAGGTGCGGGACCATCCACGGAAACAATTACCTTGAATGGAACTACAGCCGTTAACACTGTGAGCACAACCATATGTTTTATTGAATCCATTATAGTATCATCGGTTGGTTCTGGTTTGGTGAACGCTGGTGTCCTTACATTGTTTGTCGGCACAGCTGGCGGAGGTGGAACTCTGGCAACTGTCTTGACTGGTGATAACACAACATTCTGGTCACACCACTATGTGGGAACTGGTAAAGTGTGTCACGTTTCAGGTCTCTCAGGAAACAACAACAACGCAGCTAACGGCTCTATCTTGGTTCTAAAGGGAAAAGTCATTGGAGCTGCCAATAAACCAGAAGTCCAGGTTTCAGACTTTGTGCGTGTCGGAGGAGCTACAGCTCAACCGGTTAGATTCTACAATTCAACCATTAGGGTTTCTGGTCCAGCGAGAATTGTTTGCTATTCTTCATGTGAAGGAACACCGAACATTATCACTAGGGCAGCTTTTGACTTCTATGATCAGTAAGGAATACTCATGTCAATAAATTTCGGAACAGCTCTTATTCAAATTGACAACAGGTGGACGTCATTCCTGCCAACTGTTATTAGCAAGTCTTTAGCTATGCAGTATTATGACGATGGATCAACATATACTATTTTCGCAGTGGATGGAGTGATAGCTTATAACACTAGCATTTCTAAGGGAACAACTCCAAGTCCTGCGGATTATAGTCAAGCGCAGAATGATGCTGACAAGGCAGATTTTGAGGCAAACTACAAATCTAGGTCCAACTTGCCTCATGACCCAGAAAATTTTGCATCATTTCAAGATCCAAGAATAATTCGTGTGTTTGGCAACTTGACAACAGGTTCTACATCTGAGGTTTTGGTATCCATTAGACCCTACACGGAGCCCGGTTCACAAGCTCAGAGATCTGTTGTGTCAACCAATGTCAATGACATTAATCCTTCTGGCACAGGAGCCAAGCAAGTTAGAATCACTTACTTGAATTCAAATTACGTTCAGAATATCGAAGATGTTCTCATGAGCGGAACAACAGCTGTTAACACTGTCAACACAGATATTCGCTTCATTCAAAAATTTGAAGTTATCAAAGGATCAGCAGCTGTTGGAGCAATAAAGTTAATGTCAGCAATCACTGGATCTGGCACAGAAGTCTGTGGTATTGGAGCTGCTGGACTAAGTGCTTTTCTGTGTCACTACTATGTCCCGTCTGGCAGTTACGTTTATCCTATTAGATGGGGAGCGACCGTTGATGATGATGTTTCACTCAAATTTACTGGACAACACTGGAATAGTGGAAACTTAATTGACACAAATATTGACATTCAAAAAATGGCATCAAATTCTGGCCCAATTACTAGTCCTGGTGAAGCAGACTTTGTAAGAACTATTAATGGTGTTCGTTTGGATCCAAAAACATATCTCCGTATCACCTGTGTGCCAAGTCAATCTACTAACACAACCATAAGAAGCTTCATTGAAATTTGGCAAACTATTGGACCAATTGGATAATATTCCGCTGATATTTGATACTTAAGAGTGAGGTTTTACCCATGACTGATACTCCTGCTGCATTGAATAGTGCACTCTCTTCTTCTCTACAAGGTAACGACATTAGCTTAGCTGGTGTTGATGTCCTAGCTTGCACAGAGGTATCCATGTCACAAACATGGACAGGTGGCAAGCTTATCTTCTCTGACTCTCCAGAGAAACCAACCGTGCACGGACAACTCTATCTTGATGCCACTCTGGCTGCTACAACTGGCAGTGACTACAATAGAGTTTTTCTCTATCATGTAAACGGTCATGCAACCAAGAAGATGAGATTTGGCGCCATCATCAAGAATCTTGGCACTTCTGCTGGAACTCTCACAATCCAAAAGAAGGGCACAGCTGGTCCTACAACTGCTTACGGATATGCTGGCAAGCTAGCTGTTCAAAGACACTTGTCTTCAAGCGCTGGTTCTGGCGTGAACGTCAATGCCGGTGCTTGGGCAAAGCTTGATAGCACCTTTGACACAACAGCGGCTACAAACAACAACCTCATGCATGGTATCTGGGATTACTCATTTACTCAACCACATGAAATTCTCTGTGTTGCTGTATATGACACAGAAGATACTGTTACCAACGGACCTAGCTTGTCTCTTCTAACGAAGGACAGCCATCAACGTGGAACGTTCCCATACACAGACAAGACCTACGATGCCACTGTTACAAGTGACACACTTAATGGAATTGCTCAGTTTCCGTGGGCAGGCAACACAACTAATGATACGACTATCTCTGGCACAGACGTAACAGACGGCAGTTCTCAAACACTTGCTGGCAACTATGGTATTCTTTACCATGTGCACTTGAACGTAACATCAAGTGATGGACGTAACTTCGGCGTAATGTGCAACCCTCGCGGTGGCGCATGGGGTTCAGGCTTCTTTACCGAAGCTGGTGTATTTGCATCAGGTAAGGTTTTGATTCCAGGAAGCACAACACTTCTATCCAGTAATCTCTCTGGTTCTGTTGAAGGCAAGTATGTTCCAGCAACTACTCCATCTATCTGGTTTCAATCCATGCCAGCAGGTGGTACTTCTCTGCCAGTGCGCGTAATGTTGGTTCCCTATACCCCATAACAATATAGTGTGACATGAGAGCTCTAGTCCTTTCAGGTGGAGGTAGTAAAGGAGCATACCAAGTAGGTGTGCTGCGCTACCTCACTGAACAAGGACTGTCGTGGGATATCGTGTGTGGTGTCTCTGTTGGAGCTCTTAATGGTTCATTTATAAGCCAATACGAAAAAGACTTCCAACGTCAAGGGGCAATGCACCTTGAAATGCTTTGGAAAACCATAAAAGGAAATAGGTCAATCTACCGCACCCATACCTTGGGTCAACTCGGTCGGATCTTGGAAGGCGGACTGTTCTCGGCTAAGCCTTTACGAGACATGATCTATGACAACCTTGACAGAACCAACATCCTAGCTTCTGGTGTAAAGCTTCATGTTGGAGCTATCTCATGCACTACGGGAGAGTATCGCTCTGTTGACGAGATGAACGAGAACCTCCACGACTGGATTGTAGCTAGCTCAGCGTTCCCTGTTGCTTTTCCTCCTGTGAAGATTGACGGAGATACCTGGACAGACGGAGGCATAGGAAAGTATTCTCCCTTGTCAGACGTTCTTCCATATATAGACGAAATAACCGAAATTGACTTCATCGCAACCGAACCAATTGAGAGCATTATCTCTATACCTGAACACATCAAAGTTAACATCTATTGTCCAAAAGAGCCTCTGGGGATAAAGCCACTGAGCTTTGACGCCAAGAAGATAGAAGAGCTCATGATATTAGGTTGGGATCAAGCTCACAGTCAATTTGTGGTAATTTAGTCTAGATACTTACCTAAGTGTAATGGGTACTCCTAACTGTACGTTCTATGACGAGGCTATACCGTATGATGCCATGATACCGTATGACGGTATCTGCACGAGTCCTGTTGTAGTTTCAAACAGACCAATCTACTGGGTTGGTAAACGTAGTACATGGGAGAAAGAGAAAGAAGAGAAGAGACGCAGAGAGCATCGTGTTATCATTGCTGTGTCATCGGAAGTCTTCTCTGTCAATGACGAACCGTTCAATGAAAAGCGTAACGAGATCAGAGTTATGCAGGAGTTTGATCCAACCGATGTTCAGGTTTCAGTCTCTAGTATCAATAATTCTGTACAAGAGCCTATTGTTGATATTCAATCTCACATAACCGGCTCTGAGATGATCCCGATGGTAGCTAGTGAATTGAGTGATAACAACAGTGGAGGATTACCAGAAGTAGAGGAGATAGAAGATCCAACACTTGAAGAAGAGGAAGAATACCACGTAGAATCGCTTTCAATGGATGATAATGGAAATGTTCAGATTATGTGCGAGCTGGTTACAAACCAAAACTCGGACTTGATAATTAAGGTGGAAGCAGAAGATGACAACAGAGAACCCCAAGAACCCAAGAATGGCTCTTAAGCTAGACGAAGCAAACACTGTTCGTTTCAAGCTTTCAATTCAAGGAACTGTGTCTGATCCAACACAGACTCAGCCAGTTGTTCGTTTTGTTGTCACAGAGAACAAGTCTGGAGTAGCATGGCTATTCCCTCTGCAACGTGGTAATGAAGATAATCTCTTTGTGTCAACGATTCCCAACATGCCTAGTGCCTTTTCTGAAACAAAGGACTACACAGGCAGAGTTGAGGTGATTGTTGGTGGAAGATACTTCAACCCAACAACCGTTAACATTGCCTTTGAACGTGAGCTAACAGTTGAAGGTTCAGCTGTTCTCACAGAGGAACAAGAACCAACCGACAAGGAAGTTGATGACATCTTTGGCGTTATTAAACCAGATACAAACAGCAAGATTCTCAGAGAGAAGAAAACTCAGTCTCCGGAAGCTGCGCTCATCAATGACGTGCTCTTCTCTAAACACAAACAAGAACCCGTTACTGTAGCTGAGTCTCCAAAAACTAAACCAGCGGTTCAACTCCAGAAGAAACCAGTTACACAAAAGAAGTCCCTGACTGCAATCGTAGAAGAGAAGGTACCCCGTGGTGGACGAGAGAAATACAAGAACAAACTCAAGTCGCTCATCGCAGAGGCATGGGAAGAGATGGACAGTTAACTCAGCTACGTTCTCAGTTGAACGTATTGGGTTCACTCTAGTCTTTCATTACATAAAGTGGCGTAACTCTGTATGTAAGATCATACAGTCTGCGAAGGGTTCCGTAGGTATCAAGGAAGTAGTTCATAAGTAACTCAGCTCGCTTCGCAATTGATACAGATCTTCCTGGTATGATTCCAGGCGCTATCTCAGCAGCGTTGATAATCCACTCAAGCTCGTGGACGTGAAGGTCAGCTAAGGTTTCAAGCAAGGCTGTTTCGCTGATTGCCATATGTTACTCTTGTGATTCGTATGGTCCGTCTAGTGTACACTCGTAATGCTCTTCTAACCACAAGGCAATGTCTTCTTCAACAAACACACAAGCTCGCTTGTTGAACATTCCACCAAAGTAGAGATGGAAGTTAAAGTCCCTCAAGAGGGTTTCTTGAAGCTTCAAAAATGATTGATAGTCACCATTCTCTATGACATAGTAGCAGTGCATAGATCTAACTACTACCTCACAAAGATAATATAGAACGTGAAGCCAATCATCAATCCAGCGGCTAGTCCTGAAATGTAGTCCGGAATTCCGTACTTACTTAGCTTTTCCATGGCTCTCTCCCATCTTTTTCTCAAGCTCAACGAACTTCTGTTCAAGTTCATCTACTTCTGGTTTAGTTTCCTTTGAAGTAACGTCATCAAGTTTCACTCTCACCTTTTCATTAGTTGAGAACTGGAAGTTAACTCTTGAGGCATTAGTGTTTGTCATTCTAACATTCCAACCTTGACTTTGAAACAAGGCAACAACAGCATCAGTAGTTTTCCTGTTCTGTTGTTCAAATGGAAAGCCCAGATGCACCGACTGGTCTTCGTTATTCAGCTTACACAGCTGTCCATTGACCCAACCAACAAGATACTCCAAGCGAGTAATGTCTGTTGGCTGCAAAGAGAGTGCTTCTTTGGGAGTAACAGGCATTGTTTTGAACTTAATAGGATGAGCCTCGCCCTCACTAGAACTAACTGTGGTAATATGCTCCTCTTCCTCTTTATAGTCATGGGACCATGACTTCAACTTGATGCCAGCGATCAAAGAAGCAACCATCAACAGAATTGTGAGAATCATCGTGCTACCATTATGTCATAAACAACGTTGAGGTTGAACCGTATAGTTAATCCTAGAGGAACAGCACACATGGACGCAACACGCAAAAAAGCACTGATTTTCTCCTTGATTTTCTTAGGTGTCACAGCTTTAGTAATACTCATCGCCAACTTAGCCTTCCGTAGACCAAACCATCACGACGAAGCCAAGTGGGGAGTTGTTCATATTCAGATGGCTGATGGACCACAAGGATGGAGTCAACACCATATGGAAGTTGCCAGAAGGTTCCTTCCAGAACTCAATCGTCTCGGACCAACCTTTGTGATTGGTGGAGATGGTCCACAGGCTGTAAGAGTTGTAAATGTTGATCTAACCAGCAATGGAGTTTCTGGACACTGCACCGGCACAGAAGGTGCCGCTAGATTCGTTCTAAGTGGAGAACGTCACATTGAGATTGATCCAACCTGTACGCAGGGAGACGACCAGTTTGGAACGGCTCTTATGCACGAAGTAGGGCACTTCCTTGACATGGGTCACATTTGTCAAGTGGGAGATCATGATTCTAGAGATTGTTCATCTATCGGACGAGGAATCGCTGTCATGAATCCAGGACTAGTTACAGACACCAGAGAAAATGTGTGGTCACCAGGAGCTGATGGCATATACCATGTGCCAGATTTCCCAGTTCCATGCTTTCAGATTCAATCTCTAGACGTTCAAGAATTTGAACGTGCTCATCCACTCGGTCATCTCTAAGCTAGATTGAACTCTACATCCGGCTCTGTTGCCGGTTCAAAGTAGATGTTGTTTGCGTCTGCCACCTTCACCCAAAACCTAGCCAACGTCTTGACAGCCTTCTTTTCAAAGGGGGCTTTCTTCCCCGAGAGATTCACTTCGTCCTTCATGGATTCAGGAATTTCCATCAGGTAGAAAGTAATACTGTCAAAACCCTCTTGTCCTTGACGAATGTAAATTCGGTCAACCTTGAGAAGACAGCCTTCCCT
>Ga0315288_10001726_pt1 | contig 28353 bp, 37 predicted proteins | sample YL17G11_20_MG_FD_203454 | JGI IMG/M metagenome (GOLD analysis project Ga0315288, IMG submission 203454) | Sediment microbial communities from Yellowstone Lake, YNP, Wyoming, USA - YL17G11_20 | ecosystem: Environmental > Aquatic > Freshwater > Lake > Sediment | place: USA: Wyoming | collected... | reverse complement strand
GGCGCGGGGTGCTTCGGCGGCCACTAGAAGCTCTGGGCGTCCGTGGCGGACGCCCGACACCGCACAGTTCGGCGGTGGGAGTAGTCCAGTTGATGCGCTCGTAGCCGGCATCCCACTTGGCGCGGTCCACCGGTCGATACTGTGGACCCTTGCCGGCGGCGGAGGCTGTGAAGCTCACGGTCTTATCTCCTCAGCAGCATGAAGAGCAACGCCCCGACGCCCAGCACGGCCGGCGCGGCGGAGGTGGCGGGCGCGGCTGTCGCGGCTGGCGCCAGCGTGGGCACGTCGAAGGGGGAGGCCGCTGGTGAATAGTAGGTGACCGGGGCGGCCGGCGAGGTCGCGGCTTTGACTTCCTCGGCATAGGGCAGGGTGGCTGGGGTCGGGGTCGGCGCTTCCGGGGTGGCCGGCGCGGGCATCGCGTTGGGCAGCGAGATGTTGGGGTCCGCAAACTGGTTGGGGTCCACCTTATACTTCTGCTGGATATGGACGGTGAGCCCGTCGTAGAGCTCCTTCCAGAGCTCGTACTCATGCAGCAGCAGCTTGGAGAACACCCGCCCCTGGGTCGTGATGGTGAAGGGCGCCCCGGCGGCCTGTAGTACCCCGATGTCGGTGTTGATTATCCACCAGTTGGCGTCTCCGTGTGGGTTTGAAAAGCCGTGCCCGGCGGCGTTGGTGGCCTTCTGGTAGTCGGCCTGGTCGGGGAAGACCAGGTTGTAACCAAACTCACGGTTTTTGAAGGTGTAGCCCCACTGTTGGCCGAGGGTGCGGCTGGTGTAGCCCGCCTTGCCGGCGGCGCGGACCCCGGCGGCTTGGAGTTTGGCAAACTGGGAGGGGTAGTAGGAGCTCTTGGGCAGGCTGGCCTGTTCGGCGGCCAAGGCATTGTTGAGCGTCTCGGTGTATTGCTGTTCCATTATCCGTTGCTGGGCCGGGGTGGCCCCCTTGTATTGCCAGTTGGCGCTGGTGGCGTAGCGCGGGTCGCTGACCGGTACGATTTCGTAGCCGGCCGGCATGGTGAAGCCGAGCTCGTAGAGGTAACCCACGGTCATTTCCTCATGACCAGGACCAGGGCAACCAGGCCCACGGCGGCCATGGCGCCCAAGCCCAGGGACAGTCCGCCGATGCCGGCGCTGGGCAGCTTCTTCTGCTGCTCCTCGTATTCCTGCTGGGCGTTGACCATGGCCAGGTCGCGCCCGTTCTGGGCCTGGCGAAGCTGTTCGTCGCGGGTTGCGGCGTCGATGGTGCCCTCGGCGTACTGCTGCTCGATGTTGGCCCGGGTCAGGTCGTAGTCGCCGGTGGCGTTGGCCTGCTTGAGTCTCAGCATTCGGGCGGCCTCGTCGGCGTAGACGTTCCGGGCGTGGGAGAGTTGCTTGACGATGTAGGCGGCGGCCAGGGTGGCGACCGCCAGGGCCACCCCTACGATGGCGATGGCCACCAGGTTGACGGCGCCGAGCTTGCCGGCCTCCTGGGTGCCGAAGTAGCCTTGTAGACTCTCGACCTGGCCGTTGATGGGGGACAGGGCCGCGAGCACCTTCCCCTGGCCCTCCTCATCGAGCTCCGTGCGGGCCTGGTCGAGCATGGCCTGGCCGGTCTGGACGCCGGCCACGATTTCCTCCCACTTCTGATTGAGCTTGTCCACCGCGAAGGCGCCGCTGACGTAATACATCCCGGTGTAGAGCGTGTCCAGGGCGGCGAGCTCGGCCTCCAGGCCGGCGGCGGTGTCGGTGGCGGTTTGTTTCATCTCGGCCAGCAGCTCGTTCCAGAGGGCCAGCAGTCCGGTCTGTTCGTTGATGCGCCATACGGCGGCCTGGGCCATCCGGTCGCCGGCATATTGCAGGGCGCTGGGCAGCAGCATCACCCCGTTGTTGGCGGCGGCGTTGGCATCGCCCCGGTCCACCGAGTCGATTTGCCCGGCGCCGGCCAGGCTGCTGTATTTGTCCTGAATGCGGTTGCGCCAGTATTTCTGGCGGTCTTCGGGGAGCGACTGTCCGGTGCCAAAGACCAGGATGCGCCACTTGCCTTCCCCGGTGAGGGAGCGGGTCAGCTCGGTGGCGGCATCCGAGTAGAGGTCGCCCAGTCCGGCGTGTTCGTTGCGAATCATCGGCTTCTCCCCTCCCGGCGCAACCGGGATTCCTTGACCAGTCTCTGCTGTTTCACGAGCTGGCGCCCCGCGAAGTGGAAGGCGTAGGCCACCGGCATTTCCGAGAAGTCTGGGCGGCCCTGCGAGTCCACCCCCCAGCACATGCGGCAGGGGGCCTGGCCGTCCGGTCCCCGGGCGTTGACGCAGGTGAGCTTTCCGCTTTTGGCCTGGGCGGCCGGGCCGTTGACCGAGGGGCACAGCCAGACTCCCGCCTCGAGCAGTCTTTGCCAGTGGCCGGGGATGAAGTCGGGCTCCAGCGGGCGGCCCCGCTCGTCGGTCATCCCCTTGACCGCAACATAGGCGCGCTCGTAGAGGTAGGTGGTTTGCCCGCCGCTCATGCCTTCCACGACCGGGGGCGGGTCGTTGAAGCAGAGCCCCGAGGGGCGGACGCAGACGTTCTCATGGCTGCGGGCCAGGCGCTGGAGCGCGGCGCGCTGTTTCGGGGTGATGTCGGTCCAGCAGCGGGTGGGCGCCCAGAAGAGCGTGTCCGGGCAGCGGCCGATTATCTCGCCCCACTTGACAATGTAGTCCGGCGAGGAGAAGTCGCCGGCCGAATGGATGCGAAAGAATCTCCGGTTGCGGACTCCGGCGCGGGCTTCGTGGGACCGGGGCAGGTAGGGCAGGGGATTGTGGATGGCCTTGACCATGGTATCCACGAAGTCGTCGCTGGCCGCGAACATCATCCGCCAGTAGGCCTTGCTGCCGTGGAAGAACCGCTGGGGTCCGTAGCTGGCGTAGCACAGCCAGCAGACTCCCAGCCGCTGCCGGGTGGCGAAGCGGGTCGAGGCGGCGGCGCCGGGGCAGGTATAGCCCGAGAGCGTGTCCCAGGCCGGGCATTGCAGCTTTTCGGGGACCGAGAGCAGTCCGAAGCGCTTGCCGGCTGACTGGCTGGCAAATTCAGGCGCCCCTTCGGTGCCCCAGACTTCCAGCTCCCGCCGGCCGGGCAGATGGATGCGCGAGGGCGGCAGAGCCGGGTTGGCCTGGGCGGCCAGGTGGTCGGCCGTCCAGGTGTCCTCGTCGTGGAGGGTGGCCACTCCGAAGGGGTCAGGCATGATTCTCTCCCGGCCATTGAACCAGCCGCCCATCGGCCCTCATGGCCACCACCAGATTTTGAAGCTCTTCGCGGGCCGCCGGCAGGCTGCCCCGGTAGTGTTGAAGCAGCGCTTCCCCGGTCGGGTCCAGGGTGGGGTCATCGCCGTGGATGGTTGACTGGCAGAGCTGGTGATGAGCTCCGGCGATGAAGATGGGGTCGGCGCCCATGTACCAGGCCAGCCAGACGGCCACGTTGCCGCTGTTGTCGTACTTCCAGGGTCGTGGGAAGTTGCGTTGATGCTTCTCGAATCCCCGGGGCAGGATGCCGCCCGGCGTGAAGGCCCAGGCGTTGGGCCAGTCCTGGGCCACCATGGCGTCGAGGTTGCGCTCCGAGCCCGCCAGGATGAAGTTGACCCGGGGGTGCTCGCTGGGGTTGACGTGGCGCCAGAAGAGCGGGTCGCCGCCCGACACGCAGTAGCGGGCCGGGATGGAGAGGAAGCTCAGGTTCACCCCGATGACCGGGGCATCCACGAAAATGCCGGGCATGTCGGCCAGGTCCATCCGCACCCAGGGGCTCCGGCAGGTGACCACCGCGGGCGAGCCCTTCAGAATGTTCTTGAAGGACCGGTCGAATTCCCGGTCGAGCTCGTTGGGCAGCTCCCACTCGTAGTTGAGCCGGTAGGGAAACTTCACGGCCGGGCCTCCACCGGCCGAAGGCCCTGAGCGGAGTCGATGGGCAGGTCGAAGAGGCGGGAGTAGAGCGGCTCATGAACCTTGGCGCCCAGGTGGTAGAGGTGCACCCCCAGCTTGGCCAGCCAGAGCTCCAGACAATCGCTGCCGGGCAGTCCGGCGAGGAGGTGCATGACCACCGCCTGGGTGGCCGACAAGGAGAGCGCCTCGGGCGGCAGCTCTTCCACGAAGCCCTCGATGAGCTCCACCGTATGGGCCTCGCCGGCCAGCCCTTCGTTGAGTAGCTTGCGATGGACCCCGCCGTAGGCGGAGCGGAGGGTCAAGAGCGAACCGCAGAGGTTAGTCACCTTCGCTCTCCCACCACTTGCTTGATTGAAACATGAGGTCGCCCTCCATCATGCCCCAGGCATATCCGGTGTGGCTGAAGGAATTGAGCAGCTCGATGGCATCATCCTCCTCGGAGAGGTCGTCGCTGGGCTCATTCCGCAGCTCGGCGGCCAGGTCTTGGCCTTCCCCGCCCAGGGCCTTGACCAGGCCGGCGAGCACCTCGCGGACGTGGCTTCCGCCGCCGGCCCCGTCGGCCCAGCAGCCCACGTCATCCTTGCCGAAAAGCTTACGGGACATCTTAGCCTCCCATCGCCTTGCTGATTATAGTCGCCAGCACGTCTTTGCCCAGCACCAGGCTGGCGCAGACCATGGCGGCCAGAATCAGGTAGTTGAGCTTCTTGTTCATGCTGCCCAGGGTATCCACCAGGTCGCGGTGCACCGGGCAGAACTTCCCGGTGTCGCGCAGCTTGAGCATCTCGGGGTCGTCGTTGCCGTCGCTCACAGGTTCAGTCTCCTTCTAACCTTTCGCAGCTCCTCGGTGATGCCGAGCTTGTCCTGGGCCAATGACAGGTTGGCCTTGAGTTTCTCGGCGGCGGCCCCGGAGTTGTTCACGATGTAGTCCTCCGCCCCGGTGACCAGGCTGGTGACCATCCGGTCCTTTCTGACCAGACCCTTGATGACGATTCCCGCCACCACCAGGAAGCCGATGACCAGCAGGCCCCCGATGAGGTCGAACCAGGGGGAGAGCTTGACGAGCCATAGCATGGCTGGCGCGAGCCCGGTGCAGGCCAGCGCTCCGATGAGCCCCTCCCGCTTGAAGGGCGTCCAGATGACCACCGCGATGCAGCCCAGGGCCAGCAGTCCGAAGACGGCGGCGGCCCGGCGCAGAATCTTCTCGATGTGCGCCTGGCGGTTCAACTCGGTCTGGCGCTGGGCCTCGGCCAGCTGGCGGGAGAGGTTGTCGGCATACTCCCGCAGCTCCTGGTCGGTCATCTTCCCCAGCGGCTTGGTGATTGCGGGGGGCGGCTTCTCGGGCGTCGAAGACGACTGGCAGCCCAGGAAGGCGAAGCCCAGCAGGCTCCAGGGGAAGACCAGGATGGCGGTGAGCAGGTACTTTTTCATGTCGGGCTCCCTAGAAGGCATTCTTGCTGTTGACGGCTATCGTGGGGTTGCCGCCGCCGCCGGTGGCCACGTCCGGCACGTCCAGAATGTCGGAGGCATTGACGAAGCCGAGGTACTGCTGGGTGACTCCGTCGCTGTTGGCCTGGGCGGCGATGCGCAGGTAGCGGTGGTTGGCGGTGATGACCAGCACGGCGGTGAGTTGGGCCAGGGTGAGCCAGACCCCGTTCCAGGCGGGCACCCCGTCGTCGTAGGAGTATTGAAAGAGCGCGTTGGTGGTGGCCCAGCCGCCGGTGGCGGTGATGTTGGTGGGGGTGAATTTGATGAAGAACTTCCCGGCGCCCGCGTCGGCCACCATCACCCCGGTGGGGCCGTCGATGGGGTAGCCGGAGCGCCAGCGAATTTCCTTGAAGTAGAGGAAGTCGGCGGCCCATTGTTGCATCGAAAGGTAGTTGAGGGGGCCGGCGGGGCAGTCGGGGCGAAGGGAATACAGCGTATTAGCTACGGTTGTCTCGGCGGCGAACGCTCCGCCTTGGATGGTCTGGGCAATGTTGTTCCAGCGCCCGGTGGCCGGGTCAACCTGAAAGTAAGAGCGGAGGGTGTAGAAGGTGGCGGCGTTCAGGTCCGCGGCCACAACGTATCCGGCGGCGGTCCCCGCCGAGGCGGACCACAGGGCTCCGGTGGCCCCAAAGTCACCGCCAATTAGCGTAGTCCATACTCCCCAACCGTTCGCGGACAGCGCGGAGGCATTCCAGAGGGCCAGCATGACATTATAAATGCTGGCCGGGGGTTTGACCTTGGCTTCGAGGCAACACACCCGTCGAGCCTGGGAGGCCAGGAGGAGGATGCCGGTATGGTTCCAACCGCTGGCGCTGCCGCGCAAAGCAACCACCCCCGCGGCCAGCGCCACCCGGTCCACGTTGGAGCCGCTGAGAATCCACCAGTTTCCATCGTTGAAGTCCACGCTGGCCCCGCCCGCGGCCACGGTCAGATTTCCGGTGGTGAAGGAGTAGTTGACGGGGGGCGCCGCACCCCTGGACAGTCCGGCGTACATGTATTGGTAGGCTGCGACGGGGCCGATGCAGTTGACGCTGCCCACCAGCACGTTGCGCGCCGCGGTGGTGTAGAGGCTCAAGGTCCAGACGTTCCCGGCGCGATTCACCCGGCAGTAGAAGGTGACCGGAAACGCCCCCTGGGCCACTCCGGTGTCGTAGGCTACGCCAGGGCCTCCGGTCATGTCATAGAGGCTCAGGGCGTGATTGACGCCGGTGCTGTACCAGGCGACGACCATCCCATCAGCGGCGGCCAGCAGGGCCGCGATGTTTCGGGCGCCCCCGGCGCTCACGCCCCATACTCCGATGCCGTTGGCGTTGCTGGAGGCCCCCTGAACTATCAGGTCGAAGTCCGAGGTGAAGTCACCGAAGAAGGCGGCCCCGTAGTCCTTGCGAACACAGGCGTCATCTCCCGAGGGCATGGCCACCATCTGGCTGGTGGCCGACCGGGTTTTGATGATGGCCTTGTGTCCTATCCGCTCCCAGGCGTCCAGGGTGGCAAGGTCTTCGGTCAGCACCGGCTTGAGGGCCAGCTCGTACTGGTCTTCCCCCACCAGGGGATTGAATATCCTCCGGGCCGGTTGCAGCTTGACCGGGTCGCTCACCACCAGGGGAGCCCAGGGCGCCAGCATGTCAGAAGGTCCAGAGCTTCCCGGTGGCGGCGGCCTGGGCTCTTATCTCGTCCCGGGCGGCCAGCATTTCCTCGGCCAGCCCGGTTTCCAGTTGCAGCCCGGTGAGCTCCTTCAAGGTCACCAAGGGCGGCTGGGTCAGGGTGCCCAGCAGCTCGGCCTTGTCGCCGCTGTTGGCCAGCACCCGGTTGCGCTGGGAAATCCCCCAGGCCTCCAGGTCCGGCTCGGCCGCCTTTTTGGGCGGCGGCTCCTCCAGAATGCCCTGGGCTTCCACCAGGACATCGCAGTAGTTGCGTAGCTTGATGAGCCGGTCGATGGCTGCCGGGCTTAGCATGGCCTCTCCCCTAAAAGACGTACTTGCTATGGGCCGCTATCTTTTGGGGCAATCCTCCACCTCCCGAACCGGCGAAGGCGTAGCCCTCGAAGAAGCCCCCGGCCGCGATGGTCGGGGCGATTCTTCGGTCGCGGTCATCGCGCAGCCCGTAGGAGATGAAGTAGCCGGTGCCTATCTTCAAGTTATCCAGCACCGCGAAGGGCAGCCGGGTGCGCCGGTGCCAGTTCCTGGCGCCGGCTCCGAAGGCGACGGCCAGGGCGGTCAGGCCCACCAGGGTGGTGGACACCAGCCAGCAGTATTGCATCGAGCCGACTTCCACGCCGGCCAGGTCGTCCCAGCCGGGGTCGTCGGTGATGCCGCGCAGCTGGCCATCGGAGTTGAAGGTTCCGCCGGTGTTGTTGCCCAGGTTGCGGTTGGATAGCCCGCCGGTGATGACCGCCCCGCTGAAGAGGATGTCCCGGGGCCAGAGGTTGAAGGTCGAGCTGAAGGCGGCGACGTTCCAGCTGGCCTGAACCGTGGGCGTCGAGGAGATGACCTGCACGACCGCCTCCGGCCAGCTGATGTTGTTGGTGAGCAAGGGCACGGTGAAGGTGCCGCCGGCCAGGAGTTGCAGGACCAGGGGCGTGAAGCGGTCCTCGATGACCAGGCTGGTCACCGTGCAGGTCCGCAGTATCTGGACCCGGGCCACCTCGGGGCCTATGGAGAAGAAGGGCAGCACCGCCTGGAGGTCCAGGGTGAAGCCGGCCCCGGTGGGCTCGATGTTGCCGCCGGTGCCGTAGTTGACGACCGCACCGGGCAGGGTGGCGAAGCCCGAGCCGACCGCCACGGTGGCGGTGATGGTGGCGGTGCCCCCGGCGATGTAGACGTGGCGCACGGTGACCGGGGCATTGATGGTGATGGTGGCATTGGTGGCCACCAGGTCGTAGACGTTCAAACCCACCGGCAGGGTGACCACCCCGCCGTTGGTGATGCTCAGCACCGGCCAGAGCATGTTGGGGTCGGTGGCGATGGTGAAGGCGCCGGCCTTGATGAAGTTCACCTCGCCGGTGTTGGGGCTGCTGAAGCTCATGCCTGAGCCGTTGGAGGCCCAGTTGCCGCCCACCCGCCAGATGGCCCCGGTCGGCAGGGTGGCTATCATCGCCGAGCTCACCGTGACGCTGCCGGTGATGGCCAGCAGGCCGGTGGCGGCGAAGTTCAGCGTCCGCACCGGGCTGGCCGTGCCGGTGTAGGTGAAGTTGCCGCCCAGGTTCCAGGTGCCGGCGATGTCGTGCGCCGCGTTGGCCGCCGCGTTGGGATAATATTCGAGGTAGCCGGCGGTGGCGAAGGTCAATCCGGCGCCGATGATGAACCGCCAGGCCCGGCCGTTGGCGGCGTCCCGGCCGTTGGTGATGCCGCCGCCCAGGAAGGACAGGTTGAAGCCGTTCAAGTCCAGCACCTTGCTCATGGCCCCGGGGCTGCCCGCGTCGTCGACGCCGCCGGCATCACTGAAGAGGAAGCCTCCGGCACAGTTGTAGACACAGCTGGCCACCGGGCGGACCACCACGTTCTGGGTGAGGGCTCCGCTGCTGAAGCGGAGCGCCCCGCTGGTGGCGAGCACCTGGGTGAGCGTGAAGTTGCAGGGCCACAGCTCCACCACCACCGGGACGGCGCCGCCGCCGGTTTCGAATCGGAAGTCGATGCCCTCCATGGTGACGGTCAAGCCGGGGTCGGGGTGGAACTGGTCGGCGATGCCCGAGGTGCCCGCCAGGAAGTCGATGCGGTTGGCCCGGGCGCCGTCCGCCTTGTTGAGGATTCCCGCCCCGGTGGTCATGCGGTGCAGGATGGTGATGGTATTGCTGTTGGCCCAGTTGAAGTTGGTGATGCCGTTGGCCACTTCCAGGTCGTAGAACACCACCGCGGCGGCCCCGAACGGGAGGGTGATGGTTCCGTTGCCGAAGAAGGTGAACTTGGAAGTGCCCGCGCTCAACCATGCCGCGGTGGTGACCTGGTTCAGGTTCTGGCCGATGATTATCTGCGAGGAGCCCGCCACCAGGGAGTTGGCCCCCGCCCCGACGTTGACGTTGAGGCTTCCGTTCAGGCTGACCGCCTGGTTGTTGGTGTTGAAGACCCCGGCGTTGAGGTCGATGTAGAGCCCCAGGTTGAGGCTGTCCTGCAACTGGTAGGTGCCTCCGGGTCCGGCGGTGCCGAGCCGCAGGGCACCCAGCTGCTGGCCGCCCGAGGTTATCTGGGTGGTTCCGGCGGTGGCGGCCATCAGCGAGCCGCCGTTGCCGTGAACGAAGGTCATGCCGGCCACCAGCTTGAAGGTCGGGCCGGTGATGACGATGTTGAAGCCGGCCTGGTTGAAGGTTCGGACGTAGCCGCTGAAGTCGAGGGTGTTGAGTCCGGCGCTGGCCACGTCCATGGTGCAGTTGCGAACGCTCAGGGCGTCGAAGACCACGTTATCGCCGGCCACCGGCACGATGCCGCTTCCGCCGGCCCCGCCCGATACGTTGGCCCAGCACCCGACGCTGTTCCAGAGGTTGGTGCCTCCGTCGCCCACCCAGTATTGCGTGGCCATCGGTGTCTCCTAAGTTCCCCAGGCCAGCAGCAGCGGCCAGCGCAGGAAGGGGGCGGGCGGCGCTCCGGCCGCCAGCAGGAATCCGGCGCCGGCCTCCACCGGGATTATCTTCACCCCGTAGCAGACGCCGACGTAGCCGGCCGACTCCATGACGAAGGTCTGGAAGGGTGGCGGGCCGCCGGCTGGCCAGGTGAGGTTGGTCACCAGCGCGGCGGGGGCGGTGCCGGCCGGCTCGGGCTGGCCATCGGCCGAGTTGAAGGCCGCCGTGATGAAGGACACTTGAAAGGCCGGGTTGCTGCCGCCGCCCACCACCGCGAAGGTACAGGCCGCGAAATGCAGACTCTGCACGTTGTTGAGCGGCGCAGTTAACTGGTAGATGGCTTTGCAGACCGCCGCGGGGTTGGAGCTGAAGGCAAAGGCAGCTCCCAGTATTCCGCCGAGTGCCCCGGTAGAGATGGCGCTAACCGATGTCTTGTAGGGCGGCGCCACCCAGCCCAATGGTGAGTTGCCCATCTACAAGCCCTCCTGGCAGCTGCCGCAGTAGCAGACCCCGAAGCCGTGGCTGTCGAGCACCCCCGGAAAATCCAGGTGCATTTTCACGTTACAGCACTCCCCGCTGGCCGCCAGCTGGCAGCTGGGGGAGAGGTCATCGAAGACCACGTCGTCGGCGCAGGTGGGCACCGCGTTCTCGGCCCAGTTGCCGGGGACGCGCCAGTTGTTATCGGTGGCGCCGCGCCAGGTTCGAGTAGCCATCAGATGCTCCTCACGCTGGCGGCCCCGGTGGCAAACTGCGGCGCCGGTGGCCAGGCGCTGTAGGCCCCCGCGTAGATGCGCGGGGTGCGGGTGTTGAACTTCCGGCGGCGCCGGCCGTTGAAGTCGATGCTTACCGGGGTGATGCCTTCGAAGAAGGCCCGGGTGGTTTCCAGTAGCGACACGTCGCCGCCGGCCAGATTGGTGAAGGCAAAGTTGGCCAGGGGCTGATTTCTCTGGCTGTTGGCGCCCACCAGGATGCTATCCGCTGTGAAGTTCCAGCAGGACACGTCGTTATTGTAGTTCATCACCGAGCCGCCCACCGTGCCGTAGACCAGGCAGGCCTGAATGGTTCCGTTGACCGGATTGCAGATGATGCCCTGCCCGGTCATGTTCACGACCGAGACATGCCGCAGAATGTTTTCTCCGGGGCAGCTGGGCACGAAGCCGTTCAAGCCGTTGTAGGCTACGCAGTTTTCGAGGTACTGGGCATGGAAGCACTTCTTGCCGCCGGTGCCATTGACCCGCACCCGGCGGCACCAGTGCTGATAGACGTTCAAGTCGAGGACGTACTGGTTGGTGCTGCCCACGTTGGAGCAGGTCAGGTTTTCGAGGTGTCCGCCGCCGGTGCCGGTCAAGAGGATGGTGGGGGCCGCGCCGGCCCCCGCGCCGGTGAGGAGCACGGCGGTGCCCAGCCCCACCAGGGCGATGAATTTATTATTCCAGGTGATGGCCTCCGGGTAGGTGCCGTTCTGGATGCCCACCGTGTCGCCGTGGGCCGCCGCGTTCACCCCCGCCTGGACCGTGGGGTAGGTGCCGGTGGGGCCGACCGTCAGGAGGCTCATGCCGCTCCCTTTCTAGGCGTATTGAATCAGGCTGACATTGCCACCTGCCGGATTCAGCGTGAAGGCGTAGAGCTGAACGTGTTCGTCGCCTGGGAAGCTGATGTGGCTCGAAGGCGCCAGCAGCGCACCATCGGCCACCGCGTTGGAGAACGCGAAGCGGATTCCGATGAGGGCATCCTCGTTGATGAGGCTCATGGCCCGGCGACCCTTGAGCTTGCGGTTCATGGAGGGGTCATCCAGCCAGACGATGATTCCCAGCGGCAGGGGGATGGTGTTGGCCTGGGCCGCCCGGAAAGGCACCTCCACGGTATAGACGATTCTGGCGGGCTGCCCCACGTTGCCCCCGATGACGGGGGCCAGGGGCGAGAAGCCCGGGTCGAAGAGGTCCGCGGTGGCCGGGCGGGAGGTGACCAGGCTTCTGGTCAGGGGCTGCATGTTGCTGGGCATGAAGACCGGTTGCTTGCCGGATTGCCCCTCCGGGTAGACCCGCAAGGTGGTCAGGTTCAGAGCCATGAAGGCCCTCCTTTCTTGCCGATGACCCGACCTTCTACATCTGCTGTTGCGGCGCCGGGTAGAGCAGGAAGCCGCAGAAGACCACCTGCATGGTGTTGGGGGCGCCGGACAGGTCGGTCAGCACCACCTCGATGTTGGAGTTCCTCTGGAAGAGCGCCGGCTGGGGCAGGACGTAGGGCTGCTGACCGATGCCGGTGACCAGGGCGACCATCACCGCCTGGTTCATCAGCTCCAGGCGGGTGCCCGAGTCGCGGACCACGATGGTGGCGGTGACCGAGGTGAAGGAGCCGTTGATGTAGCGCACTTCGAAGTCGGCATCGCCGGGTATCTGCACGGTGAGGGTGACAGCCAGGCCGGCGCCCACGGCGGTGCGGGCGGTGGCCAGGTGGTAGGGGATGACCCGGTTTACCTGGCGGTTGATTGCGGTGGTCATGTTCTGTTTCCTTTCAGGGGGAAGAGGGTGGCCCCCGTCCGGGGGCCACCCATCCTTCCGGTTGCTGGGAGCTTACTGAACGCCTCTGACCAGGGCGCCGTCCAAGACCACCAGGACGCTGAATCCGGCGGTCGCCGTTACCGGCGCCGTGTCGTAAATCAGGTCCAGGTAGAAATTCTGGCTGACCCCGATGATGATGGGCTTCTCCAGCGCCCAGATGCTGCGGGCGTCGGGGATGCCGTTCGAAGCCACGTCGGTGGTGATGCGGTTGGAAACCCCGGCTCCGCCGTTGAACAGGCAGGTGGGGGCGACCAGGGCTTCCTTCTCGCCGACCTTGAAGACGACGTAGGAGCGGTTGATGAGGTCGGTGACCTGGGCGGTGGTGGCGTTCAGCGGGATGACCCGCACCGCGTTGACTTTGAGCGACTGCGGCGCGGGCAGCTGCCCGGCCAGCGACATGTTGGTCAGGCGGCGGCTCTTGGCGCCACCGACCTGGACGGTGAAGTACCGGTAGGTGGTCGTGCCGGCGACCAGCGCGAGGGTGTCGTAGTAGACCTGCGAGGATTCGTCCAGCAGGCCGGGGACGCGACCGAAACGTGCCATGATGTTCTCCTGGTATGCGGGCCTTGCGGCCCTTTCCATCCCCCGGTCAAGCGCCGGGAGAACGTCAACTACGGGCGCCTAAGCCGCACGGCTTAGAAGCGCGAGGCGAACCGCTGATTGCCGCCCAGGGGCAGCACGTCGCCCTCGGGAATCACGCCGCCGATGGGCACGATGGCGCCCTCGGGAACCACACCACCCAGGCCGTGCATGGAGTTGGAGGCCGGCAGAGCCGAGGCCGAGCTGCCGAAGGCGAAGCTGGGCAGGAAGCTCTTGACCGCGCGGCCGGCGTAGGGGTTGGCCACGAAGCCGAACAGCTTGGGCTGTCCGTTGGTGGCGGCGGCTGCCGCGTCGGCGGCCAGCTCGTAGACCGCCACGACCATGTTGCCCTCGTAAACGTCGTTGGCCATCTTGCTGCCCAGGACGTAGCCGGCGGCCGTGCCGGTGAGCCAGCCGGAAACCAGGCGGGCCACGAAGTCCTCGGCGATGCTCTGGTTGGGGGTGCGCCCGATGAGCGAATAGCCGGTCGAACGGACCACGTCCGAGACGACCGCGCCGAGCCCCTTGACCGCGGCATCCTTGATGGTGTTGAGGTCGGGCACCAGCCCGAAGCTGCCCTTGCGCCCCATGATGGCGAAGGGGTTGTGCCGCCGGCTGCGGCTGAAGACGTGCCGGCGGACCCGGCGGTAGCCCTTGAAGCGCCGAACCGGATTGGCCGGGTTGTGGCGGCGGCTCTTCCGGCGGCTGCGCCTCCGGCGGGGAATGACGAACATCTTGCGCCGGCTCAGGCGAGCGCGGCGGCTCCGACGAGTCCGACGATGACCGCCCTTGACGAAGCGGCCACCGCGACCCCGGCGGGGCGTCCTCTTGCGACGTGCCATGCGATTCTCCTTGCGGGCCTTCGATGAGCTCCGATTCCCCCATGGCCCGACCGTGGATGAGGGATTGAGCAGCAGCGCCATCGGCATGTTCTTCGGCCTCCTATCAGCCTACGATGCCCCGACGGGTGAGCCTGATGCCCTTCCCCGCCAACGTCAGGAAACCATGCCCCGCCTCCCTGACTGGAGGTGGGTTGTCAAAGGGATGGAACCACACCGGGCCGGCGCGTTCGGAGACGCTCGGCGTGACGTATTCGATTTGCGTGGCCCGCTCTCCCGGGCCGAGCCGGCCGGTGTAGTTCGCATTGACGATGAAGATGCGGCTGCCAGTGGCGGCGCAGACCGTGCCGCCGTGAATCTTCCTGCCGCTCGACAGGATGAGCAGCTTCAGGGAGCCCAGCATCCAGAGCTTGGTCGGCCAGCCCGCCGGCACCTTGACCCGGCGGGTCCGGTCGGGGGCGGCGTGGTGAAACTTCTGGAAGCCCTGGGCCGGGGTGGGATTGCCGGCCCGGTCCAGGTCCACGAATTCCTTGTGCCACTTGGCCCCGGGGTTGCCCATTCTTTCCAGGTATTCCAGGTTGCCGGTTTCCGTCTCCGGGCGCCCCTTCAGGCGGAAGCTCACCTCGGGGTGACGCTGTCCGGGTATCCGGTAGCGGGTCCACTCGATGCCGGGATGACGCTTCAAGGGTCTCCAGACCAGGCCCCGCCCGGCGGTATCCTTCTCCAGCCCGTCGAAGCCGTGCCGCTTGAGGCGGGGGTTGGGCTCCCGGTCGAAGCGCATTCCGAAGCCCAGCGCGGTGGCCGCCGCGAACCAGTTGTCGCTCTCGTACACCTGGCGGAAGAGGAGCTCGCGGTTCTTGCGGCTGTAGGGCACATCGCGGGTGCCCAGCACCTCGTGGGCCTGCTCGTCCACCAGGGCCACTCCGCCCTTCTCGGGACCGATGAGCCCCATGGCGTTGTAGGCCCCGAAGGCGATGAGCCCCAGCCGCCCCTTCCGGGCATGAATCTCCACGAACATGAAGGGCGGCAGGTTCTTGCCGGTATCGTGGGTGCCGGTGGCAATCATGCTGTTGCTGATGGGTGGGTAGAGCGTGACCTGGCCGGGCTTCACTCGCCGGGGCTGCCGGATGGCGATGTTGCGGCGGCGCGAGCCACAGGGATTTATCCTGACCATCCGCCCGGGGTGCCGCTCTACGCGGGGGTTGCCCTGGCGGCTCTCGCCCTGGCGGTGCAGCAGCCGGGGGTTGGGCTTTTTGACAACCGGCTTGTCGGTGCTACCCGTAAAATGTTTTCGCATTCCCTCAACAAAAACATCCACGGCACCATGGCCGCTGTAGCGTAGAATCTGGACTGCCTTGTAGGCCGACTCGCGCAGCGGACTCTGAAAAATCAACCAGTCGTGAAACTCGTCTAGAGTCAACTCCGACAAGAGCCGGTCCTTGTCCTCGGTACGCATATAGTGTTTATCTTTGCCGGGAGCGGGGTTGCCCTGGCGGCCCATGAGCTCCATCGCCCGGCCCCGGCTGATGTCGAAGTCGGGGGCGCTCGAAACCTCGGGCAGGTGGTAGGCGATGCCCGGCGGGTGCTCCATGCGCTTAGGCAGCCGGTACATCTCGCGGGCCAGCTGGCCCCGCACCCAGGCCTTGTCCTTCAGGCGGTTCTCGCCCTGGCGGTGCAGCAGCCGGGGGTTGGGCTTCAGGCCGGTCAGCTCCCGGTATTTCCGCTCGGCATCGGTCTTGTCGCCGTGGAAGACCACCCGGCCGGCTGGTCCGCCGCGCAGGTCGATTATCAACCAGCCGCCCATGCCCTTGTAAACCTGGCTGGCCTTATAGAACTTGAAGAAGCGGGCCTCGTCGCCGGCCGGATTGGGGGCGCGCTTGGCCAGCGCCTGGATTTCCTTCTTGAGCCGCTTCAAGGTCGGCGTGGTCGCCCGGAGGTTGCTCAGGATGTAAAACAGCTGGACCCGCAGGCCCTCGTCGCCGTACTCGCGGAAGGCCTGCGCTGCGGCATCGACGTATTGCCGGGCATAGGCGTTGAGCGGCTCGCCCTTCAGTTCCTGCAAGGCGATGCTCACGTCGTTGTGCCAGTCGGACCTGGGTGCGGGCGCCTCGAAGGGGCGGCTGGCGATGCCCGGGTCGAGCGGCTGCTCGGGATTCAAAAGCATCAGCGGCACGGACTCACCGCGTCCTGATGCCGGCATCGGCATCGAAGCTGTCCGCCGTCTTCCAGGCCTCCCCGACTTCCCCGGCCAGCATCCGAATTTGCGGGTCGAAGAGGAGGGCCACCGCCGCCGAGCTGCGGGGCAGGTCGCCGCCCAGCATCTTCTGAACCACCTGCTCGGGCTCGTCGAAGGAGTTGTAGCTGACCTGCTTCATCCCATCGGCCAGGCTCCGGGCCTCGGCAGCCAGCGAGTTGAAGGCGGTGATGCGGGCGTTCAAGGTGGCCTTCCAGGCCTCGGCGCGGGCCGGCTGTTGGGCGCCCTTGGTGGAGAGCCACTGGTTCTGCAGCCCCAGGCGCCGCTGAAGGTCGCGCAACCGGGCCAGGGTATCCTTGAAGATGCCCCAGGGAATCTCGGCCTGCTTCTGCACGTCGGCGCTCTTGGTCAGCCAGGCATCGGTGACCGCCTGGTTGTAGGAGTTGAGCACGTCCATGGCCTCGTCGCCGAGGCCCTGGCGCCAGAGCTGCTCGTTGACGCGCATGTTCAAGGCGCCGCTCCGGGCGCTGCCCGACTGCTGGAAGTTGGGCGGCCGGACGTTCAAGGTCCGCGACCACTCGATTTCCAGCGGCAGCATCTCCACCGCCACCAGGTTGTTGACGGTGTTGGCCATCTGGTTCAAGCGCGAGAAGTGGGCCAGGCTGTGCGGTGCGTAGGCCAGCTCATCGTCCACCCGCTGGAGCTGGCCGGCGATGCTTTCGAGGCGGTCCTCCCAGCGGCGCCGGGTGGGCAGGTCGTTCTGGCGGACCAGCAGCACCTTCAAGCGGGTCATCGACCCGAGGGCTTGCTCCAGGGCCTGGCGCACGTCGTCCTGCAAGTCACCCAGGCCGGGCTCCAGCTTGTATTGCAGCATCCCGGCGGACACCTGGCGGTCGAGCTCCTCCACCGCGTCGGCGTAGGTGCCGGTGAGTAGCGCCTTCTGGTTCTCGGGAATCTGGTGCCACTGTTGAAGCAGGGTCAGGTACTGGCTGGTGAGGTGCGCCCGGAAGGACGGGTCCACCACGCCGCTCATCTTCTCGGCGATGTCCGAGAGCCAGGCCTGCACGTTGGCAACGGTGCTCATTGCTATCTCCTCAGTCCGAGGACTAGAATCGCCGCAGCGGCGACTCCTGCAATCAGTAGCATGTTACTGTCGAGCCCGGTCGGAGCGGTAACTCCGGCCGCCGCCACTGGCAGCCTGGTCATGCCCGGGGAAGTGGGCGCCGAGCCCGGCGCGAAGTCCACCGGGGCCGGGCTGCCGTTGAGTTGTTTCATCACGAAGCCGCTGGCGGTTTTGAGAATCGCCCCGGTGGGCAGGGCCGCCCAAATGGCCGTGCCGGTGGTCCCGGTGCCGGTCGCGGCGGCCACCTCGCCGGTGGCCACGGCTGTTTCCGTGGTCGTGGTGGTGCTGGCGGCGCCCACGGTGGCCACCTGTTCGCCGGTCGGCCCGAAGAGCGCGGAGCCCACCTGGGTGAGCCCGCCCTCCATCACCCACTGAACCCCGAAGCCCAGCGCGGCCCCGGCGCCCGCGCCGATGGCGGCGGGCACCGCCCATTCCTTGAACTTGCCCAGCGACGACCCGCTCTTGGTCATGGTGCCCACGCCGGCCCCCACCAGGGCGCCGGCCGCCGGCAGGCCCACGCCGGTGACCCCCAGGGCCACCCCGCCGACGATGAGCGCCCCGCCGACGACGTACTTGCCCGATTCCTGTATGGCCTGGCCGACATCCTTGGCCACACTGGCCGCCTGGCTGGCCGCCTTGGCGATGCTGGAGGCCACCGACCTGGCCACGTCGGCCGCCTTACTGGCCGCACTCTTGGCGGCCTTGACCACGCTGGAGAGGACGCCGCCGATGCTGCTGAAGATGCCGCCCAGGTGAACCTCCTCGCCCAGCTCCAGGCCCCGGAGGGCCTGCTCGACCAGCGAGTAGGTATGGGGCTCCAGGCCGGCGAGTTCCGTGAAGGGCACCGGCCGGCTGAAGCTGAAGGCGGCCCCGTTGCGGACCCGGCCGCTGTCGCCGCCCACCGCACGGTAGAGCGCCCCCAGGGTCCGCAGGCCCACCGGGAGCCAGCCGCGCTCGCCGTCGAAGTCCACCAGCAGCCAGGCCCCGGCGCCCTGGCCGGTGGGCACCAGGTTGACATCCCGGCCGACCCACTCGCGCCGCAGGTCGCCCAGGGGCGAGGGTCGCGGCCGGATGACGGCGGGAGGCAACTGGAGGCCGGGGCGTTCGCGGCGGTACACGACTATTTCTTCTTCCTCATGATGAAGAAGAGCGCCACCGCGCCGATGGCCACCGCCACGATGGTCCCGGTGGCGAGGGGATTCTTGGCGGCGGTTGAAACCACCGACTTGGCCGCTGCGGTGGCCTGCTGCAAGAGCGTCTGCTGCTTGACCAGGTTGGTCTGTGCGGCGATGGCTTCCTGTTGGGCCTCGGCGGCGGCAGCGGCAGCATCGGCCTGCTGCTGGGCCTGGGCATACTGCACCGCGGTGGAGACACCGGTGTTCAGCAGCCCGCTCCAGTCCACACCCCAGTCATCCTCCCCCAGTCGGGGCACTCCGGGTCCGTACAGTCGGTACATCGGCGGATTCCTCCTACCTTACCGGGTAAACCCGGCGATAGCCGAAAAAGCCGGTCGGCTCTCCGGTGGGGTCCACTTGGACCCCGGCGGTGGTGTCGAAGACGTTGACGTGGTGCGGCGTGTTTCCGCGTCCCAAGACCTGGAAACCGACCTGGTGGCCGACCGCCAGCAGCATGGCCGCCGCCAGGGTCGAGGCATCGTCGCAGTCGCCCATGATGACCCCGGTGGTCTTGAGCTCGCTGAGCATCCGGGGCACGGTCTTCAGGGTTTCGACGTTCAAGCCGTCGCGGGTGTAGCGCAGGTGCCGGCGTATCCAGAGCTCCACCGCGGCGGCCTCGGCATCCCAGCGGCGGGCCGGGGAGCCGCGCACGGCCTCCTCGGCGGCGGCGCGGAGCTCCGGCAGCGCGGCGCCCTCCAAAGCGTTACGGGTCATGAAGGAGATGGTCTGCATGACGCCGTCATTCCCGCCGGCCATCGGCAGGACCACGGCGCCCTCGGCTTCCTCGATGTAGCCCATCGACTCCACTCAGGGCCTTCGGCCCAAAGAAAACCCCCGCCACAGTGTCCTGGGGCGGGGGCGGGGGAGGAGAGAGCGGGCGCGGGAGCTTCCGTCTTCTCCTTCTCAAGGCCGGGCGGGCACAGGAGAAAGAAAGTAGCGGGCGCGTCACCGCGTCAACTACTTCTCCGTCCCCTGTGCCCCGCCCGTACAACTACATTCTAGGGCCTCAAAGCCCGGGTCGTCAACTTCTTTCCCGCCGCGCGCCAGCCGTGCAGGGCCAGCAGTCCGCGCCGGGATGGTAGATGGAGAGCCGGCAGCCGCACCGGCGGCAGCGCCGGCCCTCCTTGAACGTCTCCGGGGGCCGCTCCCGCTCGTCGGCGCTGTAGAGCACCACCGTGGCGACATGGCGGTAGCGGACCCGGCGGTCAACCGGCCGCTTGACCTTGAGCCTGGGCATTGGACACCGGGATGACCGGAACCGGAACCGGAACCACCGTCACCGCGGGCGTCTTTTCCGGCTCGTCCGGGTAGCGGGCCGCGAGCTCCTCCAGCACCGCTCGGGCATAGGCCTGGAGCTCCTCGGGGCAGTCGATGTTGTTGGCCGCCTTGAAACCCATGGCCAGGAAAGCAATCACCTGGGCCTGGTCGGTATCCATCAGGTCATTGAAGTTCTCGTCGCTGCCCAGCTCCTCGATGGCGTCGGCACAGACGCCCACCGCCTCCTTATTCTGCCAGCCGGCAATGCAGCGTTTGGCGATGACTGTAGGGTAGTCGTCGGGATTGGCGGGGACCGGCGACGGGCCAACCGTGACAATCGCCGGTGGCCGCACCGGAACGGGCGCCGGGGCGGAAGCCGGAGCCGGCGGCAGCTGAATGGGCGGGGCCATCCGGGGACTCGGCTGGGCCAGGCCGGGCACCTTGGCCAGGCCTTCCAAGATGCGCGGCAGGTTCTCGATGAGCGTGGTGGACATCGACTTCTCGCCACTGGTTTCCCCGCGCACGGCCTCCATCATCAGCTGCATCATGCCGTCCTTCTGCTCGCGGGCCTCGGAGGCCTTCTTCTCGGTCATGGTCAGCATGGCCAGCAGGAACTGCTGCTGGTTGGCGGCCTGCTGCTGCATGGCCTGCATCTGGCTCTGGTTGGCGGCCAGCACCACGGTCATCAGGCTGGTCATGGCGTTGGAGTCCTTGCTGGCCGAGTCCTTCTTGTCGCGGACCATCTCCTTGAGGAAGGACAGCAGCTCGCTTTGGGCGCCCTCGGCCTTCTGCAGGCGGGCCTCCAGCTGGGGGTCCACTCCGGGGGACTCCTCCTCGCTCTTGGCCGCCGTCTCCAGGCGGATGTAACCGGCCATCGGCAGCGCCTGGTAATCGGCCGGCAGGTCGGCCCGGGATGCGTGGCGGCCCTCGAAGCCCAGCCGCCAGTAATAGACACCCCCGCCAAATTCGCGGTCGATGCCCTCTTCCAGGGTATAGCTGGTCGGCAGCGGCACCCGGCCCTTCCAGGCCCGCTTGCGCTGGTTCTGTGGGCTCTGCGGGTCGCAGCGCCAGACGGCCACGTCGAACCGCTCACGGTCGGGCAGGTTGCCGAAGAACTGCGAGAGGTTCTCCATGGTTTCGTGGCTGGTGACCAGCACGTCCTCGCGCACCGGGGATTCGAACCGGGTGCGCTGGCTGCTGGCCGTCTCGGGGGCCACCGAAGGCATCAGCGGCGGCATGGCCGGCGGCGGGAAGGGCAGCGGCTGGTCCTCGATGCCGCCATTGCCATTGCCATCGTCGAACGTGGGGGGCATGGTCAGCAGCTCCACCTCGGGGGCCTCCGGCTCGGGCTCCGGCGCCCTCAAATTGAGCTTCCTGACTGCCTCGGTCAGCTTCTGGCGGGTCTTCCTTTTGGTCATTTTTGGCTCCTTCGTTCTCTCTTCAACCATTGTCGGTTCCTTCTTCAAGGGCCGGTCAGGCCCGTTTTAGGCCGCCCCAAAGAGCCACCGCACCCAGCGGGGCACCCGTTCGAGACGAATTTCCACCTCCCGCACCTTCTGAAGCAGCTCTTCGCGGGTCTTGTTCTGGTTCCAGAACGAATCGTTCATCTGTTTCATCGGTTCCTTCTTCAAGGGCCGGTCAGGCCCGTTTTAGGCCGCCCCAAAGAGCCACCGCACCCAGCGGGGCACCCGTTCGAGGCGAATTTCCACCTCCCGCACCTTCTGAAGCAGCTCTTCGCGGGTCTTGTTCTGGTTCCAGAACGACTCGTCCATCTGTTTCAGCTGGCCCTGCAGCTGCTTGTCCCGCTCCCGGTGAGCCTGAACCAGCTGGTGGTCCTGGCCTACCACCGTTCGCAACACCGTGAGCTCGGCCCGCATTCGGCCATTGGCCCGGCGCAGTCCGCGAACCTTCAACCCCATCCTCACCATTGCTTGACCTCCAACGGTTCCGTGGTTCCATCGGCGAGCACTCGCCGCTTATCGTAGTTGCCGGACAGCACCTTGTGAACCTCCATCCAGCGGTTGGCCTTTTGCACTCCCTTGATGGCCGTGCGGAACTTGACCGGCCGGCGGGACTCCAGCCGATGGTCCTGGCCGCACGTCTCGACCGCTTCCAGGGCCAGGTCGCGGGGCACCCCCTTGGCGTGGGCCTCCCAGGTTTCGGTGGCCGGCTCATGGCCGGCGTAGAGCTTGTTGCCCCGGATGATGACCTGGTCGTAGGTCTTCTCCAGGGCCAGCGCGCCGATGGCCTTGGTCTTGGGATACGCCACCGTGGCGATGACCGAGTCGGTGTCGCAATAGTAGGTGTGCTCCTGGCCCTCCTGGGTCATCGGATGGGTGATGTGGCCATAGAGCAGATTGCGGCAGCCGGCGGTGATGCAGGCCGACCAGATGGTGTTGGCGTGGACCGGGAAGTCCGACGGTTTGGTCACCCGCACCAGGCCCAGCTCGGGGAATCCCTCGGTGTTCTCGGGATTGAAGTCCACCCCGGGCACCAGCCAGCCCTCCTCGACCGCCATCACGAAATTCTCGCGGAGGTAATACTCCACGTTCTCGTTGCGCTGTCCGAATTTGCCGTAGAGGGAGTTGCCCAGCAGCTTGGCCATCTTGGACACCGGCCCGGGGGTGGCCGGGTTCTCGCGGATTTTTCGGAGCTCCAGCATCATGTCCCGCAGGTAGGGCTCGCTCTTCTGCGAGCTGTAGGCGTCCAGCACGTCCATCACCTTGACCCCGGCATTGATGGCCTGGCGGAGCTCATTGAAGGTCCACCAGCCTTCCAGGTTGCCGGTGGGGAAGATGAGCTTCTCGCCCTTGACCGGCAGCGGCCCGGCCCACAGGTAGTTGGGCACCTTCAGGCGGACATGGGCCATCCCCTCGCGGGTCAGGTCCATGGTGGTGGCCTGGCCGAAGGTGCCGATGTTGGGCAGGTTGCCCGAAATCATCACCGAGACGTAAGCTCCGTTCACGTCGTTCTTGTAGTAGGGGCCATCGTTGAAGTCGCCGATGCGGAAGCACTCCACCCGGCCGCCATAGTAGCCGTTGTGCAGCCGGGCCTGAAGCGGCGCCCCCAGGCAGGGAATGCTCTCATGGAGGTACTTGCGCCGGAAACAGTCCAGCGCGGTGGAGGCCGCCGTGAGCTTGAGCTCGGCCCCCAGGGCGTTGACCCCCTCCTGTATCAGCCCGGTCAGCTTCCAGACAATCTCCGCGTCCCGGGCGCAGTATTCGCGCTCCTTCCTCCCGGCGGTGCGGAAGCCGGGCTTGTGAACCATGTCCAGCTTCTCCAGCCCCACCAGCGGAGCCAGCTTCCTCAAGGGCTCCATCATGAAGCAACTGGTGTCGAAGAAGCGCACAAAGCAGTCCGACTTGGTCCCGGCCTTGACCCGCAGCATGGCCGAACACATCTTCGACCCCGAGAAACACGGCTGCATGGCCACCACCTGGCGCGGGCCGAACACGTTCAAAAGGTCGTATTCGAGGTTGTGGGCCGCGATGTAGCAGCCGCCCAGCTCCTCCTCGACCAGGGCCGCCGCCAGGCGCTTGCGGTCGGTGAACATCCGGGGGCTGGTTCCATCGTGCAGACAACCCAGGTAGAATCCGGTACGCCGGCCAAAGCCCAACTGGTCATCCTCGGTGTCGAAGGCCAGGAACTTCTTCCTGACCGGTTCACGATGCAGCGGCTTCAGCCGGTCATTCTTCCAGGTCATCGTAATCCTCGCCCTCGTCCTCTTCCTCCTCTTCCTCCGCTTCCTCCTCATCCTCCGGGCCGATGGGCTTGCCGTAAATAACCGGTATCGGAGCGCCCGGCTCGCGCACCCCGATTTCAAGGCCCACCGAGAGCACCAGCGTGGCGCCGCCGTAGCCGTACTTGCGCCCGGCCTGGGACAGCGCGGTGGCCAGCATCTCGGACAGGAACAGCTGGCCCCGCTGCGGGTCGGTCATGGCCGAGAGGGGCCATTGGGTTGCAGTCCAGACCTCATGAGTCTTGCCTTCGGAGTCCATCACCTTCATAATTACCCCAACCGCCCCGCCGCGCTCGCGGAACCAGTCGGGCACCTGGGCGGCGATGCGCTCCCACTTCAGGGGCTGTATCTTGTTGAAGGCCTTCCAGAGCTCCTTGCCGCTAGTGGCCGTGCCGGCCCGGCCCCAAAAAAGGGTGGGCGTCCCGATGCGCTGACCAATGGGCACCCCGTTGCGCGAGGTGTAGACCGTGCGCCGCCAGAAGGTCATGTCGCCGTGGGATGGCACCAGGCCCAGAAGTTGCCAGCCCTTGCCGGGCGAAAGCTTGACCTTCTTCACGTCCCTGACCCGCCGCTCGCCGCCGGCTAGACGCAGCCGGGCCTTGACCTCGCGGGCCAGGCCCTTGCGGGCGGGCAGCACCGCCACCACCTGGCCGTCGCCCGCCCCGGTGCGGACCTGAATCACCTGGCGGCCCTTGACCTTTCGGGGCCGACCAAAGCGCAGCTGCCCGGGGTCTTCCTTGAGCAGCCGCTTCCAGACCTTGGTATCGACAACGTCCGAGGCCACCTTGCGCCGCCGGACGACCTTGCGGCGGCTCCTGGGCTGCTTATGGGAAGAACGCCGAGACTTTGGTGCCCGCGGCACCCTTGATGCAGTACGTCCTCCCCGCCGGTACTTTTTTCTTCTTCGTTTCGGCACGGTTCACCGTTGCCTCCGCTGAGCGGCCGACCCGTCCGGGCCTTGCCGCGTCCAGGGTCAAAGTTTTTCCGGCCGCCAGAGCAATCCGCCCCAGGCGCACGGACCATGAAGCCCACGACTCAACCCCCAGGCGCCGGCTGAGCCGTTCCAGCCGGGCCGCCACCGCCGGGCGTATCGCCATGCGGTAGAGCCCCTGGGTCATCTTCGCCCGGTACTTCGACACCATCATCGTCCTCCCCGTACATCTCAGACAGCATCCTGAGCTGCGACACCAGGCCGCAGCAGCGCCACTCCACGTCCCACAACATGCAATCCTTGTTCAGGGCGCAGGGCATGGGCACCAGCTGCAAGTTGACCGCGTTCTGGACCCCGCCCCCGGGCACCTCGATGCGGTTGCCGCCCACCGGCAGCATCACCGACAGCATCGGGCAGAACGGCGGCTTGGGGCCGTTGCCGGGGGCCTGGATGGTCGATGGCTGAACCGCCGCCTGTTGAGCGCGGGCGGCCCAGTCCCGACCGGCCCGACGAATCTGTGCGTTACGCCCCACCTGGCTCCTCCTTCCTTCTCGGGATGTTGTTGCGGAGGGCGTAGCCCTCCATCTGGTCGGCCAGGAAGCGGAAGGTGTCGATGAGCGGCCAGGGATTCTTGAGTAGCTCCTGCCCGCCCTCGCCCACCGCGCCCTTGACCTTATTCCAGGCCTCGCCGACCACCAGCGCGACCATCTTATCCTGCAAGCCCATCAGCTTCTCCCAAAAAGAAACCCCCGGGAGGATGTTCTCCCGGGGGCCTTCCGGCTCCCCTTGCGCGTCCCTCCGGGTCGCGCTATGTCGAGACGACTACTTGCCGCCGGTAAACTCGATGGCCTCCACGTCCACCAGCTTGAGCTTGGCCAGGTACTTGGCCTCGGCCGGGGTGACCTTGGAGCCCAGCTTCAGCTCGTACTTGGTGCCGATTTCGCCCTCGGCGCCCCGGCGGGTGATGACCACCACCACCTTGCCAACCAGGCTGTCCTTGGCCGGGAAGGGCTCGCCCTCCTCGTTGATGCCGACCTTGATGAGCCTGGCCAGCGCCGCCGCCGTGGTGATGTTGACGGCCAGCACCGAGCAGCCCTCGCCCCTGGCGATGTCGTCGGCGGTCGCGGCGTTCACAAAGACCCGCTTGCGGGTCTGGCCCTTCTTGTCGGTGGCGGTCTTCACGGCCGCCTCGCCCAGGATGACCACCTTGGCCACCTCACCATCGGCCTTCAACGACACGAACTTCCCCGCACCCGCTTTGCAGTCTCCCCAACCCATGCTAACCTCTCCTTCCTTTGACGTAGGTGCCACCGGTCATCAGACAGGTGAAGCGCCTGCGTTCCCGTTTCCGGGGCCGGGCTCCCCCAAGAGAGCCCGCCCGCTCTTCCACGGAGCCAAGAGCGCCGTCTCGAACTGCTCGCGCACCGTCAGAGCCACCGCCCAGTCCAGGCCGGTGAAGCCCCGACACTTGCCCGGATGCCATTGGTTGTCCTTGCCCAGGTAGTAGTGCCTCTTTTCCAGAACAGGCGCTCCAACCCCGTAGCTGACCACCCGCAGGACATCCCGGCTGTGCGCGTCGTCGAACAGCGTCCGCTCCCAGATGACATGCTCCTCGCTGGTCCCTATCGCAATGCCGCACACTCCTCCCGGAAACTTGGGGCTCCGAACTGAAGAGCACCAGCCGCCCCGAACAGGCAAGGCACAGAGGTTTCAACCCCTCCAGCTCGACGACGAAGCAGGACAGACATACCGCCCGACCGCACTCCCCGCAGGTGGCGCGTCGGCTCGTCCGCTGGTCGCCGCAGCATGTGCACGGCTTGTTCTTGCTCATCGGCCCGCCCAACTCCTTATTTGTCGGTCAGCAACCACGACCAGACGGTGGCCGTGGGATGGTTCTGCTTGAAAGCCATGTATTGAACTGGACAACCAAGACACGATATCAACAGCACTACCACCACAGCAATCAAGCCCACGCTGCTTTCGCCTTCTTCCTTCATGGTTCCCGCCCGGCTCCCCCTCGATGTTCCCGGGGCGGATGGTAGCCGCCCCGGGGATGGCTGTCAACACAATTCTGGCACTATTTCACCAGGCGCTCCAGCTGCTCCTTGGCCATGGGCAGAAGCCGCTGAAGCATGAGGAGGTGCTTATCCCGGCACCGAGCCCGACCAGCCTCCCACAGCCAGACGGTCTGCTTGGTCACCCCCAGCATCCGGCCCAGCTCGGCCTGGGAGACGCCCAGGTGCGCCCGTAGCCGGCGCACCCAGGCCTGGAACTTGCTAGACCTCACGCTTCACCACCAGCCGGTCGGAAGCCAGCACCTCGACCGCGCCGGAGTTCACCAGCACGGGCATCAGCTTGACCAGGCTCTTCAGCTTGTCGGTATCCACCGACTCCTTGACAATCATGTTCCAATGGCCCAGCCGGCGGAGCTCCTTCTCGTCCAGCTTGTAACGGGTCGAAACCTGGTGCTGCAATCCCTCGGCCTCCCGACCGGCGGGAATCAGGGCCAGCAGGTCCAGGGCCAGCTGGCCCAGCTCGTCGTCCAGGCGCAACGATTCGGCGTGGAGCGCCTTATACCGCTCAGCCCGGCTGACCAGGCTCCGGCTGACCTTGTCCATCGCTTCCATGTCTTTACTCCTTCTCGCAGAGGAACGACTCGATGCGCTCGGCCCCCGGCAGCCGCTCGCGCGAGCGGACCTTCATGCCGGCAGCCGCAAACATGGCCGGGTAGTCCGCCGGCCAGAGGTAGCCCAACGCCGCGGTCGGGCAGACTTGGTACTGGTCGGGCACCTGGTAATACTCGCAGCCCCAGAACCAGCGACCCGTCACCCGGACGGCCTCGCGCACCGCCTCCTCCACGTTGTCGGGACCGAGGTGCGACAAGACCCCCGAGGTGAAGACCAGGTCGAAGACCCCCTGGCCAAAGGGCAGCTCCCGGGCAGAGGCCACCCGGGCGTCAAAAAGGCCCCGCTCGCGGGCCTTAGCCACCGCCGCCGGGCAGATGTCGATGCCGGTCAGGTTGGAGAAACCCATCGACTCCAAGAGGACCAACTGGTTGCCGGCATTGCAGCCCACCTCCAGAATAGCAGACGTGAGCGGCAAAGAGCCCAGCGCTTCGATGCACAGATGGCTGCGGCTCACCCCCGTCCGCTTGAGCCAATGGTCATTGAGCTGCTCGGGGGTCAGCGTGAACTGGTCGGCAAACCCGACCCCCGCCCAGGTGCTCCAGTTGTCCTCGGTCGGAATCGGCTTCACCGGCCGCCCCCCTTCCGAATCATCTCCTCCTGGTCGGCCAGCAGCTTGGCCAGCAGTATCACGTCACACCCGTTCATGGTGCAGCTGCCCGACACCAGCCGGACCCTGGAGCCATCCCGGTGGGGCAGGAAGGTGTTGGGGTCGTCGGAGAAGGCCATCGCCACCAGCAGCTGGGCGCAGCGGTATTTCTTGGCCAGGGCAAGCAGCTCCTCCAGATGCCGGACCACCTCCTCCTTCTGCCGGTCCATCAGCGCCACCGCCGCCGCGTCGGTGTCGGCCACCGTCAAGGAGAAGCGGCTGTGACCCTTGCCGTACTGGGGATGGTCCTCGCTCATCCGCTGTTTTCCTTTCATCACAGACACCAAACCCGGGACTGGCGCTCGCCCGGCTTCGAAAGGCCCAGCTCTTCCAACTGGGTGCAGACAAAGGGAGAGCCCTGCTTGACCAGGTATTTCAACACCTGGGCCTGGGTCTTGGGCTGCTTGAAAACGAGGTGGGGCACCGTGGCCCGCAGGAGATGATTCCCCAGGCCCCGGGCCACCTCATCCCGCTGAACAACCTTCGGGCGCTTCACGGCTGCACCGCCTGGGCCTTGAGCTCGCCCTCGGGGCTGCCGGGGGTCAGCACCAGCTGATGCTTGGCACAGCGCAACAGCTCGCCATTCGGCCTCAGGTGACAACCGCAGCCTCCCTTGTTCTTGCGCTGGCGGTGGGCGCCGTAGGCATACTTCTCCAGGGCGACACTGTCCTGGTGAGTGGTCTTGACGTCCACCTCCCCGGACAT
>Ga0315288_10001725_pt1 | contig 28360 bp, 26 predicted proteins | sample YL17G11_20_MG_FD_203454 | JGI IMG/M metagenome (GOLD analysis project Ga0315288, IMG submission 203454) | Sediment microbial communities from Yellowstone Lake, YNP, Wyoming, USA - YL17G11_20 | ecosystem: Environmental > Aquatic > Freshwater > Lake > Sediment | place: USA: Wyoming | collected... | reverse complement strand
ACACTGGTAACGATTCCAGTTCCGCCAGCGTAACAGTGCAGACATCTGGCGGCGACTCGACACCCACGCCTACACCTACTCCTTCAGCTGCTCCGGTTTCTTCCGGCGGCGGCGGAGGCGGCGGCAGTACTCTATATATCACCGACGCCTATCAGCAATATCTGAACCAAGTCGCTCAACAAGGAGGGCAGGTGACTCCGACTCCCACGCCCAGCGTCCAAGTTATTGCGGAGGCTTCACCGCAAGGCGAAGTAAAGGGAGCTTCAACTTTTCTGCCGGCCACTGGTTTTGATTGGCAGGAAGCTTTAACTTTGATAAGCTTGTTAATGATTTCCACGATCGCCCTGTTTGGTCTCAAGCGCAAACTGGTTTAACCTCAAAAAAAGATAAAGAAGTATTATGGGAGGACATAGAAAACTACAGCAATATTTGCTAAAAGCTCTGGTAGCAATACTAGGGCTTTTAGTTGTTGGCGTGGCTCTTTATATTTTTATTTTTCCTTTTTATCCTGAAATAAAATATAAATTTTGGGTCAAGCCGGCGGTCTCTCAAATTGCTTCGCAAACAACGAGTGGGGCGGCTGTCTCGATGTTGCCCTCGGCCGAAAATTTAGATTTGGGTAATCGCTTGATCATTCCCAAGATAGGCGTCGATATACCGATTGTCGATTCACAAAACAGTACCTGGGCGCTGGCGCGCGGCGCCTGGCGGCTGCCCCAAACCTCAACGCCGGACCAGGGCAGCAACACTGCCATTGCCGGGCACCGTTTCAAATATCTGCCGCCAAACAATCTAACCTTTTATCTTTTGGATAAACTCCAAGCGGGTGATGGTCTGGTCATCGTTTGGTCGGGTAAGGAATATGATTATCAGGTGGTTGAAAGTAAAATTGTGCCGCCAAGTGAGGTGAGCGTTTTGGCGCCGACCGAAAAACCGACGCTAACGTTAATCACCTGCGACCCGATCTGGACGCAGACAAATAGACTGATAGTCACAGCAGAATTGGTTAGTAAGTAAAATATTTTAGACTAGCTTTTTATGATATAATAGTTGAGAAGATGGTTGCTTAAATCCAAAGTTCAAATTTCAAATGTCAATTCAAATCAAAAATCCAAAGGTCAAAAAATATGATTTGTCAGAAAGAACAGCTAAATTTGGAGAAGAAATTATTAAGTTTGCTTCTAGCTTACCAGAGACGCCAGTAACTCGCCCGCTTATCAGTCAAGTTATTGCTTCTGGGACCAGTATCGGCGCCAATTACATGGAAGCTGACGGTGCAGAGTCCGGAAAAGATTTTTATCATAAAATAGGCATATGTAAAAAAGAATCAAAAGAAACAATGCATTGGTTAAGAATGATTGCGACGGCTAATCCGGCAAAGAAAGACAAATGTCGGCAGTTATGGCAAGAAACTCATGAATTTACTTTGATATTTTCCTCTATTGTAAAAAAGAAAAAATAAATAATTTAGATTTTGGATTTTGAAATTGATTTGAAATACTTTGAACTTTGAAATTTGATTACTTTGTAGCATGTTCAAAAAATATTTTATTCCCCATCAGGGCAATCAGCATCAGCCGCATCTTTTAAGAGGGCGGGCGGTTTTGGTGAGTTTGGCGGTGCTGCTTTTGGTTGAGGCGGCTTTCTTGGCACAGATTTTGCTGGTTTGGCCATTGAGCAATGTTTTTTCATCAATTTTGCCGGGCGTGCTGGTTGAGCTGACCAACCAAAGCCGTCTGCAAAATAATATCGCTCCTCTTAAATACAATTTGCTTCTCGAGCAGGCGGCGCAGCTTAAAGCGCAAGATATGGCGGCTAAAGGTTATTTTGACCACGTGAGCCCAGAGGGAGCAACACCTTGGTCTTGGCTGCAAAAAGTCGGTTATCGCTTTAGCGGTGCGGGCGAAAATTTGGCAATCAATTTTGTTGATTCCTCTGACATTGAGCGCGCCTGGTTGAATTCTCCGGGACATCGTGCTAATATTTTAGAAAGCCGTTTTTCTGAAATTGGCATTGCGACGGCCAAAGGAATGTATCAGGGCAAAGAAACAACTTTTGTGGTTCAGTTTTTCGGGCGGCCGGCTGGCAGCGTGCAATCAACATTGACAATCAAACCTTCTATTTCGGCCAAACCATCAGTCTTGGCAACTCCTTTAGTCGCGACTAGTAATAATTCCGGCCCAACAACAGTCAGTTCTTCGGTGGCGGGCGCAACACAAGTAGATGATTCGGCTCTTGCCTCGCTTGGCGCATCGCCCTGGCGGCAATGGCTCACCATGCCAAATGCGATTACCAATATAATTTATTTGGCAGTAGCTGCCGTGTTTGCCGCGGCGCTGGCACTCAAAATTTTTGTCAAAATCAAAATACAGTATCCAAAACTAATTTTTAATGGTATAATGGTATTGTTCGTAATTATCTCGCTTTTATATCTTAACTATCTGATTGTCGGGCAGGGTTTGCAGAGTCAGATTTATATCTTTAATTAAATTTTTATCTTCAATTAAATAGTCTAAAAAAAAGTAGGTTTTTAGAGGGATTGGAACCGGGGAGGGGTGCCTCGGTTTTTTAATTTCCCCCACACCTAATCTGGATTGAGCCAAAGGCTCAAAAATGAGAGCGAGGTTAGAGAGAAACTGTATGTCCTCAAATTGCTTCTTAATAATTAATATGGTTAGTAATTTATCCAGATTAGGTGTGGGGGTTTACACCCCAAAATCATCAAATTTATGCATGATGTCCAAATCAAAGAAGAATTAAAGAAAAAGACCGGAATTTCAATTATTAATGTAGTGGATTTATTAATTAAGCATGCTCATAAGCTTCGGGCCTCCGATATCCATATTGATCCGTCGCCAGACAGTGTCAGAATCCGCTTAAGAATCGACGGAGTACTGCAGGATATTTTTTCTTTGCCAAAAGATATCCATTCCGAAATCATCTCGCGCATTAAAATCTTAACGGGACTTCGCACCGATGAACATCAAGCAGCGCAAGACGGCCGCTTTCGTTCCTTGGGAGACAAGGATGGAATAATCGATATTCGGGTTTCAATCGTGCCCACCTACTACGGCGAAAACGCCGTGCTGCGTCTGCTAACCGACCAATCCGAAACCTTTACGCTGGATAACCTCGGGTTTTCTAAAGAAAATTTAAAAAAGATTTTGGACGCCCTGCGCAAACCCTACGGTATGATCTTAGCGACAGGCCCCACCGGCTCTGGCAAAACGACGACGCTTTACACCATGATCAAGCGGCTCAATACCAAAGAAGTTTCCATTATCACAATTGAGGATCCCATTGAATACGCGATTGAAGGAATAGAGCAGGTGCAGATCAATCCGCGAACCGGTTTGAATTTTGCCAACGGCTTGCGGTCATTTCTGAGGCAGGACCCGAACATTATTATGGTGGGCGAAATCCGCGATATTGAAACCGCGGCGCTGGCCGTCAACACTGCGCTAACCGGCCACTTGCTGCTTTCAACTTTGCATACCAATGACGCCGCCACAACCCTGCCCCGGCTGCTCGATATGAAAGTGGAGTCCTATCTAGTTGCTTCAACCGTTAATATCGCCATCGGCCAGAGATTGGTGCGGCGGATTTGTCCTGATTGTAAAGAAATGTATCAGCCCTCGCAGGAAGTAAAAAATAGGATAAAAGCCATACTGAACAATGGTTCCAAATCTGTTTCAGCCATTCTTTCTTTAGAAAGCTATGATCTTTGGCGCGGCAAGGGTTGTCAGTCTTGCAACAACACTGGTTATCAGGGCAGGCTTGGGATCCATGAAGTACTGGCGCTTGATAACGATGTTCGCGAAGCAATTTTAAGTCGAGCTTCGGCCAGTGATATCAAAAAAATAGCAATTAAAAATGGTATGGTCGGCATGGTTGAGGATGGGTTCCTCAAAGCCAAGGCCGGCCTAACCACCATTGATGAAATCATTCGCGTTTTTTACGAATAAATTTTGGCGCAAAAATAAAAGAGCCAAGCCGGCCAAAAAAGACGGGTTCCTAAACGTGACGGCCAAAGTCCAAAACGGCAAAGCGTTTGGCTGGAGCGAAAGAATTTTCGTTCGTCTTTCGACAAAAGACCAGACGATGTTTGCCAAGCGCCTTTCTTTTTTAATTCACGCGGGCGTGCCGATCATTGAGGGTTTGCGGCTCCTGCGTGGTTTTCGTTCCAAACAAAAAGCGAAAATTTTTGACAGAATTATTGCCGACGTGGAAAATGGTCAATTTTTATCTGCAAGTCTTGAAAAATTCCGTCATATTTTTGGCGATTTTGCGATAAACATCATTCGCGTGGGCGAATCGGTCGGGTTGCTGGACCAAAACCTGAACTATTTGGCCGATGAATTAAAAAAGAAACAAGAGCTGCGCCGAAAAATTATAAGCTCGCTGATCTATCCCTGTTTTATTGTGGTGGCAACTTTTGGCATCGTGATCTTGCTGCTAACTTTCGTCTTTCCCAAGGTTTTGCCCGTTTTTTCAAGCTTAAAAATAAAACTACCCTGGCCGACCCAAATCGTGATAGCGGTGAGTGCCTTTGTCATGCATTATGGCCTTTATACTTTGGTCGCTTTGGTGGCTGCTGCAATTTTGATCTGGTTATTGGCTAAAAAAACAGAGACCACAAAGCTTGCAATTTCGCATCTGATCTTGCGCCTGCCGCTGATCGGCCAATTGGTCCAAAATTATCAGTTGGCTAATTTTTTCCGCACGTTCGGGCTACTGCTCAAAAGCGGCATCACGGTTTCCTCCGCCTTGACGATCGTCGCCGACTCCATCCCCAATTTGGTTTACAAATATGCGCTGCAAAATTTGTCTGGCAGCGTTTCGCGCGGCAGAAAAATTTCCACTGAGCTTGAAGAAAATCAGCGTCTGTTTCCGGAAATTGCCGTGCAGATGGTGGCAACCGGCGAGCATTCCGGAAACCTGAGCGAAACCCTGCTTTATCTGGCGCAGATGTATGAGAACGAAGTTGATGAGATGACTAAAAATTTGTCCGGTGCGATTGAGCCGGCCCTCATGGTTTTTATGGGAGTTTTGGTGGGTTTTATCGCCATCTCCATCATTATGCCGATCTATATGATTACCCAAAATCTGCATCTTTAATCACAGCACCACTTTTGAAGTAAAAGTGGTGCTGGATAAATTTATGTATTGCGTATATTTATTAAAAAGTTTGTTCAAAGAAGAGACATATATCGGTTCAACTAATAACCTTAAAGGTAGGTTTGTTGAGCACAATTTAGGAAAAGTAACATCAACTAAACGCTATAGGCCTTGGCGATTGTTATATTACGAAGCATTTCTTGATGAAAGATTAGCGCGCAAAAGAGAGCAAAGGCTGAAAAACAACGGTAATGCTTTAAGGGAACTAAAAAAACGCGTTGGATCAATTAAAGATAGTAAAATAGATTTGTCCAACCACCGCTTTTCAAAACAGAAACGTGATGAGGGATTTATCCAGCACCACTTTTCAAAGCAGAAAAGTGGTGCTGGATTTACTCTTATTGAAATAATCGTTGTCATGGGGCTTCTAACCGCCATTGCGGGCTTGGCGTCGTTTGCCAGTTTTGATACTTGGCACGGCTATACTTTCCGCGGCGAACGCAATTTACTCATTTCGATCTTGCAGGAAGCCCGGAGCCAGAGCGTCAACAATATTTGTTTGGGTACTGGCTGCGACGACGGCCGGCCGCACGGCGTGCATATTGAAAACGATAAATACATTATTTTTCAGGGTAGTGCATACGATCCGGCCGATCCTTTAAACCAAAACATTGATGCCAGTAATTCCATCAATCACGCCGGCTTAACGGATGTAGTTTTCAGTCAATTGAGCGGCAGCGCCTCTCCATCCGGCGATATAATTTTGAGCGACAGCCAGCGCAGCGCAACAATTTCTATAAACAGCGAGGGGAGGATTAATTACTAATTCAAAATGAAAAAATCCCCGGCCTCGCCCCGGCTCAGCCGAGGGCGGGCAAAAATCAAAATTACGATAAAATCAGAATCCGCCTTCAGCACACTTGAGATCCTGATGGCCATGGCGATCTTGGTAATGGTATTATCAGCCGTGGTTTTGGTCGCATCCGGTAACCAGTCAATAGTAATAGACAGCCAAACGAATGCCGAAGCGCTCAATATCGCCCAAAGATTATTGGAGCAGGAGCAAGCCCTGGCGCGCAAAGACTTTAAACTGGTAAATGCCACTAGCTCCTCAGAAGATATATATAGCGAAACCGTGGATGTCTCCCCGGTTGTGGATTCGGTAACAAATACGACCGATTATTTCAGCAAATTAGTAACAGCCACCGTCAGCTGGTCTGGCCTGAACGGCCGCCTGCTCAAAACGCAATTATGGGCACGCGTTACCAACTTTAACAATGCTGTGGGCGGCGATACTTGTAATTCCATGTTAACCGGCGATTGGCAACATCCAGTGGCAAGTAATTTTAATTTTAATGCACTGGCCGGCGAGGCCAGCACAATTTATCCGGTCAGCGATGTTGATGCTTCTGTTGATGCCAGCGGCCGGGGCCGGCTTTATGTGAGCGTGAGCAAAACCAATCAAAAAACAGATCCCACTTTCTTTATTTTTGATATTAATAATCCCAATGAGGTAAACCCGGTTTTGCTTGGGAAAACCGATAATAATTCCAATGTCTCCTCTGCCGGTTTGGCCCAAATAGCGGTGGCAACCAACAGTTCCGGCAGCTATGCTTATGGCGCGGAGAACCACGGCGCTAATTTTCATACTGTGGCACCCGTCACGCCCTGCAACAATAACGGCGGCGCCAACGCCAGCTGCGGCCAGTTGCAGATAATTGATGTAAGCAATTCAAACTCCCCGCAAATAATGTATACCTATGAGATAAATGTGCCGCCCGGCAACCCCGGAGGATTGAACCAGGTTGTGGGTTCTGGCGGCAGTGCGATGGGCAACAGCATTTTTTACAAAGACGGCTATGTTTATTTGGGTCTGACCAAAACCGATGACGGCCCGGAATTCAACATCATTGATGTTCATAATCCCTTGGCACCGGTTTGGCTGGGCGGCTATGTTGTCGGCCATGCAGTCAACGCCATTTATGTCAAAGACGGCTTTGCGTATCTGGCGCATCCGGTGCAAAGCTCTGACCCGATCCCCGAACAGCTCACGGTTTTAGATGTAAGCAATCCTTACAAGCCCGTGCGCGTGAGCGGTTTTCATATGGCTGATAACGCCGGCCATGGAAATTCAATCTATACTGTTGGCGATACTTTGTATTTTGGTTCTACCATTGATTCTGGCAGTCCCGAATTTTACATTTTAAACAATAGCGACCCAAAAAAATTATTCGAGAACAACCCCGCTCCGCCAAGCGTCGAGATCGCAAGCAGCGTCAACGGACTCATTATCCGCGATTATCTGGGTTTTCTAATAGATACCAACAGCGAATTTCAAGTCTGGGACATGACCAACAACTTAACACCCGCGCAAATAGTTTCGGCGACCCAAACTTTGGGCCCTGCCAGTTCCGGCAGCGCGCTTGATTGCCAGGGAAATTATTTTTATGCCGGTTCCTCTGACGGAGCAGATAACGGCTATCTCACAATAATAACTGCCCATTAATGAAAACGAGATCAAATAAACAAACCGGTTTTACAATAATTGAGGTGCTGATGTATCTGGGCTTATTTACTATCCTGTGCGGCGGCGCGGTGGCTTGCGCTTACAATATTATCCAGGTCAGCAGCCGCAACCAGACTAAATCAATGGTTCAGGAAGAAGGCAATTACCTGCTGGCAAAGATAAACTGGGCTTTAAGCGGCGTTGACGCCATCAATGAGGTAGACCCAACCTTTCTTTCCGTTAACAAAATCACGGGATTGGATACCAATAATCAGCCGATCATTATGCCAATAACCATCGGCATGCCCGCCCGCGATCTGATTATAAGTTATCCTGGCAACCCCGCGCCCAATACCTTCACCCTCAATAATTCAAATATTCAAATAACCGACCTGAATTTTTCACATACTTTAGGCACCGGTGGCGGCGCAAACCCCGAAAGCGTACGTGTTGCTTTTACCATTACTGCCAAAACAGAAACCGGCGCCGACTACGCACAAATTTTTTCAACCACAGTTTTTCTTCGAAAATAATTTAAATATTTAACCATATGCTACTGCCCAATAACCCTAGCCAAAAAGGATATATCGCGCTCATCTCGGCAATAATTATCAGCTTTATTTTGATTGCCGTTGTGTTCGTTGCCAATACCAGCGGTTATTTTTCGCGTTTTGACTCCCAAAACGGCGAATACAAACGTATTGCCTTGGGCCTGGCGGAATCCTGCGCCAACACGGCGTTGTTGAAAGTGGCTTATGACCCTTCCTATATCCCACCTGTTGGCGGAGAAACTGTATCGGTCGGTTCGCAAACCTGTACTATTAAATCAATGGATAACCCCTCAACCTACGACAGCAGTAATAAAAAAACCATAGTTGTTTTTGCTGAAGGGCAATACCAGCAGGCATTCAGTTCTGTCAGCGTTGCTTCTACCGTGCTTGACCCAAACCACGCGCCGGCAGCCCATGCCGCCCTGACTGTTATCGTGCAGACGGTTAACAACTACGGCGGCACAGCCCAGCCGGGCAGCTTTACCGTCGATGTCTCAGCCAACAACCCCACGCAATCAACATTTTTGGGCGCTTCCAGCGGCACTACTGTCTTTGTTGAACCGGGTGCATTCAATATCACAATAACTCCGCTGGCTAATTACCACACCGATTATCTGAATTCCAGCTATCCTTACTCTTGCAGCGGAACGGCCAGCGTGAACCAAAGTTATGTTTGCATCATCACCAACACCGACCTGCCGACAACTTTTTCATTGACTGCCGCCGCCAATATCACGCGCGCTTATCAGGTTGAGCCTTTACCCAGCGATCTGCAATTAACTTTGAGCGGGCCGGTCAATCTTTCAATGACCTCCGGCGCGCCGGTCAGCAATTTGCCGCAAGGTTCTTTCTCAGTAAGTCTGACTGGCGTGCCCAGCGGCTACACGGTTTCTCCCTGGGGAGAGGATTGCGCGGCTTCTGGCGCCGTGAGCTGGGCGCCGGGGCAGAAACGCTACAAAACCTGTGCCATAAACATTGTTGAGGATCCGCCTCCGGTCTCAAACCAAGCCGCCCTGACCATAGTTGAGCGGGTATTAAACTATAACGGCGGCACGGCCCAGCCCGCTGATTTCACGGTTAATGTTTGGGCGGTCAATCCAACCCAAACAACTTTTCCGGGTCAGGACGGAAGCGGCACTACGATCCTAATCGATCCGGGTGATTTTGACGTTACCCAGCCCGCTTTAGTTAATTATAAAAATCCGCAATACCTAAACTCGGGCGATCCCTATCTTTGTGCTGGAACTGCCGTTGCCGGAAAAAGTTATCTATGCCTTATCACCAATTACGACATTGCCTCAACCTTTACTTTAACTCCCACAGTTAATATTCAGCGCGCCTACGGCGTGGCGCCCGTACCCAGCTACACTTTAACTCTTAGCGGTCCGCCCGGACCTCAAGTTTTGACCTCCGGGGTTGCGGTCAGCAATTTGCCGCAAGGCGCTTATACGATAAGTATTTCTGGCATCCCGCCAACTTATTCCGTTTCCCAATGGGGGCCCTCGCCTGACTGTTCGCCAACCGGCGCGGTTACCTGGTCGCCGGGAGACAAGCGCTACAAAACCTGCACCATAAACATTGTTGAGAACCCGCCTCCCTTCCACGACATTGATACTGTAATGATGCTTGATCGCACCGGCAGTATGTGGACTAATTCCGCCTATATTCCTGATGAAAAAGCCGCGGCAAAATCACTGTTAAATCTTTTTAACGGCCTTACTCCGCCTAAGCCCTATGTGGGTGTTGGAGTTTTTGCAAATGATAGCAATGTAAGCGCAATGATCCCCGCAACCGGTTATTTAACCAATAGTTATGGCAGCGAAACGTCCGGAAGCACGGCAGCTAAATTTCCAACGGCCGTCCACGCTCCTAATTATTGGACAAACGCTAGCAACGCTTTTTCTAATGACGCTGTATATGCCACAGATGCGACTAACGCTCATCAACAGGGCTATTCAACTTTTGTCTTAAGCGTTCCTGCAGGAGCTGTTATTGACGGTATTGAGGTAAAGGGGATTGGTAAGGTTTCTTCAGGCGCCGGCACACTCGGTGTTAATCTTTCTTGGAACAATGGCGGAAATTGGTCAAATCAAAAAACCGCAAGCCTTACAACTTCTAGAACACCTTTTACGTTAGGCGGCGCAGCCGACAACTGGGGCCGAACTTGGGCGTCCGGCGATTTTAGCGATGGCAATTTTGTATTAAGAGTGGAGAACAGATCAACAACAGGAATTACCGTATCGTTGGATTATATTACTGTTAAGGTTTACTACTCTGCCGCTTATGCGACGAATCTTTACGCGGCGATAAACAGCGGTTTAGCTTCTTCTCGTGGTGGCACCGATCTTTCCGCAGCCATCAGCGTTTCAAACATTGAGCTTAACGGGTCCCGACATATTTCCGGACATAAAAAGTATCTGATCTTGATCTCTGACGGCCAGCCAACCTTGCCAAATGGACATGGCACGACCATCAATCTGGCCGATATTAACGCAGCCTACGCCTCTGCTGATTCGGCTAAAACCAATAAAGGAGCGGCCAATGACTATGTTACTGAAATTTACACGATCTTTTTTGGCAATACCGTGAGTCTTCCAAATAGTGAAAACAGCCGGGACTTTCTGGCGGAATTGGCCACCGGTTTAACGCTGGTATCCGGACATCAGCCCGGTTCTCATAATGATACCGGCAATTCCAGCAATCTGGCATTGATCAATCTTGAAAACGACGACGGTGATAACTTTTTTATTGCTCCCACATCTGACAAGATGACCGAAATATTCAATAAAATAGGCACGGAAATAATCAGCGCTGTTGCGCCACCCGCGGCCACAAAAGGAACATTGAATGTCATCACCCATGTTATAAATAACGGCGGGCACACAAAAACTGCCTCTGATTTTGCCATCGCGATAGGCGGCAGCAATCCCGTGCCGGCCGCGTTTTCTGGCGCCGAAGCGCCGGGCATTACAGTCACAATAGATCCTGGAACTTACAGTGTAACTGAAAACACGGATAGCGATTATGTTGAAACCATCGATCCTCAATGCTCCGGAACCATCAGCGCGGGCCAGGAAATTACCTGCACAATGATAAATGATGATATTGCGCCCATCGCCACGCCTCCTCCGCCTCCTCCGCCCCCTCCGCCATCCGCGCCGCCTTCAGCCACCAATAGCACAATTTATGTCATCACTCATGTGATTAACGATAACGGCAAAGCAAAAACAGCTTCTGATTTTCCGATAACTGTCAGCGGTGACACTCCAATACCGAGTGCCTTCGCCGGCCAGGGATATCCGGGCGTTAATGTGACGCTAAATCCCGGAGTATACAGCGTTACTGAACCCGCAGACAGCGATTATGTGGAAACCGTGGGCCAGGGATGCAGCGGAACCATTACTTTAGGTCAGGCAGTTACTTGTACGATAATTAATGATGATACGCCGCCACCGGTACCTCCTCCGCCCTTGCCTCCTCCTCCCCCGCCAAATATTGACATTGGTTCGTGGCAGGAAACACCGACAACACCGTAAGCCCTCACACCTAATCAGCATATGTTTTTTGTTTATATTTTAAAAAGTAAAAAATTTGGAAGACTGTATCTTGGTTTTTCATGCGATCTTAAAAAAAGGTTGGACGAACATAATCACGGAAAGACATTTTCAACAAAACCATTTATGCCTTGGCGTGTTGTTTATTATGAAGCCTATTCAAATAAGGATGAAGCAATAAAGAGAGAACATAATCTAAAATTACGTGCAAATGCATGGAATCAATTGAAAAGAAGAGTGGCGGGAAGTTTAAAGTCTAATGCTGATTAGGTGTGGGGGTAAACATTGACAATTAATTACCAAATTAATAATATGGGTGATTGGTCGGAGGGATATCATCTGGTCGATACCTATAAATAATCATTAATATAAAAATTTAAATTTATGAAAAATAAAATAAATCATAAGGGTGGTTTCACCCAAGCACCAGCTTTTAAGAAAAGTGGTGAGGGCTTTATCCAGCACCACTTTCCTGTTTTGAAAAGTGGTGCTGGATTCACTCTTATCGAAATCTTAGTCGTTATCGGCATCATTGCCATCTTAGCGGCAATAGTCATTATTGCCATTAACCCGGCTCGACAATTCGCGCAAGCCAGAAATTCGCAGCGTGTAAGTAATGTAAATGCGATATTGAATGCGGTTGGTCAAAAAATGGCTGACTGTAAAGGGAAGTTTGATGCTAGTGCTACGGAATGTCCCACCTCAGCAGTATGTCCTACTCTTACCCCAGGCACAACCTTTAATGTTTTTAGCGGGGCTGGTGGGGCTGGAGATATTGATTTATCTTGTTTGGTTCCAGCTTATATTCCTGCTTTACCTGCCGATCCTACAAATACCACCGGCAATGACACTGGTTATGATGTTTTAGTGAACAGCGCTACCCTTAGGGCGACGGTGAGTGCTCCTGGTGCAGAACTTGGTCAAACAATCTCCGTCACTCGCTAAATTTAACTTCAGAATTCTAAAGTCAAAAAAAGAACTCTCTAAAAAGAGTTCTTTTTGTTAAAAGAAAAAGCCCCTTACCTTTTTTCAGGTTCGGGACTTATTTTTTGCCGATGGAGATTTACTCTCTAAAATTATCGGCAGGGGAAAGGTTCCCAATGCTTCGGTTCTATCCATTGTGTAACTGTACCATCAGTGTTCCAACGTCTTTCCAAATGCTCGGGTACTAACCGATAGCAAGTTCGAGGCGGTGGCGGGGGTGGCGGCGCATAAGCCGGTGCCGGTTCAGCGCTCCTGCCAAGGAACAATCCAAATATAGTTCCCACGCAAAGACCCGGGAAAAATCCTCTCGCGCCATGCGCATAAGCAGCCGGTACCTCCAGAACCAAGGCCAAGATCAAGATCACTATGACAGCCACGATTAAAACCAAAACAGGTATTGAAATCCACTTGTTCACTTTTATCATTTCGCACCTCCTTTCAAGCAATTAACGGCAAAATAATTTTTGACATCCGATGTCCTGGTCTTTTTTAATTTTTGGGACATCGGATGTCGTGGGTTAGGTTCACTTTTTCAGTTTTAGCGACAGGGGACAGTTTCCCAATAACCATTGGGAACTTGGACTTTATTTTGTAGTCCGGTTTGCGGATTTTGCTGGACTTCCTCGTGATAGTCGCCGGTCGGAACAAACCTCTGGCAGGCACCCTCGTAATAATTTGAGGGATATGAATAGTAGTTGCCGCCCTGCCAGTAGTAGGGTATATAACCGAAATCGTAATAATAAGGATAACCCCAATACCAGCTTCGATAATACGGATAGCCCCCAAAATGTCCGCCCCAATAATAATAACCGGGACCGCTGCGATATCCGCCGCCGTAATGGCCGCCACCATGAAATCCACCGACATAACCGCCGCCGTGACTCCAGCCGCTCGAACCGCCGCTGTGGCTTCCTCCACCATGATGGCCTCCGCTTCTGCCTTGGCCTTCTGCCAGCGCTGGCAATAAAAGCAGGGCTCCCGCTAAGACAATCGCCGTCAGCAATTTCAGCTTTTTCATAGCTCACCTCCTTTGGGGATTTTCGCCCCGACATTTAAGATAGATAGAAAGGAACAATTTATTAATAGTGTGCGCCTAAAATATCACGTAGTCAAGCTTAGTTTAGAAAAAGTGTCAGGTACCCCTTAAGAAGGTACCTGACACTTTTTAATTACCTGGGATTAATGAAATTTTTTGACATCGGATGTCGCGACATCAAAGAATCCTTGTGGAAAAACAACCATAAAACAGAACCACTGCGATACTGCGACGTATCGCAGTGATAAAGCAGTGAAAAATAGTTGTGGATGGAGGGATGTAAAATCACTGGAAAAAATGTGGATAAATTGCCGATTGACAAACCTTTCTTAGTTTGAGAAAATTTATTAATAACTTGTGCGGAGGGGGCAAGCAATCGGCAGCGGGGGAATTTTAGTTTTCAGGATTTAAATTTTTTAAAAGACTACCTTGCCAACAATCTTTGCCGATAAATCCAGTACCTCTTTTGGAACAAAAGTGATGCTGGATAAAAATTATTTTCGGAAAATACAAACGACTCACGTTTTTTTATTTTTGGCGTGAGTTTTTTGATACAAAAAATAAATGAAACAAATCACCCACTTATCATTCATTAATGAGACGGGGTAAAGGTCGATGCAGCCCGATATTTTCTGCTTTCGGGTCAAGAGTAATCTCGCCCAGATCTTGCACTTAAAAAAATTGTTCAGTGCAAAAATTGGGCGAGCCAAGCAGATTCATCCTTATCTTTTAAAAAAAGATGGGGGTAAAAACTAAATATTGAATCATGAATTTTAGAATTACGGAGGGAGGAATTAATTCCAAATTCCTTATTCAAAATTCCTGATTCATTCACAATGAAAAAAATAATAATTAGTTTTAGTATCATCGCGGCCGTTGCCGCAATCGCTGTTTACGCCACCACAGCTTATTTCACCGACTCCGAAACTTCAGCCGGCAATACGTTTTCTGCCGGAGCGATTGATCTTACGATTGACAGCACACAGCACTTCAACAATGCGGTTTGTGTAAATGGTCTTTGGGCGCTTGAGCCGCCAGCTACTTCTCCACTGCCGGATCAATATCCGGTAATTGGTACTGCTTGCGGCGGCACGTGGGCACTTAAAGATTTAATTCCCACAGCAGACAAGTTCTTCAATTTCGAAGATATTAAACCCGGTGATTCTGGAGAAAATACAATCAGTTTGCATGTTAACAATAACAATGCCTGGGGTTGCGTTAATATCATTCCCACCAAGAATGATGATGTTAGTTCCACTGAACCTGAATTAGAGGCTGGTGATACACCTAACACCGACAGTATATTTGATGGTGAACTTGCCCAAAATATGCAATTTCGGATTTGGGCTGATATTTGTGATAGAGAATACATAGATCAAGAAGAAGAGCAGACAGCAGCCACACCTGGAGATAATATTTACCAAGAGGGATGTGACCGATTACTCACCGAAGGCAGCGGTCCAATAACTCCGACCACCTATGCATTAGCCGACAGCCAACACCCTAACGTGTTTACTGGTGTCGCAAACAGCCCATTAAATGGCGCTCAAAATTATTATCTAGGTGCTGGATGGAGCTTACCCAGTGCGGTAGGTAATATTGTCCAAACCGATAATTACCAAGCGGATATTTCCTTTAATGTTGTCCAATCGCGCAACAACGCAAGCTTTGTCTGTCCTTCAGTCGCTCAAACGAATCCGAACTCGTTGAGACTCGAAAATGAGACACCTGTGGTAGGCGGTCCGTGGACTGTGATCAATGATGGCATTTACGCTGTTCTTACCTGGGCTGGCGATGGTCCAACATTCAATTACACTTTAAATGCGCAAGGTTTAACTCCAAGTACTAGTTACAGTTTAATCTATTACGCTGATGGTTGGCCGGGAAATAATCCAGGAGCTTTCATTGGTGCGCACATCACTGACGGAACTGGAAAAATTGTAGGTGGTGTTGGTAATCCTAACCTAGGAATAAATTTGCCAACTCTTCCCGATGGCAATTTTGCCGTTGGTGCAAAAATCTGGTTAGTCCTATCGTCAGATTACAACAGCGGTAGCCTATCAACCGGTCCGATGACCGCTTGGAACCCAAGTCAGTATTTGTTTGAAGGTAATGTGTATATCCATTACGATGACACTAACGACTAATAAACTATATTGTCGATTTCTTAATCTCGCCTGAATTTGTCCTGTTAAACCCTCGTGTTGCGAGGAGTCCCGCAAGGCGGGACTGTTTAACAGGATAAACCCAGTTAAATAAGGGCGAGAATCGCCCAGTTAAATAGTCGCGGAGAGGGCGCGAATTTAACAGGGTAAAAAAAATGAAAAAAATAATAATCAGCTTAAGCATCATTGCTGCAGCAGCATTGATTGTAATAGGAGGGACAACGGCTTTCTTTTCCGACACCGAGACCTCAATTGGCAACACGTTCACAGCCGGCAAATTTGATTTGCAGATTGACAGCACCTGCCATTACGACGGCATGGTTTGTACCGCTTCAGCAACCGGCGCTCCTTATCAATGGAAAGAAGAAACAACGGGCAGTTCAAGAATTCCTGAATTACTCAACACAGCTTGCGCCTGCACCTGGGGCCTTAACGCTTTTACCGGTCAGCCGTTCTTTAACTTTACTGATGTCAAGCCGGGTGATGACGGAGAAAATACGGTCAGTCTGCACATTGATAACAATCCGGCCTGGGTTTGCGCGCAGATTGCCAATTTGGCAAATGCCGAAAACGGCTGCAACGGACCTGAAAGCGCAGTTGACACGACTTGCGGCACTTCTCCGACAGACCCGGGAGTGGGACTGGGCGAATTGCAAAATAATATCTATTTTGACATCTGGAAAGATACCGACTGTGACAATGTAAAGGACGCGGGAGAAGATTATTTGATCCAGAACGCCAAAGTCACGGACAGCAGCTGGCCGCTTTTTGATTCAAGCAACAACGGCACGCCTTTGCCCGGTGGTTCCACCACCTGTCTTGGCGTCAGCTGGAGCGTTCCGCCGGAGGTCAACAACATCATCCAGACCGACAGCGTTTCGGCAGATGTTATATTTTCCGCAGTTCAGTCGCGGAATAATCCTGATTTTCTTTGCGGTCCGCCACCAGAAGGAAAAGGAACATTGATAGTGATTAAGCATGTCATAAATGACAATGGTGGCTCGGCAACAGCTGGAAATTGGACTATGAATATTACTGACACGAATCCTTCTAACAACCATTTTGCCGGAGCTGAATCGCCAGGCGTGACCATCACACTTGATCCAGGCACTTTCAGTGTTGATGAAAGCGGTGGTCCTTCAGGATATTCGGAGTCCAAATCTACAGATTGTTCGGGCACAATAGCCGCTGGTGTTCCAAAAACTTGTACCATCACCAACGACGACATCCAGCCATTACTTACCGTTACTAAAATAGTTAATGGTGGTTTAAAACAAATTGCTGACTTCCCGTTATTTGTTGACGCGACGTCAGTAATCAGCGGAGTCCAAAACGGATTTAACGCCGGAGCGTATACTGTTAGCGAAACTCCGCAGGGGACTTATGTTCCTACAATCAGCGGTAATTGCGCCTCTGACGGAAGCATTACTTTAGCCCTTGGCGATGTAAAATCCTGTACCATCACCAATGCCTGCTTTGACCAGGCGGATGTGATGTTGGTGCTTGATAAGTCAGCCAGTATTGATTCAACCGAATTAGGCCAGTTAAAAACTGCGGCCCTCGCTTTTGTCACGGCTTTAAATCCTGACGGAGGAGTCCATATGGGCCAGACGAGTTTTTCAACAACTGGCAGTTTGGATCAACATTTGACCGGTAACCAGACCCTAATAAATGCGGCGATTAACGGTCTTGCAACTGTGCTATATACCAACTTGTACGAGGGGATTCATTTGGCCAACTTAGAATTGGCTGACTCCAACACTCCTTATGAGCGGCCGACAGTTCCTGACTTTATGATTGTGATTACCGACGGCAATCCGAACCGGCCTTCCCCTGATTCTAACGCCAGAGCAGTGGCGCTCGCCGAGGCCACCGCGGCAAAAGCGGCTGGAGTAACTATATATGTAGTTGGCGTGGGCAGTGATGTTAATACAGCTTATTTGACGACCATTGCCAGCCCCAGCAAATATTACAGCATCAGCAATTATTCTGGACTTCAAGCGGCTTTAGCGGCGATTGCCACTTGTCAGTAGTCTCGATTAAGGTTCGACGCGGCTAATTTTCCGCAAGGCGGAGTTTAGCGTGGTTTGAAAATTTTTAAGTTGTCTCTCTTTAAGTTTTCTTGTGACTTTCCGCCAAAATTTTTTTGAAAAATTTTGGCGGATGAGAAGTAACTTATAAACCCCCACACCAATTATATTTTGGCATGGGGTGGCGATAGGGATTTTCCCCTACGCCAAATAAGTTTATTGTAAATTATTTAGACTTGTTTGGTGTGGGGGTAAAACCTCCAAGTCATTTAAACATGTTTGTATGAAAAAAATCCTAATCAGTATAAGCATTATATTAGGCATTGCCGCGGCGACGATAGGCGCCACGGGTGCTTTTGGTACCAACTACTTTGGTTACGCACCGCCCCAAACCAATTGCGGCGGCGGGCTGAATTTGAAAATTGATATTGACGGCGTGCTCTATGAGCATCTGAACAAACCGATTTTTATAGACCCGGATATGAAACCGGGAGACAAAGGCGAAGAAACTTTGAGTTTTCATGTCAATCAGACTTCCTGCGGTTTTGTTAATTTTGATCTGACAAACGACCGGGAAAACGGCTGCACCGGGCCCGAAAAACTGGTTGACTCAACCTGCGGCAATCCGGGCGAAGGACAAGGTGAATTGAATGACCAAACCAAATGGATAATTTGGAAGGACGAAGGAGGAGTGGCGGGCTGGCAGTGCGGCAGCCATCCAAAATGTTCAGCCGACCCCCTGGAGGGCGACAATATTTTAGATGGCATAGAATCGGTCTGGACGCAGGGGATTTTGACGGCTGACAAAAAATACGGCATCGGCGAATTGACCGCGGCCAAAGTTCCTTATTTTGGCTTTGCCTGGTGTTTTGGCGAATGGGGGCCGGGCTGGACCTGTTCGGGCGTGAAAACCGGCAACGAAACGCAGGGCGATTCTTTTAAAGCCGATCTGATATTTTCTGTTGAGCAAAAGCAAAATCATTATGATAAAGGATGCCCGACAGGCGAGACAGTTGCACCCACCTGTCATCCTTCAATTGAAATACGTGACGGAAAAGACAATGACTGCGACGGGCAGGTGGACGAAGGGTTTTTCCCTTTGCCGGGCGGACTCTGGACACTTAATAGAATTTTTGGCTTGAATAAATAAATGGCTAAATAAAAAATAGTGAAAATATTTTTTAAAATAATTTATTATCTTTTTCTGACCGGGATTGCGCTGGTTGCCTTGGCTTTGCTTTTTTCCAGGCTTCCGATCCCGGGTAACTATAAAATTCTGAGCGTGCTGTCGGGTTCCATGGAGCCCGAAATAAAAGTGGGGAGCATGGTAGTGATTAAACCCTTAGGCCCTTCGACAGGCTCAGGGCAAGCTGATTATAAAGTCGGCGATGTTATCACTTTTGGCCAGCTGAGCAAAACCCAGGTGCCCACGACTCATCGCATTTTAGAAATAAAAAATTCCGGCAGCCAGCTAACTTATTTGACCAAGGGCGACGCCAACAACGCCGCCGATACCAAAGAGGTGGCCGGGCGGGAGATTCTCGGCAAAGTTTTATTTAGCGTGCCCTATGCCGGTTACGCGGTTGACACGGCAAAAAAACCGCTGGGCTTTATTTTTATCATCGCTGTGCCGGCCTTTATTATTATTTTTGATGAAATTTTAAAAATTATCAGGGAAATTAAAAAGATAAAAAGTAAATCAGCAAAAATCCATAATGAAACCGATTGATTCGGTCCAAAAAAGAAAAATTGAGAAGGTCTGCCCGGGGCTTCAGCCGGAGAAAAAAACCATTGCTTTAGCGCCCCGGCCAGCCACACCTTGGAGCCGTTTGTCAAAAATTTTGGCTTTGCTTTTGTTAGTCGCGCTTAACTGGTCTGGAATTTTGGCGGTGGGGCGGACTTTCAGTTATCTTAGTGATAGAAAAACTTCCTCGCCAAATACAATTGTTAGCACCTCTTTAAACTTTTCATTGAACGCTGGAGATTGGAGTCCGTCAGAAAAACTAACGGCGGGTAGCGCGGTCAGCCGGACGATTGATATTGTTAAAAGTTCGGGAAGTTTGAATTTTCAATATAATGCTGGCACTGCCATCACCGGCGTCGTTAACGATTTTTGCAATACTCTGCAACTGGAAGCCAAACTGGGTGGGGTAACAAAATATAACGGTGGATTAGCCGGTCTTACTTTTTCTCCGCCGATAATTATTGGAAGCGGCGGCACTGATAGCTGGTTATTTATTGTTTCCTTGCCTTCTGGTTCATTTGATACTGAAACTTGCCAATTTAAATTTGTTTTTAATGGCTGGCAGGAAAATTTTGCTTGGGGCGTAGGTTTTAGCGATACAAAAGAGTTGGCAAATGTTCTGGCAGACCCTTCGGTGCCGGACTCAATATTAATTGAATTAGCTCCGCCCCTAGACGAGGGAAGCACCAGCGACGAATTACTCACCCCTGCCCAGACGCTTGCGCCAGAGCAAGCAGCCGGTTTTGCTCAAACAGATTTGGGTAGCTCACAAACGCCGCCCGTCATTGAAACGCCGCCTGTCATTAATTCTGTCATTAATAATGAAACGAATTTAATTGATAGCGGTTCGGTCGCTACCGGTTCCACCACTGATAATTTAGCCGGGCAAACAGAGACAGTTACAACTAAAATAGAAATAACCTCGGCTGACGAACAGTTGACGATTGAAAATTTAGAACCATTTAAAGAAGACAACAAAACAGATAATCAAACTCTGCCTGGCGACGAAAAACCAGCGATACTTGAGCCAGCGATTGTGCCGGCGAATAGCAACGAGCCAGCGGTCCCAGCAGCGGATAATAGCAGCGGCGGGAATGGGGGCGATGGTGGCAATGGCGGCAGTGCTAGTTCAGACGGCGCCAGCGTCAGCAGCGGCGATGGTAATGTTTCAGGCAGCGGTCCTTCGGCTGACAGCGCGCCTTCCGCAATTAGCGCTACAGAGTAACAGAAGGCTTTAGCCCCAAAACCAAATTAAGCATAGGAATCAATCCCTCACTTTAGAAAAAAGTGAGGGATTGACTTTATAATTTATTTATGTTAGGATATCCCATTAGTAATTGATGGGATGTTTTTTTAAAATTGAATAAAGCAAGAAAGGAGACGGCGATGTTTGAGATGAAAATAATCCAGTTTCAGCTTTTTTTGACCTTGGGTTTGTTTGCAGCGGGTTTTATTATGGCCTTGATTTTTTCGCGAAAAGTTTTGTTTTTAGGTTGGGATTCGAAAAGGATATTGGCCTTGACTATGATGGGAGTCGGTTTGATTTATTTTTTTCAGCTGACCAATAAATTGGTTGAGCAAAATTCACTCAACGAGAAAAACAGTATGCTTTGGGGGCAACCCATGGCCTTTAGCCAAATACCAAACGGAAATTACCTGGTAGAAAAAATCATCGGACATAAACTATATGTCGTTGTAAATAAAAACAAAACTTCTAAAGTTATTGTTTACAATGATCTAAAAAACGTGGAGCAATTAGCCGTTGGCATGGAATTAGCCAAAAACGAGTCGGGAGTAATTTTCATTCCAATGAAATACAGGATGTAGAATAAAAAAATAAAAAGGAGGAAGGAAAATGGAAACTATCAAACCAGAAAGGATGATAAAAGTTGTCGGAGACCAAAATTACAAAACTGTTCAGGCTTTGATCGATCAGGTTTTTAAAATGGTCAATGAAAAGCCGCAGGAGTGGATCAATTTAATTGTCAACTCGTCGGGCGGGCTGATTGACCCGGGTTTTGCTTTTTATGATTTTATCATCGGGGTATTGAGACCAAAGATTCAAAGTATAGCCCTGGGGGCTGTTTCATCGATGGCCATCGTTTTTTTTCTTAGCGGTGAGCAGCGGCTTATCGGGCGGAACACCCAAGTGCGCTTTCATGAATTTGGTAGAACGATGAGCAAAGAAGAACGCTATACCGCGCGGGAATTTAAAACTGCGTTTGAGGATTTGAAGACCAGCCAAGATAGATACACCCAAATCCTGGTAGAAAGAACAGGCGGGAGGTTAACTGTCAAAAAAGTATTGGACATGATGATCGAAGAAGTTAACCTGGGCGCCAAAGAGGCGGTTGAATTGGGAATTGCCCACGAGATAGTATAATTATGCGATTTTTTTTGGGCTGATTTATTTTTTTGCTGACTTTTAAGTAAGTAGCATCAAAAAATAAAAAAGGAGGCAGGAGATGGTTAAAATCAGTAAGTTGGCAATAGTTTTTTGGGTGGGGCTGTGGTTGGCGCTTGTTATTGTTATTATAATGCTTTGGTTCCCGGGAGTTCTTTTGGCGTTCGGTTTCGATATTGCCGCCAAGTCTTTGTGGAAGGTGTTGGCAGTAGACCTGTCGGTTGTTGCTGTCGTTTCTCCATCTTTAGTCAAATTCCGAGACGAGGGAAAGATTCCAACACTCAATGATCTGAGAAAAAGAAATGTTCTTGTTAAAGCAAGCATTTCTCCGGTATACAAGTTAACAACAATTGTTGACCCGGAGACCGGAGAGTCGCTTATCATTACCGGGGTTCCCGAAAATTTGCCGAATACCTTTATGATCGAGAATGATGGTAAGGTTAAAGACCTAACCAAGTAATTAGTTTTTTTGGGGCTGATTTCGTCAAAAAAGACGAAATCAGCCCTTTTCTTTTTTCAGAACAAAATAAAGTTTACAAAAAGTGTCAGGTACCCTCTGATAAGGTACCTGACATTTTTTAAAACTAATCATAGTTATCCACAGATTGACTCAATTTGTAGTTTTATCTTTTTTCTTGTACAATTGAGTTGACCCCCACAACTGATTAGGGTTTGTATAATAAAGAGCAAGCTCTAGTCTGCTTGAACCCTGATTAGTGTGGGGGTGACTAGCAATCTTTAAAAAAAATTTAAAAGACAAAATTTCTGGAGGGAGATTTTGTGGTTTTAATGTTTTTGTTAAATCCCGCACCTTTTCCAGCGATAGACTAAGGTGTTCCTATGAAGTAAGGCGAAGCCGCTTCGCTTTACATCAAAAGAATTTCCTAGATGTATATTTGGAAAAGGTGAGGGATAAATCTATGGTGAGCGCTGCTGTTAAATCAAAATTTGATAGGATTCAGAAAAGAGACGGCAGCATCGTTGAGTTTGACCAATCAAAGATCACCAACGCAGTTCACAAAGCGCTAACCTCCACGGGCCAAGGTAACGGCCCGACCGCCAGAAAAATTTCCGAGCGAGTTTTGAGCCTTCTCAACCGACGTTTCCGAAAAGGTGAGGTCCCAAAAGTGGAAGAAATTCAGGATATCGTTGAGGAGGTTTTAATTTTGGAAAATTTAGTGGAGACGGCGCGCGCCTACATTATATACCGCGAGCAGCGTCGACGCATCCGCGAGGCGCAAAGCACGCTGGATGAAACGATCGAGATGGTGGATCAATATATAGGAGAGCTGGATTGGCAGATTAAAGAAAATTCCAATATGGCCTATTCGCTCCAGGGGCTGCACCAATATGTTACTTCCGCCGTCAGCAAAAAATATTGGTTGAACAAGATCTATACCAAAGAAATTCGCGAAGCGGTGACCAGCGGAGATTTTCACATCCATGATCTGGATTTTTTGAGCGCTTACTGTTGCGGCTGGGATTTGTATGACCTGATCTTGCGGGGCTTTGGCGGGGTGGCGGGTAAGGTTGAATCAAAACCGCCCAAACATCTGCGCGTGGCGCTGGGACAGCTGGTTAATTTTTTCTATACCGTGCAGGGCGAGTCAGCCGGCGCGCAGGCCGTCAGTAATTTTGATACGTTGATGGCCCCTTTTATTCGTTCGGATAACCTAAATTATCAGCAAGTCAAACAGGCAGTTCAGGAATTTCTTTTTAACTGCGCGATTCCCACCCGAGTTGGTTTTCAGACGCCGTTTTTGAACGTGACGCTGGATATCAAACCGCCCGAAAGTTTAGCTCATCAGCCCGTCATCATCGGCGGCATTGCCCAGAGGGAAACTTACGGCGAATTTCAAGAAGAAATGAATGTTTTTAACCGCGCTTTTTGCGAAGTCATGACCGAGGGGGACGCCAAAGGACGCGTTTTTACCTTTCCGATTCCCACCTATAACATCACCAAAGATTTTGACTGGGACAATCCCGCGTTAGCCGGTATCTGGGAGATGACGGCTAAATACGGGGTACCCTATTTTGCTAACTTCATTAATTCGGACATGAGTCCGGATGACGCCCGCTCAATGTGCTGCCGTCTTCGTCTGGATAATCGCGAACTTTACAAGCGCGGCGGAGGACTTTTTGGCGCCTATCCATTAACTGGCAGCATCGGGGTCGTCACGATTGATCTGCCGCGGATCGGGTATCTGGCAAAAACAAAACGAGATTTTTTTGCCCGGCTTGACCGAATGATGGAGCTGTCAAAAATAAGTCTGGAAATCAAGCGCAAAGTCCTGGATGATTTCATGGAAAAGGGTCTCTATCCTTATTCGCGCCACTATTTAGAATCAATGAAAAAAATGCGCGACAGTTATTGGAGCAATCATTTTTCAACCATTGGGCTCGTTGGTATGAACGAAATGCTGCTTAATTTTATTGATAAAGACATAACCTCGCAGTCCGGCCAGAAATTTGCGGCTGAGGTTTTGGACTTTATGCGCGACAAGCTGATTAAGTATCAGGAAGAAACCGGCAATCTTTACAACCTTGAAGCGACACCGGCCGAAGGCACGGCCTACCGTCTGGCTAAGAAAGACAAAGAAAAATATCCCGAAATAATTACCGCCGGGGAAAAGGAACCTTATTACACCAATTCTTCCCAGCTGCCGGTTGGTTTCACCAACGATCTGTTTCAAGCACTGGATTTGCAAGACACTTTGCAGACTAAATATACCGGCGGCACGGTGCTGCACGCTTTTTTGGGTGAACGAATTTCAAATCCCTCTACCATCAAAACTCTGCTCAAAAAAATATTTACTAAATACAGCCTGCCTTATTTAACTTTCACGCCGACCTTCAGCATCTGCCCAAGCCACGGGTATTTGGCCGGTGAGCATTTTACCTGTCCCAAATGCGTGATTTCACAGCCCTGCGAGGTTTACTCGCGCGTGGTGGGTTATTTCAGACCCGTGCAGCAGTGGCATCCGGGCAAGCAGGAGGAATTTAAGGATCGCCTAGTATTTAAAGTTAAAGAAAAAGCTATTCCAATGAATCATCGCGTTCCCCTGGCCGCAAGACAGATTTAAATTTGAAATTTTATGCTGCTTGGCGGTTTGCAAAAGTTAACCCTGATTGATTATCCCGATCACCTTGCAGCAACCGTTTTCACGGTGGGCTGCAATTTTTGTTGTCCTTTCTGCCATAACCCGGAATTGGTTGACCCGCAAAAAATAAAAAAGCAGCCCAAGCTTTCAGAAAAAGAATTTTTTGATTTTTTGGCTGCTCGCCAGGGAATGCTGGAAGGAGTCTGCATTAGCGGAGGCGAGCCAACGTTGCAGACAGATTTGCCGGAATTTATGGGCAAAATAAAAAATTTAGGCTATCTGGTAAAATTAGATACCAACGGTTCCAACCCCGCAATGTTAGAAAATTTGCTAAATGAGAAACTTCTTGATTATGTGGCCATGGACATTAAAGCGCCGCTGGAAAAATATAAAAAAGTAGTGGGGAAGACAGTTACCTTGGAAAATATTCAGCGTTCCGTTGAGCTGACGCGAGGCGCCCCTGATTATGAATTTCGCACGACGGTTTTACCCTTACTTCATTCTAAAAAAGATTTATTGAGCATCGGTCGCTGGTTAGAGGGCGCAAAAAAATTTTATTTGCAGCAATTCCGGCCGACCAAAACCCTGAAAGCGCAGTTTCAGAAAGAAAAAGCATATGACCTTGAAAAGCTCGTTAAAATCTGTAATACTTTAAAAATGTTTTTTGATGTGTGCGAGATCAGAGAGTAAAAAGTTTTGCCGCTTTTTTGACGTCAAAAAAGCGGCGGAAAAAACCGCCGCGCAGGGCGTAAAATTTTGATAAAATCGGGCTCGCTGCACGTAAAAATTTACTATCCACAACGCCCCAGCCCAGAGGCTGGGGCCCCACCACATCACGTAAATTTTTACCTTCCGCTCGCCGCGGTTTTCTAGCAAAATTTTCGCCAATGCGCGGATTAAATTTCGCATTTCGAATTGTTAATGACTAAATCCAGGATTTTCTTGTATCTTTGCCTGGCGTTTATCGGAGGGGTTTTTGCGCAGTCACTATTAAGCATTCCTCAGCTGGTCTGGCTGGGGATTTTAATTTTGGGAATAATGCTGGCGGCGATTTTTTTTGCGCGGGCAAAAAAAATCGCTATAATCGGATTTTGTTTTGTCATTCTCGTCAGCGGCGCCTGGCGTTTTAGCCAGGCAACCGGTCAGGAAAATTCAATTAAACAATTTAATGAGCAGGGGAGGATCGTTTTAATAGGAATTATTAGTCAGGAGCCGGATGTGCGCTCTAGTAACATCAGATATATTGTAGAGGCGAAAAATTATGAGTTGAACGGCTCGCCTCGCTGGAGCGAGAGCGAAGCGGGTCAACAATTTGAGGCTTCCGGTCTTTTGATGCTGGTGGCTAGCAAGTACCCTCAATACCGATACGGCGAGCAGATAGAAATAACAGGGAAACTGCAGACGCCGCAGTCCATTGATGATTTTGATTATCAAAAATATCTGGCCAAAGACGAAATATACTCAATCATTTATTATCCGGAAATAAAACTGGTGGGCGCGCATCAAGGCAGCTGGTTCATGGAAAAACTACTGGTTTTAAAAAACGGTTTTGAGGATTCACTTGGTAAGGTATTGAGCGAGCCGCAGGCGGCGTTTTTGGCGGGACTGCTGCTGGGTGAAAAACGGGGGCTGCCACCAGAATTAATGGCTGATTTTAGTAAGACCGGCACCTCTCATATTATCGCTCTGTCGGGTTACAATATCACAATTATCGCCGTGGCGTTAATGAGTCTATTTAATTTTTTTATGCTGCGCCGGGCAATTTCTTTTTGGGTCGCTGTTGCGCTCATCGTTTTGTTTGTTTTAATGACCGGCGCCTCGGCCTCGGCCGTGCGGGCGGCCATTATGGGGATTTTGGTTTTAATTGCCCAGCAATCAGGAAGACTTTATAGTATTCGAAACGCTTTAATTTTTGCCGGAGCAATTATGGTTTTTATTAATCCCAAAGTTTTAACTTTTGATCTGGGGTTTCAGCTATCATTTGGCGCAACGCTAGGTTTGGTTTATCTTTCGCCGATTTTAAAACGCTGGATTCCCCCGTTAGAAAATGAGAATTTTCTAACGGGGGAATCCAGCAAATCGACGCCAAAAATTATTTTGACAATTAAGCAAATTTTGGTGACGACTTTATCCGCTCAAATTGCCGTTTTGCCGCTGCTCGTTATTAATTTTGGCCAACTTTCTTTGATCGCGCCATTGGCTAATTTGGCAATTTTGCCATTCATTCCTTTGACGATGTTTTGGGGTTTTGTGGCGACGCTAGGTGGCATTTTTTGGCTTGAAATAGGCAAAATTCTGGCCTTGATGGCGTGGCTGTTTTTGAGCTATGAAATAAAAATTATCGAGCTGCTTGCCAAAGTTCCTTTGGCCGCGCTAAAGTTTAATTGGAACTGGTGGGCGGGCGGTGTTTATTATCTGGTTTTGATATATTTGGTTTGGCATTTTACTCGTAAATATCGAGCGGCTTTAATCGGCGCTCGGACAGACAAAATAAGTTTTTTAAAAAAAGAAATCCCCACCAGCAATTGATGCCGATGGGGTGTTATAGAAAATCATCTGAAGCAACGTGCTATCAGAGTTTCTGCCGGGGGCCCTGATTTTTTCTTTTTTGTTGAAGGTTCAGGAAATATTTCTATCAGCTCATTCTTTATTTCTGTAGACAGTTTCCCGGATTCCTCTAAATTACAAATTTTTTCTATCAATTTTTGTATTTTGTCATCCCTATTTTTAATTTGATTGTCTTTTTCTTTGACAATAGCTTGGACTTTCTTTGCGGCCCATTGCTTTATTATTTCTTCTCTGGCCGTCGCTTCATGGTGTATTCTTTCATCAATACCGATGATAATCCAGAGAATTACGATGGTAGCAAGCCAGCCATAATTTATGGGGCTGCTGCTGGTCGCAATGGCCCAGATAATCATTCCTGAGAAAATCAGAGCCACCACTATCGCGATTATTCTGATAATTTTCATTGTCCCTCTCCTTTTTATTTTTAGTAAGAACTGCTTTGAGTGTTTATAAGCATAACATATTAATACATATTTTGTCAATACTCACGTTATGGTTCAATAGCTTGAGACCACCTAAGGGTTAAACTGTATGTATATGCCATACTCTAAAAACCCTCACTTGCCTCAAGCAAGAATGAGAACTGTTCTTTTAATTCG
>Ga0315288_10001724_pt1 | contig 28389 bp, 17 predicted proteins | sample YL17G11_20_MG_FD_203454 | JGI IMG/M metagenome (GOLD analysis project Ga0315288, IMG submission 203454) | Sediment microbial communities from Yellowstone Lake, YNP, Wyoming, USA - YL17G11_20 | ecosystem: Environmental > Aquatic > Freshwater > Lake > Sediment | place: USA: Wyoming | collected... | reverse complement strand
AACCGCTTCGATTTGTTCAGCATTAGCCTGCTCAGCCGATTCGATTTTCGACGTCCGGATCTCTCGCATATTCGCGTCCTGTTCAGACTTCGTGCTTTTTGTGCTTTTTGTACTCTTTGCACTCTTCGTGCTATCCGAATCGTTGACTTTCATAGACGGCGTAGACATGGCTGATCTGTGTATGATGATAATGATATACGATAGACAGATAGCCATACAGTTCGTACGGATTTCAATTTTTATTAATAGAGAAAACTATAGAGAAGCCATAACATAGATATCCGAATCGGAATCTGTATCAGACTCCGTACGATCGGGCTTTTGAAGAGCTTTGACAAAAGTGAACAGGCTGCCCATAAAATCATGTACATTTCGAACATTGACATTTCGAACATTGACATACGATTTGTCAGCCTCATCAAGATCAGACACATCGACAAAAGAGACGTAGAACATGTTCTTGTTCGGTCTGATTTCTGCAAATACGGCGATCGGGTTCTTTGTCGCATTGCCGTAGTTGAAGTTGAGCTCGGCCACCATATGCTTCATGGCGTCCCCGATGACAGACACGAATTTAGGCAAGCATGCGATAACTATGGAATACTTTCCACATCCTTTCTCTGATACGTAGCTCCAGACGGCTGAACAGCTGTACCACTCGTCCAGATCGGGCCGATCCCGATTATGCTGCATGACGTACATTCCTTCTTGGTACGGCGGTAGATCCGCATCGACTCGCGGCTTGTTCTTTGACGCGTCCCGTGTTCCGACGAATCTCTCTTGCATGAGGTAATTCGCGAAAGATGTGCGCATGCTTGATGTGCAGAGCATCAGAACGTTATGATTACCGAACTTCCTAGAGTACACGGAATCTAGCAAGCCGTACGCTCGATACTCGTCTAAGACTCGGCCATTCAGTTTGTTCGACAGGCTGTACATCGTTAAACCAGACGCGTTACGATGCCCACCGCCGCCGAACAGCTGTGCGATGTACGAACAGTCTGTCCGATCATCTAACGATCGCAGAGACACGGTCGTAGAACCGTATTCGATATTCTGCTTGTACAGCATGGCAAAATTTGCATGTACAAACTTTTTCATGGCGTTGTTTCCTAGTTCGGATATCAGGATGCCGGCACAATTGACATTCGGCACAAAGTAGTACCGGCCTCTGATCTCCATGAAGGATACGCGTGTACTCTTGAGTATGGTCTCTATATGCGCATTATTTTGCATCACGCATCCGACGCCCATACTGAACGCCGTATCCATATACGAATCTTCGAAGAACTGTACGTACGACTCGTATGCGAAGGGCTGCAAAAACATGTACGCCGTAAATTCCAACGTATTCGGCAGCTTCTTGGCCCACAGATCGTTATCCTCAACGTACAGTACGGCTTTCGGTACATTTGTGAATCCGTTCATGTAGACCCACGTGATAAATGCTCCAGAGTGTGACATGTCGAACACTTTATGTTTTGGATCGATCTTATCCAGATCTTCACGCGCCGTCGCATGATGGTCTAGGATTAGGATATTCCCGTCTGTTACGTCGATCATTTTTGCAAAGACATCGGGCTTGAATGAAAAGTCGCAGATCAGTACGGTCCGCCCTCTCATCTGTTCGATCAGTCCGGCGTACGAAGCAGATCCGTAGTACCCGTCCACGAACAGTACGTCCTCGATCTTTTTGAATTTCGACGGATTATTTCGCATCGCCTTCTCTACGATGGTGCGCGACATAAAACCGTCCGAACAGTTCCCGTGAGACACGACCATATCTATGTCCGACGGCTGAACCGCTTTTGATCCGAAGTCGTACGCTGCTTCAAGCTCAGGATAGTCCGTCTGAAAAACGTAGTCTGGGTTCGATTCCATAACTTATGTATTTTGTGTTGTATGTATGTTCTGCTATCTATCAAAAAAACAAAACAAACCATAAGAAAATCAATTTTTTCATTTTTTGACAAGGGCCACAGATCGCTTGCATTCTTTGCATTCTAAGAACGTGATTCGGTTCTCTTTTCGTTCGACGGTGTTGATAGACTTGCAAGCAGTGCATTGTATGGATTTCAGGAAATTATGATATACCGTGTTCAGATTCTTCGGGTTGAACATCTGATCTAATTTCAAAGACCCGTCCTCTTTGAAAGACGCGGATATCCGTAGCTCCGTTGAGAAGAACAGTCTGAAATCCTCGGGTGTTCTATTAACTTTCTCACAGATCGCCCGAACATTTGAAATGTACGTCTTGCGATTCAACCGCGTACTGTCTAAATTAGGCAAAATCGTCTTATTTTTCCGCACGAACAGCTCGCTCGCCCTGTCCAGCAAATAGTCCCGGCTGTACGGCACAAATACGTCATCGGTTCCGGCCATATAAGACGCGAAGTATTTTGATGGCTGACCTGCAGGTTTTACAGCGGTTTGTGCGTTTTCAGATGCGTTTGTACTCATGGATAAATGCGCTGTCTATTATATTTTTATTATAGTAGGCCTACTATTCGAAGCGTATAAGAAATTCAATTTTTATTCGATTATAAGCGCGGTCAGTGGGGGTGAAAAATTATCGGTTTCTCAAAAGTTATTATATAGTATAGTATTATTACACATGCTAGACAAAGAAATCGAACTTGTCGAAATCGAAGAGGCTGAGGTCCAGATGAATCCTGAGCCCCAGGAAGGTGGTGCTCGCAAGCGCCGCGCCAAGAAGGCCAAGAAGTCTAAGTCCAAGTCCAAGTCCAAGTCCAAGCGTTCTAAGCGCTCTAGGCGCTCCAAGTCCAAGAAGGTTGATGACGAAGAGCTCGCTGCCCCCAAGCGTAAGCGCAGGTCAAAGCGCTCCAAGAAGGGATCCAAGAAGGCCTCTAAGAAGGGATCCAAGAAGGGTTCCAAGAAGGGATCCCGCCGCATGCGTCGTGCTCGCCGCTCCAAGAAGGGATCCAAGAAGGCCTCGAAGAAGGCCCCCAAGCGCTCTCGCCGCTCTAAGTCCAAGTCCAAGTCCAAGTCCAAGGGCCGCAAGGCTCGCCGGGCTTCCAAGCACTAGATTATAGATCAAACTCTATAAGAGAAGACGTAATACTTTTTGCTATTTGATTTGAAAAAAATCGAATATATAAACCAAACTAATCCATATCTTGATCTTCAGACGAATTTTCAGCAGCATCAGCATCATCATTATCATAGTCCGTCTTGATTTTGCCGGCTTTACTAGTAAGCCGCTTCAGCCCATCGGCGTACGATTCGGCTGCTTTGAGATCGGATACGACAGACCTAGTGTACCGCATGATGTTGTACGATCCGATGTTCAGCGTTTCGACGGTGTAGCAGAACTTTTGTAGAGCCGCGTGTATCGTTCCGATATTCGACCCGATATTCGACCCGATACTCGGATTAGTTTCACCATCGGCATTTGGATCATATTTGTCAGACACCAGAAGATTTTTCACGACGAAGCACAGCTTCTGCCGGTAGTTCTTGGATGCCAGTGTTACGATGCTCAAAATTACACATAACGCGTTAATCACGATAGACAGACCAGGAACAAACGGCACGTACGACACGTACGACAAACCGTACACGATGATCAGTCCGACGACATACTCTATGATGTCAGATGCACTAGACTCAGACATATACGTATTCGAAACTGTTTCATCAGACTCTGCCGGTTCGTAGTGTTCTAAAAACCACAGCATAGTTTTGGCTCCGACGTAGCACAGTATGAAGCTGTATACGAACTGCCACATAACAGACATCAGGAATATGCAGCCGAATACAGCACCGGCGACCAGCACCCATCCGCGGTTCTCTTGCAAGAACGACTGCTGAGCCACACTGTTCAAAAAGCCAGACGCGTATGTTCGGATCATCGAACAAGCAGACTGTACGAAATTCAGATTGATGTACGACGATGCGCTCTGTAAAAACAGAGCCTGCATATATACAGACCGCTCGTAATCTGTTTCGGGTTCGGTTTTTGTTTTTGTTGTGCGTATAGCTGTACGTGTAGGTGTATTCCTCCTCCTCATAGCTGTATTAGGATTAGAGTTGTACTAGTGCTAGTACTAGTGTTATTTTACTAGCGGAACCGTATGACCAGATGGCCGAATACATAGAAAATTCAATTTTTATCATCCGAATCACAATCTGCTCAGTCTTATTCTAAAATCCAAGCTCATCGTCGCTGTCGCAGAGTACAACTTTCGTATTCTTAGCCTGATCGGCCTTGGCCTGCATGATGCGGTTCATCGATTTCTCTTGAGCGGTTTTAATGTTCAGATTATACTGAGACCGGAATCCGCTGTACTTATCGTCTAGGATCCGCGTGTCTTGTAGGCCTAACGGTTCAGATCGTGTTACGACTTGATCTGCTAAACCGTTCTCGACATCATAATCACAATCACGATCTGCTTTGTAAATATACCGGTCCGCGTTTTTGAACCAGCAGAAAGACGCAGTCCGTACGAACAATTCATCGCACAGCTTTGGTACAAGTACGTTGTTATAGAACCACAACCGCGGCAAATAGTTAGAGCAAGCCAGCACGGTTTCGACATCTATGTATTCTAATAAGTAGCGATACCGATCGCTGATGTGCAGCAGCGTTATAATCGTGTCCTCTGATCCGCTGTTCAGAATGAATTCCATATGCTTCTTGACGATCGTAATATCGTATCGCAGTATGTGTTTTAGAATGCAGAGCTGTTTTATATCATTTGTATCTATCAGAGATACGTAGATCTGACGGTCTCGGCTGCTCATCGCTTCCAGAATATTACAGACTTGGCTAGCCGTGCCGCCGGGTGTAGCACACAACAACCTGTCTGTTGTTTTTTCGTGCGTCAGATTAATGATCTTGGCATACCCGTCGTCTGTGTAAGAGTTGCAGTAGTTGTATATATTCGATATGGTGTCTTTCTTCCAGACCCTGTTTAGAAGATCCGTATCGACCACCATCTTATTATCGACATACATCTGTACGCTCTCCTTGGATGTGCTGAACGATACAATGTTTTGTACGACAGCTTTGGCATCCCACCCGCTGTTTGGATACAGCTTAATAAACTTTTCGAACGGGTACATATCGATGCAGCCCAAACTAGACAGATGTATCAGTAGATCTCGATTCTCTATGTGCTCCGGTGTGATGTACTTGTTAGATCCAGATGCAGATCCAGATCCAGATGCAGGTCCAGCACCAGATGCAGATCCAGCACCAGATGCAGATCCAGCACCAGATGCAGATCCAGCACCAGATGCAGATCCAGCACCAGATGCAGATCTAGATCCAGATCCAGATACTACGATCGGGCCGAACGTATTAATAATACGCTGACCATTTTCTTCACCGACGCACAGATATTTGTTGAATATGTACTTTTTGAGTTTGGTTTCGGGTTGAATGGCCCAGTAGTATATATCGTTCAGAGGATTGTACGCGCAGTAGTTCGATTCCAAGACCAGTATGGCCGATCTACTCCGTCCAGACAGCTCGGCATATTTGAGTACGCTATTACGGTCGGAACGTATATCGTAGTACGCCAGTATGGTGTTGAACCATCTCTGTTCGTTCGGTTCCGGCCGATCGCTAAAATTATCAGACTCCAAAGTAGCGCGTATATAGTCATCGTTCATTGGCGCCCCTAGAGCCAGCAGTACTTTATGCAGATTCAGCAGAGCCTTGACCGTAAACACCTTTCTGTAATCGATCGTTATGAAGATCAGCTGATGCATCTTGTTCCAGATCTCACTTGTCAGCACAAGCTTGTACTTTTTTATCAGGCGGTTCAACACATCGTACTGATGATACACTTTCGGTACGGCAGCCGGTGTTTGTGTCGGTGTTTGTACGCTAACTGTTCCGGCTGTTCCAGTTGTACTAGCCGTACTAGCCGTACTAGCCGTACTAGCCGTACTATCTGTGCAAATCGTAATATCGGGGTCGTACGTATCCCACATGGCGTTGAGTGTGTTTTTGAACGCGTCGTTCGAAAAGAGAGAGTAGAACTCCCCGATATTCATGGATCCCAGCTTGTCTAGCATCAGAACGCCGTTTGAGTTCAGTTTCTTGATCTGTGTCGTATTAAACTTGTACCCAGAGCCCTCGATATAATCGATCGCCACTATGTTTTCCTTAGTCATGCAGCCGATCAGAGCCGTTACGGTAGAAGCGTTAATGAACTGCGGGAAGTACACTACTATAGCCTGAACCACGGCGTCTGTGCAGTTCCTGTATTTTAGAACAGAGTGATTACCCCCGACAGTGATCTTATCCAGCATCCGTTTGAATGCGTCTTCTGTCACCGTCGCACCAAATTTTTCGGCCGTATTTATGATGCAGTCTTCGATCGTTTCAACCGAACGCCCATACCCGTACCCACCATACCCGTACCGCAGATTGTATGTTGTGTTGTCTTCGATGTACTTGAATGGCTTGTCCATCAGATATATTAGACTAATGAGTGCTATTAGATCAGCCGGTTTTAAATACAATTTTTTTGACACATTAGCAGATCATAATGAAATGGTTCTCAATCGGATTCTGCAAAGCTTTCGAATTCTGCAGAGCTTTCGGATTCTGTAGAACTTCTAAATTCTGCAGAACTTTCAGAATCTTCCGGCTTAATCTCTTTCCAGTAGTCGTCAGACTCGGGCGGATCGTCGTCGCTCGTGTAGCGCCCCTTGTACGTCTCGTACGATTGACCATGATCTGAGTCTGATTCTCCTTCGGAATCGGAATCGCCGTCTGACTCAGAGCTCAATGCGACACGTCTAGGCTTGGGTACGGGATTTGGTTCCGACTTTAATAAGCTCTGCTCGTGCTTTTTTATGCAGATTTTTTTGGCTAGATGGTTCGACAGTTCGCTGAATTTCATACTATCCGTACCTTTCGCATCGTTCTTTTTGCCGTACACGATCTGATGCAGAGTCACAGAGCTCGGATCAAACTGAATCTCCAAACACGTATCGTACGCAGACACATCAGACAGATGTTTGAACGGTGCATCGTTTCCGCGGATCTTTTGAAGCTTTTCTCGCATCTCGTGCATTTTCTTGCGTTTTGCACTCGAATAGTAGCGATTGTTTTTAATTCCGACCAGCTCTGCAAAAGCCTCATCTGTCAAAACATTTGTAGAGTCTATAGAATCGATCGATCCGACCGGATCGATTGAACCGATCGATCCGACCGGATCGATTGAACCGATCGATCCGACCGGATCGATTGAACCGATCGGATTTTGCAAAACGCATCTCAGCTGCGTAAAATCACCTGGTACGCCCGACGCAGTATAACCCGTATCCCGCAAGCTTGTGTAGTTCGACACCCATAGAGCGTGCATCGGGTCTGTGCAGTACATCGCGACATTTAGGTCTATCAGCCGCTCTAGGTAGCTGTACTGTTCGAAAAGGCAGATCAGTTTGATGATCGTGTGAATCTTTCCAAAAGCGGCGTATCCCAGCATGTACTCGTACGATATGGTCGGTCGATGTTTTAGCGCGAATCTGAAAGAGAAGAATTTTATCCGGCCAAACAAAAACGTCACGCCTGAACTGTACCCCTTGTGCGTATTAGAGTCTTTGACCTTTTGGATCTTCCGGCAAAACAGCTTCTTTGTCCGGTCGTCCAAACCGGGATATATCGCCATAAATAGAGGGCCTAGCCATGCGTTCGATTTGTTTAGCGGTTTGCTCGTTATGAATACGTTTTGCCACGCCAGCTGTTTATCCATATCCTCGACACAGCGTAGTACATTGGCATCTGATGTCACGATACGTTTTTTCATGGATGTTACAGACATACTACATAGTACGCTAGACACATCTTGTACAGTCGGTTCGATCTTATTGTCGCGTAACAGATCGAACATATGGTTGGTATTCCGTCCGTATGTTTTGTTTTCAAACATGAAGATCAGCCGCCGGATGTCGGGTACTATAAAAGCATCCATATCGGGTATAGATTTCATGACGTAGATCGGGATTTTAGAATCACCGTACCCCATCAGAAACAGTACGAACATATCGCGCATGCTTAATCTACTAGCCAGATGCGCGTACATCAATATCTTCGATACGTCGAAGTTTGAAGTTTTGTCCGCTGTGGGTATAAGAGTCAGAATGTTTGAAAAAAAGTACATCGGTAGTACTAGAACCTCTAATGGATCTGTACTATTTCTGTACATCTCATCCCGATCCATACTCCTGTACCGAACTATATTCGAATACAGTTTGAGAGGATTTGCAGCGCATCCGAATATGATTTTGCATATTTTGTCGTTTCGAACATCTATCTCAAAGAAGTCGAACACTTTCATAATAATGATGGTTTTCTTCAGATCTTTGGGTAGGTTGTAGAACTCTGTGTCTTGTGCTTGTATAAATACTTTGCAGATATTGCTAAACATGTATCTAGTCCCGCTCATCATCTTGCTCAATACTTCTCGTACGCACTTTTTGCGATGGGCCGGATTGAGTACGTGCTTAATATCGTGCCATATATCGAATACGGCCACATAGTCCGATCCGATGATGAGCGACATGAAGTCTTTGGCGATCGGTATGAAATCGGGACTTTCGAACGCTAAGCGCCGGATGTGCGAAACGTATCGGCTAATCATGTTGGAACGCGATGTACAGATTTCTTTGAAGTTGTACGCCGTCGGTTTAGAGTAGTACGCTTTGTGTTTTATGAACAGACCGTACAGGGCCGTGATTTTTGAGTTGTAAAAGGTTGGGCTATTACCCATCTCTTTCAGCGCGCTCTGTATAATCGTTTTGGCTTCTGGCCCGGCTCCGTACATTTCGTATATCTTGAATACGACTATTACCATGTATTCGTAGCGTAACGGTGATATGTATGCCCGATCCAAAAACGTAGTGTAGAGCTGAGTAGGGGTCATGCGCTTAATCAAGCTACCCATATCATCCAGAATCTTCTCAAAACTGACGTACGTACGTTCCAGCCGATAAACCGATCGCGATACGTAGTTCCCGATGTACCGCATCACATGCATATAATCATCGTCAGACCACGCAGATAGAGTTGTCAGTTCCTTGAACCGGGTGTACGTATTCGATTCGGTTTTTGTTGTACATACTTCAGACGTATTACCGGCTTCAGCCTTTTTGCCGTTTTTTGCGCATATCTGCTTGTACGCCTCGACACATCTGTTCAATTCCGTATAGTCTGTATTTTCCTCTTCATCCTCTTCATCGGTCTCTACTTTGCGCTTGCCTTTACCGGCCGCTTTTTTAGCACCAGCCTTTTTAGGGCCGCCCTTTACTTTGTGCGGAACAAGATCGGAATCGGATGATGATGATGATGATGATGATGAAGATGATCGAACTTTCGCCATACCCTTTCCTTTTGCTTTTACTTTGTGCGGGATGGGTGATAATTCTTCCGATTCTTCATCTGATTCAAAATCGGATTCGTATTTGGGTAGAGGCATTTTGCTCTTTGCCTTTGCCTTTGCTTTTGCCTTTGGATAGCCGTACATGTGCGGTGTCTAATGTTTTCAGAATGTGCGCTGTCTTACGGATGCTGATGATTTTATCATGGGATCGCGGCGTAAGCCAAATAAAAAACAACTTTTTTGATCGAACATTCAAAAGCTCAAAACTGTATCAGGTCAGCCGCATCCATGTCATCCGTTTTGGCTTTTGATGCTTTGACGGATTTGGTTGATTTAACAGCTTTCGCTTTCGCCGGTGCGGCTTTGATCGGTTCGGCCTTCACAACGGCGATCTTTGTTTTGGCTGTTTTAGTAGTACCCGATGTAGCTGATTTGGTCGATGTAGCCGATTTGGTCGATTTCGTTGATTTAGTCGATTTCGTTGTATCCGACTCATTGTCAGCCTTAGCTGTACTAGCTGTACTAACCTTACTAGTCTTGCCAGACGTCTTAGCCTTGCCGACCTTGGCAGTCTTACCAGCCTTCGCAGCTCCGATCTTGCGTCCGACCTTATTCCCGCTAGCCGTATCTGTATCCGTGCTCTGATGCATAGTGCTCGTACTTTCATTATCATCACCATCATCATCATTATCATCATCCTCGTCATCACAATCCTCAGACACTTCAGAAGTCTGACCGATTTCCGACGATTCTTCAAACACTTGTAGATGCTCCATGCCGGTCATATGCTCCGCTACATCTGTATCGCCGTAGATGAGGCAGTACACCCAGGCCTGTATATCATCGATCCGAACTTGTTTGACATCTTTGTACTTGAGCGGGCCGTCTACATTAAGAGTGTCCCCGACGATATAGCCTTTTGCCGCGCAGTACTTAATAATCAGCGTCACTAGATCCAAGAAGTTGATCTTCTTTTGTGCGACACTTAGGTTCAGCAGCTTGGCCAAGCTATCCGGTATCGATGAATAGACTCGGGCTGTTAGGCTGTACTTCGCCGGGATAGGTCTGAAATCCGGCTTCGTGTCTTCGATACCTTCGGCGTCCAGCTGCTTCTCGATTTCGATCAGATTCTTCTCCAGATCTATCAGATCCGCCTCATCTGATTGTGATTGTAATTGTGATTGTGATTGTGATTGTACGACTTCAGCGGTCTTAGGCTGATCGGCTTTATCTGTCTCGGTTGTTTCGGCGGTCTTGGTATCTGCCTTTGCATCGGCTTTAGCAGCCTTGCCCCTTGTAGCTTTTGTAGGTTTGGCCGTGCTAGCGGTAGCAGTCTTAGTTGTTACAGTAACCGTAGCCGTAGCAGCCGTACCCATATTAGCCGGATTCTTCATATACTCTGCCAGTACGAAGTTGAGCGTAGAATTCCCGATGGCGTGCGATATAGACTGCAGACATGCGACATTAACCTTACATCCTTTTTCAATTAAGAAGCGGATGGTCGCGATGTTGTTTTTGTTCTTGGTCGCATTCTCAAGGCATTTGGCCGACGGAACACCTTGGATTTTGGCGTAGATCCGTTTGATGCTAGTCAGGTTACCCGATTTATCACACTCGGCTTCTAGAACGGCCATAGACGGCTTGATATCCACATCGTACGGGTAGACTCCGACCTTCGCGCACGCCACAAGATACGAATCATCGAATTTGAAATGGAACCGGTCTATATCGCTGATCACGATCGATTTGCCGATGCAGGATAGCATATTTGGGTACGTGAAATCGTATCCGTACTTGATGAGCTCTTCGATGCAGTTCTTCACAGAGTCCTCGCTGTCTCGCGCCTTCCGCATCCCCCCACGGTAGTAGTAGTTGTCGTTCATCATGTTTAGAAGCGCTTTGAAGTGTCTGTACTCCGGCAGGATTTTGTTACTTAGCAAAAACTTCAGTTTCGCATACCTCTCGACGTCGGTCGAACAGGCCGATTCCATGATATCCGCATTAATAACACCGCCCGCCAACACCAGATATTCTAGAGTAGATCTCCGGCCGTTCAGCGCTACGGTCTTGACGAACGGTGTGTCTATCGTAACTTTCTTCTGATCGACGATCATCCGATATATCTCGTCCGGTACAGACTGAAAATCCAGATCCTTGTTGAACAGCTCGGCGAAAGACGTCTGATCGTAATCGATAAGCACGGTGTCCGGCTCTTTTTTTTCCATCAGATGCTTGAACAGCTCGGGCTTCGTGATTTTGATCAGGTACTCGAGAGACACCGCGTTATTATGCTTCTTGATAAAGACGTCGAACAGCTTCGTGTTTTTTGAAAAGTTCAGAGCCTTGAGCATCCGATCGTTCGGGTAGCCGTGCGTCTCATACATTACGATAAACTGATCACACACGTCTTGCTTCGTGATGTTCGATGTCCTGTAAGAGTACCCGTTTCCGAATACGTCGTCGTCGATCTTGTTGTACTCGGCGTCCGTTAAAGTTCCGCCAGACACAAAGTACGTCTGTAGCAGCTTCAGCATGCTGATGTTGTCAGCCGCCGTCTTGTTCCAGTACGGCTTGTCCCAGTACACTTTCATGTCCTTCTTCAACGTCTCTAGCTCGGCCTCCGTTTTAATCAGCGGCATAACCGGCATCGTGAAAGGTTTGAACGTACGGTCATCTTTGATCACGGGCTTAGAATCTGGCTCTGTTTGAGTCGTAGCTTTGATATCAACATCTGTAGGGCTCGACGATTCAGCCGGTTTTGCAGATTTGACTTTAGCGATTTTACGCCCCTTCGCCTTGGCCGGTGACGCCGTCTTTGCAGTCTTTGTAGCTTTCGTACTCATGTAGTTATGTTAGTAAAGTAATGAGGATACATAGTAAAAGAGTTAGATCATCAATTTTTCCGATTATCAATTTTTTATCGACTACAAATCATCGATATCGACAGACGAATCGGATTCTGATGACTCGTCCGGTTCGGGCTTTGTTATTTCAGCCTTTACATTTACCTTCATCGTACTAGGCGTATCGTCATCGGATGGATTAGTTTTTTTGATGGATTTCGTTTTCTGTACACCGAAAAACGTATCGTCGACATCTTCATCCGCGTCGTCTATATCGTCACCGACCAGCACCCTCATGTCATCTACACCTTCTTTTTCGAACAGCTTGCGTACTTTGCTCTCGTCCGATTTTTTCACCATCCCTTTCAGATCGTAGATCTTATCGGAAAACTTGCCGCCTAACACCACAAAGTTGTCCGGTCGAAACCACACTTTTTTGTACATCTTGCCCGATATACGCGCCTTGACTATCGTATCGCCCTCGGGATCCGGCGCCGCTAATTCGATACTGATATGGTCTTCTCCTAATAATTTGTACACCTTACCGTACAGATCGCCGTCCACAAAATCAACACACGGATCGACTTTCCTCCGACCCTTCTTGACGCTATTCCCCTTGACTTGGTTTCCGTTCTTGCCGCTTCCGCCCATTCTATTGACAGATTATGATGATTGTTGTGATATATCGCCATATGTTGAATATATTTTTTATTCAACTTTTTTAATAAACTAAAAGTCCATCTCCAGCAACACCGAATCATGGGTATCCAACGTCATATGCTGAACGGCCTGCTCCCACTCGCCCCGGTTCCTCGGATACGTACGTTTGACATTCGACGTCTTGGTGCTCTTACTTGAAACAGCGTTCGATATAGATGCAGATGTAGATGTAGATCGCGCAGATTTAGCTTTCGGCTTAGCCTTTGGTTTAGCTTTTGGCTTGGCATCAGGCTTGGCATCAGGCTTGGCATCAGGCTTGGCATCAGGCTTGGCATCAGGCTTGGCATCAGGCTCTACTACCTTAGCGATCGGTTTGGCTTTTGCTTTTGGCTTGGCCATCGGTTTGGCTTTTGGCATCTCATCCGTCTTGACAATCGGCTCTGCATCTACTAATGCGACTGCTTCTTTCGGCTTAGCTTTCGGCTTAGCTTTAGCCATCGCCTTCGATTTGGCATTTGGTTTAGCCGTTGTCACCGGTTCGGCTTCTGTCACGGCTTTCGGCTTGGCCTTTGGTTTAACCGTCTTGACTTTTGGCTTGGCGTCAGTTGTATCTGCCTTAACTGTCTCTGTTACATCTGCCACATCTTTCGGCTTGGCTTTAGCCATGGCCTTCGGTTTTACCTTTACAATCGTACCGGTCTTGGCTTTGGCTTTGGCTTTGGCCTTTGGTTTAACCGCTGCGATCTTTGGCTCTACATCTTGTTCAGCTACAGGCTTTGTTATGTGCTCGACAACCGGTTCAGCTACTGGCTCGACAGCCGGTTCAGCTACTGGCTCAACAACCGGTTCAGCTACATGCTCAATAACCGGTTCAGCTACTGGCTCAATAACCGGTTCAGCTACTGGCTTAGCTTCAGACTTAGCCACCGGCTTAGCTTCAGACTTAGCCACCGGCTTAGCTTCAGACTTAGCCACCGGCTTGACATCGGTCTTGGTCTCGGCTTTTTGTTTGAGCATGAGTTCCTTGTAATCCTTTTTGAATTGATCTTTTGAGACGCCGGCCGCAGCTGCCTTCTTCCACGCCATGATTTTAGCTTTCTTAGCTTCTTTCTTGGCGATGATCGCTTCTTTTTTGGCCTTTTTATCGTTCAGTACTGCAAGTTTGGCATCTTTTTGTTCTTTGTTGATGTTTGAAATGTAGTCATTAGTTTCTTTGTACGATCTGAACGTGCTATCTTCTTTGACGAACTGTGTGAATAGCTTTGTGATGGCTGGATTTTCTTTCAGATTGTATGCTTGAGACGCGGCGGCAAATTTTTTACGATCAGCCGACGGCATTTTGATATGCGATATACCGGAAGTCGAATCATCTGCGAAGATAGAAGCGAATGCGATGACCATGTTCTTGAGATTCCACATCGGCGACCACGACTCTTTATGGTAACCGGAATTTGTCAGACAGATCTTCTTATTGATTTCGAACCGCCCGCTCGGGGTTAGCATGAAAAAGTTACCCGGGGTCTGAGGGTAGTCGGCCGGCAATTCGATCCGCCCGATGTAGTATCCGTTGTTGTAGTCCGATTTGTCGTCACCTCTCATCATGAAGTAGTACTTGAATATGTCGTTCGGATCCCGCACAACCTGATAGTACGCTTCACGTTCGGCGTTCAGATTACTGAGCTCATTCGTCAAGCGGGTCATAGTCAGGCTAGACGCCGGCGGATGTTCTTTCGTATCCTCACTCATCTTATGGTTGTATGGCTGTATGTTTGTATAATCATATCCGATCGGTATGTATTTTATCTTAATTTTTTCAACTTTTTCTATACCGGGCCCTATTATGCAAAAATATAACAAGCGTCAATATATATATATCGATATGGATACGATGGATACGTTTTGCGACACATTAGACGATTCGTCCGATTGTGATAATGATAACGATAACGATAACGATAACGATAACGATAACGATAACGATAACGATAACGATACCGTGACCGAATTTGATTTTGGTCGTAATCACGATTATGATCGCGTATCGTATAAGACTAAAACATCCGCAGATGACGCATCGACAAAACTGAAGATATTCGTCGGCAACGTACCATTCAGCTGTTCGCAAGAAGATTTCGAGAGGTGTTTTGTCGGCGTACCGGGTGTCATACGGGCTGAGATAGTTCGGGGCATGAGAGACGATTCGCGGGGTATCGGGTTTGTTACGATGGATAACGAAATAAGCGCAGAAGCGTTGAAGTGCCGTGACGATATAAAATGCAAGGGCCGCGTATTACGATTCTACGCGTATCATACGAACTTTATTAAGAAGCAAGACAGCTACAGCTATACTCAAATGCAAACTCAAATCCAAACGTACAACAACTACGTCTATGTCGACGGGATTCCGCTAGACAAAGACAGAGCATGGTTAAAAAACACGTTCGAAGAGTACGGCCCTTTCAATCGATGCTTCGTATTTGTCAATAACGATACGAGCGAAAGAAAAATGTCTGGCCTTCTGGATCTAGTCGACGACAGAAAATACGACCGGATCATACGAGACAAAGTACACCGTATTACAGATACATGTAACCCCGATACTATTACCCTGACAACGGTGAAGTACAGGTCCAAAAACTCATCCAAATATAAACCGCGCAAAAACGCAAGGAAGGAGCAGCTGCTTAGCGCGATGATAATCGAAGAGAGCAAAGAGTGTGCGAGGGAGAGGGCTGGGAAGAGATTTCACAAGTGATGTGATATAATTTATCCGCGCCTACATTAATGAGCTGCTGTTTGAATTTGTCTTTTAATAATCTGCAGCTCATCGTCGAGAATCTGGCAATATTCAAGGAGTCGAATAGCCGGTTCCGTATAATCGAGCCGTTGAAGATTAATGATAGGCGTGCAGTGTATCTTGTGACAGACCGTGATTGTGATTCTCAGCCGAAAGTATTAAAATTCCTGCTGAAGGTCAGTACGACCGATGAGCAGCTATGGATCTATAATTTTTACAAAGATCTGACGCATCCGAACTTTTGCAAGATCTACAGCATCGAACCGATCGATCGGTTTTACATGGTAGTCCAAGAATACATAGATGGGCAGACTTTGAACAGATACTTCGAATCCAACCCGTCTAAATGCGGCGCGTACCGTACTCTGTTCGAACTGATATTCGCGCTAGACTATATACACGGCAGATCTATCGTACACGGCGATATCAAACCCGAAAACATTATCGTACGGAAGGGATGTGATGTCCCGGTTATCATAGACTACGATATGGGGAAGAATATGACGATGTGCAATGTAAATCAAATCAGAACAGCCATCCGCCCGTTTGGTACGAATCTGTACATGTCGCCCGAAATGTCGAACGATCTGATGTACGACATCAAGACAGACATCTGGTCTCTGGGCATAACGCTGTACGTATGCATAATACCCGGCATTCAAGATTTACGGATATCTGATAGTACACCAAATCCAAATAGCACAGAAAGTACGGCCGATAGCAAAAATAGATCACCGGCCCGCGCTAGTAGCGATCATAGCAGCCCGAATAGACTCAGCAGAGACACACAGTACTTACGCAAATCAAGTATGCAAACATACAACTCATACGACAATCTGTTGTACGGGTTTAGTTTGAACAAAATCGCTATACAGAACGGATACGGTAAACTATTCTACAACACGATTAGCGCGATGCTGGTCAAAGACTACAAAAAACGCCCTTCAGCGAACACCCTATCGAGCATCATAATCAAATCGAAGTACTACACACAATGCTACGCACAATGCTACATAAAAATCTGTACAAAGATCTATAGCGCCGAACAGAACAAAATGACAAAAATTGAAAATCCGAACGTCAAGTTGTAAAGTATATAATTTAATACAACTCAATTTAAATGGCGGCGTACATCGATTTCGTGACTAGAACGAATTTTATTGATCTATCTGACTTGTCAGACAAATCAGACAAATCAAACAAATCGCAATCAGACTATTTGTATTCGCGAGGATCAGACGGCGTACTAGCTCTGTACACGATACCGGGGATCTTGGAGCTGAGTTCTAATTTTACGGGTGTCGCGGAGAAGAGGGGGTATATCAAAAAGCGATTCAGGCCGCTACAAATCCCGTCCCTATCTAAGCTGCCTAACATTATGGTTCAGACGAATCGGCTTACGAAGAAAGACATGTTCGTCATCGTGTCTATTAGTTTGGGCAAGTCGGCCGATATTAGAGACAAAAATCATACACTAATAGCGTCCATCATAGAGTACGTGTGCGATGTCGATTCGTCGTACATGCAGACCGCTATGAATAGAATCGCGACGGCCCACTGGAAGCGCAAACTAAACTACACGATCAGTCAGACGGATCTGATGGCCGACGATCGGATACTGTACGACGATCCGTCCATCACAACGATATCGGTCGATCCGGAAAACTGTGTCGATGTTGATGATGCGATATCGATCAAACGTCTGCCAAATAACACTCTGCAGATCGGGATCCATATAGCGGATCCGACGTCGTATGTCATCGAAGGGTCAGACTTAGATGCAGAAGTGTTACGACGGTCCGAGTCTGTATATTTGGATTTGAATTTGAATCAGACGCATCACATGTTTCCGGAATCCCTGACGACGCAGGTATTCTCACTCAAACAAAATCAGCTGTGTAGGGCTTTTAGCGTTTTGTTCGATGTCGATATTAATAACGATACTTGTGACATAACAAATATACAGATCCTCAAACTGTGTGTACGCCTGAATAAGAACGCCACGTACGATGAGTTCGATCAGAACGTTAGATCCGGGTCTACTAATCATACAGACATCTTTAAGGTCGGGCTACGCATCTATCGTATGCTAAAACTGGATGATATGCCGGATACAGAATTCGATTCAAAGAAAATGATCCAAGCGTTCATGGTGTACGCGAATACTGTTGTCGCACGGTATATAGTTCAGTCAAATACAACAGACACAGATACCCGCATACTCATACGATCTCAGCCGGTTACGCGAAACAGCATACCGAATACAAACACGAGTACAAATACGAGTACAAATACGAGTGCCAACGTACTTACAAACCTACACATGCAGCAGTATTTGGCAAAAGGTGTTAGCGGTGCCGTAGTCAAACTATATTCAGGATCCGAGTCAACCGATCGGCATTCCGGGCTGAATCAGGATCTGTACACCCATTTCACATCACCGATCAGGCGGTATACGGATATGCTGGTCCACCGTCAGCTATGGAACGCCATCAAGAAGCAAAAAGTATTCAGTCTAGAGTGCCTGGCTAATTCAAACTATGTCCGTACGCTGTTTTTGCTGAATCACAACAAAAGGTTCTACAGAGACATGGCTGGATTCGAAGAAAAATGGATACTGTACGATAAAATTAGCGCTATTCTGCCGGATACTACAACCCCGATCGAGCTTGACGCACAAATCGTATCGTTTGATTGTGATGCCGATTTTGATTCTGGTTCTGATTCTAGTTCTAGTTCTGATTCCGCTATACGGCGATGCAGATGTACGGTTATCGTGACAGATGACGTGTTTGACGGCGTTTTTAACAATAAGCTATTCACAGTAAATCTACTGTCCCGCCGGATGTTGTTAGGTATGAAAGAGACGCCGTGTAGTTTGGAAATTCAATACGCCCAATATGATAAAATAGATACCGATGACATAACAGGTATCTGCATAAATTCCAAGATGTTAGAGCTGTATCAGAAAGTCGGGCTGTCTATCGCCCTAACGGCAAGCGCAAAGAGGTTCAAGCCGTACATCGATATGTATAGTTTAGTCTGACTACTTTATTTTATAAAACACGGCTACGATATTTCGTACGATCCGTTCTATCGTATCCTTGTCGTCCGGGTTCAAGACGGTATTCGACGGGATAGTCGATTCGGATATCACGTAAGTCTTATCGTTATCCCGTACGATGGTTTTGTACTTGCAGTCCGTATCGTAGAAGATGGCCGACTGAAAATTCCACACGAATATCTTTTGAACAGGGTCGTTAATCGCGTCGAAACTGATAGCCTCTTTGATGTCGATACACAACTTATGCGGGTTGTTAATAATAATCGGCACGATGTACGGGATCTCTTTGAATCTGTACGAATATACTCCGCTATAGATATATGACGCGACCCATTTTTTGATCAACTTGCTCAAATCAATCACGTTAGACGTATGTGATCCGTATTTATACGTATCTGTCTTATCGGATCTGTTATGCGTGTCCAAATCGCTCAGATCGCTAGTATCGTTTGTATCGTTTGTATCGTTAGTATCACAAGTATCGGTATCACTAGAATCTGCATTTCTAATATCTGCATTTCTAATATCTGCATACGCATTTTCTGCGGCATTACTAGTATCGGCATCTACATCTAAATCGGAACCCGTATCTAAATCAGACCCGACATCGATGTGTATACATTCAAAATCGATCGAATCGGCATTATTTGTTTTTGGATCTACCCGTTCGAACAGCAGCTGACATCCCATCTTTTGTGAAAAGACAAACCGGTACAGTTCGGCCGGATGCGTATCGTTCAGTATTTTATCGATATCGGCTTTGTGATCTACGAACCCGTAGTTCATCAGCAAGTACCGTAGCCGATTAGCGTAGTACACCGGTATCGATCGATTATGACGTAGCCGATCTATCAGCTCCATCTTTATGAACTCCTGCAGGTACATCGTACTAGTCGCAGATTCGGTGTTTAATATATAGTCGACCGCATCCGATTTCAAATAAAACATGCTTATTATGAAAGAATATATACCCGATGTGTTATAACCGGGCTCCAAGATTATAGGATGCGACATATCCTAGGATCGTGATTAAATATTAAAACGTTTCAGCGTATTAGCGTATCAGCGTATCAGCGTATCAGAATAAGAAAATTAGCTCAGCTCTGTTCGGTTCGATGCGGCTTATCCTGTGTCGTATTGATGATGCTGATCGATGAGCTAGACGTCCCGATGCGGAACTTTTGGCCCGACGGGTTGTAGTTCTGAGAGCTGGATGCCTTTCCATCCGGTGGTTCAAAGTTAGTCAGCATCCGATTGACGTCTTCGATCTCCGGCATATCATCGATAATAATACCGTAATCTGTAGAGAGCTGTGTCAGAAGATAAGACTCGTCGAACGTCACAAGATTTATCGCTATACCGTGACCGCCGTACCTACCCGATCGGCCGATCCGATGGATGTAAGACTCTGGCGTATTCGGGAAGTCAAAATTGACGACGCACCGCAAATCATCGATATCTATACCGCGCGATATCAGGTCTGTTGAAATCAGAAATTTGATCTGGCACAGCCTGAACTGGCACAGAACCTGCTCCCTAGTTACGGAATCCGAATCGCTCGTAATCATGCCTGTCGCCGCAAACCCGATCCTCATCAGCTCGTCCCGGATCAGATGAGCCGTATTTTTGTGATTCGTAAAAATGATCGCCTGATTAATCGTCAGATTATTTGCAAGCTCCTTCAGCACATCGACCTTGATCCGCTCTACCTCTTCCCTCTGCCGTCTATAGTTCCTGTACGACCTAGTCTGTGGATCTAGAATGATCTTGAACTGCTGGATCCTGTCCGTCGATAACTGCTCCTGCTCGATGACTATCTCGTACGGGTCTGTCATCAGAACGTTTTTCGCAAGATTGTACGATCTTTCTGTGTACGTCGCGGAAAAAGTACAAATCTGCGTGTCCTTACTAACCTGGCCCACGATATCCCGGATGTCGTTACAGAAGTCGTCTTTCAACAGCTCGTCCGCCTCGTCCATGATTATAATCTTGATGTCTTGCGGTTTGAATACGCCTTTCAGTGCGATGTCCTTCATGCGGCCCGGCGTACCTACAAGGATGTGAGACTTGCGCGCCATTTTGACGTTGTCAGACGGTCGCATCTTCCCGCCTCCAACACACAGGCATACAGATACATCTAATTTCGCCGAAAGACGCTCTACAACTAAAGCGATCTGAGTCGCCAAAGGATGCGTATTCGCAATAATTAGGATCTGCGGATAGCGTTTTGCCGGCTCGATAACAGACAGGGCGCCTATTACAAAAGCGCCGGTCTTGCCTGTACCGGATTCAGACTGCACAATCGTATCGTGTCCGGCGTTGATGATGTGGATACTCCGCGATTGTACGGGGCTCGGGTACTTGAATCCGTAGTCGTAGATCGATGTTAGTAGAGTCTCTGGCAAAAAACTCATGTCGTCGAAGTCCAATATCGCTTTCGGCAAATCCTCTACAATCGATTCGTTCAGTGTCGCTGCGGCCTCTACCGGCTCCGTTTTACCGGGTACTACTCCCGTAGACATATTCGTATTTGGTGTACTATGACCGTGTCTCTCGGTCCGATTATCTTTTTTCGGCCGGTTATCCCGCCTCTGACGGTCGTTTTTCCCGGTCCGATCTTTGGATGTATTACCATCTCGCGATGGGTTACCATTTTGTGAGGGATTACCCTCTCTAGGGGTATTACCCCTCGTCGCGCGTTTGTGTTCTATAGCTCTGTCGCTACTGTCAGCCATAATGATTGTTAGATTTATAGATATGCGTTTTAAACCCATAGCCTAGGAAAATCAACTTTTTGAGCGTAATCCGATTTATACGATATCGACGATGATTTGGAACGATTGTAATTTGAGTACCGGATCGCGATTATTCGATATATCGAAACACATCTCAAGGTATCCAAGATACACATCGACGTACAGCAGGCATATCCGTTTCCACGCTTTCAGTGAAGTAATGATATGCCGGATTGTTTTGTTGTAGTACTCTTGTAGAGTTGTGGTCTCCATTTTTTGGATCGTAGAGTACGCGATTATTTCGACGCCCATGTACAGCAGCTGATCGATCGTGAAGTGCCTAATTAGATCATGCAGCCTGTTTATGATATCTGTTCTGTTTTGATAAAACCACTCGTCTATCACTAATTCGCGGTCTAGTTTGAATTTAGCGGTTAGCTCGCCCGTGTCACCCGTATCTCCCGATATATTATTATATATCGCTTCGACCCTCTCCGGTTTTATAAAAGCTTTGGCGATCTCTAACTTTTTGCGCAAGATTTTACTCGCGACATGAACCCGCTCGACGATCGTGTTATTTGTTTTGTTTGGATGAGTTTTGTTATTGATCGCCCTTTTTACATCGTCGAAGTTTTTGGCTATATCGACGATCTTGCGGTAATTCTCGTCTCGAAGATAGAGCAAAATACTAACAGCGTACGACTTCGATAAGCGGATCTCTTTCAAGTACACCGCCAATCTATCGAAGTCCTTAATATGGTACGTCTTGAATCCGTTATCGCTGAGCGTTTGTAGAACTTTGATGTACCGAGTCTCATCGATGTACCTCTCTATATTCAAAACATAGACCGCTTCGAATATGTTCTTGAACAGCTTTATATTTTCACCAGACATATATTTGATACGGTGCAAATTTTAACATCTAACAGCGCTCTGATCTTTGGATCGATCTATGGATCTAGATGAGACACTGTATCCATACCGAACGCGGTGCAGACGGCGTTTATAATATCCGCCGTGTCTGTTTTGATTATGACGTACTGTATACCAAATCCTGTGACTAGTCTGACAAAAGTGAATCCACTAACATGACTCAGCCTCATATCCCAATCCGATGTCAGAACGTACTGGTACACTGTTTTTATGCCCTCCTGGATCAGAAACCCTTTGACGCTCTTCATCAGATCTGAAAAAGTTTTACTATGTGCCGCATCGACCCTTATGAAGTTCAGCAAAACAGACTCGTTTATGTAATCGAACTCTATATCGACCTCGTGCATCTTGTCCGACGACAATAGAGTCAGCGTATTCTGTTCGTTCTGACACGGATGGTTGAATGTTGAGCCGTCAACATCTAGCTGCTGCATCAGCATACGCTCTTTTTCTGCCAAATATCGCGGGTTCTGTTCTCTAGCCGCCTCTTCACGCCGAATCTTATCATCATCATCATTTTCATCATCTTTGACAGTCTGTGTTTCATCTACCGGTACGATAAACGTATCGCCCAACAGATAAGACTTCACAAACTCTACAGTATCCGTGTCTGACATCGGTTGTTTTTATGTTATGGTATATATGTAATCATCTGACTGTATTTTATTCAATTTTATTTTTGTACGATATGCGTACGTATCCGATCAAAAAAGTTCCATCTTACAGCTAATACATCTGATACATCTGACATGGCGGATATAGGTGTGATGAATCTGTTAAGCCGTGACGGTAGTTACGCGATGAAATTTTTGGATCAGTACATCGTATCCTCGACGAATATAAAGAATTCGATCAAGAGCTACGTAGCAGACAATGGTAATATATCTGCGACAGATGATCGATCTAACGATCAATCTGACGATGTACAGCGCCGTAATCTAATGGTAGCGTTCATCCGCGACACGTATATCTGTAATTTGCTGCTGGGGTACGCTTGTATGATGAGCCTGATATCGGACGATCCGATATTCGAAGAGGTCGATGCGCGTATTACAAAGTACGTGGATGACTTTTACAACGATGCGGAGTTCAGGCGGGCGATATGTATCGTGTATAAGCGCTTCAGAGATGCGGAAAATACAAACCAAAATACAAACCAAAATACAAATCAAAAAGACATCGAGTACATACGCTTTCTAGAGAGGGTGATAGACAGGCTACAGCCGTACGACAGCCCGTCTAGGCTGGCTGCCCAAACCAAGATTCTTAGTTTGGAGAGCAAGATATTTAACCTGCTGAGCGTGACGCCTCTGTTGATTATGGATGATCGGAAGATCACAGATTACGTAAAATTCAAGGATCGGCATAAGATTGATGCGATTAGCCGGAAGCTTGGAAACAAAAAGATCGAAGTGCAGCTGACGAACGACGCGTACTATATACTGATGTCGAACGTCGGATTGTTTGACAAATCGCCGGATCTGGTAAGCGTAATAGAGAACAGATACAGATCGCGAGTCTATTCTACGCTCAAGGATTTTTCGGAGCTCATAGTGTACCGTAAGCTGTTTGCGAAGGAGATGGGGTACGATACTTTTTTCAAGTATCAGACGAGAGACAAGAGAGACACATCGAACGCCATTAAAAAACTCATCACGACTCTGAATGAAAAAATAGACAGTAAAGTTCGGGCGGAGCTATTAGACGTATACGATTATACGAACCGCCATACAAAACGCAAGATCACAGACATCGATATCACGAAGTACATCAAAACACACGGGATCGGCACATCGTACGATAAGTACACCGTGATGTACTACATCTTCCAATCGCTGAAGACGTATTTCAACATCTCTGTGCGGAAACACGATACAAGTACGAGCACAGCACCGGCGTCTATTAAGGCAGATCTGAGCCACTTCAAAATATTCGATCTGATTGTCGGATCAGATTCAGGATCGGATAAAACATCAGTATTAGGCCGGCTGTACATGGATATCGATAGCCGCGATTCGAAGAAGATAGTCGAACCGATATCCATCAAGCTGTCTGATCGGATGGTGGTGTACGATGATTTCAATACAGACAAAACATCTAACACAACAAAATACACGGTGCCGGAAATCGCGCTACTGGCGAACTACGGTTCTGTCATAACGTATAGTCAGATCGTGCAGCTATTTAGGGAGTTCGGGTACATCGTGCAAGAGTTGTGTTACAAGACGGGTGTAGGGCTAGTCAATCGCGACCCGGAGTTTTCAAACTTCTTGCCGCTGTTTATGGAGAGCGTAGCGTACGACAGGTCTACTGTCAATCAGATATGCCGGGATCCGGAAGTTTCGAGCCTGATCATCGGAACAAGAAACTATACGATGTGCTACAATGTCAAACTGAAATGCATCAATGCAAAATTCGATCATCTGCTGCATAACTCTGACGACGTAATACAGATCCTGATAAACACGTTAGGTCGCACAAACACTAATCAAGATGCAGATCATGCAGATTATGCAGATCATGCAGATCATTCTAATTTACAAAAACCGGAGACCATAATCGCGCGGCTGTATAACACGATTGTCGAAGAGGCTTTTGCCGGTGTGTCGGACATACTGGACATCGATCAAACCGCACAATCTGTATTATTGCCGTACGTCGATCCATTGAGCATCGTCTTAGAGATTAACGGATCTCAGGGTTTGTTGTACTCTAGCATCATGAACGAGATCTTCGGGTACGGGTGTTTTTACATAATCAAGAATCGCATAAAATCGAACGACGAGTTCAGACTGATCTTAGAAGACGGTGTGACGCCTTTTAGGGATCTGATACACAGATTCATGAGTGACGATATATCTGATCTGAATCCTTTCAATCTGTACGTATCGCAGCTTACGGGAGGCTTAGAACAAGAAACACATCTTGAGGTCGGTATATCGGATGCAAAGAACGACGATCAAAATATTACAACAGAAGCGGATGCGGATGCGAATGCGAATGCGGATGCATATGCGTACTATTCGGAAGATTCGAAATATGTTGATTCATCGTACGAGTCATCGTACAATAATTTCGATGAATTTAACGAAGCAGGGTATCAGAGTACGGTAGATCAGGCGTCTATAATTCGCATCAGACGGGCGTAGCTGATAAAATTATATGAGTGATACGTATATAGACTATGGGTAGTCTCGATACGTCTTTCAATGTGACAGGCAAATTGATATACGATTTAGGTGCGGAAGACATAGCGACCGGGATAGGTGTGATGTCTAGCGGTAATGTTGTACTGTCTGGATATTCTGGTTCGGGTGGCACGAATACTTTTGCGATCGCGATGTTCGATAGTAGCGGAACATTTTTATCGAGTACGACGAGCAGCATCGGTTCAACGTCAGAAGCGAATAGTCTGGCTATACAACCCGATGACTATTCTGTTGTAGCAGGTTTTACGGATTTGAGCGGTTCGAACGTATTCGCTTTAGCAAGATGGGACACGAGTCTTGTGCTAGACACCCTGTTTGGTGCTGGCGGCATAGTTATAACAGCCATCGGATCTGTCGATGATAAGGCGTACGGTGTAGCTGTGTATCCGGCGGGGACAGCGCAAGCCGGAAAGATAGTTGCGGTCGGGTATACGGATAACGGATCTGTTAGAGATATCGCGGTTACGGTGTATCTGGCGGACGGTAGTCTAGACACGACGTTCGATTCGGACGGCATACTTATAAACAGCGCTCTCGGTTTGGGTGCAGAAGCTCGGGCCGTCGCTATACACACGGCTGCTACGGCCAAATTGAATCGGATCGTTGTAGCTGGTTTTAGTTTTAACGGGTCGCAGAACGTCTTTACGGTATTCAGATACAACGTAGATGGAACGACGACTGGAGCGGCTGCTTTTGGCGCGAACTATACGGCGATCGGGTCTGTTGATGACAGAGCGTACGGTGTAGCGATATATCCGATCGGGGCGCCGAATACGGATAAAACTGTTGTAGTCGGATACAGTAATAACGGGGCGCAAAATGTATTCGCCGTCGTACGGTATTCTACGGCAGGTGCTCTAGATTCGTCGTTTAACGGGACGGGTATATTTACGCTGGCCATCGGCTCTATAGATGATCAGGCGACAGGCGTACGTATACAGTCTGATGGCAAGATTGTTGTATGCGGTTACAGCTCTAACGGTGTGCAGTACAATTTTGTTGTGATAAGACTCGACAGCTCCGGTGTACTGGATCCGACTTTCGGTACGGGCGGTATTGTTGTTACAGACTTCAGTACGTTTGATGATTTCGCTCACAGCATGGTGATCCAACCCGATAGTAAAATCCTACTCGGAGGGTCTAGTAGTAACGGAACAGACGATGATTTTGCAGCGGCTCGGTATCTGTCTGTGCCCGCACCACCAACGACTACTACCACTACAACCACGATTGCGCCTACTACAACCACTACAACCGAACCGCTGACTACTACGACCACTACAACTGAACCGCCGACAACTACAACAACTACAACCGAACTGCCGACAACTATAACAACTACAACTGAACCACCTACCACTACAACCACTACAACTGTAGCTACAACAACAGAAGCCACAACAACGGAAGCCACAACAACGGAAGCCACAACAACGGAAGCCACAACAACGGAACCGACGACGACGGAACCGACGACAACGGAAGCGCCTACCACAACTACGACCACAACAGAACCACCTACGACTACTACCACGACCGAAGCCACAACGACTGAAGCTACAACTACAGAGGCCACGACAACTGAGCCGACTACGACAGAACCGACGACGACAGAACCGACGACGACAGAACCGACGACGACAGAACCGACAACGACTGAGCCGACTACAACGGAAGTACCTACAACAACTACAACTACAACTGAACCACCGACGACTACTACTACGACCGAAGCTACGACGACCGAAGCTACGACGACCGAAGCTACGACGACTGAGCCGACTACGACCGAACCGACTACAACGGAAGCGCCTACCACAACTACGACTACAACAGAACCACCTACAACTACTACCACAACAGAAGCCACGACAACTGAAGCTACGACGACTGAGGCTACGACGACCGAAGCCACAACTACTGAAGCCACAACTACTGAAGCCACAACTACAGAGGCCACAACTACTGAAGCCACAACTACAGAGGCTACAACGACTGAGCCAACTACAACAGAGCCACCAACGACCACAACTACGACTACAATAAAGCCGCCCGATACAACAACGACCACAACAAGACCTCCGGATACGACAACAACAACTACAACAGAACCGGTTACGACGACCACGACTACAACAGAACCGGTTACGACGACCACAACTACAACTGAACCGGTTACGACGACCACAACTACGACTGAACCGGTTACGACGACCACAACTACGACTGAACCAGCTACAACCACAACAACTACGACTGAACCGGTTACGACGACAACAACTACAACTGAACCAGTTACGACGACAACAACTACAACTGAACCAGCTACAACCACAACAACTACGACTGAACCAGCTACAACCACAACAACTACGACTGAACCAGCTACAACCACAACAACTACAACTGAACCGGTTACGACGACCACAACTACAACTGAACCGGTTACAACCACTACAACTACAACTGAACCAGTTACGACCACTACAACTACAACTGAACCAGTTACGACGACCACAACTACTGCACCACCGGGTACAACGACCACAACTACTACACCACCGGGTACGACTACCACAACTACTACACCACCGGGTACGACGACCACAACTGAACCAGCTACAACCACTACAACTACAACAGAACCAGCTACAACCACTACAACTACTACACCACCGGGTACGACGACAACAACTACAACTGAACCAGCTACAACCACTACAACTACAACTGAACCAGCTACAACCACTACAACTACAACTGAACCGGTTACGACGACCACAACAACT
>Ga0315288_10001723_pt1 | contig 28394 bp, 30 predicted proteins | sample YL17G11_20_MG_FD_203454 | JGI IMG/M metagenome (GOLD analysis project Ga0315288, IMG submission 203454) | Sediment microbial communities from Yellowstone Lake, YNP, Wyoming, USA - YL17G11_20 | ecosystem: Environmental > Aquatic > Freshwater > Lake > Sediment | place: USA: Wyoming | collected... | reverse complement strand
CAACCCCAATACCAACCGCATCTACGTCGCCAACTGGTTCAGCAACACGGTGTCGGTGATAGACGGGGCCACCAACGCCGTGGTGGCGACCGTGCCCGTTGACTCCAGTCCTGACGGAGTTGCCGTCAACCCCAATACCAACCGCATCTACGTCGCCAACTGGTTCAGCAACACGGTGTCGGTGATAGAGGACTCCCCGCCAGCCGTTGGCGGCGTCGCAGAACTGCCAGATATCGCCGGGAGCGGTGATTCACCCCTACGCAACTACGTCGCTCTGGCCGGAGCCGCCGCAGCTCTCCTCGCCCTCACCGCCGGCGTCTGGTGCGCCAGGAGACGCCGCCGCCCTACCCCGCGCCCTTCTCGGCGATGACCTTCTGGCCTTCCTCCACCAGGGCGGTCAGGTAGTCCGCCTCGTCCACGACGCGCACCACCTGGCCGCCGCGGAAGATGGCGCCCTTGCCCTTGCCGGCGGCGATGCCGATGTCGGCCTCGCGCGCCTCGCCGGGGCCGTTCACCACGCAGCCCATGACCGCCACCGTGATCGGCTGGCCCAGCTTCTGGAAGTGCTCCTCCACCCGCAGGGCCAGCGGGATGAGGTCGACCTCGATGCGGCCGCAGGTGGGGCAGGCGATGATCGTCGGACCCCGCTGGCGCAGGTTCAGCGCCCGCAGGATGTCGTAGGCGACGGGTATCTCCTCCTTCGGGTCGGCGGACAGGGAGACGCGGATCGTATCGCCGATGCCTTCGGCCAGCAGAAGGCCGATGCCCACCGCGTTGCGGATCGAGCCGGAGCGCAGCGTTCCCGCTTCGGTGATGCCGATGTGGAGGGCGTAGGGCGTCCGGCGGGCGATCTCGCGGTAGGCGGTCACCGTCGTGGGCACGTCGAAGGCCTTGAGCGAGACCTTGATCTGATCGAAGCCCATCTCCTCCAGGAGCCCGATCTCCCACAGCGCGGCGTCGACCATGCGCTGCCACTTGGGCGGCGGCATCTCGCCGTCGGCCAAGGGCGGCAGCGGCGGCAGGCTCCCCTCGTTCACGCCGACGCGGATGGGCACCTTTCGCTCCTGGGCCAGGCGCACCACTGTGCGCACCTTCTCCGGGTCGCGGATGTTGCCCGGGTTCAGGCGCAGGCCGTGGACGCCGGCCTTCAGGGCGGCCAGCGCCAGGCGATAGTCGAAGTGGATGTCGGCGACGACCGGAATGGGCGAGTGAAGGACGATCTCCGGCAGGCCGGCGGCAGCGTGGCGGTCGGGGACGGCCACGCGGACGATCTCGCAGCCCCGGTCGGCGAGCTCGTAGACCTGGCGGAGGGTGGCCTGAGCGTCGGCGGTCTTGGTGTTGGTCATCGACTGCACCACAATCGGCGCGTCGCCGCCGACCTGCACGCCGCCCACCCAGACGGGCTTCGAGGGGCGGCGGCGGATCTCCATCATCGGAACAGGCTCTCGCCACGAAGGACGCGGAGGACGTCGAAGTAGGTGATGACCACGGCCAAGGTAATGATCAGCGCGAAGCCGATGAAGTGGACGAGTGCTTCCTTCTGCGGCGCGATGCGCTTGCCTCGGCGCGCGATCTCGATCAGGACGAACACGATGCGGCCGCCGTCCAGCATGGGGATGGGCAGAATGTTGACTATGCCCAGGTTGATGCTGAGCAGGGCTGCGAAGTCCAGCAGTGGCCGGTAACCCGATTCGTCGACCACCTCGCCGGTGGCCTGAGCGATGCCCACGGGACCGGCGACGCTGGGCGAGCTACCGCCCTTGACCCAGGAGATGATCTCGTTGCGGGCCAGGGTGAGCGATTCGACGGTGGCCTGGATGCTCTTGGGGAAGGCCTCCCAGATGGGGAAAGACTCCGATTCGGTCATGCCCGGATAGAGGGCGCCGATGACGATGCCGGTCGGCCCCTGGCGCCGTTCGTTGCCCTCCGCGTCGACGTAGGTCGGGGCCGACCAGCGGGCCTTGACCGGCACGTCCTTGACCACACCCGCCTCCTTGACGGTCATCGTGATGGTCTCGCCCATGTTCAGGCGGATCTGGGTGCCGACCTCGGCGGTGTTGCGCACCTCGTGGCCGTTGACGGCGAAGATGACATCGCCCTCCTTCAGGCCGGCCTCAGCGGCGGGCGAATCGGGTATCACTTGCGTGATCTGAGTGAGGCCGGTGGCCACATCGCGCGGGATCATGAAGCTGATGGTGAACAGGACAAAGGGCAGGAGGATGTTCATGCCCGAGCCGGAGGCGAGGACCAGCAGGCGTACCCAATGAGGCTTCGCGGCCAGGCTGCCGGGCTCGCCGGGGTCTTCCTCTCCCAGCAGGCGCACGAAGCCGCCCAGCGGCAGGGCATTGATGGAGTAGATGGTGTCTCTGAACGTAAAGCCCCACAGCCGGGGAGGATAGCCCAGACCGGCCTCCACCACCCGCACGCCCGTAAGCTTGGCGGTGATGAAGTGGCCGAACTCGTGGGCGACGATGAGAGCTATGAGAATGCCAAAGAAGGGAAGGATGGAGTTGACGACAGTCATCTCAGGCCCTCGCTCTCAGCCAATCTTCCGCCCAGCGGCGCGCCCAGGCATCGGCGGCCAGCACGTCGTCCAGGCTGGGCTCGACCGTCCCATCGTGGGCGGTGAGGGTGGTCTCGATGACCCGCGGGATGTCCATGAAGCCGATGCGACCGGCCAGGAAGTGCTCCACCGCCACCTCGTCGGCGGCAGCCATGGCGGTGGGGAAGGTGCCGCCGCGGCGGCCGGCCTCCAGGGCCAGGCCCAGGCAGGGGAAGCGGCGCGGGTCCGGTTCGCAGAAGGCCAGCGTGCCCAGGCGGGCCAGGTCCAGTCGCTTGACCCGCGCCGCGGGCCAGCGCTGGGGGTAGGTCAGGGCGCACTGAATGGGCAGGCGCATGTCCGGCATGCCTAGCTGCGCCTTGACGGAGCCATCGCGGAACTCGACCAGCGAATGAACGATGCTCTCACGGTGTAGCACTACATCGATCTTATCAAAGGGGACACCGAACAGCCAATGCGCTTCGATAGCCTCTAGCCCTTTGTTGAGCAGAGTGGCGCTGTCTATGGTGACCTTGTGGCCCATCTGCCAAGTAGGATGACGCAGCGCTTCCTCGGCTGTTACACGGGCCAGGTCGTCCGGCGAAAGGTCGCGAAAGGCCCCGCCGGAGCCGGTGAGGATGACGCGGGAGATGCCGGCCCGGTCTTCGCCCCACAGGCACTGCCAGATAGCGCTGTGCTCGCTGTCGATCGGGCGCAGCTCGGCGCCGTGCTGGCGAGCGGCGGCCACCACTAGGTGGCCGGCCATCACCAGCACCTCCTTGTTGGCCAGTGCCACCACCTTGCCGGCGTTCGCGGCGGCGAGAGTGGGGACCAGGCCGGCCCTGCCGGCGGTGGCCACCACCACGATGTCCACCTCGGGGTGGCAGGCCATCTCGTCCATCGGTGTCCAGCGGGCGCGCAGGCTGGGCGCCTTCTGTTGCAGGTAATCGCCCTCGCGGTCGGCCCACAGAAGGGATGGGGAGAACTCGCGGGCCTGCTCCTCGAGGAGAGTGACGTTGTGGCCGGCGGCGAGCCCGACAACGCGGAAGCGCCGCCGCAGGCTGCGGACGACTTCGAGGGTCTGGCGTCCGATGGAGCCGGTGGAGCCGAGGATGGCGAGGCGGATCATGGCTGGGCGGGCCTACTCCAGCGCGTCCTTCATCCGTTCATCGAGCTTGCGGGCCAGGCTCTCCAGGTCCTGCGCCGACGGGGGCGAGCCGACGGCCACCGCCGCGATAGAGCCGATCCCCCGACCCCTTCGGATGTCGACGAAGTGCGTGAACTGATCGACGTTGGTGTTGAGGTCAGGGATGTGCACATTGGTCTTGAGCTCATAGGCGAGCCGGTCGTCGCCCACTTCGGGGAAGGATAGCGGGGATATGGACGCGTTCTGAACGTCGAGGTCCGAGCCCGTCAAGCTCTCTTGAAGCGCCTTCAGGACCTCGGGGTCCGACGGCTGCTGGCGCAGCAGATCGAAGCCCTCGACCGCACCGGCCTGGTCTCGATAGATAGTTGTGGTCAGCAGGAGCAGCAGCGTGCCGCCGGTTGCCCCCTCCCGTGAGTAGACAGACTCGTAGCCCAGGATGCGCCCCATGCGGTCCAGGTCTTCCACGGTGAAGGCGCTGGAAATGTCTCCTTCTCCAGCAGCCTCGGTATTGGTGATGTATCTCTCGTCCACCAGGGTGAAACCGTCGGGCAGGTCCTTGGCCCCAAGAGAGACCGTCTTCAGGAGCGCCTCCGCCGCGCTGCCTTCCTCCGCTGCCGGCCCGGTGGCGGCAGCGGTCGGCGAAGGTGCGGTCTCGTTGCTGCTGGAGCAAGCAGCCGTTAGGAGCGCCGCCACGGCCAAAACGGCGAGCAACGGCGCCAAGAATGGGCGAGGGCGGAGCAGCATACCAAGAACGTTGGCCACTACTCGAAGACGTCCTTCATGCGTTCATCGAGGGTGCGTGCCAGGTCCTCTAGCTCCTCCACGGGCGAGGGCGACCCGACGCTGAGCACTGTGATGGAATCGATCCCACGACCCCTCTGTACGCCGACGACCCGCGCGACAAAGTCCAGGTCTGTGTCCGTGCCGGGGCTAACCGCCGTGATCTTCATCTCAAACGCGAGGCGGTCGTCGCCGACCTTGGCGAACGACATCGGAGACACGGTTGCGCTCTTAACCTGGACCCCGGAGCTGCTCGCGAAGTTCTGCTCGAACTCGTCGGCAAACCCCGGATCCGATGCCTGCTGTCGCACGAAGTCCAGGGCCTCGGCAGCCCCATCGGAATCCTGATAGAGAGCCGACGTTATCTGGACGAACAGCGTCCCGCTGGTGGTATCCGCCGTCACCTCCTGTGAGTAGCTGGCGTCGTAGGAGAGGGTCCGTCCAAAACGGTTTAGGTCTTCCAGGGTTGGAGCATAGGGATTGTCCTTCTGCTCCTGGGCCGTCTCTTCGTTGGTGCTGAACCTCTCCTCGTCCAGGGTGTAGCCGGACGGCAGGTCCTCCAACTGGAGAGTAGCGGCCTTGAGGAGGGCCTCCGCCTCCGAGCGGTCCTGGGCGGTCATCGACGCGACGGCGGCCATCGAGGCGATGGCAGTGGGGGACCCGGAGGTCGTCGCGGAAGGGGACTCGGTCTTGTCGTCACCGCCACCGCAGGCAACCAGGAGAACGGCCAGAATTGCGGCCAGGGGCAGAAGCAGCCTCATGCCGGGACCTCCTTGGAACGGCGCGCATCGTTCACGCTAAAGCACGACCCATATCGCGTAATAGTATACCATCGGCACCACGAACAGCAGGCTGTCCAGCCGGTCCAGCAAGCCGCCGTGGCCGGGCACCAGCGCGCCCGCATCCTTGACGCCGGTGCTCCGCTTCAACAACGACTCCGCCAGGTCGCCCAGTTGGGCGGCCACCGGCACCAGGACCGCCAAAGGAACGAGCGGCCCGACGCCCACGTCCAGGCCCAGGGCGTAGCTCAGCAGCGGCACCGCCGCCGCGCCGCAGACCAGCCCGCCCAGGGCGCCCGCTACCGTCTTCCCGGGGCTGACCCGTGGGGCGAGGGGAGTCCGCCCGACCGCCATTCCCACAAAGTAGGCGCCGGTGTCGTTGGCGAAGGTAGCGAAGATGGCCAGGAATACCCACTGGCCGTCCTGATCGAGCAGGCGGAGAAGGACGAGGTAGCTGCCCAGCCAGCCCACGTACAGTACCCCCCCGACGGTCGCCAGCCAGTCATTCAGGCCACGCTGGGTCTCGCCGCGGGCGATGAGCCAGATTAACGGGAGGACTGTAGCCAGGGCCAGAGCGCCCGTCCACCAGTCGACGCCGTTGTGGGCGCCGGCCACCAGCAGTGCCACGAGCGCGGCTCCCAGAAGCCCCAGCGGTCGCTGGTTGAGGAGGCGGGGCAGAGGCCGCTGGGCGATAGCCGCCAGGGGGTTCTCGGCCAGGGAAGTATTTCTGGGCGCGGGGTCGACTGCGGCGTAGAACTCCAAGGCGGCGATCACCAGGATCACGCCTACCGCCACCGAAAAGCCGGCGCCTCCCCAGCAGATGAGGGCGATGATAATGGGTACGCCGACGATGGCTGTGGCGACCCTAACGGGGAGCATCAGCGCTGGCGCGAATCCTTGGCGTTGCGGGAGGTGCGTGCTCGGTCAGCGGATAGGTCTTCGTCCTCGGGAAGCAGGCCGCCGAAGCGGCGGCGGCGCTGGCTGTAGGCCAGCAGCGCCTCGTCGATGTGCGGGCAGTCGAAGTCGGGCCAATAGATGGGCATGGAGTAGAACTCGGCGTAGGCTCCCTGCCAGAGCAGAAAGTTGGAGACCCGCATCTCGCCCGCAGTGCGAATTATGAGGTCGGGATCCGGGATGTCGCTGGTGTACAAGTAGCGGGCGAAGGATGCCTCATCCAGCTTCTGGGGGTCGACGCCGTTGGCCATCAGGCGGCGCACGGCGTCCAGGATTTCGGCCCGGCCGCCGTAGTTGAAGGCGATGCAGACGGTCATCCGCCGGTTGTCCTTGGTGAGGTCGATGGCGTCCAGCACCTGCTGTTGAAGTTTGGGCGAGAGGCCGTCCAGGCGCCCCAGGTGGCGCAGGCGGATGCCTCGCTTGTGGAAGTTGTTGGTCTCGCGCTTGATCACGCGGCTGAGGATGCCCATGAGGCCGCGCACCTCGGCCTTGGGGCGCGACCAGTTCTCGGTGGAGAAGGCGTAGAGGGTGAGGCACTGCACGCCGTAGTCGGCGAAGCGCTCGATGATGCGGCGAATGTTCTCCGTGCCCGCCCGATGGCCGGCCATTCGAGGCAAGCCCCGCTGGCGGGCCCAACGGCCGTTGCCGTCCATGATGATGGCCACGTGGGTGGGCACTTCGCTCAGGGGCAGGAGAAGCGCCTTCCGAGGGGCAGTTCGTATCGCCAAGGCTGTCACCATTTAATCCTACGTTGCCGGCTGGCGCCTGGTTCCCATGGTCGGCGCCCTCTAGACCGCCAGCAGCTCCGCCTCTTTTTCTTCGCCCAGGCGGTCGATCTGCTGCACGAACTCGTCGGTTAGTTTCTGAAGACGCTCCTGGCCGCGGAACTGGTCGTCCTCTGGGATGAGCTTCTCGCGCTGCAGGCGACGGAGCTCTTCGTGGCCCTCGCGGCGGATGTTGCGCACCTCGACCCGCCCTTCCTCTACCTTCTTATGGACCACCTTCACCAGTTCGCGCCGTCGCTCCTCGGTGAGCTGCGGGATGGAAAGGCGGACGACGGTGCCGTCGTTGGTGGGGGTCAGGCTCAGATCTGACTTGAGGATGGCCTTCTCGATGGCGCCCATGGCCTGACGGTCCCAGGGCTGGATGGTGAGAAGGCGCGGGTCGGGGACGCTGATGGTAGCGAGTTGGTTGAGCGGAGTCGGCACCCCGTAGTAGTCCACGCGCAAGTGCTCTACCAGGCCCGGGTGGGCGCGGCCGGTGCGGATGGTGGCCAGCTCGTGGCGGAGCGCCTCCACCGCCTTGGTCATCCGGTCCTTCGCGTTGTTGAACAGGTCTTCGATCATGGTCTAGCCTCCCGCGCCAACCGGCGGCCGTTGGGCCGGGGCGAGGACGGAGTCCTCTTCGGTGACAAGGGTACCGATTTCCTCGCCGGAGGCTGCGCGCTCGATGCTGCTGGGCGCCCGCAGGTCAAAGACGATGATGGGCACGCTGTTCTCCATGCACAGGGTGAGGGCGGTGCTGTCCATGACCTCCAGGCGCCGGTTGATGGCCTCGATGTACTTCAGGGTCTCGAAGCGACGGGCGGTGGGCACTTCCCTGGGGTCGGCGTCGTAGACGCCGTCCACCTTGTTCTTGGCCATCAGGAGCACCTGAGCATCGATCTCGACGGCGCGCAGGGCAGCGGCGGTATCGGTGGTCATGTAGGGGTTGCCGGTGCCGGCGGCGAAGATGACCACGCGCCCCTTCTCCAGGTGACGGATGGCCCTCAGCCGAATATACGGTTCGGCCACGGCTTGAATGGCGATGGCGGTCTGGGTGCGCACCGTCAGGCCGACCCTCTCCAGCGCATCGTGCAGGGCGAGGGCGTTGATGACAGTGGCCAGCATGCCCGCGTAGTCGGCGGTGGCGCGGTCCATGCCGGCCGCGCTGGCGTCGGAGCCGCGGAACATGTTGCCGCCGCCCACTACCACCGCCGCTTCGATGCCCATGTCTACCACGTTGCGGATCTGGCCGGCTATGAGGGCAAGGGTGTCGGCGCTGATGCCAAAAGGCTGATCGCCCATGAGGGCTTCGCCGCTGAGTTTGAGGAGGACGCGACTGTACCGTCTGGTCGCCACGGGCCGCCTATCCTAGCGCCCCAACTGGAAGCGCTGAAACCGACGCACCCGGATGTTCTCGCCCGTCTTGGCGATGGCGTCGTTGATCAGGTCTTGGACCGAGCGGTTGGCGTCCTTGATAAAGGGTTGGGCCAGCAGACAGAGGTCGCGGGGGTCGCCGTCGCTGTCCGCGGGCAACTCCTCTGGCGAGACGTACTGAGGTTCGGTGGCGGCCACCTGCATGGCGAGGTCGTGGGCCAGGGCTTTGAACTCGCCCGTGCGGGCCACGAAGTCGGTCTCGCAGTTCAGCTCCACCAGTGCGCCCAGGCGGCCGTCGGGATGGATGTAGGCTTCGACGAGGCCCTGGATGGTCTCGCGGCCGGCCCGCTTCTCGGCCACTGCGATGCCGCGACGGCGCAGGATTTGCTTGGCCTTCTCCAGGTCGCCCTCCGCTTCTTCCAGGGCGGACTTGCAGTCCAGCATCCCGACGCCGGTAAGTTCGCGCAGTTCCTTGATAGCCTGGACGGTAACAGCCATATCGCCTCGCTATATGGTTTTGGCTATTCGGTAGCGGTCGGTTGTTCCGGCGGCGGCGTGGCTTCCGCCGCCTCCGCGGGCGGGACGGGCTTCTCTTCGACGGGCGCCTTTTCTGTTGGCGCCTGACGGGCAGGTGGCTCCTCGTCGGGCGACGCCACGTAGCCTGTTTCCTGGTAGGCGCCCACCTCCACCTCTTCCAGGGCCTCCTTGGCGGCGAACTCGCGGGCGGCCAGGCCCTCGAGGGCAGCGCTGGCCATGGAGTTGGCCATGAACTTGATGGCCCGGATGGCGTCGTCGTTGGAGGGGATGGGGTAGTCGATCTCGTCGGGGTTGCAGTTAGTGTCCACCATCGCCACGACCGGGATATCCATCCGCATGGCCTCGGCGATGGCGATCCGCTCCTTGGAGGGGTCGACCACGAACAGGGCGCCGGGGAGCTTGGTCATCTCCTTGATGCCCCCTAGGTAGCGGTTGAGGCGGGAGATCTCCTCCTCGATCTTGAGGGCTTCCTTCTTGGGCAGGCGATCGAACTCGCCCCGCTCACGCTGGTCCTCCAGGCGCACCAGGTGGTCGATGCGGGCTTGGATGGTGGCGAAGTTGGTGAGGGTGCCACCCAGCCAGCGATTGCTGACGTAAGGCATGAAACAGCGTTTGGCCTCAGTTTCGGTGGCCTCCTGGGCCTGCTTCTTGGTGCCGACAAACAGGACGGTGTCGCCGTGGGCTACCAAGTCGCTCACGCAGGTGCAGGCCTCGTCCAGGCGCTGCACCGTCTGCTGGAGATCGATGATGTGGATGCCGTTGCGTTCGGCAAAGATGAACGGCTTCATCTTGGGGTTCCAGCGACGAGTCTGGTGGCCGAAGTGGACGCCGGCTTCCAGGAGGGTCTTCATGGAGACAGAATCAACCAAGGCGTTCCCTTTCTTTCTAGCACTTGAGCATTGGCTGAAAGTATAGCATAGGCCTATGGGCTGGGCAACGATAGCGGAGTAGGTTGTCTAATCGTAGGCGAGTCACCAACAGCTATTGCACCTTGGTTACCCATCCCGTAACATTTGTATTGAACCCACAGTTCACGGGAGGTTGGCTTGCCCATCTACGTGTACCGCTGCGACCTGTGCAGCAACCAATACGAGAAGAAGGAAGGGTTCGACGCCCCGGTCGAGCAGGCATGTCCTCAGTGCGGCGGGGTGACCCGCAGGCTTCTCCAGGTGCCCGGTATCGTCTTCAAGGGGCCCGGCTTCTACATCACCGATAACCGCAAGAACAACGGCAGCGAGGAGAGGGAGCCGAAGCCGGCCCTCGAGGGGACCACCGAGGTCTCCGGCAAGCCTTAGCGGCCGGTGCGCGCGGTCATCCAGCGGGTCCGCGGCGCCTCGGTGACCGTGAGCGAGGAGCGGATCGCCGACATTGGTCGCGGGTTGGTCGTGCTGCTGGGGGTGGCCGCCGGCGATAGCCCCGAAGACGCCGCGAAACTGGCGCGCAAGACGGCCGAGCTGCGCATCTTCGCCGATGCCGCCGGCCGTTTCGATTTGTCGCTGCTCGACGTCTCCGGCCAGGCGCTCGTCGTGAGCCAGTTCACTCTCCTGGCCGACGTGCGCAGGGGCCGCCGCCCCAACTTCACCCAGGCGGCGCTCCCGGAAGAGGCGGAACCGCTCGTGGACGCCTTCTGCGCCGCGCTGCGCGATGCCGGCGTGGAGGTGCAGACGGGGCGCTTTGGTGCGCGGATGCTGGTGGAGATCCACAATGACGGCCCGGTCACGATCCTCCTCGACAGCCAGGAGCTGGAACGCCCCCGCCGGGGGTAGGCGGCACTGACTGGACGGCTCCTTCACGCGGCAATATAATATGCACACCGTGGGGTTCCTCAGGCCGTTGCGACTGTTTCTATTGAGCTTGGCCGTGCTGGAGCTTCTCGCTCTGGCCGGCCTCGGCTTGCCCTGGCTGCGCGGGCTGGGCTCCGATGATGGCGCCGCCTCGGCCAGCCCGACAGGCCTGCGCGTATCGCCGCTGCCGCCCTGGGCGCTGCTGCCGACCACCGTGGCGGAAGGCGATCTCGTCCCCTTCCAGCGGGCGCTCGTGGAGGCCAACGCGCCCAAGCCCGAACCGGACGTCGTGCCCGCTCCGCCGCCGGGGCCCTCCATCGAGGAGATCGGGGCGCAGGAGCTGGCCACGACCGTGCCGCCGCCCGACGTGACCTTCGGCGAGAACGAGCGCTGGATCCTGGTGAACACCGCTACCCAGCGGGCGGTGGCTTTCGAGGGCGCGAAGCCGGTGCGGGTGGCCCTGGTGACGACGGGAATGCCCGGCTGGGTAACCCCCTGGGGCGAGTACCAGGTCTACGCCCGCGTGGAGAACGAGACCATGGACTCCACCACCCTCGGCATCCCGAGCGACAGCGCCGACGGCTGGCATGTGGAGGACGTCCTCTTCACCCAGCACTTCAATGGACCTGTAACCATCCACTACAACTACTGGCGCCCGGAGAGCTACTTCGGGAACGTGGCCTCCAGCCACGGCTGCGTGGGGATGCGCTACAACGACGCCAAGTTCTTCTGGGACTTCGCCACCATCGGCACGCGGGTGGTGGTGGTGCCAATGGGGGGCTAGAGCGAGACTCGGACCGCTGCTGGCTGCGGGCCGGAGCGCTGGCTGTAACGGGTCCTGGTGGCCAGCGTGGGTACGTCCCGCCCACCCGCCCCGGTCGTCCTTCCGAGAGGGCGGAGCCCTCTCGGGCTCTCCCGCTCGACGGTCGAGGGAAACTGCTAGACATCGAGCCGTGCGGGACGCGGCGCGCCTTCGCGTCTAGGAGAGCGCCACGTCCAAGCTCATGTCCAGCGCCGGGGCCGAGTGGGTGATGGCCCCCACCGAGATGTAATCGACGCCTGTCTCGGCCACCCGGCGAGCGTTGGCCAGCGTTATCCCGCCCGAGGCCTCCAGCACGGCCTTCCCCTTCGCCAGATCGACGGCCCGCCGCATGTCTACCGGCGGCATGTTGTCCAAAAGCAGCTCGTGGGCGCCGGCGGCCAGCGCTTCGCTGGCCTCTTCCGCGCTCGTGACTTCGATCTGCACCCGCATGTCCGGCGGGGCTGCTTCGCGGGCCAGACGGACGGCATCGGCGATGCCGAGGCCGCGAGCCCGCAGGGCGGCCAGGTGGTTGTCCTTGATGAGGACGGCGTCGGCCAGGGTGAGGCGGTGGTTCTCGCCGCCGCCGACGCGCACGGCGTACTTCTCCAGCGTGCGCAGGCCGGGGGTCGTCTTGCGCGTGTCGCGCAGGCGGCAGCCCGTCCCGGCGATGGCTTCCACCAGGCGAGCGGTGGCGGTGGCCACCCCCGACAGGTGGGTCAGGTAGTTCAGCGCCACCCGCTCGGCGCGCAGGATGGCGGCCAGCGGCCCCTCGATCTCGGCCACGGTCTGACCGGGTGAGAGGCGGGCGCCTTCGGCGGCCAGCGGTCGCCAGGCGAGTGACGGGTCGACGGCCTTGAACACCGCTTCGGCCAGGGGCAGGCCGACCAGCACTCCCTCCGCCTTGGCGACGATGACGCCTCGCCCGCTCTGCTCGGGCGGCACGAGGGCGGCGGTCGTCACGTCGTGCCAGGCCTCGTCCTCCATGAGGGCGTTCTCGGCCAGGCGGCGCAGGTGGGCGGGATGGCGCTGGAGGGCGTTGGGGTCAGGCATGGCGGCGGAAGACGATGTGCTTTCGCCATTCCTCTCGCGGCTCCGGGAAGTCGGCGCGATAGTGGGCGCCGCGGCTCTCGGCGCGCAGGAGGGCGGCCTCGGTCATCAGGCGGGCGCAGGTGAGCAGGTTCGATAGCTCGTGCGAGGGGCGGTCGGTCGGCGGGAGAAGGGTCGCCTGCCACGCCGACAGGAGGGCCTTGGCTTGGCCCAGGTTGGTGCCGTCGCGCACGATGCCCACCTTCTCCCACATCAGCGATTGCAGGGCGCCCAAGTCCAGCGGCGGGGCTTCCGCAGGAACGGGATCGCTGAGGGCGACGGCGTCGGCGGTGGGCTCGGTGGCCGACGGCTCCGGCTGGAGCGAGCGCTCCACGACGCGCCTGCCGAAGACGATCGTCTCCAGGAGGGAGTTGCTGGCCAAACGGTTGGCGCCGTGGACGCCGGTGCAGGCGGCCTCGCCGCAGGCGAAGAGGCGGCGGATGTTGGTCTCGCCCCAGAGGTTGGTGCGCACGCCGCCCATCATGTAGTGGGCGGCCGGCGAGACGGGGATCGGCTGGCGGGTCATATCCAGGCCGTGCTCCAGGCAGAAGCGGTAGATCTGGGGGAAGCGCGAGGTGATCCGCGACGGCGGCAGGTGGGTCACGTCCAGGAAGACGTGGTCGGCGCCGGTGGTCTCCATCCGGGCGAGGATGGCCCGCGCCACCACGTCGCGAGGGGCCAGCTCAGCGGCCGGGTGATGTTCGGCCATGAAGGCGCGGCCCTGGACGTCGCGAAGGATGCCGCCTTCGCCACGCACTGCCTCGCTGATCAGGAAGGGCTGGACACCGGGCATGCGCAGGACGGTGGGGTGGAACTGGAAGAACTCCATGTCGGCGATCTCGGCGCCGGCGCGGTAGGCCAGGGCAACACCGTCGCCCGTGGCCACCGTGGGGTTGGTGCTGAGCTTGAAGAGCTGTCCGGCGCCCCCCGTGGCCAGGATCAGGAAGCGGCAGGTGAACTCCAGCTTGGTGTTGGTGCGGCAGTCCAGGGCTTCGACGCCCTCCAGGACCCCATCGTCTATTAGGAGACGGCCGGCGAGGCAGTGCTCCAGGATCGTGATGCGGGACAGCTTGGCCACGCTGCTCAGCGTGAGCTCGATGTGGGCGCCCGTGGCGTCGCCGCCGGCGTGGAGAATGCGGGACATGCTGTGGGCCCCCTCGCGGCCGAGGGTGATCTCGCCGTCCAGGGTGTCGAAGGGGACGCCGAAGCTCACCAGGTCGTGGATGCGGTCGGCGGCCTCTTCGGTGAGGACGCGGGCGGCCTCGATGTCGACCAGGCCGGCGCCGGCGGCGATGGTGTCCTCCAGGTGCAGTTGGGGCGAATCGCCCTGGCCGACGGGCGCGGCGATGCCCCCCTGGGCGTAGCGCGTGTTGCACTCGTCGATGGAGCCTTTGGTGAGGATGAGGACGCTGCCGTGTTCGCGCGCCTGGAGGGCGGCGAACAGCCCGGCGATGCCGGACCCGACGACGACGTAGTCGTAGTGGGCCATGAGGTTACAGCGGCTTGGCGGTGGCTAAGGCTTCGAGGACAAACGGATTGCCTTCGCCTTGCATCTGCTCGATCTCCTCAGGCCGGTAGCAGAGGGGTGCCAGCGGGAGATTCTGATCATTGAGGAGGAGGACCCGATAGATGCGCTCGTGGAAGCGCTCGGTGAAGTCGCCGACGATGATGAGGTCGATATCGCTGCCTTCGTGGATGTCGCCGCGGGCGAAGGAGCCGAAGAGGTAGACGCGATCCACCGGCAATTCGGCCTTGAGCCTGGCTACGAAGCGCTGGAGCTCTCGACGTATTTCTTCACGGCGTTCAAGATCGACTCTGCGTAGGACAGACATTGTGCTGCGTCCTCTTCGCTGTGGAACTGGGCAGGAGGCAGGTCGCTTACCAAAGCGTTTGGGTAACGCGTGGTCAGGTAGAAGGAGTCCAAGTGCTTGGCAGCCGCGTCCATCGCTCCAAGCTCTGCGCTGAACTCGCGCGCCCTTGCTACCAGGTCGGTCACCGAGTGGGTCAGGATCGAGGTGAACCCTTCTTTGTACAAGAGAGCCTTGACGGCCTTCTCTGCGCTCTGCTGAGCCTGAAAGCATGCCCACTCATAGTGGGCGCTGCGCTCCGAGTCGCGAGCGGCGGAGAGGTCGGCCTCGGCCTGAAGCAGCCATCGCTGCGGTAGGGGCTTCACCACTCAAGCTCCACAGCTCATTATCGCACACCCCCCGCCAGTTCCACGAACGTCCCGCGCTCCACGTCCACCAGGCCCCTATCTGTGAGCTTGAGCTCGGGGATGACGGGCAGCGCCAGGAAGGACAGCACAGCGAAGGGCGCCGGGACCGTCGCTCCCAGCGATACGGCGGCCGCCTCCAGCGCCTCGAGCTGGGCGGCGACCGTCTCCAGCGGCTCCGGCGACATGAGGCCGGCCACGGGCAGCGGCAGCGAGGCCAGCGGCCGGCCGTTCTCCACCGCCGTCAGGCCGCCCTGCATTCGCTCCACCTCTCGCACGGCGGCGTGCATGTCGGCGTCGCTCGTGCCCACGACCACCACGTTGTGCGAATCGTGGGCGAACGACGAGGCGAGGGCGCCTCGCTGCAGGCCGAAGCCCTTGACCAGCCCCAGGCCGATGTTGCCGGTGGCGTGGTGGCGCTCCACGACCGCCAGCTTCAAGATATCGCGCTCGGTGTCCGCCGCCACCTGTCCCCCCGCCAGGCGAACGTTCTCCAAGACCTTGCGGGTGATGATCTGCCCCGGGACGATCTCGATGACCGGCAGACGGCGCTCGGAAGTGCGCAGCGCAAAGGCCTTCGGCTCGAACGCCGCGATGTGCATCGTCCGCAGGAGCCGCCGTGGGACAGGGATGGCGGCCGGAAAGAGCGCGCGGCCCTCTTCGGCCACGAGCTGGCCCCGACAGTACACCTGGCGCGCCCGCAGCTCCGACAGGTCGTCGGCAACGATGAGGTTGGCCACGTAGCCGGGCGCTATCGCCCCACGGTCACGCAGCCCGAAATAGGTCGCGGCGTTGGTCGTGGCGAGCTGGACGGCCCGCAGAGGGCTCAGGCCCAGGCGGATCGCTTTGCGCACCACGGCGTCCAGGTCGCCGTCGTGGAGGAGGTCCCGCGCCGAGCGGTCGTCCACCACCAGCAGGCAGCGGGGGTAAGTGTCGTCGGTCACCAGGGGCAGGAGCTCCTCCAGGTTCTTCTCGGTTGTGCCCTCGCGAATCATGAGGTACATGCCTCGACGCAGCTTGTCGCGGCCCTCCTCCAGGCGGGTCGATTCGTGGTCGGAGCGGGGGCCGGCCGCCAGGTAGGCGTTGAGGCCCTTGCCTGTCAGGCCGGGCGCGTGGCCGTCGATGACCCCGTCGCCGACCACGCGGGCCTTGTCCAGGCAGTGGGGGTCGCCGGCCAGGACGCCGGGGAAGTTCATCAGCTCGCCCAGGCCCAGGGTGTTCGGCCAGCGCAGAGCGCGGGCGATGTCCTGCGGCCCTAGGGTGGCGCCGGCTGTCTCCAGGCCGGTGGCCGGGACGCACGAAGGCGCCATCAGGAAGACGTCCAGCGGCAGGCGGGCGGCGTCGCGCAGGAGGCGGCGCAGGGCCCAGAGGCCGGCCACGTTGGCCAGCTCGTGCAGGTCGGTGACCACGGAGGTGGTGCCGCGGGCTACCACCGCCCGGGCGTACTGCCCTATGCTGAGCATCGAGCTCTCGATGTGAGTGTGGCCGTTGATCAAGCCGGGCAGCAGATAGGCGCCGTCCAGGTCCACGACCCGGCGCGCGCTATAGCCCCGACCCACGCCGGCGATCCGGCCCTCGAAGAGGACGACATCGCCCTCCTCGACCTCGCACGTGAAGACGTTGACGATGCGGGCGTTGGTCAGGAGGAGGTCGCCCGGGGCGTCCCCACGGGCGACGGCGACAAGCTCTTCCAGAGCCACCTATCTCTCCTCTTCCAGGACGCGGATGTCGGGTAGCTGGCGGTAGTCCTCGGCGCAGTCGATGCCGTAGCCGACGACGAAGCCCTCGGGCACGGGAAAGCCGAGGTACTCGATGGCCGCCCCTTCGGCCAGGACGCGCTCGCGGGCCAGGAGGGCGCAGACGCGCAGGCTGGCCGGGCCGCGGGCCAGCAGGTGCTCGCGCACGCGTTCGAGCGTCAGGCCGCTGTCGATGATGTCGTCCACGAAGACGACGTGGCGGCCGGCGAGGTCGGTGGTCACGTCCTTGAGGACGGTGATCTCCCCCTTGCTGGTGGTGCCCGTGCCGTAGCTCGATACCATTATAAAGTCCACCTGGAGGGGTATTCCAACCTGGCGGACGAGGTCGGCCAGGAAGACGAAGGCGCCCTTCAGGCAGCCGACGAACACGGGTCGCTCTTCGCCGTAGTCGGCGCGGAGCTGGGCGGCCAGCTCGCGGACTCGCCGCTGGATCCGGGCGCGGGAGAGGATACGCCTTAAGGGGGGCATGGCGGGTCTATCCTCCACCGGCGCTGGCCTGGATCCGCCGGATGAACGCCATCACGGCCTCGGTGACCGCGTCGCGCTCCAGGTCCAGGAACATCTCGTGGCCACTCGCCTCGAACCACATCAGGTCGCGGTCCGTCGATGAGACCTTGTCGTACATCATCTGGGCGCTGCGCGGGGTGACGACCTGGTCCTTGTGCGACTGGAGGATCAGGATAGGAGCGTCCACGGACGGGAGGAGGTTCGTGATCTTGCGGCTGTACCGCCAAAGGTGCGCGAAGGCGCGCGTCGAGAACTTTGGGTAGTTCCGGTTCTCCTTCTTCTTCAACTCCATGTCGTTGTAGGAGTTCGGGCTCGGCAAGAAGCGGATGAAGCGCGAGAGGACGGGCATCGTGCCGGCGAGCGGGTCGGCGAAGCGCAGCGCCGCGGCCACCGTGACGACGCCGGCCACCTTGTCCCGGTGGCGGGCCGCGAGTTCCAGGGTCACGAGCCCCCCCATTGACAGGCCGACCACCACGACCTTCTCCACCTCGCGCCAGAGGTCGAGGAGCGCGTTCTCCGCGTCCTCGTACCAGTCGCGGTCGGTCGTCCCCGCCATGTCCTCGTAGCGCGTGCCGTGTCCTCGCAGGATGGGCAGCCGGTAGGGGAGGTTCTCCTCGTCCAGCGGCTCCACGAGGGGATCCACGCAGTGGATGTGCGACGTGAAGCCGTGCAACACCAGCACGCCGAGCGGTGCCTTTCCGGTCTCTCCCGCTCCGGCTTTGGGCGAGCGCGAGTAGGCCATCGGCGGGAGCGGGCCCGGCTCGGTCTTGGTCATGGCGGCTACCTCCTTGGCCCCCGCTGGATGTGGCAGCGGGAGACGATGTGCCTTAGGGGAGGCATGGCGGGTCTATTGTAGGGGCCAAGGGGACAACGAGGCAAAGGGACGATCTGCCTCACGGGCGCAGCCCTCGCTGGCGAATGAAGAGAACCACGCCTGCCGTAAGAGCGACGAGTGCGGCCGCCACGACGAAGGCGACATGGGGCCTATTCTGGCTGGTCTCGTCGGAGGATGGCGGCTCCGCCAGTTCGGCGATGCCGCCGACGCTGGCGGACGCATCCGGGTGCACGCCGGTGGCCCGCAGGGAGAACTCGAGGTCGAAGGGGTCCTCGTTAAAGATGTGTAGGACCATGAGGACGCCGGTCTCGCTGGCGGCATCGTAGGTGCACAGACCAGGCCCAAAGCTGCTGTCGTCGCCCGTGATCCGGGCCAGTTGTACCGCCTGTCCAGCGGCGTCTCGCTGGACTTGGGCCGTCGCGACGTCCGTTATCTCAAACACGACACAGCCGAGGTGTTCAGGCGTGCCGCCGGTCTGGATCGGCGTAGCGATGAGGAGGATGTGGCCGGTCCGGGAGAAGGCGATATCCGCCTGCTCGATGCGGGTGGCGCCTAAGTCAGCCGCGTCCGAGCTGGTGAGAAGGGTGCCGACGTAGCTGTAGCCGTTCGCTTCCTGGCGGAGGAGGACGAGGCGCTCCAGATCATCGCGGCGAACGCCATCCTGGAAGACTACGCAGTTCGTGGCTAGATAGGTGACGCCACCCTGGGAGAACAGGGCGGGCTCGGTGAAAGCGACACAGTCCGAGAGCTGAGGGATGGCGCTGAGGTTGTACTGGGCCCCGAAAGACGGTGAAGTCCCGTTGCCTCTGATCCAGGGGGCGCTAGAGTCGCCAAGGCCCTCGGGCGAGCCGGCATCGGAGCGCCTGTAGTAGGGATCCGAGCGGTCTTCCGGGCTGCCTGGCGGAGGCTCACCGAAGGGCTCGAAGTATGTAAGCCAGAGCATCTGCCAGGTCGCGGGCGCCTCACGCAGGAGAGTCGAGATCTCATGCATCGCCCAGCCTGGGACGCCGGAATCAGGGTGGGCCAGGGTTGTGGTCTGGTTGACCGACTCGACGAAGGTGAACGACGCACCGCCGTCGTCGCTGCGGGCCAGGTGGGTGCGCACACCGAAGTCGACCTGCGGCGGCGGCCCGGGATCGCTCACCAGAACGTCAAGCCAGGAATACGACAGCCAGAGGTCACCCGTCGCGGGATCGTACTCGAGGCTGGGGTCGCCGTAGCCGCGGAACGGTGCGGGGCCCCCGCCGAGCGCGGCGAACGGGTCGCCGGTGACCATTACTTGCGGGCAGGTGGAATCGAGGCCGCAGTGGAAGGTGGGCGGCGCGTCGCTTGCGGGTGCTGCAGGGGCATCCTTGGGAGCCGCGCCCAGGAGGAGCGCCGAGGCGACGGCTAGAGCCGCCACCGTCTGCGGGAACAAATGGTACAGCCGTGCGCAGGTGGACATGGACAGATTATAGCGCCTCGCTCAAGGTTCGACGGGCTCACCATGAGCGGAGAGCGGTAGGGGCGCTGCTCGCTGCGCCCTACTAGGCGAGGCCTGCCTCGCCCCTACAGCCCCTTCGTCTCGAATAGCTCCAGCAGGACGTCGTCTGGGGCCGAGGCCATAGCATACTTCATCGCCCCGAAATCTTTGACCGGCCCCCGGAAGTGATAGCCTTTCGCTTCCATCGAGGCCACCAGACCCTCGAGATCGTCGGTCTGAATCCCCAGGTGGTGCACGCTGCCGGAGCCGACGACCTGCGGCGACTGATCGTACAGGTTGATGAAGCCGCGACCAACGGCGAGCCGGACGTTGCGGGCGCCGACGACCTCGAGGTCGAACACAACGCGGGCGTCGAGCATCTCGCTCCACCAGCGGACTGTCGCCTGCAGGTCGGAGGCGAAGATATGGACGTGATCGAGATCGATCTGCACCGCGCACCCCCTTTGTCAACCGCCTGGTCATCAGGCGCTCTGTCACCCTGAGCAAAACCGCTGGACGTTTCTCCGTTGCGGATTCGTCCGCGATCCCCTTCCCCGATTCCTCGCTGCGCTCGGAATGACAAAGGGCCCTTCTGTGACCCTCATCTTCGGCGGGTTCGGGACGAGCGGATTCCGCTAGGGGCGCTGCTCGCTGCGCCCCGCAGTCCTACACCGCCGCCAGCATTCGGTCGAGGGCCACCTTCGCCCAGCGGGCCGTCTCTTCGTCCACCGCCACGCGGTTCACGATGCGGCCGACCAGAAGACGCTCCAACACCCAACACAGGTAGGCCGGATGGATGCGGTACATGGTGGAGCACGGGCAGACCACGGGGTCCAGGCAGAACACCAGCTTGTCCGGGTTCTCGCGCGCCAGGCGCGACACGAGGTTGATCTCCGTGCCCACCGCCCACCGGCTGCCCGAAGGCGCCTCGGCGATGGCGCGGGCGATGAACTCCGTCGAGCCGTCCGCGTCCGCCGCCTGCACCACCTCCAGCCGGCATTCGGGGTGGACAATGACCTTGATCCCCTGGTAGTTCTCGCGCGCCCGCTCGACCTGCTCGACGCTGAAGCGGGCGTGGACGGAGCAGTGCCCCTTCCAGAGAATGACGCGCGCCCGCTGGAGCTGCTCGATGGTGTTGCCGCCCAGGCTCCCCAGCGGCAGAGTGTAGTCCCAGACCGCCGTCTCCTCCAGGGGGATGCCCAGCTTCACTGCGGTGTTGCGGCCCAGGTGCTGGTCGGGGAAAAAGAGGACGCGCCGGCCGCGGTCGAGGCTCCACTCCAACACCATGCGGGCGTTGGAGGACGTGCAGATGATGCCGTCGTGGCGGCCGCAGTGGGCCTTGAGGCTGGCCGCCGAGTTGATGTAGGTAACCGGCACGATATCGGTGATACCGGCCTCCTCGAGTTCGTCCCAGCAGGCGTAGACGTCGTCGTCGGCGGCCATGTCGGCCATCGAGCAGCCGGCCGCCATATTGGGCAGCATCACGACCTGATGGGGGCCTGAGAGGATGTCCGTCGCCTCGGCCATGAAGTGCACGCCGCAGAAGACGATGTACTCCTTGTCCCGCTGCTCGGCGGCCCAGCGGGCCAGCTTCAGCGAGTCGCCGCGATAGTCGGCGAACTGGATGATGTCCTCCCGCTGGTAGTGGTGGCCGAGGATGACCAGCCGCGGCGCCAGTTGGGCCTTCGCGGCGTGGATGCGCTCCACGAGCTGCTGGGCGTCGAGGGCCCAGTACTCGGCGGGGATGTCCTGCTGCCAGAAGGCGAATGCCGGCTCGTCGGACAGCGGGGCCGTCTCCAGGGGACGGTCGGTCCGGCACTCCATGGCCTCGGTGAGGAGGAGCCCTTCGCTGATGGGCAGATGCTGCGTGGTCCTGACCTTGGTGACCATAATGGGCAGCCTTTCCAGGGCCGGCACTTAGTGTATGCTATACACTTACCTTCGCTAAGGCTAGCACACCCCGGTGATAGTGTCAAGAGGACACGAAGAGAATTGGCGGAATGTAGGGGAGGACTTTGGGCCTTCCGCGGGCGACCTGAAGGTCGCCCCTACTTGGTGGCGGGTCTTAGAAGATGACCGGCCGCCGCTCCCGGAAGGCGTAGAGCTGGGCCGGCCGGTGAGCGCCCTCGGCAACGGTGCGCCCCGTGGGCTCGATGATATCCAGCGAGAGCATGCGCTTTCGGAAATTCCGCTTGTCGAGAGGGTGGGAGAGGATGGCCTCGTAGACCCGCTGGAGCTGGCTGAGGGTGAAGTAGCGGGGCAGGACGCTGTAGGCCACGTTCGAGTAAACCAGCTTGGCGCGAAGGCGTTGCAGGGCGTAGTCGATCACCCTGGTGTTGTCGAAGGCCAGGGGCGGCAGACCGGCGACCGGGAACCAGGCGGGTCGCCAGGTGCGCCGATGCGCCAGCTCGGCCTGGCGGCTGTCCACCAGGGCGAAGTAGGCGACGGCGACGGAATCGCGGCCGTCCAGGTCGTGGAACGTGTAGAGCTGCTCCAGATAGACGTCACTGACGCCCGTTTCTCGTCGTAGCTTGTGGGTCGCGGCTTCGTCCAGCGATTGGTCGCGGGCGAGCACGCCTCCGGGAAGGCTCCACAGGCCGCGGAACGGCTCGGCGCTGCGGCAGACAAGGAGCACCTGCAGCTCGCCGTCGTGTACGGTCAGGATTGCGACGATGACCGCGACGGTGGGGCAGAAATCGGCTGATCGACCGGGGGCAGCGGGGACGCTTTCACGAGCAGTCATCGGTCAAGCTGGGTTCGACCGCCCGGACTTATCGGGGCGGCATCATTCTCATCTCCAATGCCGCGCCCTTCAGGGTGCGGCGCCGGTTTGTCCGCTTGTCGTCCCTGAAGGGACCAGGCGCTGCTCCTCTCGATGACAACCGCGGCGGTATCGCCCAACCCGCCGTCGCCGGAGAAGTGGACGATCTTGTTGGAGCGAGTGCGGCCGTTGAGCCTAGGGCCCTTTTGGCCTTCGATCAGCACCTCCTGCACGCCGCCCACCAGCCCGGCGTTGATCTGGGCGGCGATGCTCTCCTGGAGCTCCTCGACGGCGTGGAGGCGCTCCATCTTCACCGCCTGGGGCACGTCGTCGACCATGGTGCGCCAGGCGATGGTGCCCGGTCGCGGCGAGTAGGCGGCGACGTGCACCTTGTCGAAGCGCAGGTCGGCCAGGAGGTCGTAGGTGCGGCGGAACTGCTCCTCCGTCTCGCCGCAGAAGCCGACGATGACGTCGGTGCTGATGGCGGCGCCGGGAACCCAGCGACGGATCTTCTCCACCACCGAGCGGTACTCGTTTAGGGTGTAGCCGCGGCGCATACGGGCCAGGACGCCGTCGTCGCCCGACTGAACGGGGATGTTGAAGTGCTCGCAGACCTTCGGCAGTTCGGCCACCGAGCGGACGATGTCGTCGGTCATATCCTTGGGGTAGGAGGTGAGGAAGCGGACGCGCTCCAGGCCGGGCGTGTCGTGGATGGCGCGGAAGAGGTCGGCCAGGCTGGGGCGCTCGGGCAGGTCGTGGCCGTAAGCCTCCACCGTCTGGCCCAGGAGGGTCACCTCGCGGACGCCGCGTTCGGCCAGCGCCGTCACCTCGCGCGCTACCTCGGCCACGGGGCGGCTGCGCTCGCGGCCGCGACGATAGGGGACGATGCAGAACGTGCAGAACTTGTTGCAGCCGTGGATGACGGGCACGTAGGCGGTGGGCTCGTTGGAATCAGGGAAGGTGCTGGGCCAGAACTCTCCCCCCAGGTCCTCGTCCGGCAGGACGGCGGCCAGCACGTCAGCGAAAGCCTGGGGGCGGGCGAAAACGTCGACGAAGGGGAAGCGCTCCCGAAGCTCGTCGTCGCGGGGGCCCACCATGCAGCCCATGACAGCGATCTTCAGCTGGCCGTTGCGCCGGGCCTTGAGCCGCCGCAGCAGGCCCAGCTTGCTCACGGCCCGTTCCTCGGCCTTCTGCCGCACGCTGCAGGTGTTGAGCACGATCAGGTCGGCCTCCTCGGGCCGGGCCGATTCTACCCAGCCGATACGGTGGAGGCCGGCCGCCAGCTTGGCCGAATCGGCCTCGTTCATCTGGCAGCCTACCGTCCAGATGTGATAGCGCAGCATCTCATTCTCGTCGGCGGAAAGCCCTCCGAGGCGCGCGAAGGGGAGTCTCCTCAAGGCAAATTGTAGCATCGGCTCTGGGGCCACTCAAGGCGAGGGGTATCGGGCGGCCCCCGCTCGTCCTTTGACAGGCTCCCGCGAGAGGCGGGCAGGCGGGACGAGCGGGGTGCTGCTACCGTGGCGCGTCGTATACACTGGCGTCGCAATGAACAGCGACAGGCCAGCCGTCCTGATTCGGGCCTGGGACGCACTGCGACGGGGCGTCCAGCAGACGCCGCGGCCCCTGCTCTACGGAGCGGCCGCCGCGCTCCTGCTGGCGCTGCTGGCCGCCATGGCCGTCCTGCCCTGGCTGATGGGGGTGAACCAGGACGATCTGGAGGGCCTGGGCTATCCGGGGGTGTTCGTTGCCAACTTCCTGGGCACGGCCACGCTGTTCGTGCCCGTGCCGGGCCTGACGGCGGCCGGCCAGGCCCTGATTGTGGCCCTGGCCGAGACGCACAACCCTTGGGGCGTGGCCTTCGCCGCCAGCGCCGGCATGAGCCTGGCCGAGACGACGGCCTACGCCGCCGGTCGCATCGGTCGCGCGGTGCGGGAGGAGGGTCGGCCGGTTAAGGGTCGCTGGGGCCGTGCTGTGCGGCGCGCAGGCGCCTTCGTCGACCGGCTGATGCTGCGCTGGGGGTTCCTTACCCTGCTGGTGTTGTCCGCGATCCCCAATCCACTATTCGAGTTCGCGGGCATCACCGCGGGAGCAGTGCGCATGAACTTTTGGCGCTTCCTGCTGGCGGTGGCAATTGGCAAGACGATCCGCGCCTTGACGCTGGTCTTCGTAGGAGGCTGGCTGCTCGGGCCGATAGAGGTGTGAAGGGGGGAGAACCTAGAACTTAGAACCCAGAACCTATCGTAGACCTCAGCTCCTAGTTCTAGGTTCTTGGTCATCGCTCCCAGGTGAGGTCGGTCTCCTTGCACAGCAAGTTCCGGCTGGCCTCTTCCAGGATCTGGCACCAGCGGGCCTCAGTCTTGCGGTCCCAGCGGCCCCAGCCGTCCTGCACTGTCCTGAGGACGGCATGCAGCGACATGAAGCCGGCAAAGCCGCGCCCGTCGTGATAGCCGAGGGGGATGAGGGCTGTGGGGTCCACTTCGCCGCGCACCACGTAAATGTTCAGGGCAGCCCAATAGGCCCCCAGGTCTGATTGGACGTCGGCGCGCGAGCGGCCGAAGGGTAGTCCGATGCCCCCTCTTATCTTGCCTAGGAACGCAGCAAGCTTACGCACCACGCTTTGCCTGCCTTCTGTCGCGCCAATTTGGAGGGCCCTTGGTCCCTGGTAGGATCCGGCGCCCTTCTGTTGCAGCGTAGCAGTAAGAAACGCCGATGTTACATGCAGGTCGGTGAAGAACGGGTAGAAGGTGGGTTAAGGAAGAAGTAAGAACCAAGAACCCAGAACCTACCTCGGGCGAGGTCTAAGTTCTGGGTTCCAGTTGGTTCTGTTCACTGGCGGAGGGAATGGGATTCGAACCCATGACCCACCTTTCGGCGGGTACCCGCTTAGCAGGCGGGCGCACTCGGCCACTATGCGATCCCTCCGCCCGCCAGTTGGCGTCGGTATTGTAGCACAACCCAGCCAAACCTGCGGGTTGAAACCCGCAGCTTCCTTCCCGCCCGGCTGTGGGCACGCAGAAGGAGTGGCGTCAGGCCTGATCGATGCCGCAGCCTTTAGGGAACGGTGATGTTGTTGAATAAGACCACACCCTGAAGGGTGTGGCACGAAGCGAAATGGATGCCGCAGCCTTCAGGCTGCGGTCATGCATCGTGCTCCACCAGCAGCCCCGCGATCCGCGACCAGCGGTGCAGCGCCGCCAGCGCCGATACGGCCCGCTCCGGCGCGTAGGGATAGCTGGGGATGCCCTGTTCCTCCAGGTAGCGCGCCGCCTCCTCCACCTCCACATCGCCCGACAGCGAGGCCACGATGGGCTTGACGATGCCCTTCGCTCGAGCCTGCTCCACCACACGCCCGATGGCCTCCGCGTAGACCATGGGCGGCGTGATGATGGTGTGCCAGTAGCCCAGGATCACGCTGTGCACCCGCGGGTCCTCGATGGCCAGCCGGGCGGTCTCGGCCTGAACGGCGGGTGTCGAGGAGCCGGTAACGTCCACCGGGTTGCGTAGGGAGCCGAAGGGCGGGACGTGCTTTCGTAGCGCTTCCTCCAAGTCGGCGGGCACTTCCATGACCTGGAGCCCCTGGTCGAACATCGCGTCGGCCAGGGCCACGCCTAACCCGCCGGCGCTGGTGTGCACAAAGACGTTGGGCCCCCGCGGCGGCGGTAGGACGGCCAGGGCGCGGGCCCAGTCCAGCAGTTCGTCCAGGGTACGGGCGCGCAGGACGCCTGCCTTGTGGAAGGCGGCGTCGTAGATGCGGTCGACGCCGGCCAGGGCGCCGGTGTGGGAGGCAGCCGCCCGGCTGCCCAGCGGCGTTCGGCCCGTCTTGAAGGCGATGACCGGCTTCCTGGACGAGACCTCGCGAGCCGCCGCCACAAAGGCCGGCCCGTCCTTCAGGTCCTCCATGTGCATGGCGATGACCCTGGTGTTGGCGTCGTGGCCGAAGAAGGCCAGCAGGTCGTGCTCGGCGATGTCCACCTTGTTCCCCAGGCCGACGATGGCCGAGACGCCGATGCCCCGGGATCGGGTGAAGCCGATGACGGCCATGCCGACGCCGCCGCTCTGACAGGTGAAGGCGACGCTGCCACGCTTGGTGTAAGGCGTGCAGAAGGTGGCGCAGAGGTCGTTGTGGGGATAGTAGAAGCCGAAGATGTTGGGGCCCAGGACGCGCACCCCGGCCCGGCGGGCCGTCTGGACAAGCTCTGCCTGGAGGTCGGCGTTGCCCATCTCGGCGTAGCCGGAGGTGATAATCACGGCCGTGGCCACGCCCTTCCCGCCGCAGGCCACGATAGCGTCGTTGACGGCGGCGGCCGGTATCACGATGACAGCCGTGTCCACAGTGCCGGGGATGTCGGCCAGGCTGGCGTAGTAGGGACAGCCGAGGAGCTCGTCGCCGGCACGGGCCGGGTTTACGGGGTAGATTCGGCCGGCAAAGCCGCCGTCCACCAGGTTCTTGACGACGGAGTGTCCGACCTTCCCCGCCTCGCTGGAAGCGCCGATGACGGCTATGGTCGAGGCGTTGAACATGCGGTCCAGGGCATCTGTGTTCACGGAGCGTCCTGCTCTGCTGCTGTCTTGCCTCTAGAGCAGCTTGCGCTCGCGCAGGACCCGCTGGGCGACGGCGCCGATGTCGGCCGGACTATCGACGATGATTGCGCCGGCCGCGGCCAGCGCCTCCTTCTTGGCCTGGGCGGTGCCCGAGGCGCCGGCGATGATGGCGCCGGCGTGGCCCATGCGCCGCCCCGCTGGGGCGGTGCTTCCGGCCACGAACGCGATGACCGGTTTGGTCATGTGTTTGGCGATGTAGTCGGCGGCCTCCTGCTCGGCGACGCCGCCGATCTCGCCCACGAACACGACGGCGCTGGTGCCCGGATCGGCGTCGAACAGGCGGATCGCCTCCACCGGCGTCGTGCCGATGATGGGGTCGCCGCCCACGCCCACACAGGTGCTCTGCCCGATGCCGAGCTCCGTGAGCTGGGCCACCGCTTCGTACACCAGGGTGCCGCTGCGGGAGACGACGCCAACGTTGCCGGGCGAGAACACGTCGCCGGGCATGATGCCGACGCGCGCCTGGCCGGGGCTGATGACGCCCGGACAGTTGGGGCCCACCAATCGCACACCCTGCGGCTGGAGGTAGTGGCGGACGGTGAGCATGTCCTGAGTGGGGATGCCTTCGGTGATGCAGATGATGACGTCGACGCCGGCGTCGGCGGCCTCCAGGATGGCGTCGGCGGCCGCCCCGGCGGGCACGAAGATGAGCGAGCAGTTGGCGCCCGCCTCGTCGACGGCCTCACGCACGGTATTGAACACAGGCACACCCTCGGCGGTCTCACCGCCGCGGCCGGGCGTTACGCCGGCCACCACCTTCGTCCCGTACTCGATGCAGCGACGGGTCTGGAAGCTGCCCTCGCGGCCGGTGATGCCCTGCACCACGAGGCGGGTGTTGGAATCAACAAGAATGGACATGGGCGAGCTCCTCAGGTTGTACTCCACCGCGCCCTGAAGGGCGCGGCATGAAACTGGATGGTTGCCACTCGCATCTCTGCCGTATTGATGCCGCGGCCTTTGGGCCGCGGTGGTCTATTCAGCATTGCGCTGCACGACCGCGCCCTAAAGGGCGCGGCATGAGGATCACCTCTCGAATTTGTCTAGGCGTTCCTTCTGGCTTCTAACATAGCTACGACGCGCTGCCAGTGAGCCTGGCTCGATAACCGTGAAGTCATACCCGCGTTGCCAAAAGTGGTCTGACCTGCTGTCCAATTTCAGCTCTGGAAATGATCGATGGAGCCGATAGGATGAGCCCCCCTTCAAGAAGTTCATGACCTGAGGAAGGCGTTGGCCCTCACCCAGCCGGAGCAAGAGGTGCATGTGGTCGACGGCGCTCTCGCATTCAAGAAGCTCCAGGTGTTTCTCCTGAGCGATCTCGTGGATGAACTTCCTCGCAGCGCCGTCGATGTCACCTTGAGGTAGCCAGCTTCGACGCTTTGTCGCGAACCAGACATGATAGACGTTTCTGGCCTCCATCGCCCGCCCATGCTGCGGCCTTTAGGCCGCAGTACCTTTCGCCCCCTCGCGGCCGGTGATGCCCTGGACGACGAGGCGGGTGTTGGAATCAACGAGAATCGGCATAGTTGGCGCTCCTAGTCTGATTTCTTGGACCGCGCCCTGAAGGGCGCGGCACCGATTGTACTCCACCGCGCCCTAAAGGGCGCGGCATGAGGATCACCTCTCGAATTTGTCTAGGCGTTCCTTCTGGCTTCTAACATAGCTACGACGCGCTGCCAGTGAGCCTGGCTCGATAACCGTGAAGTCATACCCGC
>Ga0315288_10001720_pt1 | contig 28413 bp, 27 predicted proteins | sample YL17G11_20_MG_FD_203454 | JGI IMG/M metagenome (GOLD analysis project Ga0315288, IMG submission 203454) | Sediment microbial communities from Yellowstone Lake, YNP, Wyoming, USA - YL17G11_20 | ecosystem: Environmental > Aquatic > Freshwater > Lake > Sediment | place: USA: Wyoming | collected... | reverse complement strand
TTCGACGACCAAGTGCAGAAGATCGCGGAAATCCTGCACGAGAAAGGCGCGCTGCTTTACCTCGACGGCGCAAATCTGAATGCCATCATGGGGATTGCGCGTCCGGCGGACTTCGGCGTGGACGCCATGCACTTCAATCTGCACAAATCCTTCTCCACGCCGCACGGCGGTGGCGGCCCCGGCAGCGGCCCGGTGGGCGTCGTGAAGGAACTGGCCCCTTATCTGCCCGTCCCCGTGGTTGCGAAGAAGGGCGACAAATTCTGTCTGGATTACAGCATCCCCAAGAGCATCGGCCGGTGCCGGTCGTTCTACGGCAACGTCGGCGTCATCGTCCGAGCGTACGTTTACCTGCGCATGCTCGGTAAGGAAGGCATACCGCGCGTCGCGCACCACGCCGTGATAAACGCGAACTACCTCGCGGCGCGGCTCAAGAAATATTTTCTGCTTCCCTACGACCGCCTCTGCATGCATGAATGCGTTTTTTCGGGCAACTGGCAGAAGAAATACGGCGTGAAGACGCTGGACATTGCGAAGCGCCTGCTGGACCTCGGCTTCCATCCGCCGACGGTGTACTTCCCGCTCATCGTGCCGGAGGCCATAATGATTGAGCCGACCGAGAACGAGAGCAAGGAAACGCTTGACGCGTTTGCCGACGCGATGATCCAGATAGCGAAAGAGGCCCAGGAAAACCCGCAACTTGTGACTTCCGCGCCTCAGACCACGCCGGTCAAGCGGCTGGACGAGGTGAAGGCCGCTAAGGAGCCGTACGTTCGTTGGAGGCCATGACGGCAACGCAGAAGCGCGCAGGTTTTTGAAAGCAGGAGAAGATCATGCCCAGGAGAATCGTCATTGTCGGCAACGGTTCGGCCGGCGCTTCCATTGCGTTCTCCGCAAGGAAGAATGACCGCACCGCCGAGATAACCGTGCTGGAACGCTTTCCCTACCCCACGTACTCGAAGTGCGCGCTGCCTTTTGTCATCGAGGGGACCATAGACTCCTTTCAGACCATCACGGTCTTCTCACACGAATTCTACCGCTCACAAAAGATCAACCTTATCAATGGCGCCACGGTCACGCGCGTCGTTCCCGACGAAAAGAAAGTGATTTACAAGGACGCCGGCGGGGAGAAGGCGCTCGCGTACGATGCGCTTGCGCTGACTCTCGGCGGCTGGCCGCGCGTGCCGAAGATGCCGGGGTGCGACCTGGACGGCGTTTTCACTCTCCGCACGATAGGGGACGGCGAGAGAATACTCGCCGCCGTCAGGAACGCCAAAAGGGCCGTCGTCAATGGCGCGAGTTTCATCGGGCTGGAGGTCGCGGAGGCGTTCGTCAGGCGCGGCCTGGAGACCACTATCGTCGTGCGTTCGCGCATGCTTCGCACCATGATTGACGCGGATTTCAGCCGGGAACTGCAGGAGCACATGATCAGGCACAACTGTAAGGTCGTTCAGGGCAAGACCGTTGACGCTGTCGTGGGCGCCGGCGGCAAGGTAAAGGCGGCTGTGGTCGGCGGCGAAGAAATCCCGACTGACTTGGTCGCCATGTGCACCGGCGTCGCGCCGGTAATCGACATCGCAAAGGAAGCGGGCGTGGAAATCGGCAGCACCGGCGGAATGGTTGTTGACAGGACGATGCGGACAAGGGTGCCGGACATCTATACCGGCGGGGATTGCGCGGAGGACCGTTTCGGGCTGATGGGTTTCCCGTTTATCAGCCTTCTTGGGACGGTCGCGACAAGGCAGGGCGTGGTCGCCGGGATGAACATGGTCGGCGTTCATGCCTATGCGCCCAGGTTCTACAACTCGGCCATAATGAAACTCTTCGGCCTGCAGATCGGCAGCGTGGGCCTCACGACGGACCTCGCCCAGGAACACGGCCTGAAGCCGGAGTCCATCAAGGTCATGCACTCGACGCTTCCTCACTACTACCCCGGCGGGAAGCCGATTGCGGTTAAACTGCTGGCGCATCCTGAAACACGGAAACTCGTCGGCGCGCAGGTCATGGCGGAGGAAACCGTTCCGGAAACGATAAACACGCTGGCGCTGGCGATTGAAAGAGGCATGACCGCCGCGGAACTTTCCATGGCGGACTTCTGTTATGCGCCGCCGTGCGCGGACATCTGGGCGCCGGCTGCGGTGGCCGCGCAGGGGCTTGACCGAAAGTTCGCCGCGAAGGCGCGCAGAAAGGCTTGAGGTCTGACCAGTCGGACAGGTCAGACAGGTCGGACTACATGAGCGCCAAGTGCAAGATAATGCGGCTCGGCCGCCTTGATTACGACGAGGCCGTGAAAAAGCAGATGGAACTCGTTGAACGGGTCCAGGCTGACCGGGACCTCGCGTACCTCATTCTGGTCACGCACAACAACGTCTTTACGTTGGGCCGTTCCGCGAAACGCGCGCACATCCTTGTCTCCGACGAGGCGCTTGCGAAAAAAGGTATCGTTGTCCGCGAAATCAAGCGCGGCGGAGACATCACCTACCACGGCCCCGGCCAGATTGTCGGCTATCCCATCCTTTCGCTCTTGCGCCACGGCCTGCAAATCCGGCGGTACTTCCTGAAACTCGAGGACGTGCTCATCCGTGTACTGGGGCGATGCGGCGTCGGGGCGCGGCACGACGAGGAGTACACGGGCGTATGGGTGGGCGAGGAAAAAATCGCGGCGCTGGGCGTGGGCGTCTCACGATGGGTCACCTTTCACGGCTTCGCGCTGAACGTCAACACCGATTTGAGTTATTTCCAGATGATTGTCCCATGCGGCATAGGCCACAAGCGCGTGACGTCGCTCGCTAAACTTCTCGGCAGTCCGGTCAATGAGGATGAGGTCATGGGGGTGATAGAGGAAGAATTTCTGAAGGAATTCCGGATGGAGCGGCAGTAGCCTCAGCGCGGGCTTGCCTGCCGCAGTATCGATTTGACTTCGCTGACCATTTCCTCGCAGCAGACCGCGATGTCCTCCACCGGGAGGTAATCCGCCACGGACTTGTCGAAGACGATTTGCCCCTCCGACGGCATCTCCTCATCGCCCTTCCAGTAAATCACCTTCACGTCGATTCGCGGGAAGACGCGCGCGATGAAGCAGCGCGTGGCGAATTTCTTTTCCGTCGCGCCGATTTGCCTGAACGCCTCCGCCGTCGCCTCTTCATTGCTGTCGAAGGCGCGAACGATCGCCTGAATCACTCTTCCCCTGAAAGGTGTGAAGTATCCCAGCGCGCCGGGAATCTGCGCGAAGCCGACCTCGATGTTTTGCGCCGGTGTTCCGGGCGCTTTTGAAAGATAGTGGAGGATGAGGATTTTGCGGAAGTCCGGCGTGTCTCTGCCGCCGCGCGTGATTTGCCTTGTCGCTGAGGTTATCTCGTGGGGTGAGCCGATGAAGTCCAGCAGGATTTTCCCGTCCGGTCGTTGTGTCGCGCCGGCCCTGACCGCTTGCGCGGCGAGGTCGGCGGCCTCCAAGCCCCGCCATGCCTGGTCAAGTGCGATGCTGTAATCCCGCTTTCCTTCCGGCATTATTCGCTCCACTTTTTCAGTTTCGCGACGCGCTCCGCCTCGGCGTCGGTCTCGTTGAGCGCCCTGTTGAGTTTCTCCTTCCACTGTTCGAATTCTTCATCCGACAATTCGCGCGGCACTTCGTAGGACTGCGAGATGAAGATTGCGACGGTGGAGAATGGCCGCGGGATTTTCAGGCGCGACCAGTCGCGCATGATCCAGCAGTTGGAGAAGCCCACGCCTATGAGGTGGAGCGGCGCGCCCGTTGTCTGCGCCAGGTAGATGGGGCCGTCCTTGAACTGGTGCAGCGGGCCGCGCGGCCCGTCAGGCGTGAACGCAATGACGGCTCCCTTCTCAATCACCGTGAGCAGTTCCTTCATGGCGCGCATGCCGCCGCGTGTCGATGAGCCGCGCACGGGCCTGTAGCCGCCCTTTTCAACGACCCTGCTGATTATCTCGCCGTCGCGGTGTTGGCTGATGACGATATAGACGCCGCGGTTCCGATACTTGTGATACGGAATAAATAGATTGCCGTGCCAGAAGCAATATATGCCGCTTTTTTCAGGGTGGGCGTGTTGCCAGTCCTGGTGTTTCCTGTTGATTACGCGGACTCTGACGGTGAGCATCAGGAGACGGAGGACGACCCGTCCCGCCAGCGGCGCAACGTTATTCAGCAGCCACGCGCGAAATTTTTTCATTTCGCTCCTTCCTGACTCTCGTTTTTCGCCGCTTCGGACGGCGCCCCGTACATTTCTCCGGCATGATAAGACGACCGCACAAAGGGCGCTGACGCGACGCCGCCAAAGCCCAGCGTGCGCGCCGTTTCCGCCAGGCCGTCGAATTCCTCCGGCGTAACGAAACGCGCAATCGGCAGGTGCGCCTTCGACGGGCGCAAGTACTGGCCGATCGTTACGAAATCGCATCCCGTCCCGCGCAAGTCCTTGAGCGCTTCGACGACTTCCTCGCCCGTCTCGCCGAGTCCGACCATCAGCCCGGATTTCGTTACGATTTCCGGGCGGCGGTTTTTTACGAAACGCAGGACTTCGAGGGACCGGCTGTAATCCGCTTGCGGGCGGACGGCGGGGTAGAGGCGGGGGACGGTCTCGATGTTGTGATTGAAAACGTCCGGCAGCGCGTCGGCCACGCGCGCGATGTCTTCCTCGTTTCCCTTGAAGTCCGGCGTGAGCACTTCGACGGAAGCGCCGCAACGGGCGCGGATTTCGCGGATGGTTCTCGCGAAATGCCCGCTTCCGCCGTTGGGCAGGTCGTCGCGCGTTACCGAGGTAACGACGGCGTGGCGGAGGTTGAGGGCGGCGACCGCCTCGGCGACGTTGCGCGGCTCGTCTTCGTCAAGCGGCAGCGGCTCGCCGCCGGGCACGGCGCAGAAGCGGCAGTTGCGCGTGCAGACGTTTCCCAGGATCATGAAAGTCGCCGTCCCGCGCCCGAAGCATTCCGCCATGTTGGGGCATTTCGCGCCCTGGCACACGGTGTGCAAATGCAACCGCTCCAACAGCCGGAACACGGCCATGGAGCGGCTTTCCTTCGGCAGGTTTCTCTTGAGCCACGAAGGCATTGACGACTTACGGGGCCGTCTCATTGAATTCTATGCCCTTATTGACTGCTTCCTTGTTGGCGGGGATGAAGCGTTCCTTCTTGCCGCCGAGAAACGCCGGCAGCGCGTCGAAGAACCTCTGAATGTCCGCCAGTTTTCTCGCCTTGTTGTAAACGCCCAGTATCACCATGTTGGCCAGCCGCACATTGCCCATGTCGTTCGCAATCTTTGTGGCCGGGACCTTCAGGAGTTTCACGTTCTTCGGCGGGTCGGTCGCGTTGATGAGCGAGGTGTTCACGATGAGCAGCCCGCCGGGCTTCACGTCGCTCTTGAATTTCTCGTACGACGGCTGGTTCATGACGATGACGGTGTCGGCGACGTCAACCATCGGCGAGTCGATTTCTTCGTCGGAGACGATGACGTGGCAGTTTGCCGTGCCGCCGCGCATCTCAGGGCCGTAGGACGGGATGTAGGTGACGTGCTTGTCCTCGTGCATCATGGTGAAGGCGACGAGTTTGCCGAGGAACATGATGCCCTGTCCGCCGAATCCGGCGCAGATGATTTTTTCCTTCAATTTTTTTCTCCTGATTCAGTCTGCTCTTTTTCAGCGCCCTTGTCGCGGAAGAGGCCCAGCGGGAAGACAGGCTCCATGTTGTCCGCCGACCACTTCATCGCGTCCGGCGGGGTGAGGCCCCAGTTGGTCGGGCAGGTGGAGACGACTTCCACGAACGTGAAGCCGCGGCCCTCTTTCTGGTAGGTGAAGGCTTTGAGGATCGCCTTCTTCGCCTTGCGGATCTTCGCCGGGGTGTTGATGCTCACGCGCTCGATGTAGTACGGCGCTTCCAGCGTATTGAGCATTTCGCAAACACGAATGGGGTAGCCCTCGTTCTGAACCTTGCGGCCATAGGGAGTTGTCTCGGTCTTCTGGTCCACGAGCGTGGTGGGGGCCATCTGGCCGCCGGTCATGCCGTATATTGCGTTGTTGACGAAGATGGTTGTAAAGTTTTCGCCGCGGTTTGCGGCGTGGATGATTTCCGCCGTTCCGATTGCGGCGAGGTCGCCGTCGCCCTGGTACGTGAAGACGATGCAATCGGGTCGGCTGCGCTTAAGCCCCGTGGCCGTGGCCGGCGCGCGGCCGTGGGCGGCCTCCAGGCAATCGACGTCGATGTAGTTGTACAGAAGCACCGCGCAGCCGACGGGCGCTACCGCGATTGTGCTGTCTTGAACGCCCAGTTCATCCAGCGTCTCGGCGATTAGTTTGTGCACGATTCCGTGGCCGCATCCGCCGCAGTAGTGCGTGGAGACGGGGAACAGCGATTTCGGATGGCTTTTGGTTGTCTGCATGTTTGCCTCACATTTTTTCCGAGAATATTTTTTCGACCTGCTGGACGATTTCGGATGCCGACGGGACAAGCCCGCCCATCCGCCCGTAGAAGAAGACGGGGCGCGCGCCCTTCACGGCGAGGTAAACGTCCTCGACCATCTGGCCGGCGCTCATCTCAACCGCGAGCGCCGCGCGGGCCTTCCTGACGGCCTGGCCCAGCGCGTCGTACGGGAACGGCCAGAGCGTTATCGGCCTGAAGACGCCGACCTTGCGCCCTCTGGCGCGGAGGTCGCGCATGGCTTCCTTCGAGTTTCGCGCGCACGTGCCGTATGCGACCAGGATGACGTCCGCGTCCTCGACCATTTTTGCCTCATAGCGGACTTCGGTCTCCGCTATTCTGGCCAGTTTTTCCTGGATCTTCTTGTTCCACTCTTCGAGCACCGGCTCGCTGAGGAAAAGCGAGCAGATGATGCGCCGGTTGCGGCCCTTCTTGCCCTCGAGGATGTAATCCTTCGGCGGGAGGTTCGCGGGCTTGCGCGGCTTGAATTCGACGGGTTCCATCATCTGGCCGAGCCTTCCGTCGCTGAGGAGGATCACCGGGTTGCGGTATTTGTCGGCGAGGTCGAAGGCATCCTGGACCAGTTCCGTGCCTTCCTGCACGGTGGAGGGCGCGAGCACGATGCAATGATAGTCGCCGTGGCCGCCGCCCTTGGTCGCCTGGAAGTAGTCGCACTGCGCGGGGCCGATGTTGCCGAGTCCCGGCCCTCCGCGCACGACGTTAAGTACCACCGCCGGCAGTTGGTCTCCGGCGAGGTAGGAGATGCCTTCCTGTTTCAGCGACATGCCGGGGCTGGAGGAGGAGGTCATCGCTCTCTGTCCCGTGGCGGCGGCGCCCATGACCATGTTGATCGCGGCGATTTCGCTTTCTGACTGGATGAATGTGCCGCCGACTTCCGGCATGCGGCGGGCCATGTAGGCGATGAATTCGTTTTGAGGCGTTATGGGGTAGCCGAAGTAGAACCTGCAGCCCGCCTGTATGGCGGCTTCGGCCATTGCCTCATTGCCTGTCATCAATTGTTTCATGTGACCCTTCCCCCGAAGAATTACGCGATTTTCTTTGCTTTCTCTTCTTTATACAGTTCAATGCAGACATCCGGGCACACAAGCACGCAGGAGCCGCAGGCTATGCAGCCCCCGACGTACTTGGCCGGGTTGACGCCTTTGACGTTGACCGCGTTCGAGTCGAGTTCGATGCATTTCTTCGGGCACACCGAGACGCACAACTCGCACCCCTTGCAGCGGTCAACAACTATATCGATGTATGGCATTTTATTCTGTGGCATCGTGCGTTTGTCCTCCCCAGTTGAATTTCTCCCGCAGAGTGTCGATGAAACTGCGGGTCTTCACTTCTATGAGTTTGAAGAAATACGGCGACTGCGTCACGCGCACCCTGTCGCCGGGTTCAATCGGATATCTCACCTGTCCGTCAATCGTGACGGCCGCGGGAGCGGTGGCCTGTATCTGTTCAACTTCGATTGTCTTGTCGGACGAAACCACCAGCGGGCGGTTTGTCAGCGTGTGGGGGCATATCGGCGTCAGCAGGAACGCGTGGATGTCCGGCTCGAGTATCGGCCCGCCCGCGGCGAGCGAATACGCCGTGGAGCCGGTGGGCGTGGAGACGATAATCCCGTCGCTGTGATGCGTCGCCACGTATTCCGCGTCGATGTAAAGACGTATGCGTATCATGCGCGCCTGCGTACGCGCCACCACGACGTCGTTCGCGGCGAGCGTCTCGTGGACGGGAGAGCCGTTGCGCACGAGTTCGCATTTAAGCATCATCCGCTCGCTTGCGACGGCGTTGCCGTTGAGCAGGTGGGCGTGGATGTTTTCCATCTCTTCCTCGTGGAAGGCGGCAAGGTAGCCGAATTTCCCCTTGTTCACGCCGAGGATAGGTATCTGGCGGGAGCGCATCCTTCGCGCCGTGGCCAGTATCGAGCCGTCGCCGCCGATGACCACCGCAAGGTCCGCATCGATCTTCTCAAGGTCCATGCAGCGGGTGAGGTCCTCGCCGATGATGTCGAAGTCCTTCGCGAGCAGGCCCCGCAGCCGCCGCGCGACCTCTGGCACGCCGGGCTTGTCCGGGTAGCCGATTATGATGAGTTTCTTCTTCATCTCTTGTTCTTCCTTGCTTCCTCTTGGATTTTCTGCTCCGCGAAGCGCCGCATGATCCTGTCGCAAATCGTCGCGCCGGACAGTCCCTGCTCCCTGAGCAGGATTTCGCGGCTGCCGTGCTCGACGAACTTGTCCTGCACGCCGAGGCAGAGCACGTGGCTTGCGTTCACGCCGTTCGCGCTCAGCATCTCCAGCACCGCCGAGCCAAACCCGCCCGCAAGCGAGTGATCTTCCGCCGTTACCACGAAAGGATGTCTTTCGACAACGCGCAGAATCAAAGACTCGTCCAGCGGCTTCGCGAAACGCGCGTTGACGACGGTTACGCGAATGCCTTGCCTTTCGAGCATCTCGGCCGCGTCAAGTGCCGGGCACACCTTGGCACCGTAGGCGATTATCGCGCCGTCGGCGCCCTCGCAAAGTATCTCGCCCTGGCCGATTTCGATTTTTTCCCTTGTGTGTCTGATGTCCGTTTGCGGGCAGGCGGAGCGCGGGTAGCGAATGGCGAAGACGCCTTTCTCCGCGACCGCGAGCGCGAGCATTCGCTTCAGTTCGCCCCCGTCGGACGGGGCCATGAGGGTGATGCCGGGAATGTGACGGAGGAACGTGATGTCAAAAAGGCCGTGGTGCGTCGGCCCGTCGCCCCCGACTATCCCGGCGCGGTCGATTGCGAGGACCGCGTTTGCGTCCTGCAGGCAGAGGTCGTGGAACACCTGGTCGTACGCGCGCTGGAGGAACGTGGAGTAGATTGCGGCGACGGGTTTGAGGCCCGAGGCGCTGAGTCCCCCAGCGAGGCCGATGGCGTGCTGTTCGCTGATTCCCACGTCGAAGTACCTGTCCGGGAATTCCTCGCCGAACTTGGCCAGCCCCGAGCCGTCGGGCATTGCCGCGGTTATTCCGACGATGCGCCGGTCGCTCCTCGCGAGTTCCACTATTGCGTCCGAGAAGACATCGGTGTAAGAGCGTTCGCCCTGCCCGATGTATTCCTTGAGGATTTCGCCGTCTTCGGTCTTGACCCTTGCGGCGGAATGGCTGTGGTACTGCTGCGGTTCGCGCTCGGCATCCTCGTGGCCGCGCCCTTTTTGTGTCATTACGTGGAGCAGTTTCGGCCCTTCGCGGTCTTTGATGTTTTCGATTGTTTCGACGAGGGTTCTTATCTTGTGGCCGTTGACGGGGCCGAAATACTGGAAGCCGAGTTCCTCGAAGAGGTATCCGGGCACAAGGCCGCGGGCGATTATCTGCTGGAGATGCAGGAGGCCCTTCTGCATCCGCTCGCCTATGACGGGGATGTCCTTGAGGATGCCGTAGATGTCTTTTCGCGCCTGGCTGAAGAGCCTGCCGCGCCTGATGCGGTTGAAGTAGTTGGAAAGCGCGCCCACCGAACGGGCGATGCTCATCTTGTTGTCATTGAGGACGACGAGGATGTTGGATTTGGTTGAGCCGCCGTGGTTGAGCGCCTCGAAGGCCATGCCGGTTGCGATGGCGCCGTCGCCGACGAGCGCCACGACATGGCGCTTGATGCCGTTGAGCCGGTCGCCGCATTCCATGCCTAGCGCGGCGGAGATGGCGGTTCCGGCGTGGCCTGTGTCGAAGGCGTCGTGGATGCTTTCTTCGCGTTTCGGAAAGCCGCAAATGCCGCCGTAGGTGCGTAGCGTCTCGAATGCGTCCCTCCGTCCGGTCAGTATCTTGTGCGCGTAGCACTGGTGGCCGACGTCGAAAATGAGCCTGTCCACGGCGAAATCGTAGGCGTAGTGCAGGGCGATGATAAGTTCGACGATGCCGAGATTGCTGGAAAGGTGGCCGCCGGTGCGTGTTACCACGCTGGTGATGTGGTCGCGCACTTCCTGCGCCAAGCGCTGCAAGTCCTTGATTGGCAGCCGCTTCAGGTCTTCGGGCGAGTTGATGCCCGGCAGCAGTGGCGGTCCTATCGAGGTCATGGTGAAATGCCGCTAATTGTGTTAAGCCGCAATATAGGAAAGCAGCATATTATACCTGATCGGGCCTTTCCGTCAAGCGTTCGGCTTAATTGTGTTTGACTTGGCGTGGGGCCGTGCTTATAATTCCAGCGATTTCGCGGAGAGGTGGCTGAGTGGTCTAAAGCGGCAGATTGCTAATCTGTTGAGCGGGTGTTAACCTGCTCCCCGGGTTCGAATCCCGGCCTCTCCGCCAAAATTTGCGCAGCAAATTTTGGCGAGATCTCGCCAATTCGTTTCACCAATTGGCGGATCCGTCATATTATTGATAAATGAATAGATAATGTAAAGCGGTTAGTTCCGCCGGTAGTTGTGGCACAGCCGCCCTCGGCTGTGATTTCGCGGCCAGTGGCTCCACACCCGTGGGCGGGTGTGCCACATGCGCTTACATTATCCATTCAGTGCTCAATAGGATTAAGGAAGACGTGTATTACGTTTACATTCTTTTGAACGTAACGAATACAAGGACGTATACCGGCGTTTCCGATGATGGCAACAAACGATTGGAAGACCATAATGCCGGCAGAGTCAGGTCTTCGCGTCCATACCGTCCTTATAAGATAATCCATACCGAGTCTTTTCCAACATTACGCGAGGCTTAACAGAAAGAGAAATTCTACAAATCCCCAACAGGGCGACGAAGATTGCGGCAGATGTTTGTTGAGAGAACCCTTCGATGCCCACTCTAACTTTTGGAGAAGAAGAATGGAAAATATCTTCATGAACAATGTAATCCTGGTCAAGGAGCGCGTGGGCCTTTTCAAGGCCGCCAACGCCTACGACCTCTTCAACGACAAGGGCCAGAAAATCGGCGAGGTCCTCGAAAGCATCCCCAACTTCTTCATCAAACTCCTTAAGTTTACAAACTGGAAGAGCAAATTACCTTATACGGTCAACTTCTACGATAGTTCTCGCAATTTGCTGCTGACCATCAGGCGGCCCTTCACCATTTTCAGGTCGAACATCTCCGTTTACGACAAGGACGGCAGACTGCTGGGCAAGTACAGGCAGAAGTTCAAACTCATCAAGCCCGAATTCCATCTCTATGACCCGTCCGGAAGCCTGTTCGCGTCGCTTAAGGGCGACTGGAAGGGCTGGAACTTCACGCTGGAAGACAAGTCCGGCGTTGAACTTGCCAAAGTCACAAAGAAATGGGCGGGCCTGGCGAAGGAACTCTTCACCTCCGCGGATAACTACGTCATAAGCGTCTCGAAGCACGACGTTCCGGAGGACATGAGAAAACTGATTATCGCCGCGGGGATTGGCATAGACATGTCCCTTAAGGAAAAAGGCAGGTAGAAACCGGACGCGAAGTTTCGCGAAAAAAGGATTTTAGAATATGAGGATCGGGGTGATTGCGGACTCGCACGACAATCTCACCGCCATCAGGTACGCGGTGAACTACCTGAACGCGCTGAAGTTGCAGTGGCTTGTCCACTGCGGCGATTTCATAGCGCCGTTCGCGGCAAGGGAGTTCATGCTGTTCCGCGGGAAAATCTTCGCCGTTTACGGCAACAACGACGGCGAGAAAAAAGGGTTGAAAAACACGCTGGATACGATAGACTACCCTCCGAGGGTTTTCGAGATCGCCGGGCGGAAACTGCTCGTCGCGCACTCGATCGATGAAATCGGCGCGGCGTGTCCGGAGAAGCGGCCGGACGCCGTCATCTGCGGACACACGCATTTTGCGACGATTGACTACGCTTACGAACAGGGTCTGGAGGGCATGCTTGAGAAAGACTGCCTCTTTCTCAATCCCGGCGAATGTTGCGGATACCTCAGCGACCAGTACACGCTGGCGTTGCTGGACCTCACGGATTTGAAGGCGGAGATTGTAGAGTTAGAAATATGAAAAGAACAATGACATTTGCCTCGTTGTTTGTTGCGTTGGCGGCGATGGCGGCCTGCTCCGGTTGCCTCAAGGAGTACGTCAACAAGGAGTACGGCGTGGAACGCTTCATCACGGTCAAATCCGACCCGCCCGGCGCGCGCCTGTTCATGGACAACGAGGAAGTCGGCACCACCCCCTACACCCTTAAGTTCGTCCACTACGGCACCCGCCGCATCACCGTCATTGCGAACGGCTACAAGACAATTTCCACCTATGAGCGGATTGCCCCGCCGGTGTATCAGTGGTTCCCGCTGGACTTCGTGTTTGAACTCCTGCTTCCTGTAAAGATGGAAGACCATCATAATTACCTGTACATCCTCGAGCCGGAACCGGAAATGAACGTGCAGGACTTCATCAAACAGGCCCAGGAATTCCGTGATAAGGAGCGCGAAAGCCCGTAGCAGGCGGTCTTCCGCATGGCGCGGTTCATGCGCATTCCCGGTAACTTCCTCAAAGCAGTTGCGCAATTCTTGCGTGAATCTTGCGGATCATGTCAATGTTGAGCGAATTCAAGAATAAACGTGTCACGGTAATGGGGCTTGGACTTTTCGGCGGCGGAGTCGCCATCACGTGCTTCCTCGCGAAACACGGCGCGCATGTAACCGTCACGGACCTCAAGGATGAAAAGAAACTCGTCTCCTCCGTCGAAAAACTCCGCGACACCGGCGCGCGCCTCGTGCTGGGCCGCCACGATGAAAAGGACTTCACGGAGGCCGACATCGTCATCGTCAACCCCGCCGTCCCCAAGGAATCGCCGTATCTCAAACTCGCCGCCGAGCACGGTGTGCGCCTTGAGACGGAGATGAACCTCTTCTTCAAACTCTGCCCCGCCGCAATCGTCGGCATCACCGGCTCGAACGGCAAGACGACTACAACGACGCTTGCCGGCGAAATGCTCAAGAGCCTCGGCAAAAAAGTTTACGTCGGCGGAAACATCGGCTCGCCGCTCATCGAGCGCGTCGAGGAAATTAGAAAGGGCGATCTCGTCGTCCTTGAACTCAGCAGTTTCCAACTCGAAGACCTCCGCGCCGTCGGCCGCGGCCCGCACGTCGCAATCGTTACGAACATCGCGCCCAACCACCTTGACCGCCACAAGACGATGGAGAACTATGTCGCCGCGAAGAGGGCCATCATCGACTACCAGACCGGTGACGATTACTGCGTGCTCAACGCGCTTGACGAAACGCTCGCCGCGTGGGCCGACTCCGCCCGCGCCCGCGTCCTCAAGTTCTCCTCCCGCGGAAAAGTCGCACAGGGGACTTTCCTCGATGGCGATGCTTTGCGCTATACCATTAACGGCAAGGAAGGCGAGATATGTAAACGCGATGACATCCTTTTGCCCGGAATCTTCAACGTGGAGAATTACCTCGCGGCATCCGCGGCGGCGATCGTGCTGGGCGTGAGGCCGGAGGCCATCCGGCAAGTCGCGCGCACGTTCCGCGGCGTGCCGCATCGCCTTGAAATGTTCCTCGAAAAAAACGGCGTCCGCTATTACAACGACTCCATCGCCACGACGCCGGAATCCGTCATCGCCGCGCTGGACGCCCTGAAAGACCCCATCGTGCTCATCGCCGGCGGCCACGACAAGAAGGTCCCGCTCGCGGAAGTCTCGCGGAAGATCGCGCAGAGGTGCAAGGCCGTCGTGCTCATCGGCGTGACAGCGCCGCAGATAAAGGCTGAGTTGCTGAAGCCGGAGAACAAAAGCGGCTTGAAAATTTTCGAGGAAGGGACGGACTTCGAAGCGGCGGTGAAGCGCGCGATTTCGCTCGCCGAGCCGGGCGGATGCGTCCTCCTAAGCCCGACGACCGCGTCCTACGACATGTTCGTCAACTTCGAGGAACGCGGCGAGAAATTCAAGCAACTCATCCTCTCGTTGACATAATTTTTCTCACCACCAAGGCCTGCCCCGACCTATCGGGGACACCAAGACACAAAGACAAAACCTATCAATCCGTAAATGGCTGCTATCGGGCATGAGATGTTGAAATGCCAGCGGTATCACTTTTCCCGAATAAGATGAGATTTTCTTGGTGTCTTGGTGACCTGGTGGTTAGTAAACCTCGGGCAATATCTTGCGGGTCTTTTCGATGAGGTAGTCAATCGCCTCTTCGGCTGTCTGGAATTTCAGCGCGCGCCGCGCTATCTGCTTGGCTTCCTTCGCGCTGATGGAGCGGATGACCTGCTTGATCTCAGGGATGACGGATGGGGCGGTGCTCAGGTCCTGCAGGCCCATCCCCACCAGCAGGATGGTGAACATGATGTCTCCACTCATTTCCCCGCACATGGCTACCTTGATGCCGGCCTTCTTCCCCGCCTTGACCACCCTGTCGATGAGGCGCAGGATCGCCGGATGCGCCGGCTTGTAGAGCGTTGCCACGCGCTCGTTGCCGCGGTCCACCGCCAGCGCGTACTGGATGAGGTCGTTCGTGCCGATAGAGAAGAAATTGACCTCCGGCGCAAGGAGGTCCGCGATGATGGCGGCGGAAGGGATTTCGATCATGATGCCTGTCTGCATATTTTTATTGTAAGCGATGCCGTCCTTCTCAAGGCTTTCCCGCGTGTCGGCGAGGATGAGTTTCGCCTGCTGCAACTCCTCAAGCGACGAAATCATCGGGAACATGATCTTCAGGTTGTTCCCCAGGGCGGAGGCGCGCAGGATTGCGCGCAGTTGCGCCTTGAAGACGTCCGGGTTCTCAAGGCAGAGGCGAATCGAGCGGCAGCCCAGAAACGGGTTTTTCTCCTGCGAGCGCTCAGCCGAGCGCGCATCGGTGAATTTGTCCGCGCCCACATCCAGCGTGCGAATGACCAGTTCGCGCCCGTCCACTTCTTCCATCGCCTTCTTGTAGGTCCGGTAATGTTCTTCCTCGGAAACACCTTTGCATTCCTCGGCGAAGAGAAATTCCGTTCGGTAAAGCCCGATGCCGGAAGCGCCGTTTTCTATCGCGCCCTTTATCTCCCACGGGAACTCGATGTTGGCGAGGAGGTTTATCTTTACGCCGTCCGTGGTCTTTGCGGAGAGGTGACGGTACTTGAGCAGGCTGAGGCTGAAATCGTGGTACTTGCCTTCGGCGTCCTGATATTTGCGCAGTGTCGCCTCGTCCGGTTCCACGATGACGATGCCGCGGTTGCCGTCTATGACCACCGTCTGCCCGCCTGAGACGTCCGCGCTGATGGTCTCCAGGCCGACCACGCAGGGGATTGCCATCGCGCGGGCCATGATGGAGGTATGGGAGGTGCGGCCACCGCCGTCCAGCACGATGCCGAGCACCTTTGTGCGGTCGAGCAGCGCTATCTGCGAGGGCGTCAGTTCATGCGCGACGAGCACCACCTCTTCGCTGAGGTGGCTCAGGTCCTCGCGCTGCGCGCCGAGCAGAGTGCGCTGAAGGCGCTTCTGAATATCGAAAAGGTCCACCACGCGCTCGGCGAAAAACGGGTCTTTGACCGATTTCATGTTTTTGGTGTAAAGGCGGAAGACCTTGCTGACGGCGTATTCCGCGGTGAAGCCGCTGTTGCGGATATGGCTTATCACGTCGTCGTGCATCTGCCTGTCGAGCAGCATGCGCAGGTGGGCTTCGAAAATGGGGACGACCTCGGTGCCGGCCTTGCGGAGGACGTCCTGTTTCAGGTTGCTTATTTCGCTTTCGGCGGCCTTCACCGCCTGCTTGAACCTTTCCGTTTCGCCTTCGATTTCCTTGTCCGTGACGAAGCGCCGCGGGATCCGATAGTCCTCGCTGTCAAGCACGAATGCCTGTCGGATTACGATCCCGGAACTTACGGGTATGCCTCGTCTGATTTCCATTGTTTGCCGGAGAAGGCCTTTTCAAGACAGGTTTTGAAGCGGTAAGTCATCGGCCTGAGGGTCGGCCGTCTTCTAGCGCTATTCTTCATCGAACTTTGCGGCGATCAGCGCCTCTATTGCGTCCATTGCCTCCTGTGCATCATCGCCTTTTGCCGCGAAGTGCAAAACGGCGCCATTTGCCGCCGCCAGCGTCAGCACGGACATCATGCTCTTCGCGTTTATCTCTCGGCCATCGGTCTTTATGACTATCTCGCACTTGAACCGATTGGCCGTGTCGACCAGTTTCACTGCCGGTCTTGCGTGCAGCCCTTCCTTGTTTATCAGTGTCAGTTGTTTGGCAACTTCCATGGCGCTGAAACCACCAATCCTTCGCGTCTCGTCCGCGCTGCTTTGACGGTGTTTACAAGATTTTCATTATCGCCCCGGCCAGTTTCGCCGGGTCGTGCCGGGCATAAGCCTGCGTGAAAAGAAGATCCTCTATCACCAGCGTCGCCTTCCACCGAGCCAGGCGGTCCCTGTCGATTGCCACGGGGTTCGCGCCTTCCGCGGCGTACCTGGCCAGCACGTCTTCGGGAGGCGCGCCGTTGTTGATTATGATGCAGTCAAACAGGTTCTCGGCCGTGTTGCGGTATATCGACTCGACGTGGTCGGCCACCGTGAAACCTTCCGTTTCGCCGGCCTGGGTCATAATGTTGCATACGTATATCTTCTTCGCCCGCGAGGCCTTAATCTCATCGACCATGCCGGCGTTCAGCATGGGCGGCAGGATGCTCGTAAAAAGGCTGCCCGGCCCGAAGACCAGCAGGTCCGCGCCCCTCACGGCCTCAAGGACCTCCGGCGTAGGCGCGCCGGGAGAGGGGCGGAGGTTCAGCCTGCGGATTCTTCTGCTGCTTCTGGATATGTTCGCTTCGCCGGTGGTCTTCGTGCCGTCTTCATGGACGGCCTCCAGCGAAATCCTGTCCAGCGTCGAGGGCAGGACGCGCCCGCGCACCGAAAGTATCCTGTTCGCCAGTTGTATCGCCTTGCCGAAATCGCCCGTGATTTTGGTGAGCGCGGTTATGAATATGTTGCCGAAAGAGTGCCCACCGAGGTCCGAGTTTTCGAACCTGTAGCGGAACAGATCCGCCAAGAGCGACTCCTCGTCGGCGAGCGCGACAAGGCAGTTCCTGATGTCGCCGGGCGGAAGGATGTCGAATTCCTTTCGCAGCCTGCCGGAACTTCCGCCGTCATCGGATACGGCCACTATCGCGGTGATGTTGTCCGTAAAGGCCTTGACGCCCTTGAGGAGCGAATGCAGGCCGGTCCCGCCGCCGAACGCCGCAATGGCCGCGCCTTTGGTTGCTTTGCCGTGTCTTGTTTTCCGGTCTTTACGGCTCATTGTCGTATTCGTTCACCAGATCGTTTATCTCGCGGGCGGTTCTGGCGGCCTTGAGAAATTTCAGCCAGTTCGTGTTTCTGCAAAGGTGCAGAATCCTGCCAAGAACTATGCGCCTTGCCTGGTCCTGCTGCGGAGGGTAAACGACCAGCACGAAGACCTTGACCTTCTCCCCCGTAACACATGCGAAATCGACGCCGTTTTCGGAACGGCCTATCATCATCATCAGCCCGTCTATGCCCTCGAGGGCGCAGTGCGGGATTGCGCCGCCGCCGCCGATGCCCGTGCTGCCCTGTTTCTCACGGGCCAGGAGCGTCTTCACGGCCGCCCGCGCGTCGCTCTCGTTTAGCCTGCCCGCCTCCACAAGGGCGGAAACCATCTCTTCCAACACATCCTTCGCATCCCTTGCTTCAAGGCCGGATACTGTGGCCTTTTTTACCAGGAAATCGGATAAAACGATTCCCTGTTGTTGCTTCTCTTCCAAGTTTGTTCCTCCGATTGATCAATGGTGCGGGTCCAATGCCGAGAAATCTCTTTTGGAGAAGCCGGGCTATTTATTCCTCCGCCTCATTGAGCCTGTAAGGCTCCTCGTCCCCGATCCCGATTTCTTCGCTGGACGCCGGCAACATGCCTTTGGCGGTTTTTTTCCTGCGCTGCTTGAGGATTTCTTTCTTCCTGCGCATCTGGTGATCCATCTTCTCGATCACGGCGTCGAGGGCCGCATATATGTCCGCGGCCTTGCTGACCGCCACCATATTTGGTCCTCGTTTCTGGTGGGCGATGAGTTCGGCGCTGTGCGCTCCGTCCACGGCGTCAAGGATTATCTCTATCTTGGTTACTCCGTGAAAAAGCCTGTCAAGGTTCTCAACTTTGCGGCCGGCAAATTCCTTTACCGCCTTTGATACGTTCATGTGACGAGCCGTTACTGATACTTGCAAGTCTGCCTCCTGTGAAAGGCTTTGCTGGTGCCGTCCGGCGAACGCGCCGGACGCGAAAATAAATCCCGGCTTTTCAGGGCCTTGAGAAGTTCCAGTGAAAGCGCCGGGTGACCTGTGCGGGGCAAAAATGTTACCAAAAGTACGCCGCGGGGTCAATTCATTTCCCCGCCGAAGAGTTGGACGGGTCGGACTGGTCAGACAAGAGGCGTACCCTTCTCACTCCCCGCCCGACTTGATCTCCTTGAGCAGTTCGTGAAGAATCCTGTTCACAAGCCGCTCGGTGAGCCTTTCCACCTCGCGCATCTGGCTTTCGGGAGCGCGGGACAACTTCGAGCGCGACCTGTCCAGTTCATCCTCGCGGATTTTATGGAACCGTCCCGTCAACTCCTTTATTGCCGGCGCGGCCTTGATGTGCGCCGCGTCCCTCCAGTATTTCTTCGCTGCCTCATCAACCATCTTTAGGCATTGCCTTATTTCTTTTTCGCGCTCCGAAAGATTTTTCCCGGCGACGTTCTGCAGGTCGTCGATGTCGAAGAGGTGAACGTTCCGGATTGTCTTTATCTCCGGGTCAACGTTGCGCGGCACGGCGATATCAATGAAGAACAGCGCCCTGTGCTTGCGGCGCTCCATTATCGGTTTCAGGTTTTCGGCGTGGATGAGATAGTGCGGCGCGGCGGTTGAAGCCACGACTATGTCGGCGCTGAGCAGGTGTTCCTCCAGCGCGTCGAAGGTTACGGATTTCCCGTTGAACTTCTCTGCGAGTTCCGCCGCCTTGTCTCTTGTGCGGTTTGCCACGATGATGGATCGCGCGCCTTTGGCGGCGAGGTGTCTGAGCGTCAGTTCGCTCATCTTTCCCGCGCCCAGCACAAGCACCTCTTTGTCGGCGAGGTCCCCCAGCGCCTTCTCCGCCATCTCCACGGCCACCGACCCCACGGAGACCTTCCGTTTGCCGACCTCCGTGCACGTGTGGATGCGTTTGGCCTCGCGGAACGCGGCCTGAAAGAGAGGGTTGAGGAAAGGCCCGGTCATCCCCTCCGTCGTCGCGCGCACATAGGCTTCCTTCACCTGAGCCAGAATCTGCGTCTCGCCGGGAACCATGGAATCCATGCCGGCGGAGACCTCGAAAAGATGCTGGACGGCATCCCTGTCGCGGAATTCGTAGAGCGCCTTCTTCAACTCTTCGTCCGCCAGCCCGCTCAGCGAAGCGAAAAATCGCCGGATTGTTTCCGTCGCGATGGGCCCGTCGTTTTTGTGTGCGTAAAGTTCCACGCGGTTGCACGTGGAAACCAGCACGCCTTCATCGGCGAACGCGCGTATTTCCTCAAGCGCCTTCGGCAATCTCGACTGGGTCACCGAGAGTTTTTCGCGTACCTCAACAGGCGCCGACCTGTGGTTTAATCCTGCCGCGGCTAAATTCATTTTCCTGTCCGCAAGAAACGTAGGGAACCGGCTTCAGCCCGTTCAATTTACTTTGACCTTTGACCTTTCACCTGATTCCTAACATAGCGCCTCGCCTCCCCGACCCCCTTCTTGGCGAGGACCGCCCACGCCCGGCCGTTGACTATCTGTTCCATTATTTGGCGCCGCCTGTGCGCCGGGAATTTCTCTTTCACCGTCCGCCGTATCTCACCCAGAAGGCGCACGTAAGCGGCGTATTTCGCCGGATAGCGCTTCTCCAGTTCGCGCCGGATTTTCCGCGCCAGCGACGGGCTTGCGTTGCCGGTGGACACGCTTATCGTCATCTCCCCGCGCCGCAAGGTCGCCGGGACGATGAAGTCGCACAACTCCGGCGTGTCGACCACGTTCACCAGAATTCCCTCGCGCCGCGCGTCGGCGCAGACCCGCCGGTTCACCTCTTTGCTGTTCGTCGCGGCGATGGCGAGCGCGCAGTCCCTGAGGTCCGAGGAATCGTACGCCTTCCGGCACAGTTCGATTCCGCGGGTCTTGCGGAAAGCCCCGGCGAATTTCGGGGCGACGGCCTTCACCTTCGCGCCGGCTTCGAGCAGGTCCAGCGCCTTCCTCAGCGCGACCTTCCCGCCGCCCACGACAAGGCACCGCTTTCCACGGATGTCAAGGCACAAGGGATAATATTTCGGCAAATTCTCCTCCTCGCAAACGCGGATTCGCGAATCACCATTATATTGACAACGCGCCCGCCGCGCAAGGCCGCGACCCCTCTTTCTGGCGAGCCAGGCCCGCACATCCGTCCTCATAGCGGCGGCGGAAATTTGCTTGCCCTCGGGTGCGCGCTTGGATAGAATACCCGCCTCCAAACGGCCCGGTTTCCCCGTGTGTAGGGAAACGGCCGCCATTTCTCGCAGTCCTTTTTTTCGGGATTTGGATGGCATGAAAATGAACATCGTCCAGAAAATCCTCAGCAGCCATCTCGCCTCCGGCGAAATGAAGCCCGGCGGCGAAATAGGCATCCGCATCGACCAGACCCTCACCCAAGACGCCACGGGAACCATGGCGTACCTGCAGTTCGAGGCGATGGGCCTCAAGAGGGTCAAGACGAAGTTGTCGGTTAGTTACGTTGACCACAACACGCTCCAGACGGGATTTGAAAATCCGGATGACCACCTCTACCTCCAGAGTGTTGCCGCGAAGTACGGCATACTCTTTTCCCGTCCGGGCAACGGCATCTGCCACCAGGTGCACCTTGAGCGGTTCACGCGGCCGGGCCAGACGCTGCTCGGCTCCGACAGCCACACGCCCACTGCCGGCGGCGCGGGCATGATGGCAATCGGCGCGGGCGGCCTTGATGTCGCGGTGGCGATGGGCGGCGGGTCGTTCTACCTGAACATGCCCAAGGTTGTGAAGGTCAACCTGACCGGCAAACTTTCGCCGTGGGTTTCGTCGAAGGACGTCATCCTTGAACTGCTCCGCAGACTCACCGTGAAGGGCGGGGTGGGCAAGGTTTTCGAATACGCCGGGCCGGGCGTGAAGACGCTCGCCGTGCCGGAGCGCGCCACCATCACGAACATGGGCGCGGAACTCGGAGCGACGACGAGCGTGTTCCCCTCCGACGAAGTTACCAAAGCGTTCTTCACGGCGCAGGGCCGCGCCAGGGACTGGAAGGAAATCGTTGCCGACGAAGGCGCGCAGTACGACGAAGTAATCGAACTAGACCTCTCCCAAATCGAGCCGCTCGTCGCCTGCCCGCACAGCCCCGACAACGTCAAGACCGTCAGGGAACTCGAAGGCACGAAGGTTGACCAGGTCGCCATCGGCTCCTGCACAAACTCTTCCTACCGCGACCTCATGACAGTGGCGAAGATCCTCAAGGGCAAGCACATCAGCCCGAACATGTCGCTCGGCATTTCGCCGGGTTCGCGCCAGGTGATGGAGATGATCGCAAAGAACGGCGCGCTGGCTGACCTCGTGGAGGCCGGCGCAAGGATACTCGAGAACACCTGCGGCCCGTGCATCGGGATGGGATTCGCCCCGCCTTCCAACGCCGCAAGCGTCCGCACGTTCAACCGTAACTTTGAAGGGCGCTCCGGAACGAAGACCGCGGGCGTGTATCTGACCAGCGTTGAGACCGCCGCGGCCACGGCCATCAAGGGCGCATTCGCCGATCCGCGCAAACTGGGCAAAGCCGCGCCGAAGATTGTGATGCCCAAGCGCTTCCTTATCGACGACGCGATGATTCTCAAGCCCGCGAAGAACCCGGACAAGGTTGAAATCATCCGCGGCCCGAACATCGCGCCGCTGCCGATTGCGCCGGAGATGCCGGATGTTCTCGAAGGGCCGGTGCTCATAAAAGTCCAGGACAACATCACGACCGACCACATCATGCCCGCGGGCGCGAAAATATTGCCGCTGCGCTCGAACGTGCCGAAGATTAGCGAATACGTGTTCGAGTCGGTTGACAAGGATTTTCCGAAACGCGCAAAAGAGGCGGGCGGCGGGTTCATCGTGGGTGGGCAGAACTACGGGCAGGGCTCGTCCCGCGAGCATGCGGCGCTTGCGCCGATGTATCTCGGCGTGAAGGCCGTCATCGTGAAGTCCTTCGCGCGCATACACCTTGCCAACCTCATCAACTTCGGCATTCTGCCGCTGACCTTTGCAGACGAGGCGGATTACGACGCGGTGAACTTCGGCGACAAACTCCGCATTGAAGGCGTGCGCGGCGGCCTGCGCAAGGGCGAGACGCTCAAGGCCGTGAACGTGACGAACGGCAGGGAAATCATGCTTAAGCACCCGCTGACGGACCGGCAGATTGACATAATGCTTGCCGGTGGTCTGCTGAATTTCACGAAAAGGACTGTGAAGTAACTCTTCATTCAGGCAATAGTAATTAAAAGGCCCTTCCCATTCAGGGAAGGGCCTTCTGTTGCAACTGTGTCGCGGTCCGTGCTCAGATGAAGAGTGGCGCAAGGACCAGCGTTATGGTGCTGAGCAACTTCACAAGAATGTGGAGGCTGGGGCCGGCGCAGTCCTTGAGCGGGTCGCCCACGGTATCGCCCACGACCGTGGTCTTGTGCATCGGCGTGCCCTTGCCGCCCGCGGCGTACTCCATGAACTTCTTCGCGTTGTCCCATGCGCCGCCCGCGTTGTTCATCAGGGTCGCGAGGAGCACGCCCGTGATTGTGCCGACCATCAGCATGGCCGCGGTGGCTTCCGCCTTGAGCAGCACGCCAACGACTATGGGGAAGATCACCGCGGTACAGCCGGGAAGGATCATGTTTTTCAGAGCGCCCTTGGTGGTAATGTCCACGCACTGCGCGTAATCCGGCTTGACGGTTCCCGCAAGGATGCCCGGGTCTTTGAACTGTGTCCTTACGTTCTCGATGATGTATTGCGCTGTCCTGCCGACGGCGCGGATGGCGAATGCGCTGAACACGAAGACGAGCATCGCGCCCAGGAACGCGCCGACGAAGACGCCTATGTTGCCGATATCGATGGTTGTGAGTTTCGGCAGGCCCTTCTCAACAAGATACTTGCTGGCTTCTTCCTTGTAAGCGGAGAAGAGAAGGAAGGAAGCAAGGGCCGCGCTGCCAATGGCGTATCCCTTGGTCAGCGCCTTGGTGGTATTGCCCACGGCATCGAGCCTGTCGGTCTTCTTTCTGATTTCCTCGGCCTGTCCGCTCATCTCGGTGATGCCGCCGGCGTTGTCCACGATTGGTCCGAACGTGTCCATCGCAAGGATGTAAGCGGCGGTTGCGAGCATGCCCATCGTGGCGACCGCGGTGCCGTAAAGCCCGCCGGCATCCCCGACGCCCGCCAGCATTCCCAATTTGTACGAGAAGTAGAGGGCCATGGACAGAACGATGACCGGGATGCCGGGGTTTTCAAGGCCCACCGCCAGTCCCGCGATGATGTTGGTGGCCGGGCCGGTCTTGGACGCCTCTATGATTTCCTTGACGGGCCGGTACTTGGCTTCCGTGTAGTACTGCGTGATATACACAAACGCGAGACTCGTCGCAATGCCGATCAGGCCGCAGAAGAAGAAGTGCATGTTGCCCTTGAGGAGCAGCATTACGGCGATAAAGAAGCCGATGACGGAGCCGATAATCGCGACATAGTAGCCGCGGTTGAGCGTCTTCATCGGGTCTTCCTCTTCGGGCCCGTGAACGAAGAAGATGCCTACGATGCAAGCGATGAGGCCGAAGGCGCGCGCGACGAGCGGGAAGAGAATTCCATGAATGCCGAAGACGGGGTAAAGCGCGACGCCGAGGATCATTGCTCCTATGTTTTCTGCGGCGGTGCTTTCAAAGAGGTCCGCGCCACGGCCCGCGCAGTCGCCCACGTTGTCACCGACGAGGTCGGCAATGACGGCAGGGTTACGCGGATCGTCTTCGGGAATTCCCGCTTCGATTTTTCCGACAAGGTCCGCGCCCACGTCAGCGGCCTTGGTATAGATTCCGCCGCCCAACTGCGCGAAGAGAGCAATGAAACTGGCGCCAAAGCCGTAGCCTACTATCACATAGGGGGTTTCCTTCGGGATGGCGCCGAACAACCAGTAAATGCAGGCCACGCCCAGCACGGACATGGAGACGATGGTGACCCCGGAGACCGCTCCGCCGCGCAGGGCGATCTTGACGGCTTGCGAGATGGATTTGGTGGATGCGGCGGCAGTCCTGATGTTCGAGCGGACGGATATCGACATGCCTATGATGCCCGCCACGCCGGAGGAAAATGCGCCCGTTATGAAGGCGATCCCGGTGTGGAGCGCCAGCATGGGCTTGTTGGTCACGAGGTAAAGGGCGGCGATGCCGAGCGCGAAGACTATCGCGATTATGAAGATGGTTTTGTACTGCCTCTTCATGAACGCGTTCGCGCCCTGCTTGATGGCGTCCGAGATGGAGCGCATCTTGTCGGTTCCCGTGCCCTGGGCCAGCACGTATCGCGCAAGGTAATACGCGCAGAACAGGCCGACCACGCCCAATCCCAGGATTAGGGCGAGCCACGGGTACTGCGGCGGCAAATACTGTTGTGGTAACTCGTTCATCGTGCCCTCCTGAAAAACTCCGTCGATTCTGTTGGAAACTTTTATTGACTCTTAGCGACCTTTTCTTCCCCTGGAAATCCAGAAAGCATATCAGGAGAAGCCGCGATTTTCAATTGAATTTCTGACGAGGGCCGGGATTCGGGGGAATTCCATATTACCCTGCAAAGTTTGCCAAGAAAAAATTTGATTTTTACCACGTTGATGGTGTATCCTATCCGCGTTTTGAAATGTTGGCACAGTTTAATTCCTGGAATTAGAGGAGGACGTACATGAATTACAACCCACCACCACAGCAACCCCCTCAAGGTTATGGACCGCCGCCACAGCAGCCGCCGCAGGGTTACGGCCCACCACCGCCTCCAGGTTACGGCCCGCCGCAGGGCATGCCTGGAGCCCCGCTTCCCAAGGGCATGGCTATCGCTTCGCTGATATTGGGAATTGTCTCGCTGGTCATCTGCTTTATATGGTACGTTTCTATCCCGTGCGGAGTAGTCGCGATCATTCTTGGCGCAATCTCTATTTCCAAGTGCAATAAGGGAGAGGCGGCCGGCAAGGGCATGGCAACAGCAGGGTTGGTTTTGGGTATTATCGGCGTGGTTTTGATTGGCATCCTGGTGATAATCGGCGTCTCCGCATTGTCATATTTTAAGTCGAATCCCCAGGCACTTGAACAACTTCAGCAGCAGGGAAGATAAATTTCCTTGCACATCAGAACGACGTACAAGGCGGCTTGAAAAAGGCCGCCTTCTTTTTTTGCCTCATTCGTTTGATATAATGCCGAAATATAGTGATGGTGGTTTCCTGAATTGAGAGGACTAATGCCCACGGTATCCGTTATCATCGCCAACTGGAACGGCAGGCATCTGCTGGCCGAATGCCTCGACTCGCTGAAGCGCCAGACCTTCCGCGACTTCGAGGTCATCGTCGTTGACAACGGCTCGGCCGACGGCTCCGTCGATTTCCTCCGCGAAAAATATTCCGGCTTCGCCGTCGTCCTGCCGCAGGAGAAAAACCTCGGCTTCGGCGTGGCGAACAACATCGGCATCAGGCTGGCGCGCGGGAAATACGTCGCGCTCCTGAACAACGACGCCGTCGCCGACGAGCGCTGGCTTGAGGAACTCGTCAAGGCCGCCGAGGCCGACGAAAAGCGCCGCGCCGCCTCGCATCTGCCTCAGAACAAGCAGAACGTCCGCCTGAAACTCGAAGGGCTCGAAGACCGCGCCTACGGCGGCGGTATGCCCGGCTGGGAAGCCACGACGCCCGTCCGCGGCGGCGAGCACCGCCCGGTCGGCATGTTCGCCTCCAAGATTCTCAACTACGCCAACCGCGAGGCCATCGACAACATCGGCCATCTCTTCTACCCCGACGGCCTCAACCGCGGCCACGCGCGCCTTGAGAAAGACGACGGCCGCTACGACACGCCCGCCGAAGCCCTTTTCCCCAGCGGCTGCGCGGCCCTGTACCGCAAGGAGATGTTCGACAGCATCGGGCTTTTCGACGAGGACTTCTTCGCTTACGGCGACGACACGGACATCGGGGTGCGCGGGCGCATCGCGGGCTGGGGCTGCTGGTACGTGCCGACGGCGGTGGCGTATCACAAGTATTCCATGACGGCGGGTGAATACTCTCCGCTCAAGGCGTTTCTCGTGGAGCGGAACCGCGTGTTCGTCGCGCTCAAATGCCTGCCACTCTCGATGCTCCTCCTAAGCCCGTGGTACACGCTCAAACGTTTAGTATTGCAGGCCTACGGCGCGCTCAGCGGCAGGGGCGCCGCCGGAGAGTTCACGAAGGGCCGCGGGGCGTTCTCGCTCGTCTGGCTCCTTATCAAAGCGTACCTCTCCGCGCTCAAGCGCCTGCCGAAAATGCTCAAGCGCCGCTCGGCCGTGTGGAAGAACGCGAAACTTTCCCCGCGCGAAGTCCGGCAACTGCTCGGGAGGTTCGCGATTTCCGCGCGCGAACTCGCTTTGAAAAAATAACCGCAGACCCGACAGGTCCGACGCGTCCGACGGGTCCGACAATTGAGATACAGATGAAAATCCTCCTCATACAACCGCCGCCGCGAACGATTGAATACGAGACTATCGTCGTCCCGCCGCTGGGGCTTGCATATCTCGCCGCGGTGCTCCGGCGCGACGGGCACGACGTCGGCATACTCGATGCCTTCGCGCTGCAACTCGACTGGGACGCTTTCGCAAGGCGCGTGGCGGAGGCCAAAGCGGAACTCGTCGGCGTTACCGGCATGACGCCCGTCGTGGACAACTCGCTGCGCGCGCTTGAGATCGCCCGGCCGCATTGCCGCTATCTCTTCTTCGGCGGCGCGCACGTCTCAGCGTTCAAGCAGAAGGTCTTCGAGCAGGCCCCGGAGTTGGATTTCGCGATGTACGGCGAGTGCGAAATCGCCTTCGCAAACACCGTGAAAACCCTTGCGAACGGCGGCGACCCCTCCGGCCTTCCGGGCGTCATCACGAGGGACAAACTCAACGACGCGCCCGACCTTATCCCGGACCTTGACACTCTGCCGTTTCCCGCGCGCGACCTTCTGCCCAACGACCGCTACCGCCACGCGCTGGGCCGCGGCGGGCGGGTCACCACGATGTTCACCTCGCGCGGCTGCCCCTACGGCTGCACCTTCTGCGACAAGTCAACCTTCACCTCGAAATGGCGCGCGCGCAGCGCCGAGAACATCCTCGCCGAAGTCGATGAAATCGTCGGCAAATACGGCGTGCGCTCCATCATCATCTACGACGACCTTTTCCCCGTTGACAAAAAGCGCGTGAAGGAATTCTGCGAGGGCGTCATAAAACGCAACCTGAAGATTGACTGGAAATGCGAAGGCCGCGTGAACATCGTCGATGAAGAAATGCTTGCGCTCATGAAGCGCGCGGGATGCTCGATGATCGCGTACGGCGTGGAGAGCGCCAACCAGCACGGGCTTGATTACCTCAACAAAGGCACGAACCCGGACATGGCGCGCGCCGCCTTCGCCGCCACGCGCAAGGCCGGCATTCGGACGATGGGATATTTCATCCTCGGCATTCCCGTGGAGACTTACGCGGACGCGCAACGCACGATTGACTTCGCGCTGGAGTTGAAGGCCGACTATGCGCAGTTCAGCGTGCTGTCGCCGTTCCCGAACACGCCGATGTACGACGACGCGATTGCAAAGGGCTGGTATCACGAGGTGGACGCGCGGAACCCGATGGACAAGGACCTCAAGCGCCCGGCGATAATCAGCGAGAACTGGGACGAGGCCAAACTGCGCGAGATTTTGCGCGAGGCGCACCGGCGCTTCTACCTGCGCCCCTCGCGCGTCATCCGCGAAGTCCTCTCAATCCGCTCCTTCCCGCAGTTGAAAGGCAAACTCGCGGCAGCCGCAAAGCTTTTGTCCTGGTCAAGAAAGTAAGACCTGCAATCAAACACGGTGAAGAGAAAGAAGGCGACAAGGGCGCCCGCTG